>Ga0209253_10000572_pt1 | contig 31779 bp, 30 predicted proteins | sample FrelakmetBRP12BR_FD_187145 | JGI IMG/M metagenome (GOLD analysis project Ga0209253, IMG submission 187145) | Freshwater lake sediment microbial communities from the University of Notre Dame, USA, for methane emissions studies - BRP12 BR (SPAdes)... | ecosystem: Environmental > Aquatic >... | reverse complement strand
GTTTCCTTAAGCCTTCGGCAAAGGGGGATGGAATGGGGTCTGGCACTGCACAATTCGCAAGGCACCTGCCGTTCTACAGATGCTTAAGCAATGTTGTGTTGTGGCTCAGATAAATCTCCCCTGTCACTCATAAAGAGTCTGTAAAATTTCAAATATGTTGGCTAGTTTTTTAAGGCGCAACCGGCAACTCGGTAACATTGATGAACTCATCATCCCTGCTGAAAATTGTAACTACGTTTGAAAGAAAGGACGCTTAGTTGTCTTACCAGGATCTCAACCTTAAAAAATCTCAAGAAATCATCTTTTTTGACCTGGAAACACAGCACTCGTTTGAGGAAGTGGGGGGGAGAGATTTTCTGGAGAAGCTCCTGATCTCGGTAGCGGTTACCTACTCCTCATTGAGAGGAGAATTTAAGAGCTATACCGAACCTCAAGTATTTTACCTCATTGAAGAATTATTTGAGGCCGATACCATTATCGGCTTTAATCTCATCAATTTTGATTACCGGGTACTCAAACCCTATACTGCAAAGGATCTCTCTCGGCTCAAAACGATTGATATGTTTCTCCACGTTAGAAACAGGCTCGGATTTCGGGTAAGCCTTGATTCCCTCGCCCAGGCAACGCTAGGAACAGGTAAAAGTGCAGATGGTCTCCAGGCGATAAGGTGGTTTAGAGAAGGGAAAATTGATGAATTGATCGCCTATTGTAGGGATGATGTTGAAATCACTCGCAGGCTCTATGAGTTCGGGAAAGAGAATGGATATGTGTACTATCAGGATCGCTTTTCAGGAGAGAAAAAGAAAGTGCCGGTTAACTGGTAGTAACCCTTAAGGCCCATGTCTTGTGAAAAAGATTTTTACTACTACTAGTATAATAATGAGGAGTAAAACTAATTCTAAAATTAGCCCATTCATTGCGAGAGATTTAGACACTATCTCCTTTGCCCACCACTTCAAGATATGGCGAAAAGAACCTTGATCTTCCACCACATAAGGAGTACGCTTTTTAAATTGAGGTACGGAGGAGGAATCATTGGGCACATCATACCCATTCACCACCTCCCTTATCACATTCTTTATCATAAGCTCTTCACTGGGTAAAAGTGAAAATTTTATTCCCATTCCGCACATCCCACTCCCAAGAGCGTTCCCCTTATCATGGTCCAGTCTCACTATCTCCCCCATGGCCTTAACATTTTTAAAATTGGTTGCGAGGCTGAAATTCAAGAACATTCTTGACCCCACCTTAGCCATTCTATCCATCTCGACAAAAATACCGCTCCTGCTGATGTTGCGTGCCCTTCCCCGATGCCAGCTAAATTCATCAGTACTAAACCTCACCTCATTAGTGAAAGGAATGCGTACATCTTTTCGCTGGTAAGCACGTCCCCTTTCGGTCATGAAAAGCTCCTTTTAGTATATTGAATGGCGTGGTAAAGAAAGTTTTCTTTATAAATAGAGAGTAGTATTTAGAATCATTTATTTGTTTTCTACTACCCCACCTTATTAAAGTGCAATACATATGCCACTATTAACCCCACTGCGTATCTATTGAACTGATTATTAATACGTCTCAATTTGGACATTTTTAATAACTAATTAGAGGAACCATTTATAATATTATATCTCATAATTTATTTAAACCTTCTCCATGTTTTGGTTGATGAAGATTGTTTTTTATGTTAAATTTTTATAAATTAAATAGTTATAAAACTTCCAGAAAGTGACCATCTTATGCAAAAAAAAGAAAATTCCAATCATCAATTGACCAGGCGGGATTTCCTAAAAACTTCAGCCAAAGCGGGGGTATTGTTTAGCTTAGGGTACCCCTTACTGTCTGAATCAGGAAAGGCAGCTACATCAGTTGCCGTCAGCGCCACTGATTTAGCAGTGGTGAAGGGTAATCCTGAAAAGGCAGTTCTTAAAGCTATTGATCTGGTCGGCGGCATGAAACAGTTTGTGAAAGAAGGGCAGCGGGTAGTAATCAAGCCTAACATGTCTTTTGCCAAAACACCGGAGGAGGCAGCCAATACCAATCCGGTAGTGGTAGCAACGGTAGCTCAAGCCTGTAGAGATGCTGGTGCCACACAAGTGCTGGTGTTAGACCACACCCTTCAACAAGGCGACCTCTGTATAGAAAAGTCTGGTATTGGAGAGTTCTGCCAGTCTATAAAAGGAACTTACGTACTTGCCCTCAATGATGAGGGTTTTTATCAAACAGTAAACGTACCTCGAGGCAAAGTAATCAGGGAACTCAAAATCATGAAAGAGATTTTGAAGAGTGAGGTGCTGATCAACCTTCCCACTGCCAAATCACACAGCGCAACCGGGGTAAGCGTGGGGATGAAAGGACTGATGGGTGTGATCTGGGATCGAGGATACTTCCACTCTCAGGTGGATTTGCATCAAGCCATCGCTGATTTGACCTCCCTGGTAAGGCCAAACCTTACTATTATCGATGCCTCCAGAGTACTCGCTTCCGGAGGACCGTCAGGGCCTGGCATTGTCGAAAAGTTAAACACCATCATTGCGGGGGTTGATCCCGTGGCAGTTGATGCCTATGGAGTGACCATTACAAAATGGTTCTTTAGAAAATTCGAGCCTGCGCAGATAAAGCACCTCCTGGCGGCTCACCAGATGGGTCTGGGAAACATCAACCTAAACCAGCTTAAGATACAAGAGGAAACCGTGTGAGAAAAACCATTCAGCTTCTCTTCCTCTTTTTCTTCACCTACCTCTTTCTCCGTACCCACTATCCCCTCACCTCCTGGATACCTGTTGATCTTTTCTTAAGAGCAGACCCCCTCATCGCCCTCACTGCGCTCCTCTCATCAAAAGAAATTACTACCCACTTCATTCCGGCAATGATACTGATGGTACTCACGCTGCTCTTTGGTAGATTCTTCTGTGGCTACCTCTGCCCATTAGGAACGCTGATCGAGGTATCCCGTAGGCTTCTCCCTGCCCCAGAAGTAAGGCACCCGGAGAAGCTGCGCGTGGTAAAATTTTACCTGCTTATGGTGATCGTCATCGCCTCCACTACCGGCGCACAGCTTGCGTTCCTTTTTGACCCCACGGTGATTCTCACGAGGACCTATACTATCCTCCTCTCTCCGCTTATTATCCTCGTGGCAAATTTTTCGCTTGAGGGGATTCGCCCTCTCGCCGACCACCTGGGTTTAATCACCCTTGCCTACCTTCACTACTTTCAGCCCCTATTTTATACCACGCTCTCTACCGGAGCGATTTTCATCAGCATCATAGCACTCAATCTCATAACCCCGCGATTCTGGTGCAGGTATCTCTGCCCCCTCGGAGCCCTTGTAAGTCTCTGCTCCCGCGTTGGTATCTTTAAACGAATGGTTGATAAAAGCTGCACCTACTGTATGAAGTGCACACACCAGTGCCCCATGGGAGCTATTGAAGAAGACCCCACTAAGGTAAAGGTACGCGAGTGTATACAGTGCAGAACCTGCACATTGGTATGTCCACAGAAGGTTGTATCCTTTAAACCGCACTATGCCCCCTTCCACGAGGATCTCCACACTGAGCTGGGCATCACCCGGAGAGGTTTTCTCTGCTCACTCTCAGGTGGACTGATTTCAAGCTTCCTCCTCTATAACAGCCCCTTGAAAAGGGGGAGAGGTGATACGCTCATTCGCCCCCCTGGTGCCCTCCCCGAGGAAGCATTTCTCAATACCTGTATCCGCTGCTCAGCATGTATGAAGGTGTGTATCACCAATACCCTTCAACCATCTCTCTTCGAGGGTGGTCTTGAAGGACTCTGGACACCGAGAGCAGACTTAAGGCGTGCAGCCTGTGAGCAAAGCTGTAACCTCTGCGGGAAAGTGTGTCCCACCCACGCCATACGTGACCTTGACCCTGAGGAGAAGAAACATGCCAAGATAGGAACTGCGGTACTACTTAAGGAAAAATGCCTGGTCTGGGAACAGGATAAGGTGTGCTTAATCTGTGATGAACAGTGTCCCTACAATGCTATCGTCTTTAAAACTGTTGAGGGGCTTCGCAGACCCTTTGTGATAGAAAACAAATGCAATGGGTGTGGATTCTGTGAGCAGAAGTGCCCCGTGGAAGGAGATGCAGCAATTGTAGTGAAACCGCTAGGGGAGATAAGACTTAAAGAAGGCTCCTACCGAAAAGAGGCAGAGCTTAAGAGCCTCAAACTTACAGAAGACAGCGGATACGATAGATTCCTCTTTGAAAACGAGAGTGGTAAAGAGGTTAATGAGTGATTACCCCTATTCTTTCTGTTTCATGGTGAGAGAGGGTCCTTGTACCGGTTCATCTTTTCCCACAAACTCTACCCCCCTCCCTCCAGTAAACACCTCAGGGTAAATTATCCAATCCCCATTTACTGCCTGGCATCCAACGGTAGTGGCAGCGTTCTGAGCAAATCCCAGACTCAAAATGGTGATACCACCAGCAACAATGCTACCGTTCACCGCATAAATCATTTTGCTCACAAAATAGGGTGCACTCACCAGCGCAGATGAAACCACCAGGCATCCCTGTACCGGGAGAGGACATTCACTAAAGGTTTTTGCCTCACTCCAGGTGGCACCAGAAAAAATGAGAACTATTACCAAGAAAGTGCCCATTCCAATCTTTTCCCATCTCATCTCCTACTCCTCCATAAAAGGTTTGTTATGTATTCATAAGATTCTTTCACGGTAAGCATGAAGTCACCTCAAGCTGATGAGGTGTCAAAAGCCACTGCAGTGTGCCCCGGTGATACTGTAACTTACCTATAATAAAATTTATTTTGGCGATCGTCAATCAATTTTATTGAAATCCCCTCATCCAAGAGCAAAAACTCAAGAAACTTCATGAGGTTTTCTGCTTGACAATAAAAAAATATGTGTTAGTTAGTGTATCTGCTCTTTTTACTCACTTAGTATCTATGGAGAGATAGAAACACTTTGGCTGAGTGAACCACGCTGCTGGGTTAAAAGATGGATTTCAAAGATACCCTCAATTTACCTAAAACTGATTTCCCCATGAAGGCTAACCTCACTCAACGGGAACCTGAGATTCTCAAAGAGTGGGAGAAAAAGAACCTTTACACGAAGATCAAATCGAACACCAAGGGTCGGAAAAAATTTATTCTCCACGATGGCCCCCCCTATGCCAATGGCCACATTCATTTAGGAACCGCGCTCAACAAAATTTTAAAAGATATTATTATAAAATCTAAAACCATGGCCGGCTTCCGCAGCGATTATCTCCCCGGCTGGGACTGCCACGGACTGCCCATAGAACATCAAGTCGATAAAGAGCTTGGTTCAAAGAAGCAATCAGTTTCTATTGTAGAGAAAAGAAAACTCTGCCGGGAGTATGCACAGAAATTTATTGCTATTCAGAGGGATGAATTTAAACGGCTCGGGGTCCTGGGAGAATGGCAGGATCCCTACCTCACCATGAATAATCATTATGTGGCAACCATTATCAGAGAATTCGGTAAATTCGTCGCATCCCAAAGCATCTACCGAAGAAAAAAGCCTATTCAGTGGTGCGCATCCTGTAAGACTGCCCTGGCGGAAGCGGAGGTAGAATATCAAGACTCCTCCTCTCCCTCCATTTATGTAAAATTCCCCCTCATCTCTGAGGTGAGCACTATTATTCCCGCACTAAAAGGTAAAAAGGTATCCGTCATCATCTGGACAACTACCCCCTGGACCATCCCCGCCAACCTCGCTATTTGCTTCCACCCTGATTTCACCTATGCGGCGGTAGAGGTAGAAGGTGAAGTCTATATTCTCGCAGAGGGATTGCTTTTAAAAATCCTTTTAGAATTAGGAATTGAACGTTACCAGATTGTTGGCACCTTTCCCGGTTCAGCGCTCGAAGGCCTCAAGTGCCGTCACCCCTTTATCGAGAGGGAATCTGTGCTCATCCTGGGAAGCCACGTTACCCTCGAGGCGGGAACGGGATGTGTCCACACCGCACCCGGACATGGACAAGAAGACTATGAAGTAGGACTCAACTACCATCTGGATATCTATGCCCCGGTAGATGATGAGGGCAAGTTTACCTCTGAGGTAGAATTTTTTGGGGGACAGCGTGTGTTCGATGCTAACCCCGCGGTGAACAAAAAATTAAAGGAGGTGAATGCCCTCCTCAAAGAAGAGACCATCACCCACTCCTACCCTCACTGCTGGAGATGTAAGAACCCTATTGTGTTCCGTGCCACTGAACAGTGGTTTATTTCTATGGAACACGCCCAGCTCCGGGAGAGAGCGCTCCAAGAAATTATGCAGGTCGAGTGGATACCCCACTGGGGACGAGAGAGAATCTATAATATGGTGAAATACCGCCCCGATTGGTGTATCTCACGCCAGAGGTCCTGGGGGGTTCCCATCCCTATATTTTACTGTAGTCAATGCCACCACCCGCTCGCGGATCAACAGATCATTGAACACATTGCTGACCGTTTTGAGCAACAGGGTGCAGATCTCTGGTTTTCAGAAGATGCTCCCACCTTCCTCCCACCAACCACCCGCTGTTCTCAGTGCGGGGGAAGAACATTTGAAAAGGAAAAAGATATCCTCGACGTGTGGTTTGACTCAGGGGTAAGCCATGCAGCGGTGCTGGAAAATAATGAAAGCCTCACCTACCCGGCGGATATGTATCTGGAAGGAAGTGACCAACACCGGGGGTGGTTCCACAGCTCGCTCCTCACCTCGGTGGGAACCAGAAATTGTGCACCCTATAAATCAGTCTTAACCCATGGTTTTGTGGTAGACGGCAAAGGCGAAAAAATGGCAAAGTCCAAGGGAAACGTGATTGCCCCTGAAAAGGTTATTAACTCCTACGGGGTCGAAGTGCTAAGGCTTTGGGTTGCCTCAGAGGATTACCGGGAGGATTTACGAATTTCTGATGAAATCTTAAAGAGGCTCTCTGAATCCTACCGCAAGCTCAGGAACACCTGCCGCTTTCTGCTGGGTAACCTCTATGATTTTGATCCAGCGCAGAAGGCCGCCTATGAGGAGCTTGAAGAAATTGATCGGTGGGCACTCCACCAACTCTACCACTTCACCACCAAAGTAGTTGACGCCTACGCAAAGTATGAGTTTCACACCATCTACCACCTCCTCCATAACTTTTGTGTAATTGATATGAGTGCCCTCTATCTCGATATTTTAAAGGACCGGCTCTACTGTTCCTCTGCGCATGATCACTCAAGAAAGGCAGCCCAAACTACCCTATTCCAGATTCTCACCACCCTGGTGAAATTGATGTCACCTATCCTTCCTTTCACCGCTGAAGAGATCTGGAAATACCTTCCCCCCGAGCGGGAGCGGGAAGAGAGTGTTCACCTCTCAACCTTCCCCCAGTTCGATCAGAGATACTCAAACCCTACCCTTCATGAAAAGTGGCAAAAACTCTTCCAGGTAAGAGATGCGGTGCTCAAAGTGCTTGAGCTGAAGAGAGCAGAGAAAATCATTGGCAATTCCTTGGAAGCAGAAGTAACGCTTGAGGCTCCTGAGACTGTGTTTCGCGTGCTCCAGGACTTCCACCACCTACTGGAAGATCTCTTCATCGTATCAAAGGTGACAAGTACCCCCCTTCCTTCTGGCAAAGAACTCTCCTTTGAAGCTGCACTCGCATCACTTAAGGTGAGCATCTCAAAAGCCCCCGGTACAAAGTGCGAGCGGTGCTGGAAGTTCAGTGAAACGGTAGGTCAAGACCATACCTACCTTTCCCTCTGCCATCGGTGTGCGACAGTTACTAAAAATAGCGGCTGACAACTATGGAAGCTCACACACCTAGTAAATATCTGATCGTTACGCTCGTATCCCTCACCATTCTCCTGTTCGATCAGGCTACCAAATACCTCATCATCCACACCCTTCCCCTCCACCACTCCTTCCCTATTGTAAAACACTTTGTCACCATCCTTCACACGAGAAATAAAGGCATCGCCTTTGGACTCCTCGCAGGACAAGGGGGTGAGGTGCGATCAACCATGCTCATCATCACCTCTTTTCTCGCCATTGCCTTTATCTTCTATTTACTGAAAAATTTAAAGAGCGCCCAGCGCTATGCCACCATTACCCTCTCCCTCATTCTTGGTGGTGCCCTCGGTAACCTCATTGACCGGGTGCGGTGGGGAGAGGTAATCGATTTTATCGATCTCCACTGGTATCACTATCACTGGCCAGCGTTTAATGTCGCTGATGCTGCTATATCAACAGGGCTCGTGCTCCTTTTTATTGGAATAGTTACCAACCAGTTTCCCTCAAAGTAAATGTACCCTGATCTAGTAACCATAGGCAATTTTACCATTCACACCTACGGTGTGTGTATCGCACTGGGGGCGCTGGCGGGCATAGTGCTGGTCTCCCGTGATGCAAAAAAGCAGGGTTATAATCAACAGCAGATCCTTGATCTTGCCTTCTACCTTCTCATGTCTGCCATCATCGGGTCTCGCATCTTCTACATAGCCCTCAACCCTGCCTACTATCTCCGCCATCCCCTCGAGATGTTAATGTTGTGGCGTGGCGGTCTGGTCTTTTACGGAGGTTTCCTGTTCGCGTTCGCCACCTGTTTCATTTGTATTAAACGCTACCACCTCCCCTTTTTAAAAACCGCTGACCTGCTGGTTCCCGGTCTGGCATTAGGAGAGGCCTGTGGCCGGCTTGGGTGCTTCTTCGCAGGGTGTTGCTATGGAAAACCAACCGCCCTCCCCTGGGCAATCACCTTCACCAACCCCCACAGCCTTGCTAAACTTGGAGTACCTCTGCATCCCACCCAACTCTATGCGTTCCTCCAAGCATTAATTATTTTTTTGATCCTCATCTGCGTTCGCACCTATCAGAAAGGGGCTGGTCAGCTCATCTGGCTCTACATCTTTCTCTACGCCGTCGGTCGCTTACTCATTGAACCCTTTCGAGGGGATGAGCGAGGGTTGCTCATCGTGGGAGCATTCACGGTTACCCAGGCCATCGCCCTCTTCTCCCTCCCGCTCGCCCTCTTCATGATATATTATCTAGGAAAGAAACCGGCAACCTCCTAGTAAATCGTTACTCAAGAAAATTTTTTATGGTAACACACCGATGTCTCTCCGTATCATCATTGATGGGTATAATCTCATTAAACAATCGCCTCTCTTCCGCTCTGGCGATTTCCACAATCTTGGCGGGGTAAGAGAGAAGTTGATAGAACGACTAGCGCGCTACCGCATGGTCAAGGGCAATCCCCTGGTAGTGGTATTCGATGGCTGGCAGGAGGGTCATGCGACTGAACAGCGTACTAAAGAAAAGGGAATAGATATTATCTACTCTCAAAGGGGTGAAACGGCTGACGAGGTGATCAAGAGACTTGTTACCCACGCCCGGGAGGAGTTGGTAGTGGTAACTTCAGATCGTGAGATTACTGATTTTTGCCAGAGCAGAAAATGCGAGGTGATCCCCTCACCCCTGTTTGAAGAGAGAGTAGCACACTGTTGTCTAGCCCGCATGAAAGGGTTAGAAGAAGACGATGGTGAAACAATGGTGGCTCACTCAACTAAAAAGAAAGGACCTTCAAGAAAACTGCCTAAATCCATGAGGAGACGGCTACAGCGCCTCAAAAAACTGTAAGTACTGATTACTCCTACTACCCACTTATCCCTTAACCCGTGCTATTTTATGTTCTCTTCCTTCCCGTAACCTTTTGATGTTATCTCGATGGCGGAAAAAGATGAGCACCGCCACGGCGAACCCTACATTGACGTATACCAGAGGATAATGGGTGAGGCACAGGAAGAGAGGCATTGACGCTGAAGCTGCCAAAGAACCTCCTGAAACGTACTTCCACTTCACTACCACCAGAATGAACACGAGAACAGCCAAGGGTACCAGCGGTGGCGCGATTACCACAAAAATTCCCAGTGCAGTGGCCACCCCCTTTCCCCCACGAAATTTAAGAAACACGGGATAGAGGTGCCCTAAGAAGGTAACCAAGGCTACCGCTGCAACCCACCGCTCATTTCCTAGGAGATACGAAGTAAGTATCACCGGGAGGGACCCTTTCACCACGTCTCCTCCCAAGGTGAGCAGCCCTGGTGTTACCCCTAAGACTCGATACACGTTAGTTGCCCCAATGTTCCCACTCCCCTCCTGTCGAATATCCTTGGTACTGAACAGGGTGGAGACAATTACTCCTGTGGGTAAAGATCCGATCAGATATCCCGCAACCATGAGTACTATACCTTCAGTATTCATTTCAACTCTCCTTAAGACAAACGCTGCAATAGTTTTTTGTATAGCACAAGTGTGGTGCTCCCCACAACTGCTTTTCCAGATCATCGCGCTCCCAAAGCTAAAATCCATTTGATAAAGCAGAAAAAAGGTGGTAGGGTAAGGTTAATGGAACACTGCCACTCAGACATCTCATCTGGTATACTCTATCTCGTAGCAACTCCTATAGGTAACCTGGAAGATATCACCCTGAGAGCACTTAGGGTGCTCAAGGAAGTTGATCTCATTGCTGCTGAAGATACCAGAAGAACCAAGAAGCTCCTCAATCACTACCAGATCGCAACCCCCGTCACCAGCTATTTTGAACATAGCAGTGTGCGCAAAACTCACTCCCTCATTGCCCAATTAAAAGGAGGAAAACAGATTGCGCTGGTTTCGGAAGCAGGTACACCCTCCATCTCAGATCCCGGGTTTACCCTCACCACCCAGGCAATAGAACATCAGATAAGAGTAACCCCCATCCCTGGTCCCTCAGCACTCACCGCTGCCCTGAGTGCCTCTGGCCTCCCGACCCATAGCTTCGTCTTCGAAGGATTTGTCCCGCGTAAAGCCGGCAAAAGAAAGAGCCTCTTTGTATCATTGAAAGGTGAGATCAGAACCCTGATCCTCTATGAATCACCTCGAAGGGTGACCGCAACTCTCAGGGATCTCCTCACGGTACTGGGAGAAAGAAAAATTGTCATCGTCAGAGAACTCACCAAAATGTTCGAGGAAATAATCCGTGGGAACCTCTCAGAAGTCTTAGCGCAGCTCGAGGGAAAAACCATCAAAGGGGAGGTAACCCTGGTGGTTTCAGGGACCCCTTCCTCACCCCCACCCGGTCTCATTGACAGGGAGCAGAGAATATGGTAAAAGGGCAGGGAAATTTAACAAAATCCCCTGAAAAAATTAAAGAATGTATCATTAAGCACGAGTGGGGGATCCACCTGAGGACGGCGGGACTCTTCGTGAAAACAGCAAAAAAATATACTGCAGCTATCATGGTGGAAAAAGACGGGATGGAAGCTGATGGAAAGAGCATCATTGCCATTACCACTTTGAATGCCGGTAAAAATGCCACCATAAAAATCAAAGCCTGTGGGGAAGATGCTGAGCAAGCGCTGGCGGACTTGGAGAGACTGATAGAGAACAACTTTGAGGAACCATAGTTTATGGAAGTAAGAAAAAAAGATCTGCTCTTTAAGGGAACAGGAGTTTCCCCCGGTATCATTATTGGAAAGGCTTTTCTGCTCGATCCTCAAGAGATAGAGGTGTACCCCCTCCACCTCTCGAGCGACGTAGAGATACACCAAGAGATCAACCGCTTTAAAACTGCCCTCAAAGAATCAAAGCGCCAGTTAATGAATGTAAAAAAGGAGGTCGAGCATAAAAAGTATAAGGAAGCGAGCTACATTATTGATGCCCAGGCACTTATCTTAGACGACAAAATGCTCATTGAAACCATTGTCTCCACCATCAAGAAGGAAAAGATTGATGCGGCGACTGCGGTAAAGGGGACCGTGGTAACACTAAGTAAAAGTTTTGACGATATTGGTGATGAGTATCTGAAACAGAGAAAGACAGACATCGACTATATCGGTGAACGCATCATCAGAAATATCATGGGGAAAAAACGACAGGACATTTCCACCATAAAAGAAGAAACCATCATTGTCGCCCACGATCTCTCCCCTGCGGATACGGCCAACCTCGATGTGAGGATAGTAAAGGGATTTGTAACTAACGCAGGCGGGAAAACATCTCATACTGCGATTATGGCACGTGCCTTAGAAATCCCTTCGGTAGTTGGTTTAGAAAAGATCACTAGAGAAGTAAGCAGTGGTGATATGATCATCGTTGATGGTACCATTGGCGTAGTAATAGTACGACCTACCGCTGAAACGCTACGAAACTACGCTGAAAAAAAGCAAAGATATGAACAATTAGAAAAAGAGCTCTTTCAGTATAAGGATCTTCCTGCGGAGACACCGGATGGATTTCGCATAAAGCTTTTAGCAAACATCGAACTCATTGAGGAACTCGCTTCCGTGCGCGAACATGGCGCTGAGGGGATTGGTCTCTATCGTACAGAGTTCCTCTACCTGAACCGTAAAGACTTACCCTCTGAGGAGGAACACTTCAGTATCTATAAAAAGGTAATAGAAAAGATTGTTCCCTATCCTGTAACCATTAGGACAGTAGATCTGGGTGGTGATAAATTCCTCTCTCGCATTGATCTTGCAGAAGAAATGAACCCGGTAATGGGATTAAGAGCAATCAGACTATGTTTAAAAGAGGTAAGTATTTTTAAAACTCAACTCAGAGCCCTCCTCAGAGCAAGCGCACTAGGTGAAATGAAAATTCTCTTCCCCATGATCTCCGGCCTGGAGGAAATTTACCAGATAAAAGAGATACTGGAGGGGTTGAAGCATGAATTAACCAAGGAAGGAATCTCTTTCAATCACGCTATACAAATAGGCATCATGATTGAAATCCCCTCGGCGGCAACCATTGCAGATCTTCTTGCAAAAGAAGTTGATTTTTTTAGCATTGGAACGAACGATCTTATCCAATATACGCTCGCCATTGATCGGGTTAATGAACATGTATCCTACCTCTACAATCCACTCCACCCCTCCGTAATTAGAATCATAAAAAATGTGGTAGAGGCAGCCCACAGCAATGGTCTTGAAGTAGTCATGTGTGGTGAAATGGCCGGTGAACCACTCTACCTTCCTCTCCTCATTGGCTTGGATATTGATAAATTAAGCATGAACCCCCTCTGCATTTTAAAAGTGAAAAAGATCTTAAGACTATTGAGCTATCATGAATCTCAAGAATTTGTTAAAATGATCGATCAATTCAAGACCGCATCAGAGTTAGAAAGGTTTCTGAAACACGAAATGAAAAAAAAGTTCCCTGACGAGTTCGAGTACGGGGAGCACAACCGTACCCATAGTAAACGTTAATTCACCACTAGTTTTAAAAAAATAAAGGAACAATTATAATTTCATATAAATGTAATTGACAAAACTATAAAATAAATTATAATAAAGGATTTAAATTAATCTTCTTAAAAAATGTAGGGAGGGGGGAAAATGGATGCCAGGCGTTAAAATCAACGAAGATGAACCTTTTGAGGTCGCGCTTAGGAGGTTTAAAAAACAGTGTGAAAGGGCTGGGATTCTATCTGAGTTGAGGAAGAGGCAATTCTATGAAAAGCCCAGTATCAGAAGGAAAAAAAAATCTCTGGCAGCAAGAAAAAGATCATTAAAGACTACACGGCGTTACAGTGGTTGATACCATCCATTAACAATAACATGCTTTTATTTCATCGCTGATTAGGTACCTATTAGTTTTTTAAAATTTTTAATTTTGCCTACACTGCTCTTCCATTGTCAATTATCTTTTGCTCCTCTTTGAAAAAACCTATGGTGCCTAAATTATAAAACTATTACTCCTTTGATAGGAACCTGGGGATGTCAACTTTGTCATACTATATCCCTGAAGATACAATAGCAGAAATCAAAGCATTGTGTAATATCGTACAGGTTATTTCTGAGTATGTTCCTTTAAAAAAAGCCGGTACCAATTATAAAGGCGTGTGCCCCTTCCACGCTGATAATGAACCCTCGTTCATGGTCAGTGAAGCAAAACGGATTTACCATTGCTTTGGATGTGGTAGTGGTGGTAACGTGTTTACTTTTCTAATGAAATTTGAGCACCTCTCGTTTCCAGAGGCGGTTAAAAAATTGGCACACAAATATGGTATTTCACTACCTCAGAGAGAACCCACCGCTATCCAAAAACATACCAGAGATGAAAAGGAGAAATTTTTCAAGATTAATGAGCATGCCACCGAGTACTACCGCACCCTCTTGCACAGGACAGCTGAGGGAGAAAAGGCACGAACCTACCTTACCAAAAGAGGTATCACAGAAGAAACGATTGTAAACTATCAATTGGGTTTTGCATCACACCAGTGGGATGGATTGGTGAAATTTTTAAAAAAAAGAAACATCCCCCTGGAACTGGCTCACACCCTGGGGCTCATCAAACAGGCTAAAAACAACGAATGGTATGACTGTTTCAGAAATAGAATTATCTTTCCTATCATCAGTTATAACGAGCGAATAATCGGTTTTGGGGGGAGGGCACTTGATGAGGAGAGCGCTAAATACATTAACTCTTCTGACTCCCTCATCTACAAAAAAAGCAACAGCCTCTATGGCCTTAATACCACCCTCAGTGGTATCAGAAAAGAAGGGTATGTAATAGTGGTAGAGGGATACTTTGATCTTTTAAGTCTTCACCAACACGGGATAAAAAACGCTGTTGCCACTTTAGGAACTGCACTCACTGAAGGGCAAGTCAAGCTCCTGAAGCGCTTTACTCCCGCGATGAGTATCGCCTTTGATACCGATGACGCGGGAATCAACGCAACCTTAAAAACCTTACCCCTCTTCCTGGACCACGGGATTTCACCAAAGGTAATCGAGCTCCCTTTAGGCGATGACCCAGACTCATTCATCCAGCGAGAAAAGGGTGAGGGATTTAGAGAAAAGATAGGTAAGGCTATCCCCCTCATGGAACTGTGTATCACCACCTTTCTTACACAGCACGATAGCTCAACCATTGACGGTAAGCTTACCGTGGTGAGGGAGGTCGCACCGCTTCTCTCAAAAATGGGTGATACCACAGAGAGAAACCTTTATATTGAGAGACTCTCGCAGCAGATTAAGGTGAGTGAGCAGGTAATCAGATCTGAACTACCACAGGAGAAACAACACCGCACGAAATCGCTCGAACCCTACCTTAGCACCCCTGATCAGCATCGGGCAGAGGAACTCCTCCTCCAGATCATGATGCTCTCCCCCGAGGTAATACCTGCGGTAAAGCAGGCTCACCTCACTGATGAAATTAAGGAACCCCGACTGAAGCAACTTTTTTCACTGGTGATTGAGTGCTTCGATCGCGACCAGACCATACAACCGGAACGACTCCTCGACGACCTTGAGGAGGAAACATTAAAAAATACCATTACCCAGCTTGTCATTAAGGGAGAAAGCATTGTTACCCACAACATTCCCAAAATGCTTACCAATACCATTCACAAGCTTAAAGAGATGGGCATTAAGAGAGAAATTCAGTTGCTCAATATAAAAATTAAGGATGCCCAGCAGGAAAAAGATGAAAATGCAATGAAGCAATGTCTCCACCATAAGCAGGAACTGTTAGAGAAGAGGAAAAGGTGCACTTCAGATCAATTCCCCACACCCATCCACTAACCACAAGGAGTGAGGTAGTAATGTCCAAGAAAGAGACTATTGAACAGGTCAACCAACTTATCGATATGGGGAAGGAGAAGGGGTTTTTAACCTACGAAGAGGTAAATGATATTCTTCCCTCCGAGGTGGTGTCTCCGGAACAGATTGATGATCTGATGATCATGTTCGGAGAGATGGACATAGAGATTGTTGACGGAGTCCAGAAGGTAAGGATTCCTAAACGTAAGCTCCACAAAGTTCCCGAAGATAATGAGGCCGAAGAGGAAGAAGAGTTTGAAGAGGGCCTTTTTGAGAAACTAAGCGATCCGGTGAGGATGTATTTGAGAGAAATGGGATCAGTATCGTTGCTCAATCGTGATCAGGAAGTAGAGATTGCAAAACGGATAGAAGAAGGTGAACGCGAGGTAGCCAATGTGGTACTCAACTCACCTCTCCTCATCAGAGAAATTTTGATGGTGGGAGACAAGCTCAAGACTAACAAGATTTCGGTGAGAGAGGTGATCAAAGATCTTGATGATGAAGAGGTAGACATTGATGAAGAACTCTACAAGAAGCGAGTACTCTCTCTCATTGAAAAGATTAAGAGGGTAGAGCAACAGTACCTTGAGTTACAGAAGAAACTATCTAAGAAGCACTTGAGTGAGGCGAGGAAGAAGGAGGTGCGCAAAAAGAGTGATCAGAAGACTGAGAAGATACGCGAGATTATCGAGCAGCTCAATCTCCATAAGATGCAGATTGAGCGAGCTGCCCACAAGCTGAAGCTCTTCTTGGAGAGATTGGAGAAGGCAGAGGGAGAGATCACCCAGTTTTTAGAAAAGATACACGTCACGCTAGAAGAATTTAAAAAGATGGTGCGGCAGGTGAAGAGGAGTCGACAGCAAGAGAAAGAGATAGAGAAGAGGTATGGCCTCTCTAAAAAAGAGTTAGGGGAGCATGAGAAAGTTATCCAGAGTGCTCAGAAAAAGATTAAGCGGATTGAGGTTGAATCAACCTTTGATGCAAAGGGATTGAAGAATGCTATTAAATCCATTGATGAGGGTGAAACAAAGACCAAACTTGCCAAAGATGAGTTGGTGAAAGCCAATTTGAGGTTAGTGGTAAGTCTGGCGAAGAAGTACACCAACCGCGGTCTACAATTTCTCGATTTGATTCAAGAAGGCAATATCGGGCTCATCAAGGCAGTTGATAAATTTGAGTATCAAAGGGGATACAAGTTCAGTACCTATGCCACCTGGTGGATCCGGCAAGCAATTACCAGAGCCATTGCCGACCAGGCGAGAACCATTAGAATCCCGGTGCACATGATTGAGACCATCAACAAGTTAATTAGGACCTCTCGACACCTCGTCCAAGAGGTGGGGCGAGAACCTACCCCCGAGGAGATCGCAAAAAAGATTGAATTTCCGCTGGACAAGGTGAGAAAAGTCCTCAAGATTGCCAAGGAACCCATATCGCTGGAAACTCCCATAGGTGAGGAGGAAGATAGTCACCTGGGCGATTTTATTGAGGACAAAAAGATTGCCTCCCCAGGAGAAGCGGCAGCCAATCGCAGTCTTCAAGAACAAACACAAAGGGTATTGTCAACGTTAACTCCCCGGGAGGAAAAAGTCTTAAGGATGCGGTTTGGTATAGGGGAAAAGGCAGACCATACCTTGGAGGAAGTGGGACAGGATTTTGATGTTACCCGGGAAAGAATCAGACAGATTGAAGCCAAGGCCTTGCGGAAGCTTCGACATCCCAGTAGAAGTAAACAACTCAGAGCCTTCATTGAACGGTAACTAGTACCCGTGGGCTCATAGCTCAGTTGGTAGAGCCACCGGCTCATAACCGGAAGGTCCCAGGTTCGAATCCTGGTGAGCCCACCATCAAGAGACTTTATGAACAGCTCCTATGCTACTACCACATTACCACTCGTTCTCTTATCAATACCGACGGGGAGAGAACTACCAGGCACCCTTCTTTTCGGGTGCATTTTTTATGCCTACACTCCCCTTAGAGGGAGGGAGTAACTTGTGAAAGAGCAATTAGAACTTCTCATCAAGTTTCAGATGTTTGATGTAGCACTGGTGAGGGCTCAAAAGATCAAGGAGGATTACCCTCACCAGACCACGCACATAGAAGAGGCCGTTGAACGAGAGCGAAAAGAACTTCAGACGCAAGAAAAGCAAATGGAAGAAATTAAGAAAAAGAGGATACAGAAGGAACAGGATTTAGCTATTGAAGAAGAAAAGGTGAGAAAGGCTAAGGAAAGATTAAATGCGGTAAAAACTAATAAAGAGTATCACGCCGCACTTAAGGAAATAGAGGTTTTAGAAAGTCACAATTCGATATTAGAAGAAGCAATTCTTCTCGTGATGGAGCAGAGTGATCAAGGCACAAGAAACCTCCACTCGCTGGAAACGCGCTTTAAACAAACCCTTAAGAAAGCGGAAGAGGATAGTAACGCACTCAACCACCAATTGGAAGAAGCGCTCAAGGAGATTGAAGCACAGCAGCAATTGAGAGAAGCGCTCGTAGCCCAGATAGCGCCAGAACTATTGGATCAGTACCACAAGATAAGACAAAAACGCGGTGATCCTGTGGTAGTTCCCGTCGAGGATAGTTGTTGTCAAGGGTGCCACATGAACATCCCCCCCCAGGTATTTAACGAGGTAAAGAAGTGCCGGACTATGATCAAATGCCCTCACTGCAGCCGTATCCTCTACTGGGTGAAAAATCATGAAAGCGTATCGCTCACCTCACACCCCCACCCTCAATAAGATGGCGGAAAAGCATACCTCTCATCTCGATCACGTCCTCCCCTTTAACACGCTGTGTATCTATACTGATGGGGCATCGAGGGGAAATCCAGGAGAAGCAGGTGCAGGTATCCTCATCGCCAATGAGCGTGGCGCGGTGATAAAAAAAGTAACACGTTACCTGGGCACCACTACTAACAATGTTGCTGAGTATCTCGCGCTCATTATCGGGCTTAAGGAAGCACTCAAATTAAAAGGAGAGGTGATCCACCTCTTTTCTGATTCTGAACTCATGGTGAGACAAATCAAGGGGATCTATAAGGTGCGGGATGCAAAGATGAGGGTGCTCTTCCAAGAGGTGAAAAAACTTCTCTCACAATTTATACACTACGAAATCTCCTGCATTGAGAGAAAGAGGAATAAGGAAGCAGATCGACTCGCCAATAGGGCAATTGATGAATACATTGGTGACTCCTAATCATTAACCAGGTTACTCACACAGGTCAAATGGTCGCTCGCGCCGGAATGACCGGTGCGGGAGGAAAGTCCGAGCTCTCCAGGGCACGGTGGTTGCTAAGGGCAACTGTCCCGGGTGCTACCGGGATAAGGAAAGTGCAACAGAAAACATACCGCTCCACGCGCCGCGAGGGGTAAGGGTGAAATGGCGAGGTAAGAGCTCACCAGTATCCCAAGTGATTGGGATAGCTTGGCAAACCCCACCGAGAGCAAGACCAAATAGGGGAACAACGAGATGCATACCATCTCATCAAGTGGCCCGCTTGAAGTTCCCGGGTAGGTCGCACGAGATATCTGGCAACAGGTATCCCAGATGAATGACCATTGCTCGAATCATCGCATTCGGGAACAGAACTCGGCTTATGACCTGTGTGGGTAGCTCAGGAGTTCTCCGGTTCACCTGATACGCCGGTTCGTTCTTCCAGACCTCTGGCAAAAATCCCTCCACCTTAAGCTTCAAGCCAGTACTACTATGGGTTTGACATTTACTCACTGTTCTGCTAGGTTGAATCACCACGGAAGGTGAGAGAGATACTACGGCAGAGTACCACCATCAATCCCCCTCGTTCCCTCTTCGCATGGAAAGGATACTATGAAAATAGATCGAAAAGAAGTAGAGCATGTAACTCAATTGGCACGACTACAGTTTGATGAAACGCAACCTGAAACATTTATTCACCAATTAAATACCATTTTAGAATACTTTGATACGTTGCAGGAAGTAGACACGAGCGAAACTGAACCAACCTCCCACGCCGTGGCAATGAATAATGTCCTCCGTGAGGATGAGGTGAGAACCACCTTTGACCAGAAGCTCCTCCTCTCCAACGCACCAGCTAAAGAAAACGCATTGTTCAAAGTTCCCAAAATTATCGAATAATTGATCTACCCACGAGGAATTAAGTGTGGAACTTTTTAGTCTTACCATCGATCAAGCTCACCAATTGCTCAGCAAGAGAGAAGTGACCTCTCAAGAGCTCACCGCATCAGTCTTTAAGAGAATTGAATCCGTTGAAAAAAAGATACATGCCTACATTACCCTCACTCAAGAACTAGCTTTGGAACAGGCAAGGCAGGCCGATGACCTGATCAGGCAGGGTAAAGGGAATACGCTCACCGGAATCCCCCTGGCGATAAAAGATATTATGTGTATTAAGGGAGTGAGAACAACCTGCGGATCAAGGATCCTTGAAAACTTTATTGCTCCCTACGATGCAACCGTGATTAAAAAGTTACAAGAACACCATGTGGTAGTGGTAGGACGCACCAACCTGGATGAATTTGCCATGGGCTCCTCCACAGAGACATCTCATTTTGGCATCACCCGAAATCCATGGAATCTAGAAAGGATCCCCGGTGGTTCAAGCGGTGGTTCAGCTGCCGCAGTGAGCGCAGATGAGTGTCTGGGCGCGCTGGGTACTGATACCGGAGGTTCCATCAGGCAGCCCGCAGCCTGCTGTGGGTTAGTAGGTTTGAAACCCACCTATGGGAGAGTTTCTCGTTTTGGTTTGGTGGCATTTGCCTCCTCTCTCGATCAGATTGGACCGATGACCAAAGATGTGAGGGATGCAGCCCTCCTCATGAACGCCATTGCCGGTTACGACCCTCTTGACTCCACCTCCCTACCCATTGATGTCCCTGACTATACCCAGGTGCTGGGCAGGGAGGTAAAAGGTATGCGTGTGGGTATTCCAAAAGAATATTTTATCGAGGGGGTGGAAGCAGAGGTTGACGCATCAGTGAAAGAAGCCATTAAAGTATTAGAAGGATTAGGGATGGAGGTTAAAGAGCTCTCTCTTCCCCACACCGAATATGCAGTCGCCGTCTACTATCTCATTGCCCCCGCAGAAGCCAGTTCCAACCTCGCCCGTTATGATGGTGTACGCTATGGATACCGATCTAAGGAGAGCACCGGGCTCTTGGATATGTACCGTTGCTCTCGCTCAGAGGGATTTGGCACAGAGGTAAAACGACGCATTATGTTGGGAACCTATGCCTTATCTGCAGGATACTACGATGCCTACTATAAGAAAGCCTCTCAGGTAAGAACTCTGATCAGACAGGATTTTGAAAAGGCTTTTAACACATGTGACGTCATCATCACCCCTACTGCCCCTACTCCCGCCTTTAAACTCGGTGAGAAGATTCATGACCCACTCAAGATGTATCTCTCCGACATTTTCACCATACCTGCAAATCTCGCGGGTATTCCAGGCGTCTCTCTCCCCTGTGGATTTACCAGGGGTGGACTCCCCATTGGTTTCCAGATCCTCGCTAATACTTTCCAAGAGGAAATGCTGCTCAAGGTTGCCCACGCGTATGAACAACACACTTCCTGGCACCGGAAAAAGCCTGAGTGGAGCCAGTGATGATCACTCACTGTACCTTTTTTATTCAACAATGCCACCCATCTCTCCTAACTAAATAATTTTCTTGACAAAAATTAATGAACTTGGTAAAAAGTTATCTACTTTTTTTAGATAAAAATTGATGGTCTCGAAAAAGTCAAAATTAAAGGCACGTAGCTCAGGGGGAGAGCGCTACCTTGACGCGGTAGAAGTCGGCGGTTCGAAACCGCCCGTGCCTACCACCCTTTATGTTTCTCATAGTGGTGTATAGTTCAACAGTTTGGTTTTTTAACACAAAAGGCATCATAAAGAACTCTTTTTGTGGTGCCTTTTCTTTCTTTTATAAGAGGCACACTGCAACCTTCTAAACACAATGTCACCACAAGAACTGGTCAAAGCTACTTTTGCTGATGGGTACTCAGTAACCTACCTGAAGGGAACCCCGCTTGCACAAATTATTGAAGACAAGGTGAATTCCCTAAAACCTACGATTGCGGTTAAAGTCAATGGGAGCGCGCAGGATCTCAGTGCACCTCTGCTGGAAAACGCCCAGCTTGATCCCATCAGTGTTGAATCAACAGAAGGCCAGGAGATACTACGGCACACCACCTCCCACATCATGGCTCAAGCAGTTCAGGAACTCTACCCGGGAGTCAAGATCAGCATTGGGCCTTCCATTGAGAAAGGCTTTTACTATGATTTTGATTATGAGAGGGCTTTCACACCAGAGGACTTAGACAAAATTGAAGCTCGCATGAGGGACATTATCTCTCAAGATATTCCTATCCAACGGAAAATCCTCTCCAAAAAAGAGGCCCTTACCTTTTATCAGCAGAGAGGCGAGGTGTATAAAGTTGAGTTGCTCAATGAAATTCCTGATGAGCAGGTTACCGTATACTCCCAGGGTACCTTCACTGACCTCTGTCGAGGTCCCCACCTCTCCTCTACCGGCAGGGTAAAGGCTTTTAAGTTAACCAGCGTCGCGGGGGCGTACTGGAGAGGAGACGAACATAACAAAATGCTCCAGCGAATCTACGGCACCGCCTTTGCTAATCCAGAAAAACTCAGCCAGTACTTACACCACCTGGAAGAAGTTAAGAAGAGAGACCACCGAAGGCTTGGTAAAGAGCTTGAACTCTTTAGCATCAACGAAGAGGTGGGTGCAGGACTTATCATCTACCATCCTAAGGGGGCACTGTTGAGAAGGTTGCTAGAAGACTTTGAGGTACGAGAGCACCTCAGGAGAGGATATCAATTGGTAAAAGGTCCTCAAATTCTGAAAGTAGACTTGTGGAAAAAATCAGGTCACTTAGAAAACTATCGAGAGTATATGTATTTCACAGAAGTTGAGGGACAGAAGTACGGGCTTAAGCCGATGAACTGTCTCGCCCATATGATTATCTATCAATCTACCATTCGAAGCTATCGAGATCTCCCCCTACGGTACTTTGAGTTGGGCACCGTACACCGTCATGAGCGGGCTGGGGTACTTCACGGTCTCTCCCGAGTGAGAGAGTTTACTCAGGATGATGCCCACATCTTCTGTGCCCCGGAACAACTAGACCAGGAAATCAAGGGCATCATCGATTTTGTTGCCACGGTAATGAAGATTTTTGAGTTTGAGTTTGAAATGGAACTGAGTACCCGTCCTCCCAAATCCATCGGTACCGACCAAGACTGGGAAAGGGCAACCTCAAGCCTTCGAAGGGTTCTCGACAACAATAACTTCTCTTATCAGATCAATGAAGGTGAGGGGGCATTCTACGGTCCCAAGATAGATATTACCCTCAAAGATGTACTCGATAGAAAATGGCAGTGTGCTACTATCCAGTGCGACTTCTCTCTGCCGGAGAGATTCGATTTAACCTATAGTGGGAAAGATGGAGAGAAACATCGGCCGGTGATGCTCCATCGGGTAATCCTGGGTTCGCTCGAAAGATTTATGGGGGTACTCATAGAACATTACGCAGGTGCCTTTCCCACCTGGCTTGCACCGGTCCAAGCCACCATCCTCACCATCAATGATACCCACATACCCTTTGCTGAAGAAGTGTGCGCTCAGCTTACTTCCCAGCTCATTAGGGTGGAAAAAGATTTCAGGAATGAGAGCTTAAAATTAAAAATCAGAGGTGCCCAGCTGCAGAAAATCCCCTATATGCTGGTAATCGGTGATAAGGAAGTGCACACTGCGGGGGTATCTCCCCGACACCGCAGCGGCAAAGACCTGCAGTTGATGCCTCTTAAGGAATTTATCACTTTCATTACCCAGGAAGCTCAATTTCCACTTTTACGCACATGACTCACTGAGGTGATGAGCACTACCATAAAAAAATGTAGTAACCAATAAGGAGGTGAAGACTATAGTAAAAGAGTTACGAATCAATCAGAAGATCACCAATGAACAAGTGAGGGTAATAAACTTTGAGGGACAACAGATAGGGATCGTCCCTCTGTCTGAGGCGCTGAGAATGGCACGTGAGGAAGGTTATGACCTGGTAGAGGTATCACCAAACGCCAGCCCCCCGGTGTGCCGGATTATGGACTATGGGAAAGTTAAATACCAGCAGAGTAAAAAATCCCATCCGTCAAAAAAGAAGCACATTCACAGTGTCACCCATATCAAGGAAATTAAATTACGACCTCATACAGAGGAGCACGACCTTCAATTCAAGATGCGTAACATTAAAAAGTTCCTCAGTCGCGGAGATAAAGCCAAAATATCGCTAATCTTTCGAGGGAGGGAAATTGCTCATCCCGAGCTGGGGGAAGCAATATTAAAGAGGGTTGTTGAGGAAATACAGGATAGTGGTGTTGTTGAACAACCTCCCAAGCTTGAGGGGAGAAATATGACCATGCTGCTTGCCCCCAAAAGCTGAACGGTCATTCCCCCTGGTGATCCTTCTACTAACGAAGAAGATACTGCATGCTAATACACAACTCTGAGTGAGAAAGGTAAAGTTATGCCTAAAATCAAAACAAACAGAGGTGCTGCGAAACGATTTGCGTTAACCAAAAAGGGAAAGATTAAGAGGAAAAAGGCTTACGCAAGTCATCTTTTAACCAACAAGACAGCAAAGAGAAAACGATTCCTTCGGAAAGGTGGATTGATCAATACGGTTGATGCGAAAGGTATCCGAAGGTTACTTCCTAATCTTTAAAATGATCCATTATTAAGAAAGGATTGCGACACTATGCCGAGAGTCAAAAGAGGAGTAAGCGCGCGAAAGAGGAGAAAAAAGGTCTTGGAACTGGCAAAAGGCTATCAAGGAGCCCGCAGTAAGCTCTATCGCAGTGCCAGAGAAACAGTTGAGAGGGCTCTCAACTACGCCTATCGAGATAGACGGGTGAGGAAAAGAGATTTCCGCAGCTTGTGGATCAGTAGAATTAATGCGGCCGCGAGACTTAATGAGCTCACCTATAGTCAATTCATCAAAGGTCTCAAGAAGGCCCAAATCCTCATTGACAGAAAACTACTGGCTGAGCTCGCCGTGTCAGAGCCCCACGTATTTTCTAAGATTGCTACCGTAGCCAAAGAAAATATATAAGTTTCTCTCCTGCGACCCATTACACGCTTATGAAGGAAGAGCTCGAGCACCTATCTGCTGAAGCTGAACGCGCCTTAGCAGCAGCACAAGATAAAGAGCAACTGCTGAGGATCAGAACCCAGTTCTTGGGTCGGAAGGGAACCCTTACCCTCCTGATCAAGCAACTAGGAACACTTCCTGAAGAAGAGAAGCCCCTGTATGGTCAACTCACCAATCAGTTAAAAAACTCCCTCGAACACCGTATCGAACAACGGCTCTCCGCCCTCAAAGAACACGAGCAACAGAAATCCCTGCTCAAAGACACCCCGGATATTACCCTCCCGGGCAGGAGATGTGCGGTAGGGAAAACGCATCCCCTCACTCAGGTCATTAGGGAGATTACTGATATTTTCATGAAGATGGGATTTCAGAGTGCAGAGGGTCCAGAGGTAGAACTTGACTTCTACAATTTTGAAGCCTTAAATATCCCCAAAGACCATCCCGCACGGGATATGCACGATACCTTTTATATCACTGATGAGGTCTTATTGAGAACCCACACCTCTCCCGTACAGATCAGAACGATGGAAAAGCTAAAGCCCCCGGTGAGTATCATTTCTCCCGGGAAGGCTTATCGCCGCGATTCGGATGTCTCCCATACTCCCATGTTCCACCAGATAGAAGGTTTCATGGTAGGTAAAGGCGTCTCCTTCAGCCACTTAAAGGGAGTCCTCACGGTCTTTGCCCAGCAGATGTTTGGGGAAGAAACTGCCACCAGATTTCGCCCCAGTTTCTTTCCCTTCACCGAGCCTAGTGCAGAGGTTGATATACAATGTGTGATCTGCAGAGGCAAGGGGTGCAGAGTATGTGGTGGTTCAGGGTGGTTGGAAATACTGGGATCGGGAATGGTACACCCTACCGTATTTAAAACCGTAGGGTACGATCCTCTTCAGGTGAGTGGATTTGCCTTCGGTATGGGGATTGAGAGGATAGCCATGTTAAAATATGGCATTGATGATATTCGGTTATTCTTCGAAAATGATCTGAGATTTTTAAGGCAGTTTTAGCACCCCCCTTTCATCACCCTCCCTAGTGATGATACGGTGAGGAGTAGTGCAGGAACTTCAGGTTTTAAAAGGTCCTCCCCCTATGCAGATAAGTTTCAACTGGCTGAAAGAATACGTTGACTTCAACCTTGATCCCTACGGCATAGCCAATCTTCTCACCATGGCAGGAAGTGAAGTGGAAAGGGTGGTCAAGGTTGGCACGGGGCTTGAGGGGGTGGTGGTCGGTCAGATTACCTCCGTCACGTGTCATCCTCACGCAGATAAGCTCTCTCTCTGCACCGTTGACTCAGGCAGTGGCACCCTCTCCATTGTGTGCGGGGCATCCAATATCACACCAGGCGATAAAGTCCCTCTTGCCCTGGAAGGGACACAACTCCCTAACGGGACTATCATCAAACCGGTCAAAATCCGTGGTGAACGTTCTCAAGGAATGCTCTGTTCTGAGGTTGAACTGGCGTTGGGCAATGACACCTCAGGTATTATGATCCTGCCACCCCATCTGAAAGTGGGACACCCTCTCGCTTCAGCTCTGACCCTTGAAGACTATAGCATTGAAATTAATTTAACACCCAATCGATCCGACTGCTTGAGTGTCATCGGTATTGCCCGGGAAATCGCAGCAATCACCCATCAACCCCTCCGCATCCCTCCCCTTAACCTTAAGGAAAAAGGGATCGATACCGCTCAACTCATCTCAGTCACCATTCAGGATCCAGACCTCTGTCCTCGCTATACCGCACGTGTTATCTCTCAGGTGAAAGTTGGTCCCTCCCCCCTGTGGATGAGGAGGCGCCTGGAAGCCTGTGGAGTGAGGTCTATTAATAACGTTGTTGATGTCACCAACTATCTGCTCCTAGAGATGGGTCAACCTCTCCACGCCTTCGACTTGGAGCTTTTAGATCAGAAGAAAATCGTAGTAAAAAGAGCTACTCCCGGTGCCTTTTTCACCACCCTTGATGGAAAGGAAAGAGAGCTTTCGCCTGATGCCCTTATGATCTGTGATGGGGCTACACCCATTGCCCTTGGGGGAATTATGGGAGGTAGTAACTCAGAGGTCTCTGCACGCACCACTTCTCTCCTGCTGGAGAGTGCCTATTTCACCCCCACCGGAATTTTTAAGACCTCAAAAAAGATGGGGTTACGTACAGAATCCTCTCAGAGGTTTGAGAAAGGTGTAGATCTATGCGGGGTTCCCCTGGTGCTCCATCGAGCGGCCCAGTTTATCGCCGAGCTTGCAGGAGGCGAGGTCAACCCGGGATATATCGATAACTATCCTTTGCCTCTTCCTCCTCCCCCTGCTATCACCCTCAGTGCTGCAAGGACTAATACCATACTGGGTACCACCTTCACCGCAGATCACATGAAACAAACCTTAGAAGATCTCGCCTTCTCCGTTCGTGAGCAAGAGGGAGATCACCTCTCAGCGGCACCCCCCTCATGGAGGGTCGATATTAAAGAAGAAATCGATTTAATCGAAGAAATCGCGCGGATATCCGGGTATGACCACATAGCCGCTTCCCTGCCCCTTTCCTCCTCACCGCCCCACAAGATACCCAGAGCAGGTCTGTTAGAAGAAAAAATTAAAGAGAGCTTGACCCAACAGGGATGCTATGAGGTAATCACCTATAGTTTTATTTCCCCTCAAGAACTTGCAAACCTCCATCTCTCCCCTCACGATGTTCGCCTCACCCCACTACACATTCTCAATCCTTTGACCGAAGAGCAATCAGTGATGAGAACAACCCTCATTCCCGGCCTTCTCACTACCGTGAAGAAGAACCTCGACCAGAAGAATCTCAATCTCAAACTGTTTGAAGTAGGCACTACCTTCCTCACCCACCCGCAAGGCAAGCTCCCAGAGGAAAAAAAGATGCTGGCGGCAGTAGCAACGGGATTACATGAGGAAGAGGAATGGAATAGAAAAAAAAGGGGGGTAGACCTCTATGATCTCAAAGGGCTGGTAGAAAACCTTTTAGCTATCCTTCATATTTCCCACTACTCCTTTACCCCCTGCCAGGGCACCCCCCTTCTGCACCCCCTGAAAGCTTTACACCTTGTCATCAACCATGAACCGGTGGGTGTGGTGGGGGAACTACACCCCCAGGTACTGGAAGCATTTCAAATTCCTCAGACGGTGTATCTTCTGGAGATCCCCTTCACCACTCTGCTCACTCACTCGTCCGAGTATCGCATGTTTCGTCCCCTCCCCAAACACCCTGCGATCTACCGGGATATCGCGCTGCTGGTTGATGAAACCATCTCTGCACAAAAGGTATATGATACAATGTATAAGTTTAAAAATAAATTTATTGAAGAAATAACTATTTTCGACTACTATAGGGGAAAATCCATTCCCGTGGGTAAAAAAAGTTTGGCTTATCGACTCAAGTATCAGTCCTACGATCGCACGCTCACCGATAAAGAGGTAAACGCCCTCTTTGAAGAACTGGTCAACGTACTTCATCAGGAACTAGGTGCGGAGATAAGAACCTGAGCATTGTCTCATAAACTCATCAAAAAGGAGGTAGGAGAAATGACCAAAGCTGATATCATTGAGAATGTATACGAAAAGGTAGGGCTCTCGAAAAAAGAAGCCAATACCATCGTGGAACTGGTCTTTGAAACTATTAAATCAAACCTAGAAAATGGCGCAAAGGTAAAGATTTCACGGTTCGGCAATTTCGTGGTACGTCTCAAGAGGACTCGAAGAGGTAGAAATCCTCAAACGGGCAGCGAAATCGAAATCTCGGCAAGAAAGGTTCTCACCTTTAAGGCTAGTCCTGTGCTGAAGAAGGCCTTAAATAAATAAATCTCCTACTAGGTGCACTCATCCTCTCACCGGTTCATAGAAGAGGAGGGCGCTATGAGAGCTATCACACAAGAGAATTCATTCTGGATCAGTGTCTTTAATCATACCCACTACACCCTAATCGCCGGTCATGGCTAAAAAAACTCCTGTACCAGGTCTCATCCCCAACAAGCTATACTTCAAAATAGGCGAGGTAAGCGCCATTGCAGATGTAGAACCCTATGTACTGCGATATTGGGAATCTGAGTTCAAAGCCATTAAGCCAGAGCGAACCCACTCGAAGCAGAGAATATACCGCAAAAGAGACGTCGAGCTCATCTTGGAGATTAAGAGAATGCTCTACGAAGAAAAATTAACCATTGCCGGAGCACGGCAAAAATTGCAGGAACTCAACTCCCAGGGTAAAAAGCAACTTCACTTTAGCTTCCATAAAAAAGATCACCAGAGTATTTTAAGAGAACTAAAACATGAGCTGATCGCACTGCGCGAGATGCTGCGGTGAGCGACCTCACTAGAGTTTTAAGAAACTATTCTCATCGTGTACCCCCTCTAGTGCTCACCATGCTCATCCCCGACCACCCTCACCTATTCTCTCAGAACCCTATCCCCTTTCTAAAAAACCTATGAAGAAAAAATGATTTTGTCCGATAGAGTATAAGAACAGCGAATAGAGAACCTGATTACTAAAAAACTTTTTTAAGAAAGGAAGAAGCGTGTATGGAAGCCGTGAGAGGAAAGACCCTCGATATGACAGAGCTACTCAAGTTTGCCATACAGAGCGGTGCATCGGATTTACATATCACTGCGGGGGAATCTCCCATGGTGAGAATTCACGGGGACATCAGAAGGCTTGACCTGGAACCCTTAACTGCGGAAACCGTACACACCATGATTTATGATATCCTCAACGACCAACAACGAAAAACCTTTGAGGAACACCTGGAACTTGACTTCTCTATTGCCCTCGGTGAATATGGACGATTCAGAGTAAATGTCTTTGTTCAAAACAGAGGTGAAGCAGCGGTGCTCAGAACTATTCCTAACCGGGTGAGAAGCTTTGAAGAGTTGGGACTGCCTAAAATCTGCAAGTCTATTGCGATGGCCGAAAAGGGATTGGTGCTGGTCACCGGCCCCACCGGGAGTGGTAAATCAACCTCACTGGCAACCATGGTTGACCTGATTAATACCAGTTTCAACAAGCATATTATTACCATAGAGGACCCCATAGAGTTCATCCACGAATCGAAAAGGTCACTCATCAACCAGAGAGAGGTAGGTGAACACACGCTCAATTTTGCTAACGCACTGCGGAGTGCCCTGCGAGAAGACCCTGATGTTATCCTGATTGGTGAAATGAGAGATTTAGAGACCATTGCGCTGGCACTCACCGCCGCCGAGACAGGCCATCTGGTCTTTGCCACCCTCCACACCAGCAATGCTCCTAAAACTATTGACCGGATCGTTGATGTATTTCCCGCTGATCAGCAGGCACAGATAAGGACCATGCTCTCAGAAACACTCTACGCGGTTATCTCCCAGATCCTTTTAAAACGAGCTGATGGGAAGGGAAGGCTTCCCGCCCTCGAGGTTATGATCTGCACCCCTGCTATCAAAAACCTCATTCGTGAATCAAAGACAGCTCAGATTTATTCGGCACTCCAAACCAGCCAGAAGTTCGGCATGCAAACCATGGAAGCGTCCATAAAAAGTCTACTGGAGAGAAAGCTCGTCGCTCCGGAGGAAACTCAAAACATCCTCACTGATTTAACTAAACCTACCCCCTAATCGTCTACCATATAAAAGGTACACCTTCAAGAGGAGACCTCTATGAATGTCAAAGAGTTACTTACCGTGATGGTAAAGCAGAATGCCTCTGATCTCTACCTCACCGTTGACAGTCCCCCCATGTTTCGTATCGAGGGTATTACCAAACCGTTTGGTGACCAAAAGGTCACCGCTCACCACACAGAAGAAATAGCCTCTTCACTGATGACCGAAAAACAAAAAATTAATTTTGCTGAGACCCTGGAAATGAACCTTGCACTCCACTATCCTGAATTAGGCCGCTTTAGAGTAAATATTTTCAGACAAAAGGGGGTTACCGGCTTAGTCATCCGTCAAATCAAGATGCATATCCACACCATTGATGAATTGCGTCTCCCTTCTGTGCTCAAAGATATCAGCCTCTGCACAAGGGGACTGGTACTGGTGGTGGGAAGAACAGGTACCGGAAAATCAACAACCTTAGCTGCTATGATTGATTATCGTAATACCAGTAGCACTGGTCATGTCGTCACCATTGAAGATCCCATAGAATTTGTTCACCGCCATAAGAAGATGATCGTCACCCAGCGTGAAATTGGCCTCGACACCCATTCCTTCGAGAACGCACTGAGAAATGTGATGCGCGCCGCACCGGATGTTATCCTGATTGGTGAAGTTCGAGATCAAGAAACCATGGAGGCAGCCATTACCTTTGCCGAGACCGGACATCTGGTGCTCGCAACACTCCATGCCAACAATGCCAATCAGGCTATGGAGAGAATCTTAAATTTTTTCCCTCATGAGCGACACCAGCAGATCCTGCTCCAGCTCTCGCTCAACCTCAAGTCAATCATCTCACAGCGTCTTATCCCTTCCCTTGATGGCACACGCGCTGCTGCCATTGAAATTCTCTTAGACACACCCAGAGTAAAAGATTTGATTCATAAAAATCAGGTTGAGCTCTTAAAAGAAGCCATGGCGCAGGGTATCGCAGAGGGCATGCAGACCTTCGATCAGGCTATTTTTGAACTCTTTAAACAGGGAAGGCTGGATTATGATAATGCCCTCGCCTATGCAGACAGCGTTAATGACTTGCGACTAAAAATCAAAATGGATAAAATTGGCGATGAAAAATCCACCGCCCCTGTTGAGAGAAAGGCCCCCGAGACATTTAAATTAAGACCCGATGTCAAATAAACTACCCGCCAGATAACCGTGTGTCATATTCCTTGTCACCTAGGATAGTGCACGTCTCTCTTATAATCATACGACAGAGGTATGGTTTCCTGAGTTGACTCCCTTACTGCATGCAGTCGGACCTCACTCCCTTCGCGGTTTCACCTTTCCCCCACCTGCATCTTCCCACCATTATCTCTAGGAGCGTGTCGGAATACCCACTTGTATGGAGGCTGTTGAAAAATGTTCAGATGCAAGGCGCACGAAATCCTGAGGAATGAGGCGTACTTGTACAGTACGCTGCAA
>Ga0209253_10000571_pt1 | contig 31784 bp, 23 predicted proteins | sample FrelakmetBRP12BR_FD_187145 | JGI IMG/M metagenome (GOLD analysis project Ga0209253, IMG submission 187145) | Freshwater lake sediment microbial communities from the University of Notre Dame, USA, for methane emissions studies - BRP12 BR (SPAdes)... | ecosystem: Environmental > Aquatic >... | reverse complement strand
GCGCGAGCGGGAGATCATCAACGACCTGCTCGAGGCCCTCTGCGGCGCGCGCCTCACCTACAACTACCACCGCATCGGCGGCGTGGCCTTCGACATGCCGGAGGGCTGGCGCGACAAGGTGCTCCACTTCCTCGACCGCTTCGACAGCACCATCCAGGAGTGGGACCGGCTCATCACCTGGAACGAGATCTACCTGAAGCGGCTCGGCGGGGTGGCGGTCATCTCCCGCGAGCAGGCGGTCGACTACGGCCTTTCCGGCCCCAACCTGCGGGGCAGCGGCGTCGACTGGGACCTGCGCCGCGACATGCCCTACGGCGCCTACCCCGACTTCAAGTTCGAGGTGCCCATCGGGCGCGGCTGGGCCGGCGTCGTCGGCGACTGCTTCGACCGCTACTACGTGCGGGTGCTGGAGATGGCCCAGTCGTCTCGCATCGCGCGCCAGGCGCTCGAGACGATGCCGGACGGCGAGGTGATGGCCAAGGTCCCGCGCAAGATCAAGCCGGAGGCGGGCGAGGTCCAGTCCCGCATCGAGTCGGCGCGCGGCGAGATGGCCTACTACCTGGTCTCCGACGGCACCGAGCGCGCCTACCGGATCCGGACCCGCACCGGCTCCTTCATGGCCATGGGGATCATCGAGGACATCTCCCCCGGCCTGATGGTCGCGGACCTCGTCGCCCTCATCGCCTCCCTCGACGTGGTGGCCCCCGAGACGGATCGCTAGCCATGGCCAACTTTTCCTTCGCACACCCCAGGCCCAGCACCCGCCGGCTCCTCCTCGGGGCCTCCCTCGCCACCGTGGTGGCCATCCCGGCGGTGCTCGCGGGGCTGCTCACCTTCTTCATCCCCTTCATCCACCAGCCGATCTTCGACGCCTTCATCCGCGAGAAGCTCGCCCGCGACCCGGCCACCTGGGTCGGCACCCAGTGGCTCTACGGCGCGGTGCTGCTCGCCGCCGGCGGGGTGATGTTCACCTTCGCCGCCATCTCCGGCGGCATCTTCTCCTGGTACGAGCGGCGCGTCGCCGGGCGCATCCAGAGCCGCATCGGCCCCAACCGGGTGGGCGGCGGCGGCTTCTTCCAGTGGATCGCCGACGCGGTGAAGCTGCTGTTCAAGGAGGACCTGGTGCCGGCCGAGGCCGACGCGGTCCTCTTCCGCGCAGCTCCGTACTTCGTGGTGACGGGCATGACGCTCGTGCTGGTGACGCTCCCCTTCGGGCATTCGGTCATCGTCGCCGACCTGGACGTCGGCATCTTCTACATCCTGGCGGTGACCTCGCTCATCGTCGTCGGCATCATCCTCTCGGGCTGGTCCTCCAACTCGAAGTGGGCGCTCTTCGGCGGCATGCGCGCCGCCGCCCAGGTCATCAGCTACGAGGTCCCGGGCGGCCTCGCCATCCTCACCCCGGTGCTGATGGCCGGCACGCTTTCCACCCAGGGGCTCATCCAGGCCCAGGGCGGCTGGCCCTGGGAGTGGTTCTTCTTCCGCAACCCCGCCGCCTACGTGGCCTTCTTCATCCTCTTCGTCTCCCAGCTCGCCGAGGGCAACCGGACCCCCTTCGATCTCGCCGAGGCCGAGTCGGAGCTCGTCGCCGGCTACCTCTCCGAGTACTCCGGCTTCCGCTTCGCCCTCTACTTCCTCGTCGAGTGGGCGAACCTGTGGATCATGGGCGCCATCGCCACGACGCTCTTCCTCGGCGGCTGGCAGATCCCCGGCGTCACCGCGCAGGACTGGGCCGCGTTGCGCGGCGCTGGCGCCTTCCCGGCCTGGGGCTGGTGGGGGCTGCAGCTCGTCTCTCTGGGGGTCTTCGCGGCCAAGACGCTGGTGCTGGTCACGGTGATCATCTGGATTCGCTGGACGCTGCCGCGCATCCGCGTCGACCAGATGATGAACCTGTGCTGGAAGTACCTCGTGCCCGGCGGCTTCGCCGCCATGCTCTTCACGCTGCTGTGGGAGATCGCTGTGGCGCGGGCCCCGATCGTGGAGCGGATCACCGGCGTCGGGCTCTTCGCCGTGACCCTCTACATCGCCTGGCGCTTCCTCAAGCAGACCCGGGCCAACGTCTCGCTCATCGTGGGCGAGCGCGTGGACCTGTCCAACTGGTAGGGAACGACGCCATGCCCCTCTCCGCCAGCGAGTACGTCGGGAACATCCGGGACACGGTCAGGTCCTTCTGGCAGGGGATGTCGGTCACCCTGTCGCAGGTGCTGCGGCGCCCCATCACCGTCCAGTACCCGGACCGCATGGACGTGTCGGTGCAGGACCTGCTCCCGCCCCGCTACCGCGGATTCCTGGAGGTGGACTCCGCCATCTGCACCGGCTGCCAGGCCTGCGAGCGCGCCTGCCCCATCAGCTGCATCCAGATCCAGCTCGACAAGGACCCGGCGAACCCCAAGCAGCGCCTCGTCTCGCAGTTCGACATCGACGAGGCGAAGTGCATGTTCTGTGGCCTCTGCGTGGAGCCGTGCCCGACCGGGTCCATCCAGCACACCCGCGAGTTCGAGGCCTCGCAGCGCTCCGTGCGCAACCTGGTCTTCCGCTGGGCCGACCCGCTCCACCCCTTCCCGGTCTACAGGGTCCAGAAGGGCGCCGACTACTTCCCGCGCGCGCCGCTCGGGTCGCTGGTCCGCCAGCTGCTCGCCACCCGCTCCTGGGACGCTTCCGGGCCGACCTACCTCCGCCCCGAGCCGCTGAAGCCCCCGGCGGCCGCGCCGCCCAAGCCCGCCCCCGCCGCGAAACCGGCCGCCGCGGCGGCCCCGGCGTCCGCGGCCCCGGCCGCGCCCAGGCCCGCAGCGCCGGCCGCTGCCACGGCCGCCCCGGCACCGGCCGCGCCCGCGACCCCGAAGCCGGCCGCCGACGAGCCCGCCGCGCCCGCCCCTTCCTCGCCGCCCTCCGGCGAGCCCAAGCCCTGATCGCAGAGGCCCCCATGCGCATCCCTCGCAAGCTCCTCGCCTGGTCGTTCGGCAGCGCCACCGTGGTCGCGCTCGTCGCCATCGGGTCGGCCCGCCTCGCGCCGGCGCTCGCCGCCGGCCCGGGTCGGGCGCTCGCCGGCCCGGTGACGCTGTCCGAGATCCTCTTCTGGGCGATCGCGCTGGTCACCGTGGCCGGCGCCGCCGCGGTGGCCCTCTCCCGGAACATCGTCTACACGGCGCTCGGCCTCCTGATGGCGCTGCTCGGCGCGGCCGCCCTCTACATCTACCTCTCGGCGGACTTCGTCGCCGTCGCCCAGGTCCTGATCTACATCGGCGGCGTGCTGGTGCTGGTGCTCTTCGCCATCATGCTGACGAACCGCATCGGCGACGTCGACATCTCCAACGTCAGCCTCGGCTGGGTGGGCGGGTCGCTGCTGATGGTGGCGACGCTGCCGGCGCTGCTGGCGGTCGCCACCAAGGTGCCCTGGCCGTCGCGCCCCGGGCCGATGGAGGTCACCACCGCGCGGATCGGTCACGCGCTCCTCCAGCAGTGGCTGCTGCCCTTCGAGCTCGTGTCGCTGATCCTGCTCGCCACCCTGATCGGCGCCGTGGTCGTCGCCCGCAAGGAGCTCAAGGCCCACTGACCGGCCTGGAGACGCTCATGTCCAACATCGGCCTCCCGCAGTTCCTCATCGTCGGGGCGTTCCTCTTCGCCTTCGGCATCCTCACGGTCCTCACCCGCCGCAACGCGGTGGGGATCCTCATGGGCGTCGAGCTGCTCCTGAACGGCGCCAACGTGAACCTGGTGGCCTTCGACCACTACGTGGTCCGCGGGATCACCGGCCAGGTCTTCTCCCTCTTCGTCATCGTCCTCGCCGCCGCCGAGGCGGCGGTGGGGCTGGCCATCGTGCTGAGCATCTTCCACACGTTCAAGACCATCGACGTCCGCGCCGCGGACCTGATGCGAGAGTGAGATGGAACACGCCATGAAGGAGCTCGGGCCCATCGTGGTCCACCAGGCGGGGTGGCTGTGGCTCATCCCGGTGTTCCCGGCCATCGGCGCGACCATCAACGGCCTGTTCGGCGTGCGGATCCAGCGCGCCATCGGGAAGCGAGCCGTCCACCTCATCGCCATCGGGATGATGACGCTGTCGTTCCTGGTGGCCCTGTACTCCTTCTCCAGGCTCCACGGGCTGGCACCCGGGGAGCGCCACCTCCAGGACACGCTGTGGACGATGGTCGGCTCGGGCCGGCTCTCCTTCGACCTCGCCTTCGCGCTCGATCCGCTGTCGATGATGATGGTGCTGATCATCACCTTCATCGGCACGCTCATCCACGTGTTCTCCACCGGGTACATGGCGGACGAGCCGTCCTACTGGCGGTTCTTCGCGTACCTGAACCTCTTCGTCTTCGCGATGCTGCTCCTGGTCATGGGGGACAACTTCGCGGTGATGTTCTTCGGCTGGGAGGGCGTGGGGCTCGCCAGCTACCTCCTCATCAGCTTCTGGTACACGGACGTCGAGAAGGCCAAGGCCGGCATGAAGGCCTTCGTGGTCAACCGGTTCGGCGATTTCGGCTTCATCCTCGGCCTGTTCCTGCTCTTCTGGTCGCTGGGCGGGATCTGGGAGCCGCGCAACGACGCCCGCAGCCTCACCTACGTCCCCGAGCCCGCCGCGGTGGCGCCGGCCGGGGCCGCCAACCCCTACGCCGACTCGGCGCCGCGCTTCGTCGACGTGGACGGTCACCGGGTCCGCGTCGGCCCGACGATGAGCTTCCGCGAGTTGCGGGACCAGGTGGTGATCGAGAAGACCGGCGTCGCCGAGCACCTGAAGCACCAGAGCGTCTGGGGATTCGCGCTGATGGCGGTGGTCGGGATCCTGCTCTTCGTCGGCGCCATGGGGAAGAGCGCCCAGTTGCCGCTCTACGTCTGGCTGCCCGACGCCATGGCCGGCCCCACCCCGGTCTCGGCCCTGATCCACGCCGCCACCATGGTCACCGCCGGCGTCTACATGGTGGCCCGGCTCAGCTTCCTCTACGCGATGTCGCCGACGGCGATGGGCTGGGTGGCCGCCATCGGCGCGCTGACCGCCCTGTTCGCCGCCACCATCGGCTTCGTGCAGTACGACATCAAGAAGGTGCTCGCCTACTCCACGGTCTCCCAGCTCGGCTTCATGTTCATCGGCGTGGGCGTCGGCGCCTTCTGGGCGGGCAGCTACCACCTGCTCACCCATGCCTTCTTCAAGGCCACGCTCTTCCTCGCCTCGGGCTCGGTGATCCTGGGATGCCACCACGAGCAGGACATGCGGAAGATGGGCGGGCTCAAGAAGTACATGCCGGTCACCGCGGCGACCTACCTGGTCGCCACCTGGGCCATCGCCGGCTTCCCCTGGGCGAGCGGCTTCTACTCGAAGGACGAGATCCTCTGGAAGGCCTTCACCGCCCGCGACCTCGCCTTCCTGGGCCACCCGGCCCCATGGCTCGGCCCGGCGATCTTCCTGCTCGGCATCGTCACGGCGGCGTGCACCAGCTTCTACATGTTCCGCAGCTACTACATGACCTTCACCGGCACCTACCGCGGCGGCGAGGGGCACCAGGACGAGCACGACGAGGACCCGCACGCCGCGCTGGCCGCCCCGCACCACGTCACCGCGGCCCACCCGCACGACGGCGCCGATCACGCCCGGGCCAAGGCCCAGGAGCTCCACGCCCACACGGCGGGCCATGGTGCGCCGGACGTCTCCGGCCACGCGCCGGCCGTGGGCGCGCATGCCGCCACGGCGGGCGCCCACGGAGCCGCGGGACACGCAGCCGCCTCGTCGCACGGCGCGGCCGCGACGGCCCACGGCCACGACGGCGGCCACCACGGCGGCGTCCCGCACGAATCACCGCTCTCGATCACCTTCGTGCTGGTGGTCCTGGCGAGCGGCGCCGTCCTGGCGGGCCTGCTGGGCGTCCCGATGCTCTGGACCCACCACGAGCCGGCGCTGGAGCACTGGCTCGCCCCGTCGCTCCCGGCCGAGGTCTCCTTCGCCCACTACCCCCACGCCACCGAGTGGCTCTTCCAGGGCCTGGGCGTGCTGGCCGCCTCCGTGGGCTGGTTCTTCGCCCGGCTGCTCTTCAAGGACGGCAGGAGCCACGTCCCGCGCGACCTGAAGAAGCGACTCTTCGGATTCTGGACCGTGGTCTACAACAAGTACTACGTGGACGAGGCCTACCACGCGCTCGTCGTCCGCCCGTCCCTGAACTTCGCCCGCCTCTTCTTCTGGTTCGACCAGCACGTCATCGACTGGTTCGTCAACTTCGTCGGCTGGGTGGGGCGGCTCGTCGGCACCATCGACGGGGCCATCGACACGTACCTGGTGGACGGAGCCGTGAACGCGGTGGCCGGGCTCTTCGGCGAGGCCGGCCGCGCCATGCGCCGCATCGAGACCGGCCGCATCCACACCTACCTGTACGGGGCAGCCCTCGGCTCGCTCCTGGTCGTCCTCTTCAACTTCCTCTTCCGCTAGGAGACCGGCGAAATGATCCGCCCCGACAACGTGCTGGTTTGGGCCACCTTCCTCCCGCTCATCGGCGCGGGGGTCATCCTGGCCCTGATGGCGCTGCGAGCCGCCCTCGGCCTGCCGAAGAGCTTCCTCGACCAGTCTGCGCGCTGGGTGACGATGGTCTTCACCGGGCTCATGCTGGTCTGCGCTGCCCTGGCGTGGCACTGGTACGAGCCGAACGGCCCGGGGCTCCTGGTCCAGGGCCGGTCCACCGGCGTCCAGATGGTGAGCCGCGCCGTGTGGATCAAGGCCTTCAACGTCGAGTGGTTCGTCGGCGTCGACGGCCTCTCCATCTCCATGGTGCTCCTCACCGGCATCGTGTCCTTCGTGGCCGCCATCGCTTCCATGCCCTGGTGGCAGGGCGGCCACAAGGCCACCGAGATGGCCGGCATGGACGAGCACGGCCACGACGATCCGCACCACCCCAAGCACTTCTCGGTGCGGATGGTGCCCGGCTACATGATCCTGCTGCTGATCCTGGAGACGGGGATGATGGGGACCTTCGTCGCCCTCGACATGTTCCTCTTCTACGTGTTCTGGGAGGTCATGCTGCTGCCGATGTACTTCCTCATCGGCGTGTGGGGCGGCCCGCGCAAGGAGTACGCGGCCATCAAGTTCTTCCTCTACACGCTCGCGGGCTCGGTGCTGATGCTGCTCGCCATCATCGCCATCTACTACCGGAGCCTCCCGGCGCCGTTCGCCGACGGCGGGATGTCGGTCCGCCACACCTTCAACCTGCTCGAGCTCGCCGCCCAGGGACGAGCCGGCCAGTTCTCGAGCGCGCTCCCCATCCTGGGATTCGCCTTCACCAAGATCGTCTTCGTGGCGCTCTTCATCGGGTTCGCCATCAAGATCCCGATGTTCCCGTTCCACACCTGGCTGCCCGACGCCCACGTCGAGGCGCCGACGCCCATCTCGGTGATCCTGGCCGGCGTGCTCCTGAAGATGGGGCCCTACGGCATCCTCCGATTCAACTACGCGATGTTGCCGGATGCCACCGAGTGGGCGGCGAACGCCGTCGCCATCCTGGGTGTCATCAACATCGTCTACGCCGCCTATGTCTGCCTCGCCCAGCGCGACCTGAAGAAGCTCATCGCCTACTCCTCGGTCTCGCACATGGGCTTCACCCTGCTCGGCATGGCGGCGATGACGCCCATCGCCATCTCCGGCGCGGTCTTCAACCTCTTCTCCCACGGCATCATCAGCCCGGCGCTGTTCCTCCTGGTGGGCGTGATCTACGACCGCGCCCACCACCGCGACATGGACCGCTTCGGCGGCCTGGCGCAGGCCCTGCCGGAGTACAGCGCGCTGACCGGGCTGGCCTTCTTCGCATCGCTGGGCCTCCCCGGCCTGGCGGGATTCATCGCGGAGTTCATGGTGCTCGTGGGCAGCTACCCGGTCTACCTGACCTACACGGCCCTGGCGGCGACGGCGGTCATCATCACCGCCGCCTACTACCTGTGGGCCATGCAGCGCGTCTTCCTCGGCAAGCTGAACCCGGCCTACGTCGGCTTCCCGGACGTGAACTGGCGCGAGCGGCTCACGCTCTACCCGCTGGCGGCGTTGATGATCTTCCTCGGGTTCTACCCGCAGTTCATCCTCCACGCGATCAACCCGACTCTCCACCAGCTCATCCAGAACCTGCGGCCGGCCTAGGCCCCCGGGAGATCGCCGATGTCCATCCAGCCCCACCTCGTCCTCGAGAACCTGCGCAGCGCCGGCTGGTTCCGCCCCGAGCTGGCGCTCACCTTCGGCAGCCTGGCGCTCCTGCTGCTCGACCTCTTCTGGAAGAAGAGCGCCGATCGCGCGCGACTGCTCACGGTGAGCGTGCTCGTGGTGCTGGGCCTGGCCGCCCTGTTCCTGGCGGTCCAGCCCAGCACGCCGCAGACGCTCTTCAACGGCCTGCTGGTGAACGACGCGTTCGCGAGCTTCTTCAAGTGGCTCTTCCTGCTCGGTGGCGCCCTCGTCGTGCTCATCGCCGCCCCGAGCCGCGCCTTCCCGCCGGAGCGGATCGGCGTCTTCTACGCGCTGCTGGTGGCCATCGTGCTCGGCATGTTCCTCATGGCCAGCGCCAGCGACCTCCTGCTGATCTACATGTCCATCGAGCTGGTCTCGATGGTCAGCTTCGTCCTCGCCGGCTACGCCAAGGGCGACCGCAAGGCCTCCGAGGCCGCGCTCAAGTACGTCATCTTCGGCGGCGTCGCCTCCGGCGTGATGCTCTTCGGGATGAGCTACCTCTTCGGGCTCACCGGGACCACCAACGTCCTGGAGTTCGCCGGCCGGATCGCGCTGCTCCCCACCACCTGGCCGGTGCGTCTGGCGCTCATCCTCTCCATCGTCTTCGTGGCGTCGGGCGTCGGCTACAAGATCGCGGCCGTGCCCTGGCACATGTGGTGTCCGGACGTGTACGAGGGCGCCCCGACGCCGTTCACCGCCTTCCTGTCGGTGGGGCCGAAGGCAGCGGGCTTCGCGCTCGCCGTCCGCCTCCTCTACGGCGCCTTCGATGGCCGGCCTGGACCGCTGGGGTTCTCGGAGACCATCGCCGCGGTGCCCTGGCCGGCGGTGGTGGGCGTGCTTTCCGCGATCACCATGACCCTCGGCAACCTCTCGGCGCTCCCCCAGACGAACCTGAAGCGGCTCCTCGCCTACTCGTCCATCGCCCATGCCGGCTACGCGCTCATGGGGCTCGCCGCCAACTCGGCGCTCGGCACCCAGGCGGTGATGATGTACATGCTCGCCTACCTGGTCATGAACCTGGGGGCCTTCCTGGCCGTCATCCTGGTGGAGCGGGCCACCGGGTCGCAGACCATCTTCGACGTCCGCGGGCTGCGGAGCCGATCGACCCTGGCCGCGGTGACGCTGGCCATCTGCCTGTTCGCGCTCACCGGTCTCCCCCCCTCCATCGGCTTCACCGGCAAGTGGTACCTGTTCGTGGCCGTGATGGAGCGCGGGCTCGCGCCCGGGGGCTTCTGGTACGCGATGCTGGCGGTGATCGCGGCGCTGAACACCGCGGTGTCGCTCTTCTACTACGCGCGGGTCCTGCGGGCGATGTTCCTCGAGTCCCCGCTCGACGACACCCGGCTCGAGTCGCCCTTCTCCTACCGGCTGCTCCTGTCGGGCTTCGCCGTGGCGGTGGTCGTCTTCGGCATCTGGTGGACGCCGATGATCGACTGGACGCGGGCGTCCCTGCCCATGTTCCGCGGCTGAACGGCGCCGCCCCCCTCAGGGGCGCCGCGACTCGAGCTCGGCCAGGTCGGCGGCCGGCATGTCGGCCGTCCCGAGCGACCGGTCCGGGCTGATGGCCGGGCCGTGGAAATCCGTGCCGGAGGTGGGAACGAGCCCCAGCTCGGCGGCGGCGGCCTGGAAGGCCCGGACCTGGCCGGGCGAGTGGTCCGGGTGGTGAACCTCCACCCCGTCGAAGCCCATGGCCCGCAGCCGGGACAGATCGTTCCGCCCGATCTTGGAGACCCCGGGATGCGCCAGGGTGGCGACGCCGCCGGCTCCCCGCACGAGCTCCACCGCCTGCTCGGCGGTGAGCCGGTAGCGCCCCACGAAGGCGGGCATCCCCTCGCCCAGGTAGCGGTCGAAGGCCTCCTTCACGGTGGCCACCGCGCCGGCCGCCACCATGGCCCGGGCGATGTGCGGCCGGCCGATGGTCTTTCCGCCGCTGTAGCGCACGATGTCGTCCACGCCGATCCGGACGCCGAGGGCGGCGAGCTTGGCGACGACCTGGTCCATCCGCTCCCGGCGCCGCGCGGCGAGGAAATCCTCGAACCGAGACAGGGTCGGGTGGGACGGGTCAACGAAGTGGCCCAGCACGTGGACCTCGCGGTCGTCCAGGAAGACCGAGAGCTCGATCCCGGGCACGAAGCGCATCCCCAGCTCGCGCGCGGCCGTGGCGGCGGCCTGCTGGCCAGCCACGGTGTCGTGGTCGGTGAGCGCCCACACCGACGTCCCGGCGTCTGCAGCCCGCGCCGCCAGGTCGGGCGGCGGGTACTGCCCGTCCGAGGCGGTGGAATGCGTGTGGAGGTCGATGAAACCAGCGCGCTCGGCCATTAGGATCGACTCGAGCGTGGTATCATAACGGCGCTGGGAGATTCCGCATGCAGCACGTCCTACGCGTCTCCAGGAAGATCGACTACGGCCTGCGGGCCATGGTGCACCTGGCCTCCATCCCGACCGGGACGGTGGTGCCGTTCCGGGAGATCGCCCGGGAGATGGACGTCCCCGAGGACTTCCTCGCCAAGATCCTGAAGACGCTCGTGGACCAGGGGATGGTCCGCTCCAGCCGCGGGCCGCGCGGCGGCTACACCCTGGGGCGACCGGCTTCCGAGATCAGCTTCCTCGACGTCATCGAGGCGGTGGAGGGGCCGGTGGCCCTCAACGTCTGCCTGGACGGCGACGACGCCTGCGGCCGCTCGAGCACATGTACCATGGTGGCGGTGTGGCGCGAGGGACAGGACCGCATGCTCGACGTCTACCGCCAGGCCCGGCTCTCCGCGCTCGTACCCGGGGCGAAGTCCGAGGCCGGGCTGGTCCAGCTCTCCGCCCAGTCCCGCTGATCCGTCGTCCAGGCCCCTGGCGACACCCGCCCGCCGTCGCCCGGCGGGGGCCCCTGGCCGGCGTCCGCCGGCCGGGTACCCCGATTTCCCGGCGCCCGGCGCGGCAGAGCGCATTGACGTGAGGCGGCGGCTCCGACAGGATCCGCGGCCGCCATGGCCAAGACGAAGCCCTCCCCGAAGCAGCTCCGCAAGCGCTACCTCTCCCGCCCCCCGGTGGAGCCGATGCGGCTCCGCCCCCGGATGTCGGTGGTCGATCTCGTCGAGGTCTACCGCCGCGCCGGTGCCTTCAACGGCGGCCGTCTCGCCGAGGGCGCGGACCTGTTCGGCCGGATGATCGATGCCAACGCCACCATCGCGCTGACCGTCACCGGCGCGATGGCCCCGGCCGGCCTGGGTGGCGCCATCCAGGCGATGATCGAGGCGGGCTTCGTGGACCTGGTCATCTCGACGGGCGCGAACATCTACCACGACCTCCACTTCGCCCTGAAGCTGCCGGTGGTCCAGGGTCACTTCCAGGTGGACGACCGGGAGCTCTACCGGGCCGGCATCGAGCGGATCTACGACGTCTTCATCACCGAGGATTCGCTGCTCGACACCGACGCCTTCGTCCGCGAGGCGCTGGAGAAGGCGCCGCCCGAGCTCCGGGGGCGCATCTCCACCCCGCGGCTCCACAACTACCTCGGCCACCTGGCGCTGCGGCACGCGCCGCTGCCCCAGAAGTCCTGGCTCGCCACCGCCGCGAAGTACGACGTGCCGGTCTTCACGAGCTCGCCGGGCGACTCCTCCATCGGCATGAACGTGGCCGCCATGAAGCTGCGCGGCGGCGAGACCACCGTCGATCCGGATCTCGACGTCCTCGAGTCCACCGCCATCGTCTACGACGCCGAGGTGAACGGCGTGGTGATCCTCGGCGGCGGCTCGCCCAAGAACTTCTACCTGCAGACCCAGCCCACGCTCTGGCAGATCCTGGACCTGAACCGCGGCGGCCACGAGTACGTGCTGCAGATCTCCACCGACTCGCCTCAGTGGGGCGGCCTCTCGGGCGCGACGCCCAGCGAGGCCATCAGCTGGGGCAAGGTGCAGGCGAACATGCTGAAGAACCACGTGGTGGTCTACTCCGACACCACCATCGCCGCGCCCATCGTGTTCTCCTACGCCCTTTCCACGCGCAAGCCGCGAGAGCCCAGGCGTCTGATGCGGCGGCTCGACGGCCTGTACCAGAAGCTGCGCCGCGCCCACCAGAAGCGCCACCCCGGCGGCGACGCCATGCGCCACGTGGGCGAGGCAGCGCGGAAGGTGAGGTAGCGTCCGGCGCGGCACCGCGGGGGGGGAGCCCTCCCGCCGGGGTTCGGCGGCGCGACGGGCCTAGCGCCGGGCGCGCTCGCGGTCCAGGCGCCCCTGGGCCTGCTCGAGCCGGTCCCGGAAGTCGGGGTCGGCGAGCAGCTGCAGCGCCTCCGCCGACCGCAGCGGCCCCGCGCCCGGCGTCGCCTCGCGGCGCCCGGAGACCAGGTCCTGGATGCGCCGGTCGTCGACGAGAGAGCGGAGCTCTGGATCGGCCGCGAGCCGGGCCGCGGTCCGCGGGTCCCGGGCGAGCTGCAGGAGCGTCGAGAGGGCCTGCTCGGCTGGGCGGCGCCAGGGGCCGAGGACGTCGTGCTCCCGGACCAGGGCGGCGAGGTCGCTCCGGGAGAGCTGCGCCTCCAGGGCTCGGGGGAGGCTCGGACCGGCCGCGTCCATGGCCGCGAGCGCGACCCAGGCCGCCAGCGCCGCCTGGCCGCCCCCGAGCAGCGCCCCGACCGCCCGGTCCAGCGCGCCGCCGGCGCCCGGAGAGCCGCGTCGGAGCAGGCGCCCGACCAGGCCCGCCAGCGAGAAGGCGAGCACGAACAGGACCGGGGCCGCCACGGCCCGCGCCAGCGGCGGTGCCAGCACCCGCTCCAGCAGGTGGCTGGCGGCAGCGCCCCCGAGGCGCACCGCCAGCCAGCCCGCCACCGCCCCGGCCGCGAGGAAGACCTGGCGCAGCGCGCCGGCCAGCGCCCCGGCGGCGGCGGCGAGCACCAGCATGGCGAGGACGGCGGCGTCGAGGGTCAAGGAGGGGTGGCTCGGTCGGCGGCGAGGCGGGACGGACGGGCGGGGCTACTTGATGGAGAAGCCCCCCCGGGGCCTCTGCTTCTCGACCGCGGCGAGTTGCTCCTTGAACCTGGGGTTCTGCGGCTCGTACATGATCGCCATCTGGAGCGCGCGGGACGCCGCGTCCCACCGGCCGCCCTGGATGTCGGCGAGCGCGGCGGCGAAGAACTTCCGGCCGTTGGGGGTCTGGCCGAGCTGCTCCTCGACCCGGCGCTTCTGCGCCTCCTTCACCTCGACCTCGTCCGCCTCGGTGAAGCGCAGCTTGCCGGCCCGGTCGGGCCCGTTGATGTCGCCGACGTACTTCCGCCGCCGGGCGTCGTCCCGGAGCACCGTGTAGGCCTCGTTGATGCGGCGGTAGATGCGGCCGACGAGCTCGCGCAGCGGCGGGTCGGGCAGCGCCGCGAAGCGGTCGGGATGGTAGGCGCGAGACTCCCGGTGGTAGGCCTCGCGGATGTCGGCCGGCGAGGCGTCCTGCGGCAGCTTCAGCACCGCGAAGTAGTCGAGCTGATCGAGCGCCTGGACCAGCGCCTCGACCTCGATGCGGAAGCTCTCGTCCATGGTGCCGTTCCCGGTGGGCGTCGCTGGACGGCCTAGGAGCCGTGGCCCGCCAGCACGACCTCGGCGTTCTTGTCGATGGCCGCCTGGATGTCCTGCTCCGACAGGCCCGAGGAGAGCCGGATGGTGGTGGAGGCCTTCTGCCCGGTCTCGACGTCGGTGGCGGCGACGTTGACGATGCCGTTGGAGTCGATCTCGAAGGTCACCTGGATCTGCACCTCGCCGCGGTAGCCGATGCGGAACCCGGTGAACTCGAACTCGCCGAGGAACTCGCACTCGTCCGCCCGCTTCGATTCCCCCTGGTAGACGCGGATGCGGACCCGGTCCTGCCCGTCACGGCTGGTGGTGAAGGCCTTCGACTTCTCGATGGGAATGGGGGTGTTCTTGGCGATCACCGGCTCGGCCCAGCCCCCCACGGTTCCGACCCGCAGCGTCAGCGGCGTCACGTCGAGAAGGTAGCTCGCCTGGCCGCCGGCTGCGGCGTTGCGGTCCAAGAGCGCCCGGGCCTGGATCGAGGCGCCCAGCGCGACCACCTCGTCGGGGTCGATGCCGGTCATCGGATCCCGCTGGAAGTAGTGACGCACGCTCTGACGGATGATGGGCAACCGCGTCGGGCCGCCGACCAGGATGACCGCATCGATGTCGCCCGCGGTCATGCGCGCGGCCTGGAGCGCCTCGTCGCACACTTTGAAGGTGCGCTGCACCAGATCCATCACCATCCGGTTGAACTGGTCGGCGCCGAGCTGATGCTGCAGATCGAGGACCTCGCCCTCCGGCGTCTGGCAGATGCCGGGGACGTGGATGGTGGCCTGACCGTCGCGCCCCACGTCGATCTTGGCCTTCTCGCCGGCCTCCTTGAGCATCTGCAGGCAGTACTTGTTCTGGCGGAGGTCGAGCCCGCGCTTCTCGAGGAAGTCCTGGGCGAGCCAGGTCATGATGCGGTCGTCGAAGTCGTCACCGCCGAGGTAGGTGTCGCCGGCCGTGGCCAGCACCTCGAAGACGTCGCGGCCGATCTCCAGGATGGAGACGTCGAAGGTGCCGCCGCCGAGGTCGTAGACGCAGATGCGCTGGTTGATGTCCTTCCCGAACCCGTAGGCCAGCGCCGCGGCGGTGGGCTCGTTGATGATGCGGAGCACGTCGAGGCCGGCGATGCGACCCGCGTCGCGGGTCGCCTGGCGCTGGTTGTCGTTGAAGTAGGCCGGGCAGGTCACGACCGCCTTCGTCACCGTGCGCCCCAGCGCCGTCTCGGCGATGGCCTTCATCTCCTTCAGGACCAGCGCCGACACCTCGGGGATGGCGAAGATGCGCTGGCCGATCTGGACCCGCACCGAGTTGTTCGGTCCCTCGACGATGCGGTAGGGCATCACCGCCTGGGCCTTCTTCACCTCGTCGGAGAAGAAGAATCGGCCGATGAGGCGCTTCGCCGAGTAGACGGTGTTCTCGGCGTTGGTGATGATGTTGCGCTTGGCGCTGTTGCCGACGAGGACCGTGCCGTCGTCGAGGAAGCTCACCACCGACGCGTGGGTCCGCTCGCCCCACTCGTTGGCGAGGACCTCCGGCTTCGAGTCCAGGATCGCCGCGACCGCGCTGTAGCTGGTGCCGAGGTCGATCCCCACCGCCATGTCGTCGCTCATTCCCGGATCTTCCTCACGTTTTCCGCATCCGCGCAAAAATCGTAACGGTCGATTTCAGCGAATGTCAAACACCTCTGTCGCCTGCCCCGCTCGGCCCCGGCGCGCCGGTCAGCCGATGGCCCATGGCCGCGGCACGAAGATCTCCTCCCAGGTCTGGAGCGCGAACCGGTCGGTCATGCCCGAGATCCAGTCGGTCACCGCCCGCGGCAGGTCCTCGCCGCCGCGCGGCGCCACCCCGTAGCGGCGCCAGAGCCGGTCGGCGTCCCCGACCGACCAGCCATAGAGATCCTCGAGGATGCGCTGCGCCTTCTCGAACTCCTCCTGCACCACCGGGTTCTCGTACACGCGCGCGTAGAGGAAGTCGCGGAGGGCGAGCAGGGCGCCATGGATGCCGGCCGACATGCCGATGTGGCCGCCGCCGTCGAGGTCCGAGGAGTGGATGACGTCGCGGATGAGCGTGGCGAGCCGCTGCGAATGGCTTCCGCCCAGCGCCCGGGCGATGTCCTCGGGCACGTCCTCCTCGCGGAGCAGGCCGCCGCGCACGGCATCGTCGAGGTCGTGGTTCACGTAGGCGACGATGTCGGCGAGCCGGACGATCTCCGCCTCCAGGGTGAGCGCCTTGGCCCCGCTGCCGTGCATGAGGACGTTCCCCCTCCCCTTCGAATGGCGCAGGATCCCGTCGCGCACCTCGGCGGTCAGGTTCAGCCCCTCCCCGTCCTTCTCCAGCACCTCCACCACCCGCAGGGACTGCCCGACGTGGTGGAAGCCGCCCGGGACGAGCCTCGCCAGGACCTTCTCGCCGGCGTGGCCGAAGGGTGTGTGGCCGAGGTCGTGCCCCATCACCACGGCCTCGACGAGCATCTCGTTCAGCCGCAGGGCCCGGGCGATGGAGCGCGCCACCTGCGCCACCTCAAGGGTGTGGGTGAGCCGGTTGCGGTAGTGGTCGCCGCGCGGCGCCAGGAAGACCTGGGTCTTCCCCTTCAGGCGGCGGAAGGCCTTGCAGTGGAGCAGCCGGTCCCGGTCACGCTGGTAGACCGGGCGCATGTCGTCCTGCGGCTCGGGGCGCTCCCGCCCCCGGCTCGTCCGCGACAGCGCCGCGCGCGGGTGCATGGTGCGGGCCTCCTGCTCCTCGAGCATCTGGCGGATGTCGGCGGGCACCGGGCCCTTGTAACGCCTTCGGGCGCCGCCGTCACGTCGCCGCGCTCCCGGGCCCCGCACCTCCGCCGCGGCCTGGATGCCGTTCCGGCGCAGCCCGGGTGCCGGCGGCACCGGTACCCCTCACCGGGTTCCCAGGAAGCTCGCCTCGAGCACGAGCAGGAAGAGGTTCGAGAGCGCGTGCAGTACCACCGGCGCGGCCAGGCTCCCGGTCCGGGCCCTGGCCCACCCGAAGAGCAGCCCCGGGAAGAAGGTGGCGACCCGCCAGGGCTGCAGCGAGACGAGGTGGCCGAGCGCGAAGAGGGCCTGGGTGGCGACGAAGCCGCGGCCGAGGTCGGCGCCGAGCACGCGCACCCACCGCTCCGGTCCGGCCCGGGACCAGCTGGTCTGCATCCACCCCCGATAGAACATCTCCTCGGGGAGCGCCACCACCAGGAGCTGGGTGAGCGCCAGCAGCGCGAGGCGCGGCGGCAGCGCCGGCGCGAAGCGGGGCGGGAGCGCGTAGGGACCGAGCAGCCGCGCCAGCCCCTCCGGCAGCACCGGCAGCAGTCGCGCGTACCCCCACCAGGCCGCGGCGAAGACGGGGAAGACGACGGCGCAGATGCCGAGCCCCTGGAGGGCCCCTCGACCCCAGGCCCGCCACGTTCGAGGGGAGCGGACGCCCCACCACGGCAGGCCGTAGTCTTCCCAGCTCTCGCCCCGCGTGCGGATGCGGCGGTCCGGGATCAGCACGAAGAGGAGCGCCGCCACGCCAGCCAGGTTGCCGGCGAGCAGCCGGGACGGATCGAGCCCGGCCACTGCCGTGGCGACGGCGATGCCGCCGACGACCCAGAGCCAGGTGGCGAGGAGCTCGCCAGGGCCGAGCGGCCGCAACCTCGGTCGATCGCCTCCCGTCCGCAGGAGCTCCACCCCTAGGGGCACTGGGCGGCGACGTTGACCTGCAGGTGCGGGGAGGCGAGCGGCCCCGGGTTGACGACCCAAACCTCCACGGTGCGACCGACCAGGCTGTCGGGCAGGGTCGCGCTGGCGACGAGCTTGCCGTCCCTGCACTGGCCGGTCGCCGCGTCCACGGCCCCGTTGCACTGGGTGTCGAGGGGCGTGTCGCCGCCGAAGCTCACGTGCGCCACCGAGGTCGGGTAGAAGTAGGTGCCGGTGGCGAGGCCGACGAGCGGGCCCGGCACGGCGCACGTGGGCGAGACGCTCGCCAGCGTGGGCGCTCCCTCGGCGGCCACCAGCCGGATGCCCGGCGAGACCTTGCCTCCCGGACGTGCAACGGTGACGTCATAGACGCCGACGGCGAGCAGCCCCGGGGCGAGCCCAGCGGCGGTTCCGGTCGACGAGCTCCCGAGGGTGAAGGGCAGCTGCCTCGACGCAGCCGGATCGGAAGACGGGGCGATGGTCACGGTCATGTCGGAGGTGAAGCCCCGCCCCGTCAGCGCCAGGTTCGTGGTCGGGCCATCCTGCCGGACGGTCGCCGGGGTGACGCTGGTGAGCACCGGATCGCTCGTGAGCTTCAGCGCCGCGGGGTTCGACAGCATCCGGCGGGGGTTGACGACGCGCACCTCCAGATCGCCGGTGGTCTCCCGGCTGAGGTCGAGGGAGAACGTGGCGGCTTCCGCGCTCGTCACGGTGAGCGGATATTCCTTCGCCGGAAGACCGGACCGCTGGACCCGGGCCGCGGCCCCGGCCTGGAACCCGGCGCCGGCGAGCTGCAGCGGCACCACCGCCCCGACTCCCACCGCGGAGGGGCTCACGGACCGCAGGAAGGGGTTCCCGGTGTCGACCGAGCAGCCGCCACCCAGGCAGAGGGTCCCGCTCGGGCAGGCGTGACCGCAGGCACCACAGTTCTGGGGGTCGGACTGGAGGTCCGCGCAGGTGCCGCTGCAACCGGCCTGCGCCGCGCTGGCGCCGGCCAGCGGCTGCACCCGTGAGGAGGGCGGAGCCCCCGCTCCGCAGGCGGCGGTGCCCATCGCCAGCGCCAGGGCACCGGCGAGGAGCGCGGCCGGGGCGCCTCGGCCCCGCCGTCGGGCCCGAGGGCCGAGGAGGAGGGCGAGGAGGCCCAGCCCGAGCAGGTCGCTTCCGCTGGCGGAGCCACACCCGCAGCCGCTGGCCGTCTTCTCGTCGGGCGTGGTTCCCGGAGTCGTGCCGGGGGGCGTCGTCGGCGGCGTCGTCGGGCCGCCGGACGCAGGCACGATGCACTGCCCCGACGTACAGGTCGAGCCCGCGGCGCAGGTCACGCCGGTGCACGGGTCGGCCAGGCAGACGCCGCCCTGGCAGGCCTGGCCGGGACCGCAGGGCACCCCGGAGGCGCAGGGGTCGGAGACGCACGTGCCGCCCTGGCAGGCCTGGCCGGGGCCGGCGGTGGCGCAGTCTTGAGCCGCCACGCCGCAGAATCCATCGACACCGCACTGCTGCCCGGGTGCGCACTCGACACCCTGGCAGGAGCGCACGCAGTCGCCGCCCCGGCAGAGCGTGCCCTGGGGGCAGGCGGCGCTGGCGCAGGGGTCGGCGATGCACACCCCACCCTGGCAGACCTGGCCTGCCAGGCAGCCGGTGGCGGAACAGGGCCCGCCCCAGCAGGCCCCGCCAGAGCAGGTCGATCCCGGCCCACAGGCGACGCCGGCGCACGGGTTCACGCAGGTGCTGTTGCGGCACACGGTTCCGGCGCCGCAGGGGGTGGTGGGACAGTTTGCCGGCTGACAGGTGCCCCCGAAGGCGGCCGAGCAGACGAACCCGTCGGGACACGGCCGCCCCTCGGCGCCGCAGTCGCTCGGCAGGCAGACGTGGTAGGTCCCGTTGCAGACATCGCGCCCCGAGCAGAGGGTCCCGTCGTCGACCTGACCGTTGCAGTCGTCGTCGACGCCGTTGCAGGCCTCGGGCGACGGGAGTACCTGTCCGGCGCAGGCGCTCCAGAGGCCGCCCGCGCAGGTCCGCGTGCCCGCCCTGCAGGCGCCCTTGCCCACCAGCGACGGATCGCCGTCGAAGCAGGGCTCGGCCGCCCCGTCGACGCATCCGGGCGGTGGCGCGCAGCCCTCGTCCACCTGGCCGTCGCAGTCGTCGTCGATCCGGTTTCCGCAGATCTCGCTCTGCGCGCCGGGCTGGACGTCGGGGACGCAGGTGAGCCCTCCCGAGCCGCTGCACTTCAGGGTCCCCTTGGCGCACGCGCTGTTCGAGGGATAGCCCGTGGAGCAGGTGGTGGCCGGATCGACGCAGGCGAAGCCGAGGTTGAACAGCGTGTTGAGGACGATGCGCGTGCCCGCGGTCTGGCCGCCGCCGCCGCTCACCGGCGGCGAGTAGTCGTGGCCGCCGAGATAGGCGACCGTCCCGCCCTTGGTGTTGTCGCCGGGGCGGACATACTGCACCGAGGTGGCGATGCCCCAATCCAGCCTGCAGGTGCCTGCGTCGCAGCTGTACCCGGCCTGGCAGGCAGGGCTGCAGGTCCCCGACGTCTTCGAGGAGATGAGCGAGGCGACGCCCGGCCGCCAGGTGGAGGCGGCCGCACCGGAACGGTCCGGGTGGTAGTTGGTGATGGCGCCCCCGACCTGGCCAAAGGCGAAGTCGCCGATCTGGAGGTCGGGGTTCTCGGGGGCCAGGATCGAGGGCGTGCCCGCGTTGGCGTTGCTCGTCGAGAGCATCCCCTTCGTCGAGTGGAAGCGAGTGGCGTCGGCACCCTTGAGCAGCGTCCCGGTACCGTCGATCCGGCCGGTCTCGAGCGCGCCGATGGCGGCGCACTCCGCGAAGAGGTTGTTCCCGGAGGCGACGAAGGCGGCGATGGTGCCCAGCTGCTGGGCCAGCTTGGCCTCCGCGGCCGAGGGGGTCGCGGACGCCGGGTCGACGCCGGCCGTGTCCCAGTGCGGCGCCCAGAGGAGCTTGTAGCCGCCCTTGGCGAGATGGGTGTCGGCGTAGATACCCGATGGCGCGGTGAAGTCGTCGTCGCAGAGGATGTCGTAGACGAGCCCTCGCCCGGTGTTGAAGGTGGCGGTGGTGATGGTCGGGCTGACCCAGGCCGTGCAGCTGGAGCAGTTGGCGGGACTGCAGCCGGAGGGGCAGAGGGTGTTCCTCAGGTAGGCCTGGATGACCGCGGGGTCGCAGCCCGGCCCGATGCCGCCGGCACAGTCGCCGTTGCCCGTGCACGCCCAGTCGAAGCCAGCGGCGACGGCGTAGCGGTACATCACGTCCACCGACGTCTTGTGGTAGGGCTTCGGGTTGATGTTCAGGATGGCGAGCTTGGGGGGCGTCCCGGCGAGCGGCTGGACCTGGGCCGCCGTGAACTCCGCCTGGACCTCGTGGATGTCGATGGTCTCCTTGTTCCTGATCTTGGCGACGTCGCCGCTCGCGTTTGCCAGCAGGGCCAGGGCTGCCGCCTTGTCGCTGGCGTCGATGAGGAATGGGCCGCCGACGTAGGTGACCCCTCCCGTGAAGGCCGGCGCGTAGGCCACCATGGCGCCCGAGGCCCAGTCCCACCTCTTCAGCACCGGGCCGGCTGCGGGCGCGGGCACGACCACGTCGGGACCGGTGACGCCGACCGGCTTCTTCGCCGGGTCGATGGCCCAGTAAACCGGGACGCCGTTCCGGAGCAGGAAGTAGGCGAGGCCGTACGCCCTCAGGACGCCGTCGTCGCGGCCCGCATTGCAGCCCGCGGCCTGGTTCGGCGCCGTCGCGTCGCGCTTCTGGTAGCAGTTGTCCATCGGGATGACGAGGGACCCGGCCGGGAAGGTGCGCGACTGCGGCCCCTGGCTGCAGGGGGCACCGATCATCGAGAGGCCGGCGAGTGCGACGGCGAGACGGGAAGATGACGCGTGGCGCATGCTCTCACTCCAATGCAAGCTTCGCTCCGTGGCAAGCTTCCGCCACTCTACCCGGAGGGCGTGTAGGGGCGCCCGGCCGGCATGAGGGCGCGCTGACTACACTGTGGGAGGCGCGGCGCGTTCACCCGTCGTGAGGGTCGGACGCAGCGCCGATGGCATTGGCGACGCAGGCGACCACCGTGTCGGGCTCGAAGGGCTTTCGCAGGACCTCGTCCGCGCCGATGCGGCGGTAGACGTCCACCTCCTTCTCGGAGATGCGCCCGCTCATCAGCACCAGGAAGGTGCGTCTCCAGTGGGGGTGGGCCTTGACGAGCCGGCACACGTCGGCCCCGTTCAGGCGGGGCATGTAGACGTCGAGGACGATGGCCTCCGGGCTCGCCTGGGCAAGCTTGCGGAAGACCTGCTCGCCGTCGGTCGCGGTGGTCACCTCGTAGCCCGCGTCCTCGAAGGCCCCCGAGAGGGCGTCGAGCTGGGCCGCCGAGTCGTCCACGATGAGAACCGCCTTCTTCCGCTCCATCGGCGAGTGATTATCCTTCAAGGAGTCATGGATCGCGAACCTGCTGTCGCCGGACGCTTCTACCCCGCGGACCGCTCGGTCCTCGCGGCCCAGGTGGACTCTTTCCTCGCCAGCCCGGCAGACGGGTGGGCCGGCGACGCCGGCGGCGGGCTGCAGCGGCAAGCCGCGCCAGGGCCGGCCCTCCCCGCCCTCGGGTTGCTCGCCCCCCATGCGGGCTACGTCTACTCGGGCGGGATCGCCGGGGCGACCTACGCCCGGGTGATGGTGCCCGACCGCGCCATCGTCCTCTGCCCCAACCACACCGGACGGGGCGAGGCGGTGTCGCTCTGGCCCGGAGGAGCCTGGCGGACGCCGCTCGGGCGCGTGCCGGTGGACGCGGCGATGACCGCGGACCTTCTCTCGAGCGGCGCCGTCACGCCGGACGTCGAGGCGCACCGGCTCGAGCACGCGCTCGAGGTGCAGCTCCCCTTCCTCCAGGCGCGGAACCCGGGCGTCGCCATCTCCGCCCTCTGCCTCGGGCCCCTCTCCTGGGCCGCCTGCCGCGACCTCGGGCTCGCCGTCGCTGGCGCCGCGCAGCGCCACGGCGCGCTGGTCGTCGCCTCCAGTGACATGAGCCACTACCTCCCGGCGAGCGAGGCGCGGCAGAAGGACGCCCGCGCACTCGAGCGGATCCTGGCACTCGACCCCCAGGGGCTCCACGAGGTGGTGCGGCGCGAGCGCATCTCGATGTGCGGATTCGTGCCGGCGACGGTGATGCTGGTGGCGGCGCTGCAGCGGGGCGCGCGCGAGGCACAGCTCGTGCGCTACGGTCACTCCGGCGAGGCCAGCGGGGACGACTCGAGCGTCGTCGGCTACGCTGGCGTCGTCGTGCGCTGACTTGCCGGACGCCCGGGCAGCCGTGGCCGCGGGCCCCTCCTGGGCCGGTGACCTGTGCTAGCTTTCGCGGCCATGGACAAGCCTCGGCTGCGCTTCGCGCCCTCTCCCACCGGCTACCTGCACATCGGCGGCGCGCGGACCGCCCTCTTCAACTGGCTCTGGGCCCGGCACACCGGCGGGGCCTTCGTCCTCCGCATCGAGGACACCGACCGGGAGCGGTCCACCGAGCAGGCGGTAGAGGCCATCCTCGACGGGCTGCGCTGGCTCGGTCTCGACTGGGACGAGGGGCCTGGCGTGGGCGGCCCCGACGGCCCGTACTTCCAGATGCAGCGGCTGGACCTCTACCGGTCGCAGGCCGAGAGGCTCGTCCGCGACGGGCGGGCCTACGCCTGCTACTGCACGAAGGAGGAGCTCGACGCCCAGCGCGAGCAGGCCCGGGCCGAGAAGCGCCAGTTCATCTACCCCGGCACCTGCCGCGACGAGCCCTACGACCCGTCCCGGCGCCACGTGGTCCGCTTCCGCTTGCCGAAGCTCGTCGAGGTGACCTTCACCGACCTGGTGAAGGGCCCCATCACCCGCCCCGGCTCGTCGCTGCAGGACGAGGTCATCATGCGCGGCGACGGCGTTCCCCTCTACAACTTCGGGGCGGTGGTGGACGACGTCACCATGAAGATCAACCTGGTGGCGCGCGGGGACGACCACGTCAACAACACCGCCATCCAGGTCCTCCTCTACGAGGCGCTCGGCTACCCGGTGCCCGCCTTCGCGCACCTGCCGATGATCCTGGGCGCCGACAAGACCCGGCTCTCCAAGCGCCACGGCGCGACCAGCGTCACCGCCTACCGGGACATGGGCTACCTGCCCGAGGCGGTGGTGAACTACCTGGCGCGGCTCGGCTGGTCGCACGGCGACCAGGAAATCTTCACCCGCAGCGAGCTGGTGAAGGACTTCACCTGGGGCTCCGTGGGCGCCACCGCCGGGGTCTTCAACCCGGACAAGATGCTGTGGGTGAACCACACCTGGATGATGTCGCTCTCGCCGGAGGAGCTGTCCCGGCGGGCGCTCCCCTACTTCCGCGCCGCCGGGCTGCCCGCCGAGGACGACGCCAAGCTCGCCGCCGTCGTCAAGGTCGGCCAGGAGCGCTCCAAGACGCTGGTGGACCTCGCCACCCAGTTCCGCTACTTCTACGAGCCCGTCCTGCTCGACCCGAAGGCGAAGGAGAAGCTCCTCACCGCCGACAACCGCCCGCTCCTCCAGGCCGTGCGGGACGGCATCGCGGTGATGGCTCTGCCGGACGCGCCGAGCCTCGAGAGGCTCTTCCACGACATCGCCGCCGCCCGGAGCCTCGGGCTGGGCAAGGTGGCGCAGCCGGCCCGGGTGGCGCTGACCGGCGGGACCGCCTCGCCGAGCATCTACGACGTGCTCCTGATCCTGGGCCGGGAGGAGTCGCTGAAGCGGCTCGAGGACGCCATCCGCGCCTGCGGGTGAGGCCGCCCGCGGGGCGCTCGCCGGAAGGCGCAGGCGGACCGCTTCCCGCCCGTCACGCGCCGCGTCATGGCCCATCGAAGGCCTGGGAGCGCTCCGCGGTCCCCGTTAGATAGCGACGCATGGACCCGCTTCCCGACGTCGACCCCCAGGAGACGAAGGAGTGGCTGGAGGCGCTCGAGGGCGTGCTCGCCAGCGAGGGGCCGATCCGCGCCCACTTCCTCATCGAGCAGCTCATCGACAAGGCGCGCCGCAGCGGGGCCTACCTTCCCTTCTCGGCCAGCACCGCCTACCTCAACACCCTCCCGGTGGACCGGCAGCCGCCGCTCCCCGGCGACTTTGCTCTCGAGCAGCGCATCCGCCACTTCATCCGCTGGAACGCGATGGCCATGGTGGTGCGGGCCAACCGGCACACCAACGTCGGCGGCCACATCGCCAGCTTCGCCTCGGCGGCGATGCTCTACGACATCGGCTACAACCACTTCTGGCGCTCGCCGACGAAGGACCGCGGCGGCGACCTGGTCTTCATCCAGGGCCACTCGGCGCCGGGAATCTACGCGCGGGCCTTCCTGCTCGGGCTGCTCACCGAGGAGCAGCTCGACCACTTTCGCCAGGAGGTGGACGGCAAGGGCATCTCCTCCTACCCGCACCCGTGGTTGATGCCGACCTTCTGGCAGTTCCCCACCGTCTCCATGGGGCTCGGGCCCCTGATGGCCATCTACCAGGCGCGGTTCATGAAGTACCTGCAGGACCGGGGGCTGGCGAACACCGAGGGGCGCAAGGTATGGGCGCTCACCGGCGACGGCGAGATGGACGAGCCGGAGTCGCTCGGCGCCATCGGCATGGCCGGCCGCGAGAGGCTCGACAACCTGATCTTCGTGGTCAACGCCAACCTGCAGCGGCTCGACGGGCCGGTCCGGGGCAACGGCAAGATCATCCAGGAGCTGGAGAGCGTCTTCCGCGGCGCCGGCTGGAACGTCGTCAAGGTGATCTGGGGACGGCACTGGGACCCGCTGCTGGCCCGCGACAAGAACGGGGCGCTCGCCCGCCGGATGATGGAGGTCGTGGACGGCGACTACCAGGCCTACAAGTCCAGGGACGGGGCCTTCGTCCGCAAGCACTTCTTCAACACGCCCGAGCTCGAGGCGATGGTCGCCGACTACTCCGACGACGACATCTGGAACCTGAACCGCGGCGGCCACGACCCCTTCAAGGTCTTCGCGGCCTACCAGGCTGCCGCGAGCCACCAGGGGCAACCGACCGTCATCCTCGCCAAGACCATCAAGGGCTACGGGATGGGCGAGTCCGGCGAGGCGCAGAACATCACCCACCAGCAGAAGAAGATGTCGGTCGAGGCCATCCGCCGCTTCCGCGACCGCTTCCAGCTGCCGGTGCCCGACGACCAGCTCGAGGAGGTCCCCTACCTCAAGTTCGAGGCGGGCTCGAAGGAGCTCGAGTACCTGAAGGGCCGGCGCCGCGAGCTCGGCGGCGATCGCCCCAAGCGGCGGACCCGGGCCGAGGCCCTGGTCGTCCCGCCGCTGGCCGCGTTCGGCCGGCTTCTGGAAGCCACCGGGGACCGGGAGATCTCCACGACGATGGCCTTCGTCCAGGCCCTGCAGGTGATCGTCAAGGACAAGGAGATCGGTCGGCGCGTCGTGCCCATCGTCGCCGACGAGTCGCGGACCTTCGGCATGGAGGGGATGTTCCGCCAGCTCGGCATCTGGAGCCAGGTGGGACAACTCTACACGCCGCAGGACGCCGACCAGCTCATGTCCTACCGCGAGGACAAGCACGGCCAGATCCTGCAGGAGGGGATCAACGAGGCCGGCGCCATGGCGGACTGGATCGCCTCGGCGACGGCCTACTCGGTCCACGGGGTGGTGACCATCCCCTTCTACATCTTCTACTCCATGTTCGGGTTCCAGCGCGTCGGCGACCTCGCCTGGGCGGCCGGCGACATGCGCAGCCGCGGCTTCCTGCTCGGCGCCACCGCCGGGCGCACCACGCTGAACGGCGAGGGGCTGCAGCACCAGGACGGCCACTCCCCGCTCGTCGCCGCCACCATCCCCAACTGCGTCTCCTGGGACCCGGCCTTCTCCTACGAGGTGGCGGTGATCCTCCAGGACGGCCTGCGCCGCATGTACGCCGAGCAGGAGGACGTCTTCTTCTACCTGACGCTGATGAACGAGAACTACGGCCAGCCGGCGATGCCGGAGGGCGTGGCGCCCGATCTCCTGAAGGGGATGTACCGATTCCGGCCCGGGGGCGGCGACGCCAAGGCCCCGCGGGTCCAGCTGCTCGGATCGGGCTCCATCCTCCGCGAGGTGATCGCCGCCGCGAACCTCCTGATCGAGGACTGGGGCGTCGAGTCCGACCTGTGGAGCTGCCCGGGCCTCAGCGAGCTCGCCCGGGACGGCAGGGCGGCGTCACGCCACAACCTGCTCCACCCCACCGCGCCGCCGCGCCGCTCCCACGTCGAGGCGTCGCTCGCCGGGACGCAGGGGCCGGTCGTCGCCGCCACCGACTACGTCCGCGCCTATGCCGACCAGATCCGAGCCTGGGTGCCGCGCCGGTACGTGGTGCTCGGCACGGACGGCTTCGGTCGCTCCGACACCCGCGACAAGCTGCGCCGCTTCTTCGAGGTCGACCGGCACCTCGTCGCCGTGGCGGCCCTCAAGGCCCTCGCCGACGACGGGACGGTCCCGGCCGAGCGCGTCGCCGACGCCATCGCCAGGTACGGCATCGACCCCACCCGGCCAGCCCCCTGGACGGTGTAGCCATGAGCTCCATGGAGATCCGGGTCCCGGCCATCGGCGGCTTCAAGGACGTGGGCGTCATCGAGGTCCTGGTGGAGCCCGGCCAGGCCGTGAAGGTGGACGACTCGCTCGTCACCCTCGAGTCGGACAAGGCGACGATGGACGTTCCCTCGCCCGCCGCCGGCACGGTGCAGAAGGTCGCGGTGAAGATGGGAGACCGGGTGAGCGAGGGCTCGGTCCTCCTGACCCTGGACGTCGCCGAGACCGCTGCCGAGCCCGCCGCGAATGCGCCTCCCGCAGCGTCCAGGCCATCGTCCGCGCCGTCCTCCGCCCCCGCCCGCGCCAGGCCCCCCGCGACGGCCTCCGCGCCGGCTCCGGCGGAAAGCCCGGCGATCGAGCCCCCGGGGGCAGCAGCGGCCGCCGGCGGCGAGCCCGGCCCGGGTCCGCCGCCTGCCGGCGTGGCGCCCGTCGCGGGAACCCCACCCGGCGGCGCGCCCGGCCCGGCGCGCGTCGCGCACGCCTCCCCATCCGTCCGCAAGGTCGCGCGAGAGCTCGGCGTGGACCTCTCCCGCGTCGCCGGCAGCGGTCCCAAGGGGAGAATCCTGCTCGTCGACGTCCGGCGCTTCGTGAAGCAGGTGATGAGCGGGGAGGCGCCCGGCGCTGGCGCCGCCAACGTCGTCGGCAGCCGGGCCCTGGACCTGCTGCCCTGGCCCCAGGTGGACTTCGCCGCTTTCGGGCCGGTGGAGACCCGCCCGCTGTCGCGCATCAAGAGGATCTCGGCGGCGAACCTGGCGCGAAACTGGGTGATGATCCCGCACGTCACCCAGCTCGACGAGGCGGACGTCACCGAACTCGAGGCCTTCCGGGTGCGCCTCAACGAGGAGCACGCCCGGGACGGCCTCAAGGTGACCCTGCTGGCCTTCCTGGTGAAGGCCAGCGTCGCCGCGCTGCGGCGCTTCCCGGAGTTCAACTCGTCTCTCGACGGCGACAGCCTGGTGCTGAAGCGCTACTACAACGTCGGCTTCGCCGCCGACACGCCGAACGGCCTGGTGGTGCCGGTGGTGAAGCGGGCCGACGAGAAGGGCGTGCTCGAGATCGCCCGCGAGCTCGGCGATCTCGCCGCCAGGGCGCGGGAGGGCAAGCTCGGGCTCGGCGACCTGCAGGGTGGCACCTTCTCCATCTCCAGCCTGGGCGGCATCGGCGGCACGGCCTTCACGCCCATCATCAACGCGCCCGAGGTTGCGATCCTGGGCGTGTCGCGCGGCGCCACCCGGCCGGTCTGGGATGGCGAGGCCTTCGTGCCCCGGCTCATGCTCCCGCTGTCGCTCTCCTACGACCACCGGGTCATCGACGGAGCCGCCGCGGCGCGCTTCACCGCCCTCCTGGCGAAGCTGCTCGCCGACCTGCGCCGGGCCCTGCTGTAGCCCCGCCCGGCGCACCGCGGCCGGCCGCTCCGGCTTCAGGCCTTGCGCCGCAGGATCAGCCGGAGGACCACGTAGCCGGCCACGCCGGCAAGGGCTGACGCAGCCAGGATGCCGATCTTGGCCGAGGCCACCAGCGACTCGTCCGGGAAGGCGAGGCCGGCGACGAAGATCGACATGGTGAAGCCGATGCCTGCGAGCACGCTCGCCCCCCAGAGCTGGGCCATGGTCACGCCCTCCGGCAGCTCCGCGGCCTTGAGCCGGAGCGCCAGCCAGGCGGCGCCGGTGATGCCGGCCTGCTTGCCGAGGAACAGGCCCGCCAGGATGCCGAGGCTCACCGGGCTCCCGAGCGCGGCCGCCATGCCGCCCTCGAGCTTCACGCCAGCATTGAAGAGCGCGAACGCCGGGAGCACGAGGTAGGCGGTCACCGGGTGCAGGTAGGCCTCCAGGACCGCCCCCGCCGGCAGGAACCTCAGGGTCGCGCCGTGCACCTCCTCGATGGTGGCGAGCTGCGCCTTGTCGGACACCATGCTGTCCCGACTGAGGGGGGCCCTTTCCAGCTCCGCCAGGCCGCCACGGACCGCATCCAGGAAGCGCCCGGGCTCTATGCGGGCCCGCACCGGGACGAGCATGGCGAGGAGCACCCCGGCCACCGTGGCGTGGACGCCCGAGGCCAGCGTCGCCACCCAGACGCCGGTGGCGAGGATCGCGTAGACGCCCACCCGGCGGACCCCGAGGCGGCCCACCAGGAAGAGCAGCCCGAGCTGGCCGGCCGCGGCGGCGAGGGCGAGAAGGTCGATCCTCTCGGTGTAGAAGAGGGAGATCACCGCCACGGCGCCGAGGTCGTCGGCGATGGCGAGCGCGGTCAGGAAGACCTTCAGACCCAGCGGGACCCGCGATCCCAGCAGCGCCAGCACCCCGAGCGCGAAGGCGATGTCGGTGGCCACCGGGACACCCCAGCCACGGGCTCCCGGGCCACCGGCGTTGATGGCCGCGTAGATCAGCGCCGGGAGGACCAGGCCGCCTGCGGCCGCCGCGACGGGGAGGATGGCCGTCCGGAACGTCGAGAGCTGCCCCACCACCAGCTCGCGCTTGATCTCCAGGCCGACCACGAAGAAGAAGAGCGCCATCAGGCCGTCGTTCACCCAGTGGTGGAGCGACAGGGCGTGGGGAACGCCGTGCCAGACGACGCCGGCCTCGGCGTGAAGCATGTCGTGGTAGCTTCCGGCCCAGGGCGAGTTGGCCCAGGCGAGGGCCGCCACGGTGGCCGCGAGCAGGAGCACGCTGCCCGACGCCTCCCACCCGAAGAACCGAGCGAAGGCGCCGCGCCCGGCGGCCGGCTCCGTACCTGCTGCATGGGCCATCGACAACCCTCCCCGGGGCAGACTGACGGGCGAAGCCCAGCTGCCTGCAGTCTAGCATCGGGTGGTCGTGTCACCCCACCAGCCGGCCGGGAGCGGCAGCTCCGGGGGGGCCTGGCGGGCCGCGACGATCCGGCCCGTCACGCACCCCGGAATCCTGGCCGGACGGCACGCCGCCTGGTGAGCCGTCTGATGGCGCCAGCGGATCACGGCGAGCCCGAAGCCGCGCGGCGGCGGCCATCAGCGCTTGCCCGCCGGCGGGGCCTCTGCCTGGGGCGCCGGGGAAGGCGGGTCCTGCCACCCCCCGCCGAGCGCGCGGTAGAGCTGGACCACCGACACGACCTCGTCGCGCCGGACGCGGGCGAGGTCGATCTCGGCCTGGAAGGTGGAGCGCTGGGCGTCGAGCACCTCGAGGTAGCTCGAGACCCCGCCGTCGTAGCGCATGCGGGCGAGCCGCTCGGCGGCGCGGGAGGCCTTGGCGCGGACCTCCTCCTGGACCGCGACCTCGCGGAGCTTCCGCACGCTCACCGCGGCGTCCGCGACCTCGCGCCAGGCGGTGAGCACCGACTGGCGGTAGGTCGCCACGCTCTGCTCCAGGCGCGCCCGCGCCGCCTCCTCCTCGGACGAGAGCCGGCCGCCCTGGAAGATGGGGGCGAGGAGGTTGCCGCCGATGCCCCACACGAGGCCTTCCGGGCTGAACATGCTCGTGAGCTGGGGCCCCGCGAGGCCGATGACCCCCTCGAGCGAGAGCTTCGGAAGCCGGTTCGCGACCGCCACGCCCACCAGGCTCGTCGCCGCCATGACGCCGTCCTCCGCGGCGCGGACGTCGGGGCGGCGCTCCAGGAGCGCGGCCGGCACGCCCATCGGGAGGGCGGGCGGGACGGCGTAGGTCCCCCGCTGGCTCCGCGCGATCGGCCCCGGGGGGCGCCCGAGGAGCACCGCGAGCTGGCTCTCCTTGAGGGCGATGAGCCGCTCGGTCGCGGGGATGGCGGCGGCGGTCACCGCGAGGTCTGCCTTCGCCTGGTTCACCTCGAGGTCGTTGCCGATGCCGCCGTCGGACCGCTTGGTGAAGAGGTCGAGGGTGCCCTGGCGGGTCTCGGTGTTCCGCCGGGAGATCTCGAGCTCGCGGTCGAGCTCCAGCAGGTCGGCGTACGCCTGCGCGACGTCGGAGACCAGCGAGAGCACCACGGCGCGCCGCCCCTCCTCGGTCGCGAGGAGGCCCGCCTTGGCGGCGTCGCTGGCGTTCCGGACGCGCCCCCAGATGTCGAGTTCCCAGGAGAGCCCGACGTTGGCGCTCCACCGCCCGACCGGGCCCAGCCCCGGGGTGTAGTTCTTGGCGAACTGCTGGCCGTAGGTTCCGCCGGCGTCGAGGCCGATCTGCGGGTAGAAGTCCGCGCGGGCGACGCCGACGAGCGCCCGCGACTCCTCGACGCGGGCCGCGGCGAGCCGGAGGTCCTGATTGTTCGCGAGTGCCTCGCGCAGGAGGGTCTCGAGCTCGGGATCCCGGAAGACCTCCCACCAGGGGAGGTCGGCGATGGAGGCCGCCTCCTGCGGGCCGACCTCGAAGCGCCAGGCGGGCGGGGTGGCGACCTCGGGGCGCTGGTACCTGGGGCCGACGGCGCAGGCGCTCGCCAGCAGCAGCGCGGCGGGGACGAGGCGACGTGCGGGCCTCACGGCGCCACCTCCGGACGGGCTTGCGCGTGCCCCGGCGAGCCGTGGCCGGGCGGACCGTGGCCCGGCGTTGCGGGCGCGGGAGGCGCCGCGTGCTTCTTGCCTCCGGCGAGCTTCTCCACCATGACGAACAGCGCCGGGACGAGGAACACCGCCAGGAACGTGGCGACGAGCATGCCGGCGAACACCGCCATGCCCATGACCTTGCGCGACTCGGCGCCGGCGCCGCTGGCGCGGACGAGCGGCAGCACGCCCAGGATGAAGGCGAAGGCCGTCATGAGGATGGGGCGGAGCCGCAGCTTGGCGGCGTCGAGGGCCGCGGCCACCGGCTCCATGCCCTTCTCCACGTTCATCTTGGCGAACTCGACGATGAGGATGGCGTTCTTGGCGGCCAGCCCCACCAGC
>Ga0209253_10000570_pt1 | contig 31826 bp, 31 predicted proteins | sample FrelakmetBRP12BR_FD_187145 | JGI IMG/M metagenome (GOLD analysis project Ga0209253, IMG submission 187145) | Freshwater lake sediment microbial communities from the University of Notre Dame, USA, for methane emissions studies - BRP12 BR (SPAdes)... | ecosystem: Environmental > Aquatic >... | reverse complement strand
TCGCGGATGCCTTCCTGCGAGTCGATGATGAATTCCTGCGGCAGGATGTGCAGGATCTTCTGGTCGGCCGGGATCGCCACGGCGCGCGCCGCGTCGATCACGCGATCCACGTCGCCCGGCATCACTTCCTTGTCGCGGATCGCGACGATGCCGTGCGAGTTGAGCGAGCGCACGTGGCTGCCGGCGATGCCGGCGAACACCGAGTGGATCTCGCAGCCCGCCATGAGCTCGGCCTCCTCGACCGCGCGCTGGATGGACTGCACGGTCGAGTCGATGTTCACGACCACGCCCCTCTTCAGCCCGCGCGAGGGATGCGAGCCCAGGCCCACCACCTCGATCGTGCCGTCGAGGCAGAGCTCCCCGACGATCGCCACCACCTTCGAGGTGCCGATGTCGAGCCCGACGATCATGTTGCGTTCAGTCTTCTTAGGCATCGGGTGTTGCGGCCTCCTGCGGCGCCACGGCGAGGGCGGAACGCGCGTTCCAGCCGACGCTGAATCCGTTGGTGTAGCGCATGTCCACGTAATTGATCTCGGCGAGCCGCTTTGCGGCGAGCGGGCTCGCGAGCCGGATGAAGCGCTCGAGCCGGTCGGTGACGGCCTGCCGGCCGAGCCTCACCGCCATTCCGTTGGCGAGCTCGAGCTGCCACGCGCCACGCTCGTCGAGCCGCACGCCGGTGAGGCGCAGTCCCGCCTCGAGCAGGCGGCCCTGCGCGTCCAGGTACAGCTGCGCGACGGGGCCCTCGCTCCCTTCCGGGCCCTGCAGCAACGGCAACTCCGGCGGGACGTAACGGGCGTTGCGGATGAAGAGCTCGCCGCGGGCGTTCAGGAGTCCCGCGTCGTTCCAGCGGGCGGCGGCCACCTGCTCGGTGACGACGACCCTGACCGCATCCGGCCAGCGGCGCTGCACGACGACCCGGTCCACCCAGTCGATCCGCTCGACGCGCTCGCGCACGGCGTCGAGGTCCACGGAGGCGAGCCCGCCGCGCACCACCTCGGTCACGGCGCTCTCGATCTCGGGCGGCGAAACCCGCTGGAAGGCGCCCTCGACGAGCACCCGGCGCACCGGGCGGTCCAGCGCCAGCATCAGGAGCAGCGCGGCCACGGCGAAGCCCGCGACGACGGCGGCCGTGACTCCGAGCGCGCGCCAGTTCACGACGCGCGCCGGGGACGCGTCCGCGCTGCGGGCCTGTCGGCGATTGCGCTTTTTCCAGAACGCCAGCATCACGCCCTCACCGCCGCCTGCCTGGGCAGGCTCGTCTCGAGCACCCGCCACACGAGCTCGTCGAATTCGATGCCGCGGTTGCGCGCGGCCTTGGGTACCAGCGAGTGGCTCGTCATGCCCGGGGCGGTGTTCACCTCGAGCAGCCACGGCCGGCCCGACCGGTCACGCATGAAATCCACGCGGCCCCAGCCGCTGCAGTCCACCGCGAAGAACGCGGCGAGCGCGAGGCTGCCGAATTCCTGCTCGACGGCGCCCGTCGCTCCCGGACAGATGTACTGCGTGTCCTCGGCGACGTATTTCGCGTGGTAGTCGTAGTACTCGCCCGCGGGCACGATGCGGATCGAGGGCAGCGCCTCGCAGCCCAGGATCGCCACCGTGTACTCCTCGCCCTGGATCAGCTGCTCGACGACCATCTGGCCCTCGTAGCGCGCGGCAAGCTCGACGGCGGCAGCAAGATCCGAGTCCTTGAAACAACGGCTCACGCCGACGCTCGATCCCTCGCAGGCCGGCTTCACGATCACCGGCAGGCCGAGCTTGTGTGCGGCCGCGACCACGTCGTCGCCGCGTTCCAGGCCGACGTAGGACGGCGTCGGAAGCCCGAGCGACTGCCACACCTGCTTGGTGCGGATCTTGTCCATGGACAGCGCCGAGCCGAGCACGCCGGAGCCCGTGTATGGAACGCCGAGCGCGTCGAGCAATCCCTGCACGACGCCGTCCTCGCCACCGCCGCGATGCCCGTGGAGGATGTTGAACACGCGGTCGACGCGCCCGCCCGAAGGCGCGGCGAGCAGGCCGGCGAGTTCGGGAATGCCGTCCACCGCGACGGCGTCCACTCCGAGGCGCAGCAGTGCCTCGAGCACGTTGCGTCCCGAGTCGAGCGAGACCTCGCGCTCCGAAGAGGTGCCGCCCATGAGGACGGCCACGCGGCCGAAGTCGCGCGGGTCGGCGATGCGAGGTGGCGGCAGCGTCATGCGCGCCCTCCGTCCGTCGTGAGCCGGGCCAGGGCGGCCGGAAGCTCGTGCGCGGCAGCGCCGATGCTGCCGGCACCCATCGTCAGCACGACGTCGCCGTCGCGCGCGACGTCCGCGAGCGCCTGCGGCAGTTCGTCCAGCGACCTGAGCAGCACGGGCTCGACGCGCCCGCGCGAACGGATTGCCCGGCACAGTGCCTTGCCGTCGGCGCCGGCGATGGGCGGTTCGCCCGCCGGGTACACCTCGGCCACGATCAGCGCGTCGGCGCCGGACAGCACCTGCGCGAAGTCGTCGAGCAGGTCGTGCGTCCGCGTGTAACGGTGCGGCTCGAAGACCAGCACGACCCTGCGGTCCGGCCAGCCCTGCCGGGCCGCCTCCAGGGTCGCGGCGATTTCCGTCGGGTGATGCCCGTAGTCGTCCACCAGCGTGACGCGACCGGCTGGTACGTCCACGTCGCCGAGCCACTGCAGGCGCCGCTCGATGCCCTGGAACCCGGCGAGCGCGCGCTGGATCGCACCGTCGTCGATCTCGAGCTCGGTCGCCACGCAGATTGCGGCGAGCGCGTTCAGCACGTTGTGCCGGCCCGGCAGGTTGAGCGAAATGGCCAGCGGGTCCCGTCCGGGACGAAGTACGTCGAACACGGACTGCGCCCCGCGCCTGGCCACGTTCACGGCGCGCACGTCCGCCGGCTCGTCGAACCCGTAGGTGAGGTAGGGGCGCGCGATCTGCGGCACGAGGCTCGCCGCCTGCGGGTCGTCGCCACAGACGATGGCGAGCCCGTAGAAAGGCAGGTTGTGCAGGAACTCGACGAAGCTCGCCTTCAGTCGTCCGAAGTCGCCGCCGTGCGTACCGAGGTGATCCGCATCGACGTTGGTGACGATCGCGATCATGGGCTGCAGGTGCATGAACGACGCGTCGCTCTCGTCCGCCTCGGCGACGAGGTAGCGGCCCGCGCCGAGGCGCGCGTTCGACGCCGCGCTCTTCAGGCGTCCGCCGATCACGAAGGTCGGGTCCTCCCCGCCCTCGGCCAGCACGCTCGCGACCAGGCTCGTGGTGGTCGTCTTGCCGTGCGTCCCGGCCACGGCGATCGAGTAGCGGAAGCGCATCAGCTCGCCCAGCATCTCGGCGCGCTTCACCACCGGGATGCGCTGCGCCAGTGCCTGCGCGACCTCGGGGTTCTCGTGATTGATCGCGCTCGAGACGACGACGACGTCGGCCCCCGCGACGTTCTCGGCGCGATGCCCGATCATCACCCGCGCGCCGAGCTTCTCGAGCCGGCGCGTCGCCTCGCCCGCCTTCAGGTCCGAGCCCTGCACCGCGTAGCCGAGGTTGACCAGCACCTCCGCGATGCCGCTCATGCCGCTGCCGCCGATACCGACGAAGTGGATGGCGTGGATGTGCCGCATCCGGTCCTTCATGTCCTGCCTCCCGCCGCCGCGACGCAGGCGTCCGCGAGCCGCTCGTCGGCGTCAGTGATGGCCGTTGCGCGCGCGGCCTGCGCCATGCGCTCGAGGCGCGGCCGGCCGGCCTCGAGGAGTTCGCGCAGCTTCGCCGCGAGCGACACGGGCGTGAGTCCCGACTCGGCCTGCAGCACGGCCGCACCGGCGCGGACCAGGTACTGCGCGTTCTTCGTCTGGTGGTCGTCCACCGCCGCGGGGAACGGCACCAGCACGGCGGGGACGCCGGCCGCCGAGAGCTCCGCGATCGTGAGCGCGCCCGCGCGGCACACCGCGAGGTCCGCCCAGCCGTAGGCGCCCGCCATGTCGTCCAGGAAGGCGCGCACGTCGGCCACGATGCCGCGCGCGCGATAGGCCGCGGCGGTTTCCTCGACGCCCTGCGCGCCCGTCTGGTGCAGCACCTCGGGACGCAGCCGCTCGGGAAGTTCCGAGATTGCGGCCGGCACGACGGCGTTCAGGCGCGCGGCACCCTGGCTGCCGCCGAAGACGAGCAGTCGCACCCTTCCCTCGCGACCCGCGTAGCGACGCTCCGGTGGCGGCACGTCCGCGATCTCGCGGCGCACGGGATTCCCGACGCGCTCGGCCCTGACGCCCGCGCCGAAGCTGCCCGGGAAGCCTTCGAGCACGCGATCGGCGAGCCGGGCCAGCAGGCGATTGGTGAGGCCGGCCACCGCGTTCTGCTCGTGCACGACCAGCGGCGTGCGCGTGAGCCATGCGGCCACGCCGCCGGGGCCCGAGACGAAGCCTCCGGCGCCGAGGACCACGCGGGGACGGTGGCGGCGCACGGCCGACAGTGCCTGCACCAGCGCCGTCGCGAGCCGGAACGGCGCCGCAAGCAGCGTCGCGAGGCCCTTGCCGCGCAGCCCGCTCACGCTCAGCCACTCGACCGGAATCCCCGCGGCCGGGACGAGACGTGCCTCGATGCCGCGGCGCGTGCCCAGCCACACCACGTCGTAGCCGCGCCGCGCGAGCACGCGCGCGGTCGCGAGCGCCGGGAAGACGTGCCCGCCCGTGCCGCCCGCCATGATCATGGCCGTGGGACGCGTCATTCGCGGCGCGCCTCCCGGGACGCGGCCGGTCGACCGGCCATCTGCGTCTCGTGGTTGATGCGCAGCAGCAGTCCCATCACGCCGAGCGTGACGAGCATGCTGCTTCCGCCGTAGGACACGAGCGGGAGCGTGAGGCCCTTGGTGGGCAGCAGGCCCATGTTGACGCCGATGTTCACGAAGGCCTGCAGGCCGAGCCAGATGCCGATCGAGGCCGCGAGGTAGGACTGGAACGGCAGCCCGGCGTCCGCTGCCTTGCGCGAGATCTCGAGCGCGCGGCCGACCAGCAGCGAGAAGAGCCCGACCACCACGCAGACGCCCAGGAAGCCGAATTCCTCCGCGAGCACGGCGAAGACGAAGTCGGTGTGCGCCTCGGGCAGGTAGAAGAGCTTCTGCACGCTGGAGCCGAGCCCGACGCCGAACCATTCGCCGCGGCCGATTGCGATCAGCGACTGCACCAGCTGGAAGCCGCTGTCGAACGGGTCCTCCCACGGATTGCGGAATGCCGTGAGCCGGCGCATGCGGTACGAGGACGTCACCGCGAGCACCGCCATGCCGGCGACGCCGACGACCACGGGCACCAGCAGGTGATGGAGCCGCACGCCCGCGAGGAACAGCACCGCGAGCCCTGTGGCCATGAGCACGGTCGTGGCGCCGAAGTCGGGCTCGACCAGCAGCAGCACGGCCGCCGCGCCCAGCACCGCGACCGGCTTCATGAAGCCCTTGAAGCTGGTGCAGAGCTCTTCCGAGCGGCGCACGGCGTAGCTCGCGATGTAGGTGAGCAGCATCACGCGCGCGAGCTCCGACACCTGGAAGTTCATGAACCCGAGCCGCGCCCAGCGACGGCTGCCATTCACCTCGTGGCCGACGCCCGGAACGAGCACCATCACGAGCAGCGCGAAGCCCCCCACCAGCAGGACCATCGAGTGCTTTTCCCAGACGCTGGTCGGGATGGCCATGGCGATGAGCGCCGCGACCAGGCCCATCGCCACGTACATCAATTGCCGCTCGAAGTAGAAGAACGGGTTGCCCGACTCGTGATCCGACACGCCGATCGAGGCCGAGGCCACCATGACGAGGCCGACGAGCAGCAGGGCCGCGACGGTACCGACGATCCATGCGTCGAACATGAAGCGCCGCGGCTGGCCGGTGGAACGCGCGTAGGACATGGTCGTCGTCGTCATGCGGCCAGGCTCCTCACCGATGCGGCGAAGTCGTCGCCGCGCTGCGCGTAGTCGCGGTACATGTCGAGGCTGGCGCAGGCCGGCGAGAGCAGCACGGTGTCTCCCGGGCGCGCGGCGTCACGCGCGGCGCGAACGGCCGACGGCATGTCGGCCGCCGGTTCCGTGCTGCAGACGCCCGTGAGCGCGGCCGCGAGCCTTGGCGCGTCGCGCCCGATCAGGACCACGTGCCGCACCTTGCCGCGGAAGGCCGCGGCGAGCGCGCCGAAGTCCTGCCCCTTGCCGTCGCCGCCGGCGATCAGCACGATCGGCCCCTCCATGCCGGTCACGGCGGCAACCGTCGCGCCGACGTTCGTGCCCTTGGAGTCGTTCACGAAGTGGATTCCGGACAGGTCCGCGACCCACTGTGCGCGGTGCGCGAGCCCGCCGAACGTCGCGAGCGCATCGAGCACCGGCGCGCGCGGGAGCCCGAGCGCCTCGCACATCGCAAGCGCCGCGAGCGCGTTCGCCACGTTGTGCATTCCCTTGAGTCGCATCGCCGCGACCGGCAGCAGCGGCTCGCCGCGGCAGGCGAGCGACGGCTGCGCGCCGCCCCCGAGACAGTAATCCGCGCCCGGGTCTTCGAGGCTGAACGAGAGCACGCGCTGTCCCGGGCGCGGCATCCCGCGCACCACCGGGTCGTCCGCGTTGACCACGGCCACCTCGCAACCGTCGAAGATCCGCGCCTTGGCGACCGCGTAGTCCTCGACCGAGTCATAGCGATCCATGTGGTCGGGCGTGACGTTCAGCACGGTCGCCGACGCCGCGTGGAGCGAGTACGTCGTCTCGAGCTGGAAACTCGAGAGCTCGAGCACGTAGAGACCGGGGACCGGGCGCTCGAGCAGGTCGAGGGCCGGCTCACCGAGATTGCCGCCGGCCACCGCCGCGCACCCTGCGGCGTTCGCGAGTTCGGCCAGCAGCGCCGTCACGGTGCTCTTGCCGTTGGTGCCGGTGATCGCGGCCACCGGCGCCGACACCTCGCGCGCGAAGAGTTCGACGTCGCCCACCACGGGCAACCCGCGCCGGCCCGCCTCGACGGCGACCGGCTCGCGGATCGACAGCCCGGGCGAGATGACCACCTGCGCCACGTCGTCGAGCAGCGCCGGCCCGAACGGGCCGGTGCGAACCTCGGCATCCCGCAGTTGCCCGCGCAGCGCCGCGATTCCGGGCGGCTCGGCGCGCGTGTCGGCGATGCGCAGCTTGAGGCCCTTGCGATCCAGGAAACGCGCCACCGACAGCCCGGTACGTCCCAGGCCGAGCACCAGGGCCCGGGAGCCCGGCTCGAGCGGTGCAAGGTTCTGCGCGTGCGTCGTCATCGCAGCTTCAGGGTCGCCAGCCCGATCAGGACCAGGATCACGGTGATGATCCAGAAGCGCACGATCACCTTCGGCTCGGCCCAGCCCTTGAGTTCGTAGTGATGGTGGATGGGCGCCATGCGGAAGATGCGCTTGCCGCGCAGCTTGAAGGAACCCACCTGCAGGATGACGGAGACGGTCTCCATCACGAACACGCCGCCCATGATGAAGAGCACGATCTCCTGTCGCACGATCACGGCGATCACGCCGAGCGCGGCGCCGAGCGCCAGCGCACCGATGTCGCCCATGAAGACCTGCGCCGGGTAGGTGTTGAACCAGAGGAAGCCGAGGCCCGCGCCGAAGATCGCGGCGCAGATCACCAGCACCTCGCCCGCGCCGGCGATGTAGGGAATTGCGAGGTAGCCGGAAAACACCACGTTGCCGGAGGCGTAGGCGAACACGCCGAGCGCGCCGGCGACCAGGACCGCCGGCATGATCGCGAGGCCGTCGAGGCCGTCGGTGAGGTTCACCGCGTTGCTCGAGCCCACGATCACGAAGTAGGACAGCACGACGAACAGCGGTCCGAGCGGAAACACGAAGTGCTTCACGAAGGGCACGATCAGGGTCGTCTCGACCGGCGTGTGCGCCGTGAGATAGAGCGCGAACGCGGCGCCGAGGCCGGCCACGGACTGCCAGAAGTACTTGTAACGCGCGATGAGCCCGCGGGAGTCGCCGACGACGAGCTTCAGGTAGTCGTCCCAGAATCCGATCAGGCCGAAGGCCACGGTCACGCCGAGCGTGATCCACACGAAACGGTTGGCCAGGTCGGCCCAGAGCAGCGTGCCCACGACGATCGCGACCAGGATCAGCGCGCCACCCATGGTCGGCGTCCCCGCCTTCGAAAGGTGGCTCTGCGGGCCGTCGGAGCGCACGCGCTGGCCGACCTGGTTTTCCGCGAGCCGGCGGATCATTCCGGGTCCGACCACGAACGAGATCGTGAGCGCCGTGAGCGCCGCGAGGATTGCGCGCAGCGTCAGGTAACCGAAGACGTTGAAGCCGGAGTAGTAGTGGGTCAGCCACTCGGCGACATGGCGCAGCATGCTAGTGAACTCCCCCGCCTGCGTTGCCGCCGTCCGCGGCGAGCGCGTCCGCGACCCGCTCGAGCCGGTTCGACCTCGAACCCTTGACGAGCACCGTCACGCCCGAGCGCAGGCCGGATCGTGCATCGGCGATCAGGTCCTCGATGCCGGCGAACCACTGGCCGCCCGCGCCGTAGGCCTCCACGGCGTAGCGCGACTCGTCACCCACGGCGAGCAGGCGACTCACGCCGCTGTCGCGGGCGAGCGCGCCCATCTCGGCGTGCAGCCGGCCCGAATCGGCGCCGAGTTCGCGCATCTCGCCGAGCACCAGCCAGTGCTCGCCCGGGATGGCGGCGAGCGAGGTGAGGCCCGCGCGCACCGAACCGGGGTTCGCGTTGTACGAATCGTCGATCAGCCGGGCGCCATTCAGCGCCGCGCGCAGCCGCAGGCGGCCCGCGACCGGGCGCACCGAAGAGAGCCCGCCCTCGATCGCATCGAGCCCGGCGCCCGCCGCCGCGGCCGCGGCCGCGGCCGCGAGCGCATTCATCACGTTGTGCTCGCCGGCGAGCGAGATCGAGACGCGGCTCTCGCCCAGCGGAGTGTGCAGGTCGAAGTCAGTGGCGAAGCCGTCGTCTGCGACGCGAGTGGCCAGGCCCGACGCCATGAAGTCGGCCTGTTCGCGCATGCCGAAGGTCAGGACGCGACCGGCCGCGCGCGCGCACACGTGCCAGAACGCGGCGTAGCGGTCGTCGGCATTGATCACCGCCGCGCCGTCCACGCCCAGCGACTCGAACATCTCGCCCTTGCCGCGCGCGACGCCCTCGATGCCGCCGAAACCCTCGAGGTGCGCCGGTCCCGCGTTGATCACGAGGCCGACATCGGGCGCAGCCACCGAGGCCAGCTGCGCGATCTCGCCGCGGTGGTTCGCGCCCATCTCGATCACCGCGTAGCGGTGCTGCACCTGCAGCCGCGCCAGCGTCAGCGGCACGCCGATGTGATTGTTCAGGTTGCCTTGCGTGACCAGGCAGGGGCCGCAGACGCCGAGGATCGCGCCGATCATCTCCTTGACCGTGGTCTTGCCGTTGCTGCCCGTGATGCCCACCACGGTGCCGCGGTAGTCGCGCCGCCAGGCCTTCGCGAACGCGGTGAGCGCGGCCAGCGTGTCGTCCACCACGACCTGCGGAACGGCCGCCGCGACCGGGCGGGCGACCAGGGCGCCGGCGCAGCCGCGTTCCGCGGCCTGCGGCACGAAATCGTGCGCGTCGAAACGCTCGCCGGCGAGCGCCACGAACAGCGCGCCCGGCTCGAGCGTGCGGCTGTCGGTCGATACCGCGCCGAAGGCGGTGTTCGTGCCTTCGAGCCTGCCGCCGGTCACGCGCGCGAGCCCTGCGAGGTCGCGGTTCATGCCTCGATCCCCAGCGCGTCCTGCACGACCTTGCGGTCGCTGAACGGGCGCACTTCGCGGCCCACGATCTGGTAGTCCTCGTGGCCCTTGCCGGCGATCAACACGACGTCGCCCGCATCTGCCTCGACGAGTGCGTGGTGGATGGCGTCGGCCCGGTCGGCGATCACCTGCGCCGCGCCCGGCTCGCGCATGCCGGCAAGGATCTGCTCGATGATCGAACGCGAGTCCTCGGTGCGCGGGTTGTCGTCGGTGACGATCACCACGTCCGCGCGGGCCTCCGCGATCTCGCCCATCATCGGGCGCTTGCCGGGATCGCGGTCGCCGCCGCAGCCGAACACGCAGTGGACGCGACCACGCGTGTGCGCACGCGCGGCATCGAGCGCCTTGGCGAGCGCGTCGGGCGAGTGTGCGTAGTCCACGAGCGCGAGTGGCTGCGCCCCGCCGCCGAAGGCCTCCATCCGCCCGGGCGGAGGCACGCAGGTCGCGAGCGCCGCGATCGCCCGCTGCAGCGGGACCTTCCAGCCGAGCAGCACGCCGAGCACCGCGAGCAGGTTTTCGGCGTTGAACTCCCCGACCAGCCGCGAGCGCAGGGTCCCGGCACCCCAGCTGCTCTCGACGTGCAGCGTGAGCCCCGCCGTCGTCGCGCGCAGCTCCGACAGGCGGATCCAGGCCGAGCCCGCAGGCGCCCAGACGTCGTTCGAGGTCGAGAAGAACACCGTCTCCACGGACGGGTCGAGCGCATCGGCGAGCCGCCGGCCGAACTCGTCGCGCACGTTCACGACCGCGCGGTGCAGGCCGGGCGCGCGGAACAGGCGCAGCTTCGCGTCGAAGTAGGCCTCGATCGTGCCGTGGTAGTCGAGGTGGTCGCGCGTCAGGTTGCTGAACACCGCCGTGTCGAAGCGCACCGCGTCCACGCGCCCCTGGTCGAGCGCGTGCGACGAGACCTCGAGCGCCATGGTCTTCGCGCCGAAGTCCCGCGCCTCGGCCAGGCGGCGGTGCACGCTCACGCAGTCGGGCGTCGTGAGCCCGGCGCCGGCGAGCGCGCCCGGGCGGCCGAAGCCGATGGTTCCGAGGTACGCGCCCTTGCGCCCGATCGCGTCCGCGGCCTGTGCAAGCAGGTAGGCCGTGGTGGTCTTGCCATTCGTGCCCGTGATGCCTGCGACGTCCAGGTCCGACGACGGCTCGCGGAAGAACCGATCGGCGATCCGGCCCGCGTGCCGCCCGAGATCCGGAATCGCGTGGACGACCACGTGCGCAGGCAGCGCCGGAGGCTCGAGCCCGGACACGGGCTCGAAGAGGACCGCCACCGCGCCGCGCTCTACCGCGGCCGCCGCGTGAGCGAGCCCGTGTGCGCTGCGACCCTGGCAGGCAAGGAACGCGCAGCCGGGTTCCGCCTGCCGGCTGTCCTGGGTCAGGCCGGTCACCGCGACGTCGCGCAGCGGGTGCACGATGCCCTCGAGCAGCGACGCGAGCGAGGCGCGGTACTGCGGCGTGCGATCGGCTTCTGCCACGGCGCTCATTCCCCCTGACTGCCCATGGTTCACCACGGATCCTGGGCCTGGACCAGCGTCGTCGCCGGAATGCGCTGCAGGTCGTCGGGCGCGACCGCGAGCAGGCGCAGCGCGCCCGACATCACGGACGAGTACACGGGTGCCGCGACGTCGCCGCCGTAATAGGCGCCGGCGCTCGGCTCGTCGATGATCACGACCGCCGCGAGCCGCGGATTGCTGGCCGGCACGACGCCGCCGAAGATCGCGATGTACTTGTTGGTGGAATAGCCGCCGGTCTCCGACGCCTTCCACGCCGTGCCGGTCTTGCCCGATACGCGGTATCCCATGATCGCGGCGCGACGCGCGGTGCCCACGTCGCTCACGACGCTCTCCAGCATCCGCACCAGTTCCTTCGCCACCGCCTCCGGCAACACGCGTTCGCCGGCCGGCGGCGTTTCCACCTTGCGCAGGCTGATCGGGCGGCGGATGCCGCCCGCGCCCAGCGCCGCATATGCCTGCGCGAGCTGCAGCGGCGTCACCGACAGGCCGTAGCCATAGGCCATCGTCGCCTGGTAAATCGCGCGCCAGTGTTCGTAGCCGGTGAGGATGCCGGCGGACTCGCCAGGGAAACCCGACCCCGTCACGCGGCCGAAGCCGAGCGCGTCGAGCGTGCTCCACATCTCCTGCGGCCTGAGCGACAGCGCGATCTTCGCCGCGCCGACGTTGCTCGACTTCGCGAGCACGGTGGTCACGTCGATCAGCCCCAGGTTGCTGTGGTCCTTCACCGTCTTGGTGCCGACCCGCATCATCCCGGGCGAGGTGTCGATCAGCGTATCGCCGTGGTAGCGACCCGTCTCCATGGCCGCCGCGACGATGAACGGCTTCATGCTGGAGCCCGGCTCGAGGAAGTCGTTGGTCGTGCGGTTGCGGTAGCGGGACGCCGCGTACTGCTCACGGTCGTTGGGATTGAAGGCCGGCTGGTTGACCATGGCCAGCACTTCGCCGGTTGCGATGTCGAGCACCACGATCGAGCCGGCGCGTGCCTTGTTGGCCTGCACCGCGGCCTTGAGCTCGCGATATGCGAGGTACTGGACGCGCAGGTCGATGCTGGTGTGCAGGTCCTGGCCAGGGCGCGGCGCGCTCAGGCGCTCGATGTCCTCGATGGTGCGGCCGAGGCTGTCGCGCATGACGATCTTCTCGCCCGGGACGCCGCCCAGCCACTGGTCGTAGGCGAGTTCGAGGCCCTCCTGGCCGACGTCGTCCACGTTGGTGAAGCCGAGCAGGTGGCCGGTCACCTCGCCCGCGGGGTAGTAGCGCCGGTACTCGCGCAGCGTGTCCACGCCGGGAATGCCGAGCGCCTTGACCCGCGCGGCATCCCCGGGGCGCATGTGCCGCACGAGGTAGACGAACTCGCTGTCGAGGCTGCTCGTCACGCGGCGCGCGAGCCATTGCGGGTCCCGGTCCAGCGCCTTCGCGAGGCGCGGGAACTCCTGCGGCGCCTCGGCCAGCTTGCGGGGTTCGGCCCAGACCGTGTCCACCGGCGTGCTGACGGCGAGCGGCTCGCCGTTGCGGTCGAGGATCATGCCGCGGTTCGCCGAGAGCCTGGCCTTGCGCAGGATGCGCGCGTCGCCCTGCTTCTCGAGGAAAGCCTGGTCGATGACCTGCAGGTACACGGAGCGCGCGAGCAGCGTCACGCCCGCCACGCCCATCGCGGCCAGCACCAGCCAGTGGCGCCAGCGCCCGGGACTGCGGTCCTTCCTGGCGTTGCGGATCATGGCTGCACGATGCGCAGGTCGTTCGCCTGCGGGATGACCATGTGCAGCTCGTCGCGGGCGACGTTCTCCACGCGGCCGTTCGTCGCCCAGGTGCTCTGCTCGAGCTGCAGCTGGCCCCACTCGATGTCGAGCTCGTCGCGTTCGCGCGTGAGCCGCTGCAGTTCGCTGAAGCGGCTGCGCGCCTGGTGCTTGCCGTAGACCACGCCCAGTGCGGAGACGAGGACGGTGAGGCCAAGCAGGAAGGTGGTGATGCGCCAGCCGGCCGTGCTCATGCCGCGAGCCTCTCGGCCACGCGCAGCACCGCGCTGCGCGATCGCGGATTGCCCGCCACCTCCGCCTCCGACGCGTACGTCGCGCGCCCGATGCGGGCGAGCCGCGGGCGCGCGTGCGGCGGCACCTGCGGCAGGCCCGCATACACGGGATCGCCCTGCTCCTCGCGACGGATGTAGCGCTTGACGATGCGGTCCTCGAGCGAGTGAAAGCTGATCACGCAGAGCCTGCCGCCCGGTACCAGCAGGCGCACCGCCTGCGGCAGCGCCGCCTCGAGCGCGTCGAGCTCGCCGTTCACGTGGATGCGGATCGCCTGGAAGGTTCGGGTCGCGGGGTGCTTGCCGGGCTCGCGCGTCGGCACGGCCGCGGAGACGATCGCCGCGAGCTGCCCGGTGCGCTCGATCGGCTCGACGGCGCGGGCCGCGACGATCGCGCGCGCGATGCGGTTCGCGAATCGCTCCTCGCCCAGGGTGCGCAGGACCGTCGCGATGTCGCGCTCGCTGGCACGCGCCAGCCACTGCGCCGCGCCTTGTCCCGCCTCGTTGTCCATGCGCATGTCGAGCGGCCCGTCCTGCATGAAACTGAAGCCGCGCCTGGCCTCATCGAGCTGCGGCGAGGAGACCCCGAGGTCCATCAGCACGCCGTCCAGCCCCCCTTCCAATCCCGCCGCCCGGACCAGCTCCTCGAGCCTGCCGAACGACCCCTGCACCAGCGTGAGACGTGGTTCCCCCGTGAACCGCACGCGACCCGCCCGGATCGCCTCCGGGTCCCGGTCGATGGCGATGACTCGCCCCTGCGGGCCGAGCGCACCCAGGATCGCCGCCGTGTGCCCGCCACGCCCGAACGTCGCGTCGCAGTACCGACCGTCGGCCCGCACCGCGAGCCCGGCCAGCACTTCGTCGGGAAGCACCGGCGTGTGGTCTGTCACGGCCGCGCCTAGAGCGAGAGCTGCTCGAGCTCAGGAGACAGGTCGCCCGTCTCCTCGCCCGCCTGCAGCCACGACTCGCGGCGCTCGTTCCAGTGCTGCTCGTCCCAGAGTTCGAAACGGCTGCCCTGGCCTATCAGCATTGCCTGGCGCGTGAGCCCCGCGTACTCGCGCAGTTTCGGCGGCACCAGCACCCGGCCATGGGAATCGAGCTCGAGGTCGGTCGCGTGGCCGACCATGAGCCTCTGCAGCCGGCGCGCCTGAGGATTCAGGCTCGGCAGTCGCATGAGCTTGCGCTCGATCTCCTCCCAGTCCGGGAGCGGGTAGATCAGCAGGCACCGGTCGGCACGATCGACGGTCGCGACGAGACGGCCCTCGCTGCGCTCTACCAGGGTGTCCCGGTACCGCGCAGGCATGGCCATCCGCCCCTTGGCGTCGAGCGTTACTTTGTTGGCGCCACGAAACATTTCAGGTCACTGACGGGCCGACGGCCCATTTCATCCCACTTTGTCCCACCGCGACGGAATATAGGTCGCGAATGCGCGGGGAGTCAACGCCTGCAGAAAAGATTTTTCCATGAGGTACAGCGACTTAGCCTCTGAACCCTCACCTCACTTCATGGCTTTTTCGGACTATCCCTATTTTAATCAATCGTTTATCCGATCTTCCTGAAAACAACATTAGATAATGGCTTTCGTGGGAAGGAACGCCCGGTACGTCGTGCCCCGCTCGGCGTGGGTGCCGGATCCTGATTGGATGAGGGAATCAAAGGACCGGCGGGTGGGACGGCGCTGCCGACACTCCGCTGCGCGGCGGCCTGGCAACCGCCCCGCGCCGGGTGGGAAAAGGTGGGAGACGCCGCGGTGGACGCAGCAGCAGGCTCGGCAGCAGGCCGGCCCGCCACGCGCTATTGACAAACGATCGCTAATGTGAATGGCGAGAGAGGTGGGAGTCGGCCGATAAGCCGGGTTCTGTCGTGGGCAACCATCCATCTGGGACGCGCGTCGCCGCGCGCCTCGAGCGACCTACCCGGAAGCCTCCGCGAGCCGCGGGTGCGGATCCTGTGACCCGCGCGCTTCCCTATTTGGTCTTGCTCCAGGTGGGGTTTGCCGTGCCGTCGAATGTTGCCACCGACGCGGTGCGCTCTTACCGCACCGTTTCACCCTTACCTGCCGGCTTGCGCCGACATAGGCGGTTTGCTTTCTGTTGCACTTTCCGTGGGCTCGCGCCCCCCAGGCGTTACCTGGCACCTTGCTCTATGGAGCCCGGACTTTCCTCCGCGAAATTTCGCAGCGGTTGCCTGGCCGACTCCCGCGCGCAGTATAACGCCCGCCGCCGCCGCGCCGCCCTCAATCCTTCGCCGCCAGCGCGAGCGCCCGATCGTAGAGTTCCTTGCGCGAGCGGCCGGTGAGCTTTGCCGCGAGACGGGCCGCCTGCGAAACCGGCAGTTCCTCGAGCAGGGCGGCGAGCACGCGGTCGGAGTCGCCGCCGTCCGGACCCTCCTCCGCCTCCGGCGCACCCTGGACGACGATCACGATCTCGCCGCGATTCATGTCGGCGTCCCGCCCGGCGCGGAGTGCCAGTTCCGCGAGCGTGCCGCGATACGCGCTCTCGAAGCGCTTGGTGATTTCCCGGGCTACGGCAGCCGGCCGCTCGCCGCCAAGGCAGTGCGCGAGGTCCTCGAGCGTTTCACCGAGACGGTGCGGCGCCTCGTAGAAGACGAGCGTGCGCGGCTCAGAGGCCAGCGACTCGAGTGTCCTGCGACGCGCCGCCGAACGGGCGGGAAGGAAACCCTCGAACGCGAATCTCCGGGCCGACAGGCCGGACGTGGAAAGAGCCGCGATGGCAGCACAGGGACCGGGCACCGCGATGACCTCGATGCCCGCCTCGATGGCGGCGCGAACCAGCGGCGCGCCGGGATCGCTCACGAGCGGGGTGCCCGCGTCGCTCACCAGCGCGACGCTCGCCCCGGCCTGCAGGCGCTCGAGGACGCGAGGCACGCGCGCGCGCTCATTGTGCTCGTGGAACGACTCGATCCCGCCCGCCGGCCGGGCAATGCCGACGGCGTGCAGCAGGTGCGCCGTGTGCCGCGTGTCCTCGGCGAGCAGCAGGTCTGCGTCGCGCAGCAGGTCACGCGCCCGCGCGCCGAGGTCGCCGAGGTTGCCGATCGGCGTCGCCACGAGGAACAGTACGCCGGGCCGCGGCCCCGCTATAGAATCCTTTGCTTCCTTCGCCACTCGTTTCCTCCGGGGCCCCATGCTGCACGCAAGCCTTCGCGGCCGGCAAGTTCGAGGCTTGATTCTCCTCGTCGCACTCGCGACCGGGGCGGCAATCCTGCCGCCGCCCGTCGCAGCGAACCCGGGCGACGTGGCCGTGACCGCGGAGGGCCTCTCGAGGGGCGGACAGCACGAGGCGGCGGCGCGCGCCTACGAGCAGCAGGCGAAGCGGCTGTTCCGCGCGGCGGACGTGCGTCTCTCGCTGCTCGCGGCGCGCGAGTACCTCGAGGCCGGTCGCAGCGCGGACGCGGAACGCATGCTGTCGCAGGTGAAGGGACGCGCGCGCGGGGACGACGCGGTGCTGCTCGCGCGCATCCAGGCGGAGCTCGCGCTTGCAGGAGGTGACGGCGGCGCCGCGCTTGCCGCGCTCGCCACGGTGCCCGAGCCCTGGCCGGCGCCGCTGGCCGACGAACTCCTCCTGCTGCAGGCTCGCGCGGACTTCCTCACCGGCCGCACGCTGGACGGCATTCGCACGTTCGAGGAACGCGGCCGCCTGGTCGGCGCCGCGGACGCCCGCATCGAGAACTACCGCCTGCTCCTCGCAGAACTGCAACGGCCCGGAGTCGCCGCCACGTTGCCCGCCGGCGCGACGGCTGGCGATCGCGGCTGGATCGAACTCGCGCAGATACTCGCTGCGGCGAACGACGACGATGCTGCGGCGACGCGACGGCTGGCCGACTGGCGGGTGCGACACCCGAATCATCCAGGGGCGGAACTCCTGCCGCAGCTCGACGGCGCCGTGGCGGCGGCGCCCGGGGCCGTCGCACGACCGGGGCAGGGCACGGCGACGGTCGCGTTGATCCTGCCGCTGTCCGGCCGGCAACAGTCGGCCGGGACCGCGGTCAGGGACGGATTCATCGCGGCGATCCTGGCGCGGCGCGAAGCGGCGCCGAAGGTACTCGTGTACGACACGGCGGCATTGGGCCCGGCACAGGCGTACCAGAAGGCCCTCGCGGAAGGAGCCGGCATCGTGGTCGGCCCGTTGACGCGGGAAGAAGTTGCCGCGCTCGTGGCGGACCGGCCGATGCCGGTGGCGACGCTCGCGCTGAATACCTACGCCGGCACGGCCCCGGCCTTCATGTACGAATTCACGCTGGATCCGGAGCAGGAAGCCCGCGCGGCCGCCCGGCGCATCGCGGCCGACGGGCACACGCGTGGCGTCGCGCTCTTTCCCCGCAGCCCCTGGGGCGAGCGTGTCTACGCCGCGTTCACCTCGGAACTGCAGGCGACCGGGGTCACGCTCCTGTCCGCCGCGTACTACGAGGCGGGATCGCGTGACTTCTCCGGCCCGCTGCGCGCTGCGCTGGGCCGCTACGCAGGAGCCGGGGATCGCAGCGATCGCCACCCGGCGCCACGGCGCGACCCGGCCGCGGAGGCGCGCGATGGCCCTCAGTTCGCCTTCGTCGCGGCGAGCGCGGCGAACGCGCGCGCGCTCATCCCGCAGCTTCGATTCCAGATGGTCTACGCCCTTCCCGTCTACGCCACCTCGGACGCCTGGGACCCGAGCGTGCGCTCCGCGCCGGACATGGACGGGCTCGAGTATCCCGAGTTCCCGTGGGTCCTGCGCGGTGGCGAAGGCGCACCACTGCTGTGGGACGTGCTGCAACACGAGTGGGCGGCAGACGCGCGCGGGCGGATGCGGCTCTACGCGTTCGGGCACGATGCCGCTTCTGTCGCGGAGAGCATGGCGTCGGGCCGTACGGCCTCGTCCATCGACGGGCTCACGGGCCGCCTCGAGATCGGGGGCGACGGACGCGTGCAACGCGCCCTCGACTGGGCACAGATCGTGAACGGAAGACCGCAGCCCGCCGCTCCGGTCGCGATCCCTGCGGCCGGTGAGCCCTGAGACGACGACCAGCGTCGGCCGGCGCGGCGAGGACGCCGCGTTGCGCCACCTCGAGTCCGCGGGCCTGAGGCTGCTCGAGCGAAACTACCGTTGCCGCGGCGGAGAGATCGACCTCGTGATGCAGGAGGGTTCCACGCTCGTGCTGGTCGAGGTGCGGCTGCGCAGTTCGGGCGACTTCGGCGGCGCGGCGGCGAGCGTCGGTCACCGAAAGCAGCGTCGCGTCGCGCTCGCGGCGAAGCACCTGCTGCTCACCCGCCCCGAGTACCGGCGGCTGCCGGCACGCTTCGACGTCGTCGCGATCAGCGGCGGGACCGGCAGCGCCGGGGAAATCGACTGGATCCGGGATGCGTTCAGGCTGTGAAGCGGAAGCGGATAGTGGCTAGCGGATAGCGGATAGCGGATGGTAAGAGTCGGAGGCTCTTCACTATCCGCTAGCCACTATCCGCTTTCCTACTTGACCACCTTCAGCTTCGCCCTGCCCGCGGCCGGCTTCGGCGGCGGCTCCGTCGGCGCGCCGTCGGGCGGCGCCCCCTCGGGCGGCGTCGGCGCGGGCCCGCCTTCGTCGTCGGCGAAGATCATTCCCTGGCCGGTCTCGCGTGCGTAGATCGCGAGCACCGCCTCGACGGGAACCCGCACGACCATGGCGGCGCCGCCGAACCGGCCGCTGAAACTGAGTTCATCGTTGCCGATCTTGAGCTGCGAGGTCGCGTTCCAGCTGACGTTCAGGATGATCTTGCCGTCGCGCACGTACTGGCGCGGCACGTCCACGCCCGTCATGCCCGCATCGACGACGATGTGCGGCGTGCAGTCGCTGTCGCAGATCCACTCGTGAATGGCGCGCAGCAGGTAGGGCCTGCGCGACTTCAAGCCCTCATCTCCCGCTCGTCGCGGCTCAGGCTCGCGACAAACGCGGGATGCGAGAAGACGCGCTTCGCGTAGCGCTCCACGGCCAGCGCGGCCGCAGGCAGTTCCACGCCCCAGCGCGGCAGCCGCCAGAGCATGGGCGCGACGGCCGCGTCGAGCAGGGAAAACTGGTCCGACAGGAACCACTGCCGCACGCGGAACAGCGACTCGGACGCGACCACGCTCTCGAGCAGCAGTCGCCTGGCCTTCTGCGACTCCCGGCGATCGGCCGCCTCGAGCGCGGGCACGAGCGCGTACCAGTCCAGTTCGACACGGTGCAGCGCGACCCGCGCCTGCGCCCGCGCCGCCGGGTCGGGCGGCAGCAGCGCCGGTGCGGGAAAGCGCTCATCCAGGTACTGGCAGATGATTCCGGCCTCGTAGACGACCAGGTCGCGGTCGACGAGCGTCGGTACCGCCTGGTACGGATTCAGGTCGATCAGGTCCTCGGGCGGCCGGGCCGGATCGACGTCGACGACCCGGATCTCGAGGCCTTTCGCCGCCGCGACGATCCGCACGCGGTGGCTGCGCGGATCGTCCCCACGGGAGAACAACGTCATCAAAGCGCGGGCTCTCCTGCGATGGGGACATTCCCCCTGTGCGGGGAAATAGGGGACATTCCCCTATTTCCAGGAAAATAGGGGAATGTCCCCTATTTCCCCTACTTGACGTCCTTCCAGTACTCCTTCTTCAGCGCCCAGGCGAGCAGCGTGAAGAAGACCAGGAAGGCGATGACGGGGAAGCCGAGCGATTCGCGCTGCAGGCGCGCCGGCTCGCCGATGTACTCGAGGAACGTGACCGTGTCGCGCACGAACCCGTCGAACTCCTCGGGCGCCATGGTGCCGGGCGTCGCGAGCTTGAATTCCTTGAATTGCTTCTGCACGTTGCCCTGCGCGTCCGGGTGCCCTTCCCAGACCGCCTCCTGCACGCCCTGCAGCTGCGCGAGCACGTGCGGCATCGCCGTGCCCGGCAGCACGATGTTGTTCACGCCAGTGGGCCTGGCGGGGTCGGCGTAGAACGAGCGCAGGAACGTGTACAGGTAATCGGTGCCGCGTGCGCGCGCGATCAGCGAGAGGTCCGGCGGAACGACGCCGAACCAGCGCCTGGCCTGGTCCGGGTCGATGCCGATGCGCATCGTGTCGTGCGGGCGCTCGCCCGTGAACATCAGGTTGTCGATCAGCTGCTGTTCGGTGATGCCGATGTCCGCGGCCATGCGGTTGTAGCGCACGTACTTGGCCGAGTGGCAGCCGAGGCAGTAGTTCACGAAGTTGCGCGCGCCGCGCTGCAGGGCCGGCTTGTTCGCCACGTCGATGCCGACGTGATCGAGGCGCGCCTCGCCGCCCGCAGCGAACGCCGCGACCGGCGCCAGCGCGGCGAGGAGGACGAGAAGCTTAGTGCGCATGGTAGGTGACCCTCGTGGGCACGGGCTTGGTCTTGTCGATGCTCGTGTACCACGGCATCAGCAGGAAGAAGGCGAAGTACACCGTCGCGAAGACCCGCGCGGCCATCGTGTAGGTCGGCGTCACCGGCTGCATGCCGAGGTAGCCGAGCGCGAGGAAGCTGATGGCGAAGGCGGTGATGAAGAACTTGGACAGCGGGCCGCGGTAGCGGATGGACTTCACCTTGCTGCGATCGAGCCACGGCAGGAACACGAACAACACCACGGCAACGCCCATCAGTGCGGCGCCGAGCGGCTTGTTCGGCACCGAGCGCAGGATCGCGTAGAACGGCGTGTAGTACCAGACCGGCGCGATGTGCGGCGGCGTCTGCAGCGCATTCGCCGGCTCGAAGTTGGCGTGCTCGAGGAAATAGCCGCCCATGGTCGGCGCGAAGAAGATGACCAGGCAGAACAGGATCAGGAACACGCCGACGCCGACCATGTCCTTGACCGTGTAGTACGGGTGGAAGGCGATGCCGTCCAGCGGGATGCCGTCCGGACCCTTCACCTTCTTGATCTCGACGCCGTCCGGGTTGTTCGAGCCCACCTCGTGCAGCGCCATGAGGTGCGCGATCACCAGGAACACGAGTGCAAAGGGAATCGCAATCACGTGCAGTGCGAAGAAGCGGTTGAGCGTCACGTCGGAGATGTAGAAATCGCCGCGAATCCACTCGGTGAGCGAGTCGCCCACGTACGGGATGGCGCCGAACAGCGACACGATGACCTGCGCGCCCCAGTAGGACATGTTGCCCCAGGGCAGGAGGTAGCCGAAGAATCCTTCCGCCATCAGCGCGAAGTAGATCAGCATCCCGAAGATCCACAGCAGTTCGCGCGGCTTCTGGTACGACCCGTACAACAGGGCGCGGAACATGTGCAGGTAGACGACGATGAAGAAGGCCGAGGCGCCGGTCGAGTGCATGTACCGGATGAGCCAGCCCCATTCGACGTCCCGCATGATGTACTCGACGGAACCGAAGGCCTCGGCCGCCGAGGGCTTGTAGTTCATCGTCAGGAAGATGCCGGTCAGGATCTGCAGCACCAGCACCAGCATCGCGAGCGAGCCGAAGTAGTACCAGAAGTTCATGTTCTTCGGCGCGTAGTACTCCGCGACCTGCTCCTTCCAGAGCTTGGTCAGCGGAAACCGGTCGTCGATCCAGCCGACGAGCGCTTTGATGCGGCCTCCGTCCGTGCGGGCAGTCTGGTTCGTGCTGGCCATCATCCGTTCCCCGTTTCAGCGCCGATGAGGATCCGCGTGTCGCTCAGGTAGCGGTACGGCGGCACCACCAGGTTGGTCGGCGCCGGAACGTCCTTGAAGACGCGGCCCGACAGGTCGAACTTCGAGCCGTGGCAGGGGCAGAAAAAGCCGCCCGGCCAGTCGGCGGAAACCGTCACGTCGCCCGGCGCGAACTTGTCGAGCGGCGCGCAGCCCAGGTGCGTGCACACGCCGGCCACCACGAGGTACTCGGGCTTGAGGGCGCGGGCGGGGTTCTTGGCGAACGCCGGCTGCTCGGACTCGCTGGAGCCCGGGTCGCGCAGTCGCTCGTCGTGGCCCTTGATCCCTTCGAGCATCTGCGGCGTGCGGTTGACGACGTAGATCGCCTTGCCGCGCCACTCGACCTTGAGCATGGCGCCCGGCTCGAGCTTGCTCACGTCCACCTCGACCGGCGCACCCATCGCCTTCGCGCGCGCGCTCGGTTTCCAGGAGGCCAGGAAGGGTATGGCAGCAAACGCGGCGCCTACGGCACCGGTGGCCACGGTTGCGACGGTCAGGAAGTGACGCCTGCCCGTATCGACTTCTTCGGTCATCCAGCGCTCTCCTCGGCGAGTTCGACTGCTTGCCGGGGCGGGCCGCGGGAGACCGCCGTGGGCAGCAAGGAATTATAGCGGATCGCGGGGAGTCGGCAGCGGCCGGCGGAGGGCGTGCCGGAATTGGGGGGTAATGACTAGGGGGCAGGGGGTAGTAGGAGCAGGAAAGCGTTGAATGATCCGCGGTCAGCGGTTAGTGAGGCGTGGCAACGTCACGATACCGGGGTCCTGCTAACCCCTAACCGCCAGTCACGAACCCCTTTCCTGATCCTACTACCCCCTGATCATTACCCCCTTCTCTTCTCCCCTAACCGCTGATCACTGCTGACTATTTCCGACCCCGGCCCAGCCGCCGGATCTGCGCACCCAGCCCCTGCAGCTTCTCCTCGATGCACTCGTAGCCACGATCAATGTGGTAGATGCGCTCGATCTCGGTCGTGCCCTCGGCGACCAGGCCAGCCAGCACGAGGCTCGCCGAGGCCCGGAGGTCGGTCGCCATGACCGGGGCGGCCGTGAGCTTCGGGACGCCCCGGATGATGGCGGTGTTGCCCTCGAGCCTGATCTCCGCGCCCATGCGGCGCATCTCGAGCATGTGCATGAAGCGGTTCTCGAAGATCGTCTCGACGATCGTCCCCACGCCGTCGGCCACGGTGTTGAGCGCGGCGAACTGCGCCTGCATGTCCGTCGGGAAACCCGGGTGCGGCGCGGTGCGGATGTCCACGGCGCGGGGCCGCCGTCCCTTCATGTCCACCTCGACGAAGTTCTCCCCCCGGATGACTTCTGCACCTGCTTCCTCGAGCTTCGCGAGCACCGCATCCAGGTGCTCCGCGCGTGCGCCGCGCGCGCGGACGCGGCCGCCGGTGATCGCCCCGGCCACGAGATAGGTACCGGCCTCGATGCGATCCGGCAGCACGTCGTAGCTTCCGCCGTGCAGGGACTCGACGCCGTCGATGGTGATGGTGTCGGTGCCGTACCCCGACACTTTCGCGCCCATCGCGTTCAGGAATAGCGCCAGGTCCACGATCTCGGGTTCGCGCGCCGCGTTCTCGAGGATCGTGCGGCCCTCCGCGAGGCAGGCGGCCATCATGAGGTTCTCGGTGCCGGTGACCGTCACGGTCTCGAGCACGATGCGCGCGCCCCTGAGGCGCCCGGCACGGGCCTTGATGTAGCCGTTCTCGATGTGGACCTCGGCGCCCATCGCCTGCAGTCCGGCGACGTGGATGTTCACCGGCCGCGCGCCGATTGCGCAGCCGCCCGGCAGGGACACGTCGGCCGAGCCGTGCCGGGCCACCAGCGGCCCCAGCACCAGGATCGCAGCGCGCATGGTCTTCACGAGTTCGTAGGGCGCGAAGGTCTCGCGCAGCGTGCGCGGGTCGACCTCGATGCGCATGCGCTCGTCCACGGTGACGCTGGCGCCCATGCGACCCAGCAGCTCGATCATGGTCGTGACGTCCTGCAGGTGCGGAACGTTCCCGATCGTCACCGGGCCGTCCGCGAGCAGGGTGCCCGCGAGGATGGGCAGCGTGGCGTTCTTGGCGCCGGAAATCCGCACTTCGCCATCGAGGGGCACGCCGCCCCGGATCTGCAGCTTGTCCAAGGAATGCTCCCGTCAGCCCGGGCCTTGTGCGGCCTGCCACTCGGCGGGCGTCCAGGCCTGGATGGAAAGTGCGTGGATCTCGCGGCCCATGCGCGCGCCGAGCGCCGCATAGACGAGCTGGTGACGCTGCAAGGACCGCTTGCCGTCGAACTGCGGGGCGATCACGACGGCTTCGAAGTGGGTGTCGTCGTCCGTCAGGACGCGGACTCGCGCCGCGGGCAGCCCCGCCTCGATCAACCGGGTCACCTCGTCTGCAGTCATGGCCTCGGGGCTCGCTCGGGAAAGCGCCAGTTTAACCCGGCAATCGAACAGCCGTAGCCAAAGAGGCCCCCGGGACCGGGGCCGGTGGGGGATCCGGCGGCCGGGGATAGTACACTGAGCGACATGCGCCCTCCGGATCCTTCCATCGCTCGCGGACGCCGCGTGCTCGCCACCGAGGCCGAGGCCGTCGGCGCGCTCGCCGAGCGGCTCGGCGAGGAATTCGCGGCGGCCTGCCGCCTGCTGCTCGACTGCAAGGGCCGGGCCGTCGTCACCGGCATGGGCAAGTCCGGGCACGTCGGCCGCAAGATCGCCGCGACGCTGGCGAGCACCGGAAGCCCCTCCTTCTTCCTGCACCCGGCCGAGGCCAGCCACGGCGACATCGGCATGATCATCGCCGGCGACGTCGTGATCGCGCTGTCGAATTCCGGCGAGACCGGCGAACTGCTCACCATCCTCCCCCTGATCAAGCGCATCGGCGCGCCGCTCATCGCGCTCACGGGAAACCGGGCCTCGACGCTCGCGCGCTACGCGACCGTGACGCTCGACGTCAGCGTCCCCGCCGAAGCCTGCCCGCTCAACCTCGCCCCGACGGCCAGCACGACCGCGGCGCTCGCGATGGGCGACGCGCTGGCGGTCGCGGTGCTCGAGGCGCGCGGCTTCACCGAGGAGGATTTCGCGCGCTCGCACCCGGCGGGCAACCTCGGCCGGCGCCTGCTGCTGCACGTCGACGAAGTCATGCGCCGCGGCGCGGAGCTGCCGTCCACAGGCCCCGACACCCTGCTCGGCGCGGGACTGCTGGAAATGAGCCGCAAGGGCCTCGGCATGACGACCGTCCTCGACGAGCGAGGCCGCGTGCTCGGCATCTTCACCGACGGCGACCTGCGCCGCGCGCTCGACCGCCAGATCGACGTGCACTCGACCACGATGCGCGAGGTCATGACCACGGGCTGCAGGGTCGCGAAGCCGCGCATGCTGGCCGCCGAGGCGGTACGCCTTATGCAGGAACATCGCATCACCGCCCTGCCGGTGGTGGACGACGCGGGCGTGCTGGTCGGCGCGCTGAACGTTCACGACCTGCTGCGCGCCGGGGTGATGTAGCGATGGATGCCCTGCTCGAGCGCGCGAAGCGGATCAAGCTGCTGGTGCTGGACGTGGACGGCGTCCTCACCGACGGCCGGCTCTACATCTCGCCCGCAGGCGAGGAGCTCAAGGTCTTTCACGTGCGCGACGGCTCCGGTCTCGTGGCGCTGCAGCGCGCTGGAGTGACGGTGGCGATCATCTCGGGGCGCGACTCGGCGGCCGTGACGCGGCGCGCCGCGGAACTCGGCATACGGCACGTCCGCCAGGGCGTGGGCGACAAGGCGGCCGAACTTGGCTCGCTGCTCCGCGAACTGGGCGTGGCCCCCGATGAAACAGCCTGTGTCGGCGACGACACGCCCGACCTGCCGATGCTCGGCGCCGCCGGTCTCGCGGTTGCCGTGGGGGATGCCCACGCCGCGCTCCGGCCCGTGGTCCATTGGGTCACGTCCGCCCCCGGGGGACGTGGCGCGGTGCGCGAAGTATGCGACCTGCTCATCAACGCACGCACGTCCTGACCGGGCGCCTGGTCGCGCTGGCGGCCTTTGTGGCGGGCCTCGCGCTCCTGTACGGGTTGTTCGGGGGGTGGGACGAGTCGGACGTCGTGCACGGGCCGGCCGCCGCGCCGCGCGGGTATTTCGCGACGGACGCGACGATGACCGAGATGGGCGCGAACGGGCGGCCCAGGTTCATCGTGCATGCGCGCCAGATCGAGCAGCAGCTCGGCGACCAGAGCGTGCTCTTCACGGACGTCGCGCTCGACTACAAGGCCAAGGACCTCGGCAACTGGCACGTCACGGCACTCAACGGCCGCATGCCGCAGGACCGCAAGTCGCTGTTCCTGTCCGGCGGCGTCGCGATCACGGGCGCCGAGGACCGCGGCGGCGCCGTCATCCACACGGACAAGGTCGCCTATGACATCGACGACGGCGTGGTGCAGACCGCGGAGCCGGTGGAAGTGAGATTCGGCGCACATGAAATCCACGCCCGCGGACTGCGCGCAATGTTGAACACCGGGACCCTCAGGCTAGAATCCGACGTCAATGGCCGCTTCATTCCCTGATTCCGCGCGCACGGGCGCCGCGGTGGCATTCATCTGCTGCCTGGCCGCGGGAGCGGCGATGGCGGCGCCGCCATCGCTGCCGCAACCGACCAAGGACCCGATCGAACTGGTCGCCGCGTCCTCGGACTTCGACTACAAGAACAACCGGCTGCTGTTCCAGCAGGTGCGGATCACGCAGGGACCGTTGCAGGTCGAGGCCCGCGAGGCGAGCGCCACGGGGCTCAATTTCGAGAACTCCGAGTGGACATTCACGGGCGACGTCCGCATCACCGTGCCGGACGGAAACCTGACGGCGTCGAGCGCCATCGTGACGTTCCGCGACAAGGAGATCGCGGGCGCGGTGATCCGCGGAGAGCCGGCCGAGTTCCAGCAGAAGCTCAAGGAAAGCCAGCAGGTCGCAAGGGGCCGGGGCAATACGATCGAGTACGACGTGCAGGGCGGCACGGTGAAACTCACGGGCGCCGCGTGGCTCACCGACGGCGACAACGTGATCCAGGGCGACACGTTGATCTACGACGTCGGCAAGCAGCGGGTCGTGGCCAACCCCGGCGGCTCGGTCCCGGGCGGCGTGCACATCACGATCAACCCGAAGAGCCAGGATAAGCCCGCGGGCAAGGGCGCGGACAAACCCCCGGACTCGAAGCCGGAGCTGCCGAAATGAGCATCCTGCGCGCCGAGTCGCTGGGTAAGCGCTACCGGTCCCGCAGGGTCGTCGCCGACCTGTCGCTCGACGTCAGCTCCGGCGAGGTCGTCGGCCTGCTCGGGCCCAACGGGGCCGGCAAGACGACCGCCTTCTACATGATCGTGGGCCTCGTGCCCTGCGACGAGGGGCGGATCTTCCTCGACGACCGCGAGATCACCCGCCTGCCGATGTACCGCCGGGCGCGGCTGGGGCTCGGATACCTGCCGCAGGAAGCCTCGGTGTTCCGCAAGCTCTCGGTCGAGGACAACATCCGCGCGATACTCGAGGTCCGCGAGGACCTCGACGACGACGCGGCGCGCGAGGCCGCCCTCGATTCGCTGCTCGACGAACTGCACATCGGGCACATTCGCAGCAGCGTCGGCATGAGCCTGTCGGGTGGCGAGCGGCGGCGCGTCGAGATCGCACGCGCTCTCGCGGCGGAGCCGCGCTTCATCCTGCTCGACGAACCGTTCGCGGGCGTGGACCCGATCTCCGTGGACGACATCCAGCGCATCATCCGGCACCTGAGCGCGCGCAACATCGGCGTGCTGATCACCGACCACAACGTCCGCGAGACGCTGGGCATCTGCAGCCGCGCGTACATCGTCAGCGCCGGAAGCGTGATCGCCTCCGGCTCGGCGCAGGAGATCCTCGCGAGTCCCCAGGTGCGCGAGGTCTACCTCGGCCAGGACTTCAGGCTGTAGCAGGATGCTCAAGCCGTCCCTGCAACTCAGGCTCGGTCAGCAGCTGACGATGACGCCGCAGCTGCAGCAGGCGATCAGGCTGCTGCAGCTCCCGGTGCTCGAACTCCAGGCCCAGGTGCAGGAGGCACTCGAGAGCAACGTCATGCTCGAGGCCGAGGAGGAGGAGCAGATCGACCTCGCCTCGCTCGACCAGCCCGCGCCGGCGGGCGAGGACGCGGAGGCCGGCGACGCCGACCCGCAGCAGTCAGACGAGATCGTGGTCGAGATGGAGGACCCGTGGTCCGAGGCGTCGACACCGTCCAGCGACGGCCGCGCGCAGGACGACGACGACCGGCCGCTCGAGTTCAGCGACGACCGCGATCGCAACCTGCACCAGCACCTGATCTGGCAACTCGAGGTGAGCAGGCTCGATCCGCGCGAGGTATGGATCGGCGAGGCGCTGGTGGACGCGCTGAACGACGACGGCTACCTCACGGACAGCCCGGCCGACATCGCGCGCAGCCTGAGCGCCGACCTGCCGGTGACGGAAGCGGACGTCGAGCGGGTGCTCGCCTTCCTGCAGACGCTCGACCCGGCCGGCGTCGGGGCCCGCACGGTGGCCGAGTGCATCTGCCTGCAGCTCGCGCAGCTCGAGTCGTCCACGCCCGGCCGCGATCTCGCGCTCGGGATCGCGGGCGAGCACCTGCAGGCCGTGGCGGACCGCGACTTCACGGGCCTCAAGCAGCGCCTGGGAGTGGACGACGACGCCCTCCACGATGCGCTCGCGCTGATCCGCTCCTGCCATCCGCGCCCGGGCGCGGCCTTCGAGACCGCGCCGCCCGAGTACATCGTCCCCGACGTGTTCGTCCGGCGCAGCGCGCAGGGCTGGATCGTCGAGATCAACCCGGCGTCGGTGCCGCGCCTCAAGGTCAACCAGTCCTACGCGGGGCTGGTGTCCCGCTCGCAGGACTACGGGGTGCTGCGCGCGCAGCTGCAGGAGGCGCGCTGGCTGATCCGCAGCCTCGAGATCCGCGGCGAGACCTTGCTCAAGGTCGCGCGCACCATCGTGCAGCGACAGGCGGCCTTCCTCGAAAAGGGCGAGGAAGCGATGCAGCCGATGATCCTCCGCGACGTCTCGGAGGCCGTCGGCATGCACGAATCCACCGTGTCGCGGGTGACGACCGGCAAGTACATGCACACGCCGCGCGGAATCTTCGAGTTCCGCTTCTTCTTCTCGAGTCACGTCACGGGCGCCGATGGCGAGGGCGTCTCCTCCGTCGCGATCCGCGCCCGCATCCGCAAGCTGATCGCGGACGAACGACCCGGCAAGCCCTTGAGCGACGCGCAGATTGCCGGCGTCCTGTCCCAGGAAGGCGTGAAAGTCGCGCGGCGCACGGTCGCCAAGTACCGCGAGGCGCTCGGCCTCGCCCCGTCCAGCGAACGGCGCCAGGCGGGCGCCGTCTGAGCCATGCGCCTCGTCATCGTCAGCGGCTTGTCCGGGTCCGGAAAGAGCGTGGCGCTCAACATGCTGGCGGACCTCGACTACTACTGCGTGGACAACATCCCGGCCGGGTTGCTGCCCGGGTTCATCGCCTACACGGTGCGCACCAGCGAACCGTCGTACCGGCTGACGGCGGTCGGCGTGGACGCACGCAACCGGCCCGAGGACCTCGCGGACGTGCCGCGACTGGTGGCGGAATTGAGGCGCAGCGGCATCGGCTGCGAAATCGTGTTCCTGCGCGCAGGCAACGACGTCCTGCTCAAGCGCTTCAGCGAAACGCGGCGCCGGCATCCGCTAAGTCGCGACGGCATCGGGCTGCAGGAGGCGCTCGAGCAGGAACAGAGGCTGCTTGCACCGGTTGCGACCGCGGCCGACCTCACCATCGACACCTCCCGGCTCTCGGTACACGAGCTCCGGGAGATGGTGAAGGCGCGGGTGGTCGAGGGCCCGCGCACCGGGCCGTCGCTGCTCTTCGAGTCGTTCGCCTACCGCCACGGGGTTCCCGACGACGCTGATTTCGTGTTCGACGCCCGCTCGCTGCCGAACCCCTACTGGGAGCCTTCGCTCCGGGACCTGACGGGCCGCGACGCGCCTGTCACGCAGTTCCTCGACGGCCAGGACGAGGTCGCGCGGTTCCTCGCGGACCTGACCAGCTTCCTCGAGCGCTGGCTACCCTCCCTCGTGCGCTCGAATCGCAGCTACCTCACGGTCGCCGTCGGCTGCACGGGCGGGCAGCACCGCTCCGTGTACCTCGCGGAGAAACTGGCGGCTCACTTCAACGCCAGCCGCGGACAGGCGCTGGTGCGCCACCGCGATCTCGCTAGCCGCCGCCACGAATAGGGGACATTCCCCTGCTAGGCGAGGTACGCCTCGATCTCCTCGCGACGCGCTTCCGCGTCCGCCCGGCCGAGCCGCATCAGTTCCGTGGTGTACGCGGACTCGAACAGCAGGTAGCTCGCGAGCAACCCGCCGCGTGCCTCGAGCGCACCAATGGTTCGCAGCAGCGCGCGCAGGCTGCGCGGCATGGCCTTCAGGTGCCGTCGCGCGATCGCCGTGGGGTCGTCGCTCGGCTGGATCACGAGGGCTTCGATCGGGCGCCGATCCGGGCGCAGCCCCATGCCGTCAAGCGCGAGCAGCGCGTTGATCTGACGCAGCCGCTCGAGGTCGATCGACAGGCCGTCGGTGAACAGCGAGTCGAGCACGAAACCGAGCAGGTGTCCCGGGCTCGGCGGCGTGTCTACCGAGCCGTCGGCCGGCGACGCGGCCGACTCCGCGCGCGTGCCGACGACCAGCATCCGGTTCGCGCCGAGGTGAATCGCGGGGCTGATCGGCGCGAGCTGGCGCATCGCGCCGTCGCCATAGTAGTCACCGTCCACTCGAGCCGCCGGGAAGATGAACGGGATGGCGGAACTCGCCATCAGCACCTCGATGTCGATGGATCGCCGCACGCCGGCGCGCCGCGCGCGCGACCATTCGCGGACCTCGGGCGCGGCCTCGAAGAACGCCACCGCCTGTCCGGTCGAGTAGCTGGTCGTGGCCACGGCGACGGCGCGGATGTGCCCCGCCGCAACGCTTTCGGCGATCCGGCCAGGCGGAACCGCCCGCAGCAGCAGCTCGCGCAGCGGCGAGGTGTCCAGCAGCGATCGAGGCGGCGGCAGCAGCCATCCTCCGAAGACCACGGACAACACCCAGTGCAGGCTCGCGCGCACGGTCGTGGCCGGATCGGCGCGCACGACCTGCTCGACGTGGAAACCCGCCCAGACCTGCTCGAGCCAGCTCACCGCATCCCGGAAACTCCCGGCCCTGGCGGCCAGCGTGGCCGCATTGATGGCGCCCGCGGACGTGCCGACGAGGACCTCGAACGGGCAAGGCGCGCCCGCGGGGAGCCAGTCAGCCATCGCCCGCAGCACACCGACCTGGTAGGCCGCCCGGGCGCCGCCGCCGGCGAGGATGAGGGCCTCGCGGTTCTCGTAGAAGAGGTAGTTGGTCCCGGTCTCCGACGGATCCAATCTGCGGCCCTCGCTGACAGGGTTCGGGTCGGAGTTTAGTATGGCACGCGCGGGGCGACGTCCCGCCCAGACTGGAGAACCGCATGACGCACGCCGCCTCGACCCGCCTCGCGATCCTGTTCGCCGCCCTGCTCGCTTTCGCGGGCGTGGCGCTCGCCGACCCGCCCGCCGTCGGAAGCGCGGCTCCCGCCTTCAAGCTGCAGGACCAGGCAGGCAAGTGGCACAGCCTGTCCGACTACAAGGGGAAATGGGTGGTGCTCTACTTCTACCCGAAGGACGACACGCCGGGATGCACGACGGAAGCCTGCGCGTTCCGGGACAACATCTTCGCCTTCGACAAGGAAGGCGCCGTGGTGCTCGGCATCAGCGTCGACGACGTGGGCGACCACAAGGCGTTCGCGGAGAAGCACAGCCTGCCTTTCACCCTGCTCGCGGACCCGACCAAGGCCGTGACGAAGGAATACGGCGTCCTCAAGACCTACATGGGCGTCATGGAGATGGCGCGCCGCGACACCTTCATCATCGACCCC
>Ga0209253_10000569_pt1 | contig 31860 bp, 28 predicted proteins | sample FrelakmetBRP12BR_FD_187145 | JGI IMG/M metagenome (GOLD analysis project Ga0209253, IMG submission 187145) | Freshwater lake sediment microbial communities from the University of Notre Dame, USA, for methane emissions studies - BRP12 BR (SPAdes)... | ecosystem: Environmental > Aquatic >... | reverse complement strand
GGTCATCCAGGCGGCGATCGGCGGCAAGATCATCGCCCGGGAGTCGGTCAAGGCGATCCGGAAGAACGTCATCGCGAAATGCTACGGCGGCGACATCTCAAGGAAGCGGAAACTCCTGGAGAAGCAGAAGGAAGGGAAGAAGCGGATGAAGCAGGTCGGCTCCGTCGAGATCCCGCAGGAGGCGTTCCTCTCCATTCTCAAGGTCAAGGAGTGACCCGGATGCGACATTCGGCTGCGTCGCCTCGGAGAGGGGGCTCCGTTCGTGGCTCGCCGTGCGGTGAACCTGCACGGCTGCGCTTTACCTCACTTTGCCCCCCGTTCTCCTTACAGCGGGGGTACCCCGGCAGCGCGAAGCTCGTACCGGGGCGCCCCCCTCCTGCGGCGACTCCGCCGGTCGCGTGCGCCTTCCGTGCTGTCTTCCAGATACTTTGCCGTATTTATCGAATGGCCTGAGGAGAGGTGAAGACGATGTCGGAACCTGGGATTCACGCGACGGGATCGAGGAAGGGAAGGGTCCGGGAGTACGCCGAGGCGTTCGGCGTCGCGCTGGTGATCGCCCTCGTCGTCCGCACGCTCCTCCTGCAGGCGTTCAAGATCCCGTCGGGCTCGATGGAGAACACGCTCCTGATCGGGGACCACATCTTCGTCAACAAGTTCGTCTACGGGTACCACGTGCCGTACACGAAGGGGCGGATCCTCTCCTTCACTACGCCGAAGCGGGGAGACATCGTCGTATTCGTCTTTCCCGAGGACCCGAGCAAGGACTTCATCAAGCGGGTCGTCGGGACGCCCGGGGACGTCGTGGAGGTACGGCAGAAGACGGTCTTCGTCAACGGGGCCCCTCTTGTGGAGGCGTACACCCGTTTTGCGGACGGAAGAAATCCCGACGGCTTCCTTCGGATCCGGGACAACATGCTCCCCGTGCGGGTCCCCGACGGGAAGCTTTTCATGATGGGGGATAACCGCGACCGGTCGTACGACTCCCGATTCTGGGGGTTCGTCGACATGGACGCCGTGATCGGCAAGGCGCTGTTCATCTACTTCTCGATCGACTGGAACCGCGGAGTCCGATGGACGGAGGTCTGGCGGTACCCCGAGTTCGTCCGGTGGAACCGGATCGGGAGCGCGCTGCGATAGCTCCCTTTGCCGTTGACTCGGCGGGGGGATGGGCGTAGTATCACGAATGGCCTTTTAAGCTAATCCCGTGAGGTTAGCAAAGGATGATGCATAACCGGATCCGACCGTGCCTCTCCGAAACGACGGGGAGGCATTTTTTTTCGCCCGATGCCGGCACACCGGCCGGGACAAGGGGGCCCACCCCATGAAGAAGACCGGCATGAAGATTCTCCTCGACGGCAAAGGTGTGGAACGCGTCCTCTCCCGTCTGACCCACGAGATCATCGAGAAGAACAAGGGGGCGGGGGAGATCGTCCTCGTCGGGATCGCCTCGGGGGGGATCCCTCTTTCCCAGGTGATCCGGCGGAAGATCCAGGTGATCGAGGGGGTAGAGGTCCCCGCGGGCTTCGTCGACATCACCCTCTACCGCGACGACCTGGCCCGCGCGGGATACCAGGCGCGGATGAAACGGACCGAGATCCCGTTCTCCATCGACGAGAAGAAGGTGATCCTGGTCGACGACGTCCTCTACACGGGACGGACGATCCGGGCGGCGATGGACGCCCTGATCGACTTCGGGCGTCCGCGGAACATCCAGCTCGCGGTCCTCATCGACCGTGGGCACCGGGAGTTGCCGATCCGCGCCGACTTCGTGGGACGAAACGTCCCAACCTCCCGGACGGAGACCGTGGAGGTCCGCGTAGAGGGGAACCCGGAGGATTGGGCGGTTCTTCTCAAGGAAGAATCACGCGGGAAGGGGGAATAGGCCATGAACTGGAGACGCCGGCACGTCCTCGGGCTGTCCGACTTCCAACCGGAGGAGATGGAGTTCGTCATCGACACCGCGCGGTCGATGGAAGAAGTCCTCTCGCGCGATATCAAGAAGGTTCCCGCGCTGCGCGGAAAGACCGTGGTGAACCTCTTCTTCGAAGCCAGCACGCGGACGCGAACCTCGTTCGAGATGGCCGGAAAGCGCCTCTCTGCCGACGTGGTGAACTTCAGCTCGGCCACCTCGAGCGTCACGAAGGGTGAGACGCTTCTCGACACGGCGCGGAACATCGAGGCGATGAAGCCGAACATCCTCGTCGTCCGGCACTCCGCTTCGGGTGCCCCCCTTTTCCTTTCCCGCCACGTCTCCTGTTCGATCGTCAACGCGGGAGACGGCGCGAACGAACACCCCTCCCAGGGCCTGCTCGATCTCTATACGATCCTGAAGGTGAAAGGGAAGATCGCCGGGCTCAAAGTCGCCATCGTGGGGGATATCCTCCACAGCCGCGTCGTGCGGTCGGACCTCCACTCCCTCGGGAGGATGGGGGCGAAGCTCTGGCTATGCGGACCTGCTACGCTCGCCCCCCGGGAGATGGAGCGGAGCGGGGCGGTCGTCACGAGCGACATCCGGGAAGCGGTGCGGGGGGCCGACGTCATCATCATGCTGAGGATTCAGCTTGAGAGGCAAAAAACCGCGTATTTCCCGTCACTAAGAGAGTATTCCAGAAGGTTCGGCTTGAACCGCGAAATCTTTTCCCTCGCCAAAGAGGACGCGATCATCATGCACCCTGGGCCGATCAACCGGGGAGTGGAGCTGTCCGACGAACTGGCCGACTGCGAACGGTCCGTGGTGCTCCGACAGGTCGAGTCCGGAGTCGCCGTTCGCATGGCGCTCCTCTACCTTCTCGCGGGAGGTTCCCATGCTGCTCATTAAGGGGGGGAGGGTGATCGACCCCGCGTCCCATCGGGACGGAATCGGCCACGTGGTCCTGGAGGGGGGGAAGGTGCGGGAGATCCTCGCCGGCGACGCTCCCGGAGGGTTCGAGGGGGAGGTGATTCCCGCGGAGGGGAAGTGGGTCGTTCCCGGCCTGATCGACATGCATGTCCACCTGCGCGATCCCGGATACGAGTGGAAGGAAGACATCGGGACCGGGACCCGGGCCGCCGCCGCGGGCGGTTTCACCTCGGTCGCCTGCATGGCCAACACGAACCCGGTGAACGATTCCCAGGAGGTCACCCGGCACATTGTGGAGAAAGCCCGCCGGGAAGGGAGCGCGAACGTGTTTCCCGTGGCCGCCGTGACCCGTGGACTGGAAGGGAAGGAGATGGCCGACTATTCGGAACTGGCGGAAGCCGGGGCGGTGGCGTTCTCGGACGACGGGAAACCGGTGGAGAACCCCCTCCTGCTTCGGCGGGCGATGGAGTATATGCGCCCCTTCGGCTACCGGATCCTCTCCCACGCGGAAGATTCCGTTCTGGCCGCCGGCGGCGCCGCGCACGAGGGGTGGACCGCCCGGAAGCTCGGAATCCCCGGAATCCCTTCCGCCGCGGAAGAGGTCGCCATCGCCAGGGATATCCTGATCGCCCGGCAGATCGGAGGGAAGCTCCACATCCAGCATATCAGCACCCGGATGGGGGTGGATCTGCTCCGGATGGCCCGTCGTGCGGGTCTCGACGTAACGGGCGAGACGGCCCCTCAATACTTCACCCTGACCGACGCGGCGCTCGAGGGGTACGACACGAACGCGAAAATGAACCCGCCGCTGCGCGGAGAGGACGACCGGATGGCGATCCTCGAGGGGATCCAGGACGGCACGATCGACGCGATCGCCTGCGACCACGCACCGCACGAGGCGTACCTCAAGCGATGCGAATTCGCGGCGGCCGCCAACGGGATCATCGGCCTGCAGACCTCTCTTCCGCTCTCGCTGGCCTTGCTGGCGGGGAGAAAGGTGACCCCGTCGCACCTCGTGGAGCTGCTCTCCGCCGGCCCCGCGCGAATCCTCTGCCTGCGCAACAAGGGGACTCTTGCCGCCGGCGCCGACGCCGACGTCACGGTGATCGACCCCGACGCCGAATGGGAGTTCCGCCCCGTCGATGTCCTCTCGAAGTCGTTGAACAGCCCGTTCCTCGGGTGGAAGTTGCGAGGCAGGGCGTCGGCCACCATCTGCGGCGGGCGGGTGCGTCACTCGACGATACCGGGAGTCGCCGCGGATGCCTGACCGGCAAGCCCTCCTCGTCCTCGCCGACGGCACGGCCTTCGAGGGGACCGCCTTCGGTTACGAAGGGGAGTGCTCGGGAGAGGTCGTCTTCAACACCGGCATGACCGGATACCAGGAAGTCCTCACGGATCCCTCGTACAAGGGACAGATCGTCACGATGACCTTTCCGGAGATCGGCAACACGGGGATCAACCCCGAGGACGTCGAATCGGACCGGCCCTGGGTGGAAGGTTTCGTGGCCCGCGAGGCGTGGGGCCCGCCGGCGAACTGGCGGCACGTGGAGTCCCTCGACGCCTACCTGCGCCGGTACCATGTCTGCGGTATCGCGGGGATCGACACCCGCGCCCTTACACGGCGTCTTCGGGACGGAGGGTCCCAGATGGCGGTCCTCTCCGCGACCGACCTCGACGCGGATCGTCTGGCGCGGAAGGCGCGAGAGTTGCCCTCCATCGTCGGCCGGGACCTGGTCAAGGAGGTCACCTCTTTCCACACGGTCCATTGGGATACCGGAGACTGGGATCTCGAGAAGGGGTACCTGCCGGCCGCCGAGTACCGGGGCATCTTCAAGCGCGTCCCGCGCATCGTGGCGATCGACTTCGGGATCAAGCACAACATCCTTCGGATGCTGGTCTCCCACGGATTCGACGTGACCGTCGTGCCGGCCGGCACCACCGCGACGGAGATCCTTGCGCACCTTCCGGACGGCCTCTTCCTGTCGAACGGCCCGGGGGATCCCGAAGGAGTGCCGTACGCCGTCCGGACGGTGCGGGCGCTCCTCGGGAAGGTCCCGATGTTCGGGATCTGCCTAGGGCACCAGATCATGGGGCTCGCGCTGGGGGGAAAGACGTTCAAGCTCAAGTTCGGACACCACGGGTGCAACCAGCCGGTGAAGGACCTGGCGACCGGCAAGGTCGAGATCACCAGCCAGAACCATAATTTTTCGGTCGATCCCGACTCCCTCGGCACCGCCGCCCGGATCACCCACGTGAACCTGAACGACGGCACCGTGGAGGGGCTCTCGGTCCCCTCGTTGCGCTGCTTCTCCGTGCAGTACCACCCGGAGGCGTCCCCCGGCCCGCACGACTCCCGGTACCTCTTCGCCCGGTTCCACCGGTACCTCTGCGGCGAGGAAGAGCTGTGAGAACAAGCGGGGGGAGACAAATCGTCCGCACCGCGGAGCGCACGACGAAGGGGGGTCCCCGGAGCGAAGGTCGCTCGTGCGGAACCGGCGGAGACCTCGAGCCGTTCGAGCAGGAATATTCTCTCCATCCGGTGGATGATGGCAGAAGGCTGGGAGGTGAACGCACGACACGTTCGCTGGGCGTAGCCGGGGAGCTGCGACCGGATGCCCCAATACGAGCTTCGCGCCGCTGGGGTACCCCCGCTGCAGAAGAAACGGGGGGCACGAGCGGGGACGCCCCCTTCGGAGAAGCGGATTTGCTGCGGACGCTCTCCGCCTGCCGCCTGTGCCCGCGGGCGTGCGGCGTGAACCGGCTCGAAGACGAGCGCGGATTCTGCGGCGCGGGGAAGCTGGCGCGGGTCGCCGCCGTTTCCGTGCACCACGGGGAGGAGCCGCCGATTTCGGGAACGCGCGGGTCGGGCACCATCTTTTTCAGCCACTGCAACATGACGTGCCTCTTCTGCCAGAACTACCCGATCAGCCAGTACGGGAACGGGCGGGAGATGGACACGGAAACGCTGGCCGGGGAGATGGTGCGGCTCCAGGAGCGGGGGACGCACAACGTAAACTTCGTCACCCCCACTCCGCACGTGCCGCAGATGCTGGAGGCGCTCCTCCTTGCTCGCCGAAGAGGGTTCGACCTCCCCGTGGTCTACAACACGAACGGGTACGACTCCCTCGACGCCCTGGCGCTCGTCGAAGGGGCGGTCGACATCTACCTCCCGGACGCGAAGTACCGATCGGCGGAACTGGCCGACACGGCGTCCGGGACCCCGGACTACGCCACGCACAACGAGGCCGCCATCGCGGAGATGGTGCGGCAGGTCGGGTTCCTCGATGCGGGCGATGAGGGGATCGCCTCCCGGGGGGTACTGGTCAGGCACCTCGTCCTTCCGGGAAGGGTGGGGGAGACGGAGAGGGTTCTGATCCGCTTGTCGGAAAGGTTCGGCGCCGAACTTCCCTTGTCGCTGATGGGGCAATACTTCCCGGCATGGCGGGCGGCGTCGCTTCCAGGGTTCGGGAGAAAACTCGCGCCCAAGGAGTACGAACGTGCGATCGAAGCCGCTTCGCTGCTCGGATTCCGGAACGTCTTCATCCAGGAGCTGTCGTGCCCAAGCGCACAGATCTGAAAAAGATCATGCTCATCGGCTCCGGCCCGATCATCATCGGGCAGGCGTGCGAGTTCGACTACTCGGGGACCCAGGCGTGCAAGGCCCTCCGCGAGGAAGGGTACGAGGTCGTCCTCGTCAACAGCAACCCGGCGACGATCATGACCGACACCGACTTCGCCGACCGGACGTACATCGAGCCGATCACCCCTGAGATCGTCGGAAAGATCATCGAGCGGGAACGCCCCGACGCGCTGCTGCCCACCATCGGGGGACAGACGGGGTTGAACATCGCCGTCTCCCTCCACGAAATGGGAATCCTGCAGAAGTACGGCGTCGAGTTGATCGGTGCGAACTTCGACGCGATCCAGAAAGCCGAGGACCGGAACCTGTTCCGGAAGGCGATGGAGAAACTGGGGCTGACGGTCCCCCGCTCCGAATACATCCGCTCCCTCGAAGAGGCTCTCCAGGTCATCCCGGCGATCGGGTACCCGGCGATCATCCGCCCCTCCTTCACCCTCGGAGGAACGGGTGCGGGGATCGCCTACAACCGGGAAGAGTACGAAGACGGGATCCGGTGGGCGCTGGACGCCTCCCCGAAGCGCACCGTCCTCGTGGAGCAATCGGTCATCGGCTGGAAGGAGTTCGAGCTCGAGGTGATGCGCGACCTCGCCGACAATGTGGTCATCGTCTGCTCCATCGAAAACCTCGACCCGATGGGAGTGCACACCGGCGACTCGATCACCGTCGCCCCGGCGCAGACGCTGACCGACAAGGAGTACCAGATCCTTCGAAACGCGGCCCTGCGCATCATCCGCGAGATCGGCGTCGACACCGGCGGGAGCAACATCCAGTTCGCCGTTCACCCGGATACCGGGGAGATGGTGATCATCGAGATGAATCCGCGCGTCTCCCGCTCTTCGGCGCTGGCGTCCAAGGCCACCGGTTTCCCCATCGCGAAGATCGCCGCCAAGCTCGCCGTCGGGTACACCCTCGACGAACTCCGCAACGACATCACTCGGGAAACCCCCGCGTCTTTCGAGCCGACGATCGACTACGTGGTGACAAAGATCCCGCGCTTCACGTTCGAGAAGTTCCCCCAGACCGAAGACGTGCTCGGCACGCAGATGAAATCGGTGGGGGAGGTGATGGCGATCGGCCGGACCTTCAAGGAGTCCCTGCAGAAGGCGATCCGGTCGCTGGAGACCGGCGTCTACGGCTTCGAGGAGATGCTCCCGGCCAGGGACGCCGCCAATGCGTCAACGCGACGGAAGGCGATCGAGCAGAAGCTGCGAAAGCCCAACTCCCTCCGGCTATTCTATGTCGGCGAGGCGTTCCGCGACGGGTGGACGGTTGCGGAGATCAAGGAGTATACCGGCATCGACCCCTGGTTCCTCGAGAACATCCGGCAGATCATCGGGATGGAAGGGGAGATCCGCGAACGGGCCGAGTCGTTCCGGAAGGAGGCGGCGGGACTCCCCGCGGCGTGGGCGCCTTTCCTGCGCCGGATGAAGGGGAACGGCTTCTCCGACCGTCGACTCGCGAAACTTCTCGGAGTCGCCGAGGACGACCTACGCTCGATCCGCTACGCCGCGGGGGTGCGGACGGTCTTCAAACGGGTCGACACCTGCGGAGCCGAGTTCGAGGCCCACACGCCTTACCTGTACTCGACGTACGAGCGCGAGAGCGAGGGGAACCCGACCGGCCGGAAGAAAGTGGTGATCCTCGGGGGCGGTCCGAACCGGATCGGGCAGGGGATCGAGTTCGACTACTGCTGCGTTCACGGAGTGTTCGCCCTCCGCGAGGAAGGGTTCGAGACGATCATGGTGAACTGCAACCCCGAGACGGTCTCCACCGACTACGACTCTTCCGACCGTCTTTACTTCGAACCCCTGACGAAGGAGGACGTCCTCGCGATCATCGAGGAGGAGAAGCCTGTGGGCGTCATCGTCCAGTTCGGCGGCCAGACTCCCCTGAAGCTCGCCGTCCCCCTCGAAAAAGAGGGGATCCGGATCCTGGGAACCTCTCCGGAGAGCATCGACCGGGCGGAGGATCGGGAGCGGTTCGCCGAGATGTTGAACCTGCTGGGTCTCTCGCAACCGGCCCACGGGATCGCGCGCTCCACTCCCGAGGCGGTCGAGATCGCCGCCCGGATCGGGTACCCGGTGCTGCTTCGGCCGTCCTACGTCCTCGGCGGACGCGCGATGGAGATCGTCCACGACGAGGAAGGGCTTCGCAAGTATCTCACCGATGCCGTGTCCGCCTCCGAGTCGAAACCCGTGCTCGTCGACCGGTTCCTCGAGGATGCCATAGAGATCGACGTGGATGCGATCTCCGACGGCGAAACGGTCGTCGTCGGCGGGATCATGGAGCATATCGAGGAAGCCGGCGTCCACTCCGGGGATTCCGCCTGCTCGCTCCCCCCGCATTCGATTTCCGCCGGGACGATCGCCGAGATTTCCCGGCAGACGCGCGCGCTGGCCACCGAGCTCTCCGTCGTCGGTCTCATGAATGTCCAGTTCGCCATCCAGCGGGGGAAGATCTTTATCCTGGAGGTGAACCCTCGGGCCTCCCGCACCATCCCGTTCGTCAGCAAGGCGATCGGTGTGCCGCTGGCGAAGCTTGCCGCGAAGGTGATGGCGGGGAGGAAACTGGCGGATCTCGGCTTCACATCCGAGGTCGTCCCGGAGCACGTCTGCGTCAAGGAGGCGGTCTTCCCGTTCATCAAATTCCCCGACGTGGACACGCTGCTCGGTCCCGAGATGAAATCGACCGGCGAGGTGATGGGGATCGACCGGAAGTTCGGAACCGCCTTCGCAAAGGCGCAGATCGCGGCGGGGATGATCTTGCCGCGCTCCGGGAAGGTGTTCGTGAGCGTGCGGGACGAGGACAAGGAGGGGGTTCTCGCCGCGGCGGAGATACTCATGCGGTGCGGCTTCTCCTTCGTCGCGACGCGCGGTACGGCGACGTTTCTCTCCTCGCACGGCTTGCCTTGCGATACGGTGCGCAAGGTCAACGAAGGGCGTCCCCACGTTGCGGACCTCATCAGGAACGGGGAGATCGCCCTTGTGATCAACACTCCGCTCGGGGCGCAGTCGAAGGCCGACTCCTACTACATCCGACGCGCCTCCCTGGTCTACAACGTTCCATACTTCACTACCCTGGCCGCCGCGCGCGCCGTTTCCCTTGCGATCGCAGACCTGCTCGGGGACGAGCTGGACGTCCGGAGTCTCCAGGAGTACCACGGGACGGCCCGGCCAACAGGTCGATGACTCCGGAAAGGGGCCCCGGAGGCCCGGTGACCGCACCGTACCCCATCCAGTACGTCAAGGGGGTAGGTCCCCGCCTCGGCGAAAAGCTGGCCGCCCGGGGGATCCGGACACCGCACGACGCCCTCTACTTTTTCCCGAAGAATTACGAAGACCGGCGCAAGGTGGTCTCCATCCGGGATCTCCAGGAAGGGGACACCGTACCCGTCCGCGGGAAGATCCTTTCCGTGCAGGGGGGAGGCAATCGGTTCGCGACGACCCGGCTTCTCGAGGTCGTAATCGGCGACGGGACCGGCCGTCTCTCGGCGAAGTGGTTCCGGTTCCACCCCTCCCTGGCGGAACGGTTTCGGGTCGGGGAGACGGTGACGCTGTGCGGGCCGATCCGGTGGTTCCGTTTCTTCCCCGAAATGCACCACCCGGAGATCCTTTCGGAGGAGGACTCGAGCGATCCGGTCCATTCGGGTCGAATCGTCCCCGTCTACCCGGAGGTGGAAGGTATACCGCCGCGGGTCCTCCGCAAGATCCAGTGGGAGGTGGTCAAACGGCACGCCTCGCTCGAGATCGAGTGCTTCCCCCCGCGAATCCTCGAGAGGGCGGGAATCCCCACCCTCCAGGAGTCGCTCGCCTCCATCCATTTCCCGCGCGACGATGCCGACGCCGTGCGGTTCCGGGAATTCTCCTCCCCCGAGCAACGGCGACTGATCTTCGGCGAGCTCTTCGCCCTCCAGTGGGCAATCGCTCTCCGGAGGGCAGGGACGGAACGGGAAGATGCGACGCCGCTTCCCTGGGACCGTGAGATCGTCGACGAGATCAAGCGTCGGCTTCCGTTCGAACTGACCGGCGCCCAGCGTCGCGTCGTCAACGAGATCCTGAAAGACCTCGGGGAACGACACCCGATGCACCGTCTCCTCCAGGGGGATGTCGGCAGCGGTAAGACGATCGTCGCCTGGATCGCCGCTATGGTCGCATGGCGGCACGGCGTGCAGGCCGCCGTGATGGCTCCCACGGAGATCCTCGCGGAGCAGCATTTCCGGAGATTCGCCGCGCTGTCGGCGGGGCTGCCCGTCCGGGTCGCGCTCCTTTCCGCCGCCCTCCCCCCGAAGGAGCGCGAGGCGGTGCGAAAGCGGATCCGGGACGGGGAGGCGGATATCGTCGTCGGGACGCATGCCCTCATCCAGGAGAGCGTGGAGTTCCGCAACCTCGCCCTGGGGGTCATCGACGAACAGCATCGCTTCGGGGTGGTCCAGCGAGCCTCGCTCCGCAGAAAGGCGAGGATCTCCCCGCACCTCCTCGTCATGACGGCTACGCCGATCCCCCGCACGCTCGCGATCACGTTGTACGGCGACCTCGACGTCTCGGTGATCGACGAGATGCCCCGCGGGAGGCTCCCCGTGCGCACGAAAGTCGTCACGGAGGAAGGCCGGCGAAAGGTGTTCGAGGAGATCCGCAAGGAGATCGCGGGCGGGGGAAGGGCGTACGTCGTCCTTCCGCTGGTGGAGGAGTCCGGGAAGATCGCCCTGCGCGATGCGACGCGAACCGCGGAACGCCTCCGGGAAGCGTTTCCGGGGGTCGGCGTGGGTCTGTTGCACGGCCGGATGAAAGCGACGGAGAAGGAAGAGACGATGGGGCGGTTCAAGGGGGGCGACCTGCAGTTGCTGGTCTCCACCACGGTCGTCGAGGTGGGGGTCGACGTTCCGGAGGCCACGGTGATGGTCGTCGAGCACGCGGAGCGGTTCGGACTCTCGCAGCTTCATCAGCTTCGCGGCAGGGTGGGGCGCGGAACCCGTCCCTCGTCCTGCTTCCTGATGACGGGGGGGGAGCAGGGAGAGGATTCGGCGGCGCGCCTGTCCGTCATGGAGAGGACCGCCGACGGCTTCCGGATCGCCGAGGAGGATCTCCGGATCCGCGGACCGGGCGATTTCGCCGGAGTCCGGCAGTCCGGGATCCCCGACCTCGTCTTCGCCGACCTCGTCAGGGACGCCTCGATCCTCCGGCTGGCGCGGGAGATCGTCGGGGAGCTGCACCGCGACGACCCTGCCCTGTCCGCGCCGGATCACGAAGGGATCCGCCGTTTCATCGAAATGAGATCCCGCAAATTGACTTGGGAGGCGTGATTCATTAGCATAGGCGTCTACCCTTTAGAGGAGATCTCCAAATGGAAGAGTTCCCGAGAATCCAGCGTTTGCCGCCGTACGTTTTCGCGGTCGTCGTGGAGCTCAAGTCGAAAATGCGGCGGGCGGGCGAGGACATCATCGACCTCGGGATGGGAAACCCCGATCTCCCCACGCCCAAGCACATCGTCGACAAGCTGGTCGAGGCGGTGCGCAACCCGAGAAACCACCGGTACTCCCTCTCCCGCGGGATCCCGAAGCTCCGGCTGGCCATCTGCAACTGGTACAAGCGCAAGTACGGCGTGGAACTCGATCCGGAAACCGAGGCGATCGCCACGATCGGCGCGAAGGAGGGATTGTCGCACCTCGTGCTGGCGACGATGGGTCCCGGGGACATCGCCTTCGTTCCGAGTCCGACCTACCCGATCCACACCTACTCGGTGATCATCGCCGGCGCGGACGTCCGGTCGATCTCCCTCACGAGCGGGGAGGGTGATTTCCTCGAGCGTGCAGAGCGCGCGATCAAGACGCTATGGCCGAAGCCGAAGATGATGATCATCTCCTTCCCGCACAACCCGACGACCCAGGTGGTGGACCTCGATTTCTTCAAGCGCGTCATCTCGTTCGCCAAAGAGCACAAGATATTCATCGTCCACGACCTTGCGTACGCGGACCTCGTCTTCGACGGGTACAAGGCGCCCTCGATCCTGCAGGTCCCGGGAGCGAAAGACGTCGCGGTGGAGACGTACTCCATGTCGAAAGGGTACTCGATGCCGGGGTGGCGCGTCGGCTTCGTCGTCGGAAATCGCCGCCTGGTGGGGGCGTTGACCCGGATCAAGAGCTATCTCGACTATGGGATGTTCCAGGCGATCCAGGTCGCCGCTACGGTGGCGCTCAACGGGCCGCATCGCGTGGTGGACGAGGCCGTCGAGGTCTATCGGAAGCGCAGGGACTGCCTCGTCGACGGATTCGCCCGCATCGGATGGGAGTTCGAGAAGCCCAAGGGGACGATGTTCGTCTGGGCGCCGATCCCGGAACCGTTCCGCCAGATGGGGTCCCTTGAATTTTCGAAGCTTCTCCTGACGAAATCGAAGGTGGCCGTGTCTCCGGGAATCGGCTTCGGGGAGCACGGGGAAGGGTTCGTCCGGTTTGCGCTGGTGGAGAACGAGCACCGGATCCGGCAGGCGATCCGGGGTGTCAAGGGTGTTCTCCAGGCGCCTCCGAAGGTCAAGGCGCGATGAGCGTTCACCCCCGGGAGATCGGGGTCGGCGTCGTCGGGTTCGGCACCGTCGGCACCGGGACCGTGAAGCTCCTCCTCGAGAACGCAGAGCACCTCCGCAAGCGAGTCGGGATCCCCATCCGCCTGGTCCGCATCGCGGACCGTGAAACGACGCGGGATCGAGGCGTGCCGCTGCCGGAGGGAGTTTTCATCGAGGACGGGATGCGGGTCGCTCGGGATCCCGACGTGCATATCCTGGTCGAGTTGATCGGCGGCACGGGGGCCGCGAAAGATTTCCTCCTCGAGGCGATCCGCAACGGGAAATCGGTGGTGACGGCGAACAAGGCCCTGCTCGCGGAGTGCGGGCCGGAGATCGTCAAGGCCGTTCAGTCCGCGGGCGTCGACATCGGCTTCGAAGCCAGCGTCGCAGGCGGTATCCCCATCATCCGGACGCTTCGGGAGGGGCTGGCGGCGAACCGGATCCGGGCGATCTTCGGGATCATCAACGGGACGTGCAACTACATCCTCACCCGGATGACCAGGGAAGGAAAGCCGTTCTCCGAGGTCCTCGCCGATGCGCAGGCGGCGGGCCTCGCAGAGGCGGACCCGTCGTTCGACGTCGACGGGATCGACACGGCGCACAAGTTGTCGATTCTCGTCTGGCTGGCCACCGGCGGGCACGTTCCACCGAAGGAGATCTTCGTCCAGGGGATCCGGGAGATCGACCAGGAGGACATCGCCTTCGCGAAGGAGTTCGGGTACACGATCAAACTGCTGGCGATCGCGAAGGAGAACGGCGCGGGGATCGAGGCGCGGGTCCACCCGACGATGATCCCGTCCCATTACCTTCTGGCCACCGTCGACGGCGCCTACAACGCGGTCTACGTGAAGGGCGATTTCGTCGGCTCCTCCCTCTCGTACGGACAGGGGGCCGGGATGCTCCCCACCGCGTCGGCGGTGGTGAGCGACGTGATCGAGATCGCCCGGAACCTTCGTCGTGGGTGTACGGGACGGATACCGCCCGGCGGGTTCTTCCTCGCCGACCCTTCCGCCCGGGCCGATCTGGCGCCGTTCGACCAGGTCCACAGCGAGTATTACCTGAAAGTCAGGGTGGTCGACAAGCCCGGCGTTCTCTCCAGGATCGCGGGAGTCCTTGGAAATCACGCGATCAGCATCGCATCCGTGCTGCAGAAGGGGCAGGGGGCCAGCGCGATTCCCATCTTCATCGTCACCCACCGCGCGAAGGAAAGCGACATGCGGTCGGCACTTGCCGAGGTGGACCGTCTTCCCGACGTCCTCGACCGGACGCGCATGATCCGGATCGAAAACAATCTCTAAAGAAGGAACCGAGGCGATATGCGCTGGGAAGGGATTATCCGCCATTACGGGAGGTTCTTCACCTCCGTTCCCGAGGAGGCGATCGTCACCCTTCTGGAGGGAAACACCCCCCTCGTTCCCGCCCCCGCGCTGGCCCGCCGGATCGCTCCGGGAACGGAACTGTACCTTAAGTACGAGGGGCTGAACCCGACCGGCTCCTTCAAGGACCGCGGGATGACGATGGCCGTCTCCAGGGCGAAAGCGGAAGGGTCCGATTCCGTCATCTGCGCCTCCACCGGGAACACCTCCGCCTCGGCGGCGGCCTACGCCGCCCGCGCCGGGATGAAGGCGTTCGTCCTCATCCCCGAAGGGAAGATCGCGTTGGGAAAACTCTCCCAGGCGATGATTCACGGGGCACAGGTCCTGCAGGTCCTGGGGAACTTCGACGAAGCCCTCTCCCTCGTGAAGACGGTCTCGGCGAACTACCCCGTGACGCTGGTGAACTCCCTGAATCCGTACCGGATCGAGGGGCAGAAATCGGCGGCGTTCGAGATCGTAGACGCTCTGGGGGATGCCCCCGACTACCATATCCTCCCCGTGGGGAACGCGGGGAACATCACCGCGTACTGGGCCGGGTACAAGGATTACCACGCCGCGGGGAAGTCGAATCGGCTTCCCGCGATGCTCGGCTGGCAGGCGGAAGGGGCGGCGCCGATCGTTCGCGGGGCTCCTGTCGCAAAGCCCGAGACGGTCGCCACCGCGATCCGGATCGGCAATCCCGCCTCGTGGAAACAGGCGGAAGCCGCTCGGGACGAATCCGGCGGGCTCATCCGGATGGTGAGCGACGCGGAGATCCTCGAGGCGTACAAGATGGTCGCCGAGACCGAAGGGGTGTTCTGCGAACCCGCCTCCGCCGCCTCGATCGCGGGCGTGATAAAATTGGGCCGCGAGCGATTCTTCCGGGCAGGACAGCGCCTCGTCTGCACGCTGACCGGGCACGGCCTGAAGGACCCGGACAACGCCATCGCGCAATCGGTTGCGCCCGTGACGATCCCCCCGGTCCTCGGGGACGTCCTCAAGATCCTGGGGTTCTGAGAAGGAGACATCGATGGCCGGTAAATTCCTCATCCTCATCGGCGACGGCATGGCCGACTGGCCGATCCCGGCGATCGGCAACCGCACGCCGCTCGAAGCGGCTTCGATCCCGAACATGGACTTCATGGCGTCGAACGGCGCGGTCGGAATGGTGCAGGTCGTTCCGAAAGAGATGTACCCGGGCAGCGACGTGTCGAACCTGAGCATCCTCGGGTACGACCCCGCCGCGGTCTACACCGGGCGATCCCCGCTCGAGGCGGCCTCCATCGGCATCTCCCTCGCACCGGACGACGTCGCGGTTCGCTGCAACGTCGTGGCGCTGAAACACGACGGGGCCGACTCCGAGATGGAGGATTTCTCCGCGGGCCACATCTCCACCGCGGAAGCGGCGGAACTCCTGGCCTCGCTCCAGGAGGCGGTTGTCGACAAGGGGGTCCGGTTCCACACGGGAGTCTCCTACCGTCACCTGATGGTTTGGCCCGGCGGGTTCGACAGCGTGAAGACGACCCCCCCCCACGACATCCACGGAAAGAAGATCACCCGTTATCTTCCCCAGGGGGACGGTGCGGAACTTCTCCTGACGATCATGGAAATCTCGCGGGAGGTCTTCGCCGACCATCCGGTGAACCGGAAGAGGGTGGCCGCCGGGAAACTTCCCGGCAATTCGGTCTGGCTCTGGGGGCAGGGGAAAGCCCCGCGCATCCCGACGTTTGATGAGAAGTTCGGCCTGACCGGCTCCGTGGTCGCCGCCGTGGACCTCATCAAGGGGATCGGAATCTACGCGGGGCTCCAGGTGGTCGATGTCCCGGGCGCCACCGGATACACCGACACGAACTACCGCGGAAAGGCGGAGTACGCCCTGCGCGAACTCGAACGGAAAGACTTCGTCCTGATCCACGTGGAGGCCCCCGACGAGGCAGGACACAACGGAAACGTCGAAGAGAAGATCCGCGCGATCGAGACGATCGACCGGGAGATGCTGACCCCCCTGCTCCGTCGGGTCCATGAGAAGGGGGACCTGCGGATCCTGCTGCTGCCCGATCATCCGACACCGGTCGCAATCAGGACCCACGCACAGGAACCGGTGCCGTTCGTCTTCTACCCCGTCCCGCCGGGCTTGTCCCCGACCCCGGGAAAACGGTACACGGAAGCCGACGCCCGGGATTCGGGCCAGTTCGTACCGGCGGGAACCCGTCTGATCGAATACCTGCTCGCCTGACCGGACGCATCGTGGAACACGTCGCCACCGTCCGCGTGATTTTCGGCGATACGGACGCCGCGGGCATCGTCTACTACGGTCACTACCTCCGCTGGTTCGAGGTCGGCCGCGCGGAACTGATGCGGCGAAAGGGATTCTCGTACCGCGATACGATGGAACGCGGGGTGCTTCTCCCCGTCATCGAAGTGCGGGCGGACTACAAGGCGTCGGCCCGGTACGACGACCTCCTGAAGATCTTCGCGGAGGTGCTCGAGGTGCGTGGGGTCCGCCTGACGTTCGGTTACAGGATCGAGCGGGACGACGGAACCGAACTCGTGACCGGGCGAACCGTGCACGCGTTCACGAGCAGGGACGGAAGACCGGTCCGTCCTCCCACCGAATACCGTGCGCTCTCGCTTTCGAACAACATATCCGGAATGAAGGGGGGGTGACGATGGAACGGAACCTGGCACTGGAGGTCGTCCGGGTGACCGAGGCCGCTGCGCTCGCCGCGGCGAGGCTGATGGGACGCGGGGACAACGTCGCCGCCGACCAGGCTGCGGTCACGGCGATGCGGAAAGCGTTGAGCTACGTCCAGTTCAAGGGGCGCGTCGTCATCGGGGAAGGGGAACGGGACGAAGCGCCCATGCTCTACATCGGCGAGGAGGTCGGCGCGGCCGAAGCGCCGAAGGTCGACATCGCCGTCGATCCCCTCGAGGGGACGAGCATCGTGGCGTCGGGGGGGCCCAACGCCCTCGCCGTGATCGCCATCGCGGAGGAAGGCGGGTTCCTTCACGCGCCCGACACCTACATGCAGAAGATCGCCGTAGGACCGAAGGCGCGCGGCGTGATCGACATCACGGCAACCCCCACGGAGAACCTCCGGAGGATCGCGAAGGCGCTGAAGGCGTACGTCGAGGACCTGTGCGTGGTGATCCTCGACCGGCCCCGCCACCAGGAACTGATCAAGGAGGTCCGGGATGCGGGCGCGCGGATCAAACTGATCGGAGACGGCGACGTGGCTGGCGCGATCGCGACGTCGAAAGAGGGGACGGGGGTCGACGTCCTCATGGGAACCGGCGGCGCGCCCGAGGGCGTGCTCGCGGCGGCGGCGTTGAAATGCATGGGCGGGGATTTCCAGGGGATCCTCAAGTTCCGCAACAAGGAGGAGATCGAGCGTGCGAAAACGATGGGCGTGACCGACCTGAACCGGGTCTACTTCCTCGAGGACCTGGCCCGCAGCGACGTGATGTTCGCCGCGACGGGGGTCACCTTCGGCGATTTCCTCCAGGGGGTCCGCTTCTTCAGCGGCGGCGCGCAAACGCAGTCCGTCGTGATGCGTTCCCGCTCCCGCACGCTCCGCATCATCGACACGACGCACTATTTCGAGTTCAAGCCGAAATACGAGTAGGCGGAATCGCAGAGGGCGGAGGCAGGTCGCGAACGTAGCGGAGTGGAAACCGCCCGCGGGGACCGTTGCAATTTAACGAAGGAGGACTGGATTACGGCAACCGGGCGGATCGAGATCGATTTCGAGCGGTGCAAGGCGTGCGAACTTTGCGTGCCCGCCTGCCCGAAGGGGTGCATCGGGATGGGAGCGGGGATCAACCGGCAAGGATACCCGTCCGCCGTGTTCGAGCGCCCGGAGGATTGCACCGGTTGCGCGATCTGCGCCGAAACGTGCCCCGACGCGTGCATCCAGGTGTGGCGATGAGCGCGCTTTCGACGGGCGTCGCAAAACGGATCCTGACCAAGGGGAACGAGGCGATCTGCCTCGGTGCGATCGCCGCGGGTTGCCGCTACTACTACGGCTACCCGATCACCCCCCAGAACGACATCCCCGAGTACATGGCGGCCCACCTTCCGGCCCTCGACGGCACGTTTCTGCAGGCCGAGAGCGAAGTGGCCACGATCAACTTCATCCTTGGAACCTCCGCCTCCGGGAAGAGGGTGATGACATCCTCCTCGGGCCCCGGGATCTCCCTGATGCAGGAAGGGCTCTCGTACATGGCGGGATCGGAACTGCCCGCCGTCATCGTCAACATCGCCCGGTCCGGCCCGGGCCTTGGAGGCATCGCCCCTTCCCAGGGGGACTACTTCCAGGCGGTAAAGGGTGGCGGACACGGCGGGTACCGCCTGATCGTCCTCGCTCCCCACTCGGTCCAGGAGATGTACACCCTCACCATGCTCGCCTTCGACCTGGCGGACCTGTACCGCACTCCCACCATGATCCTCGGTGACGCCGTCGTCGGTCAGATGAAGGAGCCTTTCGTTGCCACCCCGTACGATCCCGCGACGAAGGTCGAGAAGCCATGGGCGTTGACCGGCTGCGCGGGACGGGAGCGGCAACACGTGAAATCGCTTCACCTGAAAGACAACGCCATCGAGATCCACAACTGGAAGTTGCACGAGAAGTACGAGAGGATCCGGCAGAACGAGGCGCGGGCGGAGTCGTTCCTGCTCGACGGCGCGAAGATCGCGGTCGTGGCGTTCGGGACCGCGGCCCGGGTGAGCAAAACGGCGATCCAGTGGGCGCGCAAGGAGGGGATCGCCGCCGGGATGCTGCGACCGATCACCCTTTTCCCGTTTCCGGAACGGCAACTGTTCGAGCTGGCGAAGACCGTCGACGTTCTTCTGGTCATCGAGATGAACACCGGCCAGATGGTGGAAGACGTGCGGCAGTGCACGCCGCTCCACGACCGGATCGCGTTTCTCGGGAAACCGTGCGCCATGCCCACCCCCGAGGAGATCCTCGAACGCATTCGCGCGCTGGCGGGGAGGAAGGGATGAGTACACCCGGGAAACCGGAGTTTTCGAAACCGGTATATTCGCGTCCAAGGAGCCTGGTAGACGTCAAGTCGCACTTCTGCCCGGGCTGTCATCACGGGACGATCCACAAGGTCGTGGCGGAGTGCATCGACCGGTTCGGGGTCCGGGAGAAGACGATCGGCGTGGCGTGCGTCGGTTGCGCCGTCTTCCTGTACGACTACATCGACGTCGACGTCGTCGAGGCGCCGCACGGCCGCGCTCCCGCGGTGGCTACCGGCGTCAAGCGCGCGCAGCCGGAGAAGTTCGTCTTCACGTACCAGGGGGACGGCGATCTCGCGGCGATCGGGACGTCCGAGGTCATCCACGCGGCGAACCGGGGGGAAAATCTGACCGTGATTTTCGTGAACAACACCACCTACGGGATGACGGGGGGCCAGATGGCCCCCACCACCATGCTCGGGCAGAAGACCTCGACCACCCCGTACGGACGCGATTTCCGGGGCGACGGCTATCCGATCAAGATGGCGGAACTCCTGGCCGGACTGGAGGGGACGGCGTACTCCGCCCGGGTCGCCGTATCGACCCCCGCGCAGATCCGGAAAGCGAAGGAGGCGGTCCGGAAGGCGTTCGACATGCAGATGAACGGGATGGGGTTCTCCATCGTGGAGTTCCTTTCGACGTGCCCGACGAACTGGGGGATGAAGCCCCTGGACGCCCAGAAACGGGTTCTCGGGGAGATGTCGGAATATTTCCCGCTCGGGGTTTACAAGGAACGGGTGCAGGCGGACTTCGCATGACGAGCGACATCATCATGGCCGGATTCGGCGGGCAGGGGATCCTGATGATCGGGAACCTTCTGGCCGTCACAGCGATGGAAGAAGGGAAGAACGTCACCTACTTCCCCGCCTACGGGGTGGAGATGCGTGGAGGCACGGCGAACTGCACGGTGGTCGTCTCCGACGAGGAGATCGGCTCCCCCGTGGTCGGCCGCCCGAGGGCGCTCCTGATCATGAACGGCCCCTCGATGGAGAAGTTCCTTCCGATGCTCGCCCCGGGAGGGGACCTCATCATCAACAGTTCCCTGGTGGATGCACGGCAGATGAACCGGCAGGACGTCCGGCTCCTCTCCGTCCCTGCGGACGACATCGCCCGCAACAAGATCGGGAGCCGACAGATGGCGTCGATGGTCGCCCTCGGGGCATACGTCGCGCGTTCCGGCATCGTGAAGCTTTCGACGGTGTACGAATGCCTGCCGAAGGTGATCTCGAAGAAATACGAAAAGTTCATCCCGCTGAACGTCAACGCCCTGGAGGAGGGAGCCGCCCTTGCCGGAATTCACGCGTGACCAGACGATGGACGACGTCCTTTCCGAGGTGGCCAGGGAGGCGGGGGAGCCGGAAAAGCCGGCGGGAGATCCCGAGGTTCCGGTAGGGGAGCACGTGCGGGCATTCCGGGAGACCCTGGGCATGACCGTGCAGCAGTTCGCCGAGAAGACAGGATTCTCCCCCGCCCTTCTGACGCAGATCGAGAACCGGATGGTCTCGCCATCCCTCGGGACGCTCGTGAAGATCGCCAACACCTTCGGAACCACCGTTTCCTCGTTCATCGGCGGAAAGGAAGAACGGGAGTTCTCCATCGTCCGGAAGGAAGACCGGACTACCGTCTCCCGCGTCGGTCTTAAGGAAGGCGGAAAGTCCACCTACACCTACGAATCCCTCGGCGCCGGGAAGGCGGGGCGGAAGATGGAGCCCTTCCTCGTTCGGCTTCAGCCGCTCTCCGGGTCCCCCACCTCGCGAAGTACCCATGCTGGCGAGGAGTTCCTCTACGTCCTCTCCGGGAAGGTGACGGTGTGCCTCGGGAACCTCTCCGACGTCCTCGAAGAAGGGGACAGCGTCTATTACAATTCCACGATCCCCCATCATGTCCATTCCGCGGACGAACGGGAAGCGCTCATCCTCGCGGTGATCCACGCCGGGGCGTAACCAAGTTGCCGGTCCGCGGGCGGGTCGTTTCGGAGGGGATCCGGTTCGCGGCGGAGATTTCGTCCGACCCCTCGGCGGTCGTGACTCTCTGGAAAGCCCTCACCGGGGGATACGCCGCCGGCTTCCTTCCTTCCACCCCGGTGCCGGAACTTCTGCACGCCGCCGGCCTGCTTCCGATCCCTCTGGATTCCCCGGAAGATCCTTCCCGCAGGTCGTTTCGGATCGACGTCTGCTTGCCCGGAATCGGCACAAGACCTGCGAATGTCGAGGAAGCGCTCGACCGGATGGAGGCGCTCTCGGAGTGGGCGTCGACGGTGTCGGGATCGCCGGCATCCGAGGGCGCGATCTGGAAATCGATCCGTGCCTTCGATGCGCGCCGGGTCCTGCTTTCCGCGCTCGAGGAACGGTATGCCAAGGAGCCCGATTTTCTGACCCCGGGTGAGCGAGGCGATATCGTCCGCTCCGGTTCCTTCCTTCCTCCCGAGGCGCATTCCCGCCTCCTTGCGCTCATCCTCGGCATCGACCACGATCCGGCATCCCCCCCCGCGGAGGAGGAGAGGGGAGACCCGTTGATCGTCCTGGCGAAGCGGTTGATGTGATCCCCGTCACCCGCGACACCCCCGTTACAAGCCACTGAGAGATCTTTGCATCGCGAAACCAGCAATCACTACGCGATGCCTTGACGGGTGCTATTTTCATATTGACATGCCGTGCCTCCAACGGATACCATCTTGCCAGTTAACGTAAGGTGGTGACAAATGGCGAAAGCGCCCGAGGGAACGTACTCGATCGGAGAGATCAGCCGCATGGTCGACCTCTCCCAGCGGACGATCCGGTACTACGAAGAGATCGGCCTCCTGCACAGCGTTCGAAGGATCGAGAACGGGAAGCGCGTCTACACCGACCACGACGTCCGACGCCTGAAGTTCATCAATCGCCTCAAGGTGCTCGGCCTCTCCCTTGCGGAGATGGTCGATCTCGAAAAAATTTACCGGAAGCAGAGAAACAACCGGGAGATCGTCCCGAAACTTCTCGAAATCCTCGACGAGCGGGCCGCCCAGATCGACGAACGGGTTGCGCAGCTCGGAGCGCTGAAGAAAGAGATCCGGGAATACCAGCAGCGCCTCCGGAGCAAGGTGCTCCATGACCCGACACAGGAAGAACCGGGAACGACCGGAAAGGAGATGCGCTCATGAAGGAAGCCGTCATCACCGGAGCCGCAAGAACCGCCATCGGGTCGCTGATGGGAGGACTCTCCGACCTTCCGGCCCCCCGGCTCGGCGCCGTCGCGATCGCGGAAGCGGTGTCCCGAAGCGGAATCCGGAAGGAGGACGTGGAGCAGGTGATCATGGGGAACGTCCTGTCGGCGGGGATCGGACAGGCGCCCGCCCGTCAGGCGGGCATCTACGCCGGCATCCCGGTCTCCGCGGGGGCGCTCACGATCAACAAGATGTGCGGGTCGGGCCTCAAGGCCGTCATGCTCGCCGCCCAGTCCGTGACGACGGAGGAGTTCGAGGTAGTGGTCGCCGGTGGGATGGAGTCGATGAGCCAGGCGCCGTACCTTCTCAAGAAGGCCCGTTCCGGATACCGGTTGGGGAACGACACGATCTACGACCACATGATCATCGACGGCCTGTGGGACGTCTACAACGACCTCCACATGGGGAACTGCGCGGAAACGCTTGCGAAGGAGCACAAGATCTCGCGGGAGGATCAGGACGCATTTGCCGCCTCTTCGTACACGCGGGCGTTGTCCGCCATCAATGAAGGGAAGTTCACGAAGGAGATCGTCGGGGTCCCGATCCCGCAGCGAAAGGGGGACCCTGTACCGTTCCTGGTGGACGAGGAGCCGGGCCGCGGGAACGTCGCGAAACTGCCGACCCTTCGGACCGTCTTCGAGAAGAACGGCACCGTCACCGCGGGAAACGCTTCGACGATCAACGACGGGGCCGCAGCGGTGGTGGTGATGTCCGCGGAGGCGGCAAAACGACACGGGGCGAAACCGCTGGCGCGCATCGTCGGATTCGCCACGGCTTCCCTCGAGCCGGTCTGGTTCACGATCGCACCGGTGGACGCGATCCGGAAGGTTCTTCAGAAAACCGGCGTGGCGAAGGAGAAGGTGGGGCTCTTCGAGATCAACGAGGCGTTCGCCGGCGTGGCGATCGCCGCCATCCGGGGTCTTTCGCTGGACCCGGAGCGGGTGAACGTGAACGGCGGCGCGGTGGCTCTCGGTCATCCGATCGGCGCTTCCGGATCCCGCATCCTCACCACCCTCCTCTACGCGATGGCCGATCGTGGAGAGCGATACGGGGTAGCCTCCCTTTGCATCGGCGGGGGAGAGGCCGTCGCAGTGTTGGTCGAAAAGCTCTAAATTTACTTTAGTTATCAATAAGCAACACTATGATAACAGAAAGTTTATCAAGGGGAGGCAGAATGAGTATTTCGAAGATCGGGGTCCTCGGGGCCGGACAGATGGGAAGCGGGATCGCGCAAGTTTCCCTGGTAAACGGCCTGCAGGTCGTCCTGAACGACGTGTCCGACGGGGTCCTTGCCAAATCCCGCGCCGGAATCGGCAAGGGACTCGACATCCTGGTCCGCAAGGAGAAGATCACCCCGCAGGACAAGGAGAGGATGTTCTCCGGGCTGGAGACGACGACCGATTTCGGGAACTTCTCTTCCTGCGACTTCGTCGTGGAGGCCGCCACCGAGCGGGAGGAGCTGAAACTCACCCTGTTCCGCAAACTCGACGAGGCGGTTCCCCGGGAAAGGATCCTTGCCACGAACACCTCCTCGATCTCCATCACGAAGATCGCCGCGGCGACGAATCGGCCGGAACGGGTAATCGGGATGCACTTCATGAACCCGGTACCCCTCATGAAACTCGTCGAGGTCATCCGGGGGTTGCAGACGTCGCAGGAAACGTTCGACGCCACGATGTCGCTCGCAAGAAGGCTCGGGAAAGAGCCCGTCCCGGCGAACGACTTCCCGGGGTTCATCGCGAACCGGATCCTGATGCCGATGATCAACGAGGCGGTGTACGCCCTGATGGAAGGCGTCGGGGAGGCCGCGGACATCGACTCGATCATGAAGATGGGGGCGAACCACCCGATGGGACCGCTGGCGCTGGCCGACCTGATCGGGCTCGACACCTGCCTGGAGGTGATGAACGTTCTCCAGCAGGGGCTGGGGGACTCCAAGTACCGGCCGTGCCCGCTTCTGCGCAAGCACGTCGAGGCAGGGTACCTCGGGACGAAAACGGGTCGCGGCTTCTACACCTACGGGAAGGGATGAGGGGAACCCGATGGCCTACGAAAACCTGCTCGTCGAAGTCTCGGAACGGATCGCGACGGTCACGTTCAACCGTCCGAAATCCCTGAACGCCCTGAACCCGGCAACGGTTCGGGAACTCGGGGCGGCGATGGCGGATCTCTCCGCGAGGGAGGACGTGGGAGTGGTCCTCTTGACCGGCGCGGGGGAGAAGGCGTTCGTCGCGGGCGCCGATATCTCCGTAATGAAAACGTTCACCGCGGTGGAGGCCCTCGATTTCGCACTCCTGGGGCAACGGGTCCTCTCCTTCATCGAGCAGATGTCCCAACCGGTCATCGGCGTGGTCAACGGATTCGCCCTGGGCGGCGGGTGCGAGGTGGCGATGGCGTGCGACCTTCTGATCGCCGCCGACACCGCCCGGTTCGGACAACCCGAGGTGAATCTCGGGATCATCCCCGGATACGGCGGAACGCAACGCCTTCCGCGCCTGGTCGGGCGCAACCTCGCTAAGGAGCTTGTGTTGACGGGGGAGATGATCACCGCGCAGCGGGCGTACGAGATCGGCCTGGTGAACCGGGTCGTCCCGTCGGCGGAGCTGATGAACGCGGCCAGGGAGATCGCGAAAAAGATCCTCTCCCGGGGGCCGGTCGCGGTCCGGACGGCGAAGATGGCGATGAACCGGGGGCTCGACCTCGACCTCGGGAACGCCTGTGCGCTCGAGGCAAGTCTCTTCGCGGCCGGATTTTCGACCGCGGACAGGGAGGAGGGGATCGCCGCGTTCCTCGAGAAGCGGAAGGCGAACTTCACCGGGAAATGACCCCGGCGAAGCCGTCCCACATCGAACCACAGGAGAGATGATCCGATGATGTTCGAACTGACGGAAGAGCAGCGGATGATCCAGGAAACGGCGAGGAACTTCGCCCAGAAGGAGGTCCTCCCGAAGGCGGCCGAACTCGACGAGAACAGCCGGTTCCCGACGGAGCTGATCCGCCAGATGGCGGAGCTCGGATTCATGGGGATCGCCATCCCCGAGGAGTACGGCGGCGCCGGGATGGACCACGTCTGCTACGCGATCGCGATGGAAGAGATCTCGCGCGCGTGCGCTTCCACCGGCGTCATCATGTCGGTGAACAATTCCCTCGCGTGCGACCCGATCCTCAAGTTCGGATCCGAGGAGATCAAACGGGAATATCTCGTACCGATGGCTTCGGGGAAAAAACTCGGCTGCTTCGGTCTCACGGAGCCCGGCGCGGGGTCCGACGCCGGCTCCCAGAAGACGACCGCGGTCCGGGACGGCGACTCCTACGTCGTCAACGGGACGAAGAACTTCATCACGAATGCCCCGCAGGCCGATACCTGCGTTCTTTTCACGATGACCGACAAGTCGAAAATGCACAAGGGGATCACCGCATTCGCGATCGACATGAAGTGGAAAGGAGTCTCCCTGGGGAAGCCCGAGAAGAAGATGGGGATCAAGGCGTCGGCCACCTCTTCGATCATCTTCGAAGACGTCCGGGTCCCGGCGAAGAACCGGTTGGGAAACGAGGGGGACGGCTTCAAGGTCGCCATGAACACGCTCGACGGCGGCAGGATCGGGATCGCCGCACAGGCCCTCGGGATCGCGCGAGCCTCGCTCGAGGACGCCCTGACGTACGCGAAGGACCGAAAGCAGTTCGGACAGTCGATCAGCGACTTCCAGGCGATCCAGTGGATGCTGGCGGACATCGCCACCGAGCTCGACGCCGCCCGTCTCCTCACCTGGCGGGCCGCCTGGATGAAGGACCACCGGATGCGCCATTCGAAGGAGTCGGCGATGGCGAAGCTATACGCCTCCGAAACCGCGATGCGCGCGGCGGTAAAGGGCGTTCAGATCCACGGCGGGTACGGATATATCAGGGAGTACCCTGCGGAGCGGCACTTCCGGGACGCGAAGATCACGGAGATCTACGAGGGAACCTCCGAGATCCAGCGGCTGGTCATCTCGGCCGCACTGTTGAAGGAATAACGCCGGATGGACTTCCGATTCACCGACGAACAGCGGCAGGTCGAAGAGATGGTTCGTGGGCTTGCCCGGAAGGAGTTCGCCCCGCGCGCCGCGCAGGTCGACGAGGAGAGCCGGTACCCGGCGGAAAATCATCGCCGGCTGGCTGAGCTCGGGCTGCTCGGGATGCTGTACCCGGCTTCGTTCGGCGGATCGGAGGCGGGTCCCGTATCGTACGCGATCGCGCTGCGGGAAGTCGCGGGAGGATGCGCCTCGACCGGAGTCGGGATGGCGGTCACGAACATGGTGGGCGAGGCGATCTTCCGGTTCGGCAACGAAGAGCAGCGCCGGAGATATCTCCCGATGCTCTCCGGCGGGAAGGGAGCGGGGGCGTTCGCTCTCACCGAGCCGGGGGCCGGTTCCGACGCGGGAGGGCTTTCGACGTTCGCCCGGGAAGACGGCGAACACTTCGTCCTCGATGGATCGAAGGTGTTCATCACGAACGGGGCGCACGCCTGCGTCTCGATCGTCCTGGCGGTGACGAGGAGATCGCCGCGGATGATCAGCGCGTTCCTCGTGGACCCGGGCACCCCGGGGTTCACCGTGGGGAAGGGCGAGCACAAGATGGGGCTCAAGGGGTCCGACACCGTCTCCCTTTCCTTCGAGGAGTGCCGGGTGCACGGATCGGCGATGCTGGGTTCCCCCGGGGAGGGGTTGAAGATCGCCCTCTCCGCCCTCGACGGGGGACGGATCGGGATCGCGTCCCAGGCGATCGGAATCGCACGGGCGGCCCTTGCCACCGCCACGGAATACGCGAAGGATCGGCGCCAGTTCGGGCAGGCGATCGGCGAATTCCAGGCGATCCAGTGGAAGCTCGCCGATGCCGCGACCGAGCTCGACGCCTCCCAGCTGCTCGCTTTCCGCGCCGCGTGCCTGAAGGAAAGGAACGTCCCGTACACGAAAGAGGCGTCGATGGCCAAGGTCTTCGCCACCGAGGCGGGGAACCGCGCCTGTCACGCGGCGATACAGGTGCTGGGCGGATACGGCTACATCCGTGAATACCCTGTGGAACGTCACCTGCGGGATATCCGGGTGACCACGATCTACGAGGGGACCTCCGAGATACAGCGTCTCGTGATCTCGCGGGCCCTCACACGGTAGGATCGCCGTGAGCGGGGGGAAGATCGGGAAAGGGTACGTCCAGGTGTACACCGGGAACGGCAAGGGGAAGACCACCGCGGCCCTCGGGCTGGCGGTGCGCGCCGCCGGCCACGGCCTGAAGACGGTCATCGTCCAGTTCATGAAGGGGTGGATCGACTACGGGGAACTCGCGGGGGTCCGGATGCTCGCCCCCCACGTGGAGATCCACCAGGCGGGGCGCGACACGTTCGTGAACCGGAAGAATCCGGATCCCGAGGACGTTCGCCTCGCGGGCGAGGGGTGGAAACTGGCCAGGGAGATCATTTCGGGACGGAAAGCGGATATCGTGGTGCTCGACGAGCTCAATTGCGCGATGGATTTCGGACTCATCCCCGTTAAGGAGGTCCTCGAAGTCGTGAAGGGGAAGCCCGACGGGATGGAACTCGTCCTCACGGGCAGGGGGGCGCCGCCGGAAATCATCGAGGCGGCGGATCTCGTCACGGAGATGCGCGAAATCCGGCACTACTACGCGAAGGGCGTGGATGCCCGCGTGGGCGTTGAACGCTGAGCCAACCTCACGGTAGAGTCCTGCGAGTCGCCGCAGGAGGGGGGGCGCAGTGAGGTAAAGCGCAGCCGTGCGGGTTCACCGCACGGCGAGCCACGAACGGAGCCCCGCTCTCCGAGGCGACGTAGCAGGGGTGAAGTGTTTATGTAATGCAGCACTATTTGGAGGTGCCATGTACGACAGGAAAAAGCTCGCGGGGATCGCGACCGGCCGGAAGGAGTGGCAGGACGAGGCGCTGGCGCCGAGCCTGCGGAAATCGCCCGAGCGCCTCCGGCGTTTCTCCACCGTCTCCGATGCGGAGATCGGTGTTCTGTACACCCCCGACCCGCTTTCGAACTTCGATTACGCCGAGGACCTCGGCTATCCGGGGCAGTACCCGTACACCCGTGGAGTGCAGCCCTCGATGTACCGCGGCCGGCTCTGGACGATGCGCCAGTTCGCGGGGTTCGGGTCCGCCGAGGACACGAACGCGCGTTTCAAGTTCCTCCTCTCCCAGGGACAGACGGGGCTTTCCACCGCGTTCCACTTCCCGACGCTCATGGGATACGACTCCGACTCCCCCAGGGCGAGGGGGGAGGTCGGGATGTGCGGCGTCGCCGTCGACTCGCTGAAAGACATGGAGATCCTGTTCGACGGGATCCCGCTGGAAAAGGTCACCACTTCGATGACGATCAACGGCCCCGCGGCGATGATCTTCGCCATGTACCTTGCGGTCGCGGAGAAGCAGGGGGTCCCCTTCCAGAAGGTCGGGGGGACGATCCAGAACGATATCCTGAAGGAGTACATCGCGCAGCATTCGTGGATCTTTCCGCCCGAGCCGTCGATGCGGATCATCACCGACATCCTCGGGTATTGCGCCGACTACGTTCCGAGATGGAACACGATCAGCATCAGCGGCTATCACATCCGCGAAGCGGGGTCCACCGCGGTTCAGGAACTGGCTTTCACGATCGCGGACGGGATCGCCTATGTCCAGGCGGGGATAGACGCAGGGATCCCGGTGGACCGGTTCGCACCCCGCCTGTCGTACTTCTTCAACGCCCACATGGACTTCTTCGAAGAGATCGCCAAGTACCGGGCGGCCCGCAGGATGTGGGCGCGGATCATGCGGGAGCGATTCCACGCGAAGGATGAAAACTCGTGGAAACTCCGGTTCCACACACAGACGGCCGGATGCACCCTGACGGCGCAGCAGCCGGTGAACAACGTCGTCCGGGTCGCTCTCCAGGCGCTGTCGGGTGTTCTGGGGGGAACCCAGTCGCTCCACACCAACTCGATGGACGAAACGATGGCGCTCCCCACCGAACAGGCCGTCACCGTGGCGCTCCGGACGCAGCAGATCATCGCCGAGGAATCGGGAGTCGCCAACACCATCGATCCGCTGGGCGGTTCCTTCTTCGTGGAACAGTTGACGAACGAGATGGAAGAGAAGGCGATGGAGTACATCCGGAAGATCGACGAGATGGGCGGGATGGTCGCCGCGATCAAGGCGGGGTATCCGCAGCGGGAGGTGGCCGACGCCGCGTTCCATTTCCAGCGACTTGTGGATGCCGGGGAGAAAAGGATCGTCGGCCTCAACGCCTACCGATCCGTGGAAGAGACGCCGATCCCCCTGCTGAAGATCGACGACCGCGTGGAGAAACAGCAGGTCGCCCGGACGAAGGAAGTCCGGCGGAAACGGAATTCGAAAAGGGCGCAGGCGTGTCTGTCCGCGCTGAAGGAAGGGTCCCTCGACCCGAAGGTGAACCTGATGCCGCTCCTGGTCGACGCGGCACGGGAGTACGTCACCCTCGGCGAAATGTGCGACACCCTCCGCGAGACGATGGGCGTGTACACCGATCCGGCGATGTTCTGAACCAACGAGAACCAGGAGGAGGAGCGATGGCGACGGCAAAGGGAAAAGGCCTGGCGGCGGCACCGAAAAAGGCGGCCCGGAAAGTCCGTATCCTTGTCGGGAAACCGGGGCTCGACGGCCACGACCGCGGCGCGAAAATCATCGCACGCGCCCTTCGGGACGCAGGCGTCGAGGTCATCTACACCGGCCTGCACCAGACCCCGGAAATGATCGTCAGCGCGGCGGCACAGGAGGACGTCGACGGCATCGGGCTATCGATCCTCTCCGGCGCGCACAACTACCTGTTTCCGCGGATCATCGAGCTTCTCCGCGAGAAGAAGATGGGCGACGTGGTCCTCTTCGGCGGCGGGATCATCCCGGACGAAGACATCCCGAAGCTCATGAAGAAGGGGGTCGACCGGGTGTTCACGCCGGGAACCCCGATCCAGGAGATCGTCGACTACGTGAACCAACGGATCCAGCCCCGGAAATAGGGCGATCGAAGCGGCGCAAAGGGACAGGCATTCCACCAGACAAGGGGGGGAGAGAACGTGAGACCGGTCTACATGGTTTCCGGCGGCGTGAGCAAATTCGCAAAGGCGCGCCCGGACGCGACGTTCCAGAAGATGGTAAAGGAGTCGTTCGACTACGCGATGAAGGACGTCCCGAAGCTGAAGCACTCCATGATCGACGGATCCGTGGTTTCCTATTTCTCCGACCACTTCACCCGGCAGCTCATGGCGGGGATCATGGCGACCGACTACCTGGGACTGTGCCCGAAACCGAACAAGCGGATCGAGGGGGGCGGCGCCACGGGCGGCCTCTGTTTCCAGGCGGGGTGGGAAGCGGTCGCCTCGGGACGGATGAACGTCTGCGCGGCGTTCGGCTTCGAGACGATGTCCCACGTCCCGACGTGGAAGGGGAACGAGTTCATCGCCCTTGCGTCCGATGTGAACTTCGACTATCCGGTCGGGGGGTTCTACTCCGGATATTACGCGATGATGGTGAATCGCCACATGCACGAGTTCGGAACCACGGTGGAACAGCTCGCGATGGTGTCGGTGAAAAATCACATGAACGCCTACGGCAATCCGTACGCCCAGAAGCGTCGCAAGCTGACCATCGCCGACGTCCGGAACTCGGACATGGTCGCCTACCCGCTGACCCTCCTGGATATCTGCGTCATGTCCGACGGCGCGGCGACCTGCATCCTCGCGGATGAGGAGACGGCTTTCAGGCTTACCGATCGCCCGGTGAAGATCACCGGCGTCGGAACCGGGACCGACATGATGCGGATGGCGGACCGTCCGCACGGCGAGGTGCTCCTCGCACCCAACGAGAAGAAGAGCGACTACAGGAAGCTGAAATACCCGGGAGTACACTCCTTCCGCGCGGGCCGCAGCGCGGGACTCCAGGCGTACAAGATGGCGGGGATCACGGACCCTTTGAAGCAGCTCGACTTCGTCGAACTCCACGACGCCTACACCTCTTCCGAGATCCAGACGTACGAGGACCTCGCCCTGTGCAAGTACGGGGAGGGCGGAAAATTCGTGGAGGAGGGGAATCCCTTCATGCCGCAGATCGACTACGGGATGAAGCTCCCGAAGAAGGGGACCCTCCCGGTGAACCCCTCGGGCGGCCTGATCGCCTGCGGTCACCCGGTGGGCGCGACGGGACTCATGCAGGCCGTCTTCGCCTTCTGGCAGATCCAGGGGAGC
>Ga0209253_10000568_pt1 | contig 31897 bp, 70 predicted proteins | sample FrelakmetBRP12BR_FD_187145 | JGI IMG/M metagenome (GOLD analysis project Ga0209253, IMG submission 187145) | Freshwater lake sediment microbial communities from the University of Notre Dame, USA, for methane emissions studies - BRP12 BR (SPAdes)... | ecosystem: Environmental > Aquatic >... | reverse complement strand
AAAGGGCAAGGAGGTCACCGTCGTGGTGGAACTGATGGCGCGTTTCGACGAGGAAGCGAACCTGTCCATCGCCGCGCGCCTCGAAGAAGTCGGCGCCCATGTCGTTTACGGCGTGGTCGGCTACAAGACCCACGCCAAGATGCTGATGGTCCTGCGCCGCGAGGACCACGGCTACCGCCGCTACATCCATCTCGGCACCGGCAACTACCACCCGCGCACCACGCGCTTCTATTCCGACTTCGGCCTGCTGACTTCGAATCCGGAAATCGGCGACGACGTCAACGAAGTTTTCAAGCAGCTGACCGGCCTGGGCAAGGCCAGCACCCTCAACCACCTGCTGCAGGCGCCCTTCAGCCTCCATTCCGGCATGCTGGCGCTGGTCCGCGCCGAGACCGAGAATGCACGCGCCGGCAAGAAGGCCCACATCATCGTCCGCAAAGAGGCCATCCGAACGGCCAACGGCAAGGACAACACCCTCGGGTACAGCAGCTACAACGACGTCGGATACGAGAGGGACGCGAACGGGATGTACAAGCTGTGGGCGGATCCTTCCGACTTCTCGAAGACGGCGCAGGACAGGATCGCCCAAGACTACTCAGAAAGAGTAGCCACCAAGAAGCTTAAGGCCCAGGGCTACACCATGAAGCGCGAGGTCCTGAAGGATGGCGTCGTGAAGCTGGTGGCGACCAAGTACTCGTGAACCATGCTGCATACCCTGCAGCGCCCCAAAAGGAAACTGTACATGCCAAAACTCAAGACGCCGAAGAAGCCCGAAGACAACACACCAGTCTTCACCTGGTTGTTTCAGTCCAGCAAAGCTCCACTGGTTGGCGGTGCCACTTTCAGCTATGTGGCTCGCCTCAATCAGGACGAGACGGTGAGCTGCAACTGTCCTGGGTGGATCTTCGCCAAGAAGGGGAAGCCCCGGCGGTGTCGCCACACCGACACGATTCAGAACGAGGTGCCCGCCATCCTGCAGTCATGGAGGGCTGGGGAGAAGTTCGAGGTGCAGGAGTACACTTCTCCTGCTCAGCAGAGCGTGGCTATCCCTTCGGATACCACCACGACCAAGAAGACCCCCAAGAAGGAAACGCAGTTCAAGTTCAATCGCCGAGTGGAGCTCTGAGATGGCCAAGTCAAGTCACACAATCACACTGACCTTCCCGCCTGGAGGCGAAGTCAACATCGACGTTGATGGCGTCAAGGGCAAGGCATGCCTCGACATCACCAAGTCGATCCAAGAAGCCCTTGGTGGTGACATCACCAGCCAGAAGAAGAAGGGCGACTTCTTCAAGGAAGACTCCTTGAAGGAGAAGGTCAAGACGGGCGCGTAGCATTCAACATCAACCGAGAAGCCCCGGCATGGCCTAGCGCTGTGCCGGGGCTTTTCATTGGAGGGTAAGTGGCTACAACCAACGAAGTAACGCCAACTGAAGTGCTGTTCGACAAGGGTACGTTGATGGACTTGTATATTGGCAAGCCCACGTTCCAGAAGAAGCTACGGTCTGGAGACGTGCTTCTGGAGGGGAGCATCAACGAGGACGCCTTCTACCTCGGTCACAAGAAGCTGTTGCCGAAGGAGGCCATGGCCCGCCTCATCACCTTAGAAGGCCACGCCCGTACGGCCTTGGCTGGGCGCTCTTTGGAGTTCCCCCTGTCTGGGGCCAGGTTCGTCTACTTCCAGGCCCTACCAGCCCTGCTGGTGCGTCTGAGGACACTGCAGACGGAGTGGAGGGCTGCTGTGCAGGAGCTGGTGAACACCTACCCAGAGCTGAAAGCGAGGCAGCTTGAGATCCTCGATAAGCAAAGCTCGGACCTCATGGAGGCGGAGCTGTTGAAGGTAGTGCCCAACCAGCAGCAGGCGAAGAGGGCGGAGCTCGACTCCTGGTTGGAGATGCAGAAGCAGCAGCACCGAAAGCTGTACCCGCCGGTGTCTGAGCTCCCAGAGATGTTCCACTTCTCGTGGCGCATGTTCAAGGTATCTGCTGTCGATGGGTTGGAAGAGATGAACACTCTCCAACAGGAAGAGCTGATTGCAGCGCGTGATGCTCTGAAGGCGGACCTATCCTTGTGGGTAAGGACTGCTACAGCAGACATGCACAGGGCGCTGGGGGATGCAGCAGCTCAAGCCAAGAACCTGCTCGAAAAGCAGGGCAAGCTGAATCCAAAGAATCTACGGCCACTTTTCGAAGCGTTTGAGACGTTCAGCGCGATTGATTTCACCGGTTCATCGGACTGGCGAAAACAAGTCGACAGTGCCAGGGAGCGCTTTATCCAACGAGATGCTGACGGCAGCATCAACTTTGAGCGCACCTCAGAAGCAATCAACGGTACCAATTTCGCCACGACAGAGTTCAAAGGACTCTTGAATGCAATTGGCTCTTTGGCTGTTCAACAAGTTGCAGAAGAGGCCGGAAAAGCGGCCATCTCCAGGGTGGGGGCATTCCGTCGTTTCGTAGAGGTCTAACAAACCCCATTGATGCCCCGGCGAAAGCCGGGGCATCACCTTAGGTCTCAACCGCCGAAGACGGTTGCTTCCTTGGGGATCTCAGCACCCTCTGAGGGCTGGGCCCCATTGGAGACGACGCCTGAGTCTTTCTTCTGCAGTTCCGCCTCCACCTTCAGCTTCTCAGAGACCTCTTGTGCCTCACGCCGCTGGTTCAACTGTGCCAGCTCTGCGTCAGCCCTCTGCTTCTTGCGAGACTCGATGACCTCTTTCTGAGCTTCCTCGATGTAGACCTTCTGGTCTTCGCTTGAGATGCCGAGCTTGGCGAACAACTTCTGGATGGCCCTGTAGTTGATGTCGAAGGCATCGGCGATGGCCATGTGACTCTGGCTCAGACCCATGACCTCCTGCGCCAGGTTCTGGAAGCTCTGTGAGACGATGGACTCTAGTCTGGAGAACTTCTTGTCGAGAGGCATCGCCTCGAAGTCCTCGCGCTGCATGGCCTGGAAGGCTTGCTGCTGAGTGAGGCCCCTCCCCATGTGACGCTTCATGCGATCCTGAAGAATCTGCTGGCGCTTCATGTCCAACTTCGTGGGCTTCTTGGGGTCATCCCTCTTGAGCTCAGTCTGGATCTCAGGGGCTGCCTCGACCGTGGCCTCGGAAGCCTTGATGGACTCCTTGGCTGCTTCGGCAGCTTCATCCGCCGATTCTCCGAGCGAGATGGATCCATCCTTGCCGACATGAACATGGACTGGAGTGTTGCTCGCCAGTGCCGCCTTGAACTCGACCTGTTGCTCTGGGCTCATCTTGGCCAACAGAGCATCGACTTGCTGCTTCCCCTGCTCACTGTCCAACCGGGCGTTCTCGCTCACGACTTGATCTCTCCCTTGGTAGTACTCTTGGTTTTCTTGGCCTTCTTGACCTTCACTTCTTCAATCACCGCAGTTTCCTGAATACTTGAACTGAGGATTGAAGTCACCATCACTTCAAGTTCACCATCTACCTGCAACAGCACTTCAGAGACTACTGACTCGAAGATGGCAGGAGGGACGGTGACTTTCTCGTCGGTCATCAGCTTGTTCTTTGGGTCACCTCCGGCGATTGGCCGGAAGTTCGAGTCGATGTACTCGATGAGATGCTGGATGACCGCACGCTTGTACTTTGCTGTTGTGAGTTGAGCTTGTAGTTCCTGAAAAGTACTCATAGCAATTGCTCCTCAAAATGCGGCAGAAGGCTCTATCGCTGTATCCATGTGACCAAGGATCCAGCCACCCCTGAGTATGGCGGTCGGTCACCGGAGAATGAAGGCTGGGTTGCCCGATCCCGGCGATCGAGAAAGTCTGTCTCTTTTGATCTGCCCTATGACTTCACCAATCCTCAACATCTCTTCCTCAGTGAAGTGGTTGTTCCTAGCTGTATTGCACTCCGTACAGCACGGAACGCAGTTGATGAGCTCGTAGCCTTTGGAGTTGTCGATCCTATCAATTCCGGATCCCTTCTCCGGACGCGGCCATCCGCAGTAGTAGCACGGCAACCCTTCGAGAGACTTGTACTCCTCGAAGGTCATGCAAGAAGAACCCTTGGCCCTGTTCTTCATGGCCTTGAAGCGCTGCGCTACTGAACCACGATGCTTGTTCGCAATCGCGTTCAACCTGTCTCGGTTCGCGGCACGCCACTTCCTGTTGTTCTCGGCATTCCGAGTTCTCATCGCAGTAGTTCGCATGACCGTGATCGTTCTTAGCCCTCGACTACCTTCAACAAGAAACCTGGGATCTTGGCGATGATCTTCCCCTTCATGGCGTTGAACTGCGTCTTCGCCTTCTTGTCTGACTGCAAAGCTCGGGCAAGGCGGTCCTTGTTGCCATCCGTCCCTTTACTCATGACAGCAGAACGGGCCTCTGCTGCAGCACGCAGACGCTCCTCTCCAGGGTCTACCAGCACGGCGAAGTCTGAGCGATAGAGACCAACCAGGTCTTGGTCACACGCCTCTACATGCTCGATGACCCAACCCTTCTTCTTTGGGACGTCGTCCCACATCTCGTAGAGACCCTTGTTGAACCTCTTGGCGTACTCCTCGCTGTCAGAAGTCCAACCTCCTGGGATGTACTCGTCGAAGTTCAAGTTCTTCACACCGAGAGCTTTGGCCAGGTGCCCTGCGAGAGTGGTCTTCCCGGATCCGGCTCCACCAGTGACAAGGACTCTCGGGTCTACACCAGCCAGCACGGCATCCCCCATCTCCTTGAAGATGGCGTCAGACAGCATCTTGGCCTGTGCTCGAAGTACATCCTCATCCAAGTGAAGTAGCTCACCGGCTTTCGAGTCAGCAACTGCCTTGGCCTTGTTCAGCTCTGGATCCTGTACCTCTGCCACCTTCTGCATCATTGCATTCCGCCCTTGAACTCTTGGATGTGGGCACAGTCCGTCTTCCGATGACTGTGTTCATACTGCCAGTCCTTGCATGAGCACCCAAGACGACCGCTTGGAAGCTCCTTGATCTTGTGCAACTTGTTGCTGGTACGACTCGGCACAACACCCATCACCTTCGATGTCTTGAACTCCCCCAATGCCTTCGTGTACCTCTTGAGCTTGGCGTCACTCTCAGGGTGAAGAACTACAGCCTGGCGGAAGGCCTTGGTGTTGAGGTTCTTCTCGAAGACCTTCCAGTCCTGGCTCTGGTGATGGACATCAACTCGCTCCTTAGCCTGAGCTGGAGACAAGGCTGCGAGCTTGACAAGCTCATCACAGAACGATGGAAGGAGTGCCTGGAGCATAGAAGCCTTCTTTACGAAGTCCCTCTTACCTTCCCACGGAAAAGCTCCATAGTCAGTAGTCAACTCAGAACCTTTCTTGATTACACCTGAGGCAACGAATCGAAACTCATCACCATCCTTCTTCAGTACAAGGTTCGGCTTATCTGCGTGGTTGACCAAGGCCCCTAAAGAGGTTCTGTGAAAATCCTTGTCCAGATTTCCTGTGCTGGACTTTCTCTTGAAAGCAGTACCAAGATCCTGGCCTGCTCCGATGTTCGTCTTCGCAAAAGCCCCACTACCTGCAATACTTGATGGAGCTTGGACGAACGAGGGCATTGGACACCTAGCTTGAGAGGAACGCGTAGAAGCGCTTCGTCAAGTCTGCCCCGGATGCAGTGTCTTTGAGAATGTTCTTCAGAGGGTAGATCGCCATCCCTTTCAGGCGAGCAGCCACCTCAGTACCCTTCGCCCTCTCCATGGCGATGTAGTGGATGTCCGTCTTGTGGTACTTGAGGTAGATGTCTGCGTTCGAGCTGAGCTGGTGGAACAACTTCACCAACTCCTTGGCCAGATTCTGATTGGAGAAGGCCCCACTCCGCTTGTCGGTGATGGCCTCCGCGTTCAGCATCATCTTGCAGTTCGGGCACATCACCATCCCGCCACGGATGTAGTCCCCGGAGAACGGCAGCCCGCAGCCAGCTTGCACTCCGGGGATGCTACTCATGCACCAGAACATCATCTCATCGCCACCACCGTGGAACTTCTTGCCTGACTCCCAGAGAGTGACTCCGACTCTGTTCGGGCCTTGAGACGTGCGACCTGGGTAGCCCTTCTCATCAGGACCGATGAACTCGACCTCGATCTTGTACTTGGCCCGGACCTCTCCTGAGAGAGTCTTGTAGAGCTCGTGGTCGTTCTTCTTCTCGTTCCTGAGAGACTCCAGACGTCGTGCTTCACGTTGAGCCGGAGTCGCAGTGCGTTCCCAGTCTTCTTTGTGTTGAACGACTCCTGCTTGAGAACGGGCACGCTCGATGGCATCTCTCTCAGCCTTGCTTGCCTTGCCAAGGTCAAGACTGCCCTCGCCAATGATGTTTTCCATCACCCACCACCTGTCAGTTTGGCACCCCTACCTTTGGAGTTGGGGCGATTCATTTCAGCGTAGACGTGAGGCAGGGCCATCTCCTCAACGATGGTGACCTTCCCGTGCTCATCCCGGAAGTTCTGCACCACTGTCAGTCCCACCGTTGCCGGAGGAGTCCCAACAACAGTCCCAGGGGCCCCAGGGGCCCTGGGTGATGCAGCACGAGCTGCAGGGTGTCTTCCTGGTGCCAGCGGTCTGGACGAAGCCTGGGGCACCACAGAGGGCTCCAGACGGGCAGGTTCAGGCTCGTCCAGAGAGGGCCTTGCCAGCTCCAGCACCTCTTCAATGAGGTTCTCAACTCCTGCCTGAAGGGTCTTCACGTTCTTGCAGGTGAGGGCGATGTGCCAACCAAAGGCCATCTGCCCTCCCTTCCTCACGTACCTACGGCATACGTGAAACTCTTGGAGCACGGTCTTGCGCTCTTCTGCGAAGATCAACATCTTGTCTACAACCTGCAGCCACGACTTCTCTTGACCAGGAATCTGCCTGCAGAGAATCTCTACGTAGCCGCCTCTAGACTTCTCAGACACGGGCTGGACAAGCCCAGTCGCAATCAAAGCCGACTGAAGCTGCATGGTGATTTTCGAGCTCATTGTTCCTCCGTCTTGACCAACTGAAGGGCTGGTCTGGCCTTGTCCAACATCACTGACAGCTCCACCAAGGTACGCTCCATTGAGTGGATGGCAAGGTCAAGAGAGCCAAGAACTGCGTCTGTACCGGACCAGTTCGGCAACGGGGTGAGCGGGCTCGTAGAATCCAGTACCTCTTGGACTCGTGCCCTGACGATGTCTCTTGCTTGAACGAAGGCAGAGAGATCGAGGCTCTTCTCCTCAACCTCAGCTTTCAGTTCTGCGTAGTCCAAGTTCATGCGCTCTTGTCAGTAGTGACCTGAACGCAGACACCCTGATCTCCAACGTAGAGAACCTGGGACTGGAGGACCTTCTCTTCGCCTGACTCACGAACGAGATGGTAGCCAGGAACAAACCACTCTTCCTTCACGTCCTGGATCCGGAAGTAGTAGCGGCCCATTCTGTCGATGATGGCGGTAATGGGGCCTGCCAGTTTCTCGGAAGCGTCTGGAGAAACTGGCTTCGAGATGGAGAGAATCAACACCGGCCACTTCAACCTTTCCAGGTCCAAGTAGGTCTCACGAAGAGCGTGTTCCTTCTCGACCTCTACCGCCAAGTCGTTGGCCAGCTTGGTCAACGTCTCCTGGGTGGCGTTCTTGAGCTTGTCCTCGTTGACCTTGTCCGAAGCGCCAGCAGGCAGGTAGCCCCAGAGCTCCATCAACTGCGCCGTACCCTTGTCCACCAGCCCGCTCTCCAACACCTTCTCGATGATTGGCTTCATGTCTTCTTCTCCATCTCCAGCCGCAGGCTGAAGGAAACGAGGTCTACATCATCAGCAGGGGATGCCACCAACAGCAGAACCCCATCTGGGATCTCCTTGTGAGACACGGTCCCGACTCCGAAGATCTCTGACACATCGAACCCCTTCCCCAGCTCCAACCACGAACGCAGAGCCTGAAGGTTGTTCACCACCATCGTCTTTGCCTTCAGCTTCTTCTTCGAGAGGACGTGGAAGGCTTGAAGCAGGTAGTTGGCCGGCAGCAAGTCGGCGATGAAGAAGTCCTCCATCTCGGCATTGCGCGCTGCTGAGACGATGTCGTCATCCTGAAGCTCCTCAGGTACCTCATCTGACTCAGTCGGCGTCTTCACCAACCTAGTGACCTTGATTGGCGATCCGAGCTCGACCACCACCTTGCTGACTGCTCCGAGGTTCAGGATGTGCTCGAAGGCAGTCACAAGCTCCTTACGAGACTTCGGCAGCGGAAAGGTCTCGTGAATCTTCACCATAGGGACGCTTGGTGAGTCACCCAAAGATGGAAGATTAGCCACGGGCTTCCTCCTTCTTGGCTGTGAGGTGATCGATGATGATTTGGGTGATGGTCGTGTTCTTCTTCTTGGCCCACACCTTGGCCCACTTGACCAAGTCCACCGGAACCCGGATGTTGAGACGTGAGCGCTTGGTGGTCTTCACTGTCATGTGCAGCGCCCCAGTAGGAAGCCAAGAGCGATTGCCCCAATGACGATGAAGGTCATGCACCCGTAGAGGACCTTGTCCATCCCACGAAACATTCCTTCGTACATGTCAGACTCCTATGGCGTACTGGAAGTGCATGGCGTCCTTGATGCTCTTCCACGTTGCCCCGTGATCGAATCCCTGCTCAGTGAATGCAGCAGCGAAGTCGGGAGGGATGTCGGTGATGAGCTTCGAGCCCATCGGGTTCTTGTCCCAGTTGATGTCGAAGGCCGCACCCCACGAATGGATGGAGAGAGGCATCTTCGGGTCGTGCCGCATGTGGCGGGAGCAGAACCCTGCCAGCATCCGAACCTTGTACTTCGGACACCGCCTCATGGCCTCTGAGAGGCAGACCTCGAAGATGGGCAGGACCTTCCTGTGCAACTGAATGCTAAGGCCAGTGCCACAGACGTTGCGCTCAACCACCAGGTTGTCATGGGCCCACGATGGGTCAGTTGTGACGTTACCGCCCGACATCTCTGTGAACTTGAAGTCTCCGTAGGCCTTCTTGAGTTCAGCGAAGCCGTTGGGTGGGGCAAACTGTACTTGGATGATGTCAGGCATCTGGCGGCTCCTCTGGTGGCGGCGCGTTTGGATCTTGCTGTGGCTCTTCCTGTGGTGCCTCTTCTGGCGGAGCACCTTCTCCACCGTCATCAGGTTGCGGACCAGGAGCTAGCCCCTTCTCTTCCAGCATGTACTGAAGTTGTGCCAGAGCCAGGCCCCAGTCCTGATCGAACGTGATGGCCTCGTCCCCGATGTAGATGTCGGCCGTCGGCTTGTGCGCGCCAGACCAGACCTCCATCGGAGGGAAGCCGAAGCCCTGCAGTTCCTGCTCGATCTGCTCCTTGAGTCGCTGCTTCTCGGACTCAGGCATTGGGGCAAACCGAGACGTGAAGACCGTGAGACGGTGGCCTTCCTGAATCAGTTGATTCATGGACTCCACGGCTCCCTCTACTGGCTGTTCACTTTCCTCCCCAGTCATGGGGTCTGGAAGCTTGTGAACGAGCGTGTCATCCAGGTCGATTGCGATCCAAGCCATCGTCTTCTCCTATGCGCTTCTGCGCATTGCTTCAGTCATCTGCCTGTGAACCCACAACAACATCCGATGTTGGTCGTCCGTCACCAACTCTTCGATGACGTTCTGACTGTCTATCGTGACAAGGCAGGTAAAGAGAACTCCGGTTCCGGTCTCATCAGCCCCCTCTGGAACCCTCACCTCTACGGCTACTCTTCCGTCAGGGGTGAGGGCTTTGAAGAGCGGCTCGGCCATACCTAGATCTTGCCGTTCTGTTCCAGGCAGTGCAGGGCGTAGGCGATCTTCGCCTTCTGAGCCTTCTTGGCGTCGCTGTATCCAGCGCTGGCATCCTTCACCTTGGCCTTGAGCCGCTGCAGGGCATCGTTCTCCGCCATCTCCTCATCGACGGTCTTGAGATTGTTCGAGCTGTCCACGATGACGCCACGGAGCTGGGTCTCGGTCATCTTGTCCGCTTCGTCCTTCCAGCCGGTGGGGAGGTTCTTCATCACTGATGGCTTCATGGTGTCTTCCTTTGTGAGAGAGCCCCAACCTCAAGGTCCGGGCTGATGATTGCTGCGATGTCATCGACGCACATGAAGAAGAACTCCATCTTCTCGCCGTCGATCCACTTCTGCTCAGAGTCGATGGGAACTGCATGCCGGAGGTAGGTCCGGTACAACACCCGGTCCCCTTCCTTGAGGCCAGAAGCTTCAACCTTCGGTCCTCTACCAAGACGGATGATTGTGCCCGCCCCCTCATGGAGCTTCTCGGCATTCGTCTCTTCCGCCACGATGATGCCAGACGCCAGAACACTCTTCCGCTTGTCCTGGCGGATGATGGCCCAGTTGCGCTTGGGTCGAATGGTGTAGGGGTCGTGCTTGAACATTACTTCTTCTCGTCCAACTTCTCGAAGATGCCCTTCTTGAGCCAGTCCGAAGCTGTTCCTTGCGGAGTGGTGTTCTTGGAGAAGCCCAGGGCCCGCCCCTCGATGAGGTGGACGTTGTTGTCGCCAATGACGGCGAGCTGCGTCTGTTGGGTGTTGGTCTCGTCGGTGTACGTCACCAGGGCGATCTCAACGCGCTTTGCGGCGAGGACTTTCCTCGGCTCCAGAGGTGCGTTGGTCTTCATCTGCAGTGGGGTAGCCATTCTGAGCTCCAGGGGGTGCAACGGGGAGAAGAGGAATCGCCGACGGGACTTTCCCCGTAGAACAACCACATCGGCGGACAACGACTTGGTGCTGAACGTCGATCTGGTAATCGACGGCCTGATTGCATGACGGACAAACATTCCCAGAGAAGTGCATCGGGTAGACAGGGGTACTCGTAGCCCTGACCATGCAGTCGAGCTTGTGCTCGATACGAGCCAGTGCCTCAGCCAGGATTGACAGACCCATTGACCTTCTCCTTTGTGATTTTCAGAATCCTTGCTCCACGGGCCCCAGAGGCAAGGTGGATGGTCACTCCTCCCTCTAGACGAATCTCATGCATGTAGAAGTAGCCACCTACTTCCTCGATGTCCGCCGAGACAATACGGTATGCCTTGAAGAGGGAATCGATGACGGTGAGATCCTTCGGTACCTCATCAGGCAGACCCATGCCTCCTGCAGCTTGAAAGAGCTGCAACCCGGTGAGCTCAATCGGGTCGCGGAGCTGCACCCCATCCAGGTCCGGCTTGCCAACGAGGTTGATCTCTCCGCCACACAAACGAGGGCACGGACAGGACCTACCCTCATTCGTTGAGATCTGCTTCACGAGCTCTACGTCACTTGCCTGAATGAGCAAGTTGAACGGCTGGAAGCATGTAGAGCAAACCGAGTAGACAATCATAGTGACGGGATCTCTTCCTCACTGTTCGGTTGATCCTCGTACTGCTCTTCTTCAGCCATCTCCTCAACCGGCTCATCTTCGATAGAGCCAAAGGTAGTTGCCGCACTCTGGTCCTCCTCGGACACCATCTCCTCCTGAAGCTCTTCCATGGCCACCTTCTCTTGAGGAGACTTGGCCGTGGCGTAGAAGCCGATGAGGGTCTGAGATGCCTCTTCAGAGAGAGGAAGCTTGAGAGTCAGGCCGTTGGCAGCTTGGAAGATGGCGAAGTACGCCACATCCAGAGACCCGGTGGCCACGTCCACTTCCTGCCCGAACTTTACAAGAGTGAGGCTCATTTCGTACCCGCCTTTTGCCGTGTACTTCTCAGAGTTGCTGCGGCCCGGATCTTCTTCAGGTCACCATCTGACATCGTGTACTTCTTGGCAGCGTCCTTGAGGATGTTGTTCTCGATGATGCTGAAGCTGATTGCACCCTTGGCAACTTCCTTCTCGACCGTCTCCATCATCTTCTTGTCCGAGTCCTTCGTGACGTCCTTGGCGTACGGATAGACGGTATTGATGTACTCCTGGAACGCCTTGCTGATGTGCTCACGATTCGCCATTCCCTGCGCCAACACGCGCAGTTCCGCCACCTTCTGTTCCTGTCGTTTGAGCCAAACGTGCAGGAACAACGCCTCTCTCAAACTTCCCGCTTTAGGTGGGGTACTTGTCTTGTCGTACAAGACGTTCGCCCTGGCCCATCCTTCAGCGGTGACTAGCCATTTCCCAATCTGTCCGGAGCAATGAGCTTGCGGACCCTGATGTCGAACCAGTAGTAGTTGATGGCCATGTCCGCGATGATGTAGCCGGACTTCTTCATCAACTTCTTCAGCTTGATCTTGAAGAGGTCCTCGTCAGGAGTTCCGTCTGGCTTGCGGTGGTCTGGGAAGTCCTGCCCATTGAGGGACACCAAGGCGCAGGCAAGCTGGCAGAGGGAGAACTTCTCTACCGAGTAGGCGTCGTTCGCATTGACGTCCTTGGCCAGGAACTGCTTCATGAAGAGGCTCTCCTCCGGGCTCATGGTACGGAACCTGGGCTCGAACTGACCTGGCTTGATGGGCACGGTCTGGCGAACTTCATCCTTCAGGATGAGGTCATCGAAGTTCATAGGCTCGCAGCGGTCTTCGATCTCCTTGCGGCGCTTCTTGTTGTTGAGGATGCGCTCCGCCTCCCCAGCCCCTCCGAAGTCGAACATGTCGAAGAGGTCTTCCTTAGCAGCAGCCTCTGCCCCCTTCTTGATCTCCTCCTCGTCGAGGACCTCTGTCTTTGCTTGCTGGGCTTGTGCCTTCTGCATCTGCTCAAGCTGTGCAGCGGTCTGCGGGCTGAGTACGGGTGAGCCTTGTGGGCGAGGAGCAACTCCTCCCTCCGACGTCAACCCTGTGGGCCCTTCTGATGCCTTCCGTGAGGTGAGATCCGGAATGGATGGTCGCTCGATGTGACCCAGTGGCGTTGACCCCTTGAGGGCAGAGATCCCGCCCTTTCGAGCCAAGGCGATCCTGTCTCGGTACTCAGCCTCCTGTTCCGGGTCGAGCTCCTTCTTCCCGAAACTGATTGTCTTGATCTCTTCTTCTCTCGCATCGCTCATTGCTGCTCCTCATCATCAGTTGGAATCGGTGCGCCCTTACGAAAGTCAGCTCTTTGGTCGGGCTTTCGGCGAATCTCTTCTACCCCACCTTCCACCTTGGCGTTCTCGACAAATTTCACCGTCGGCTCATACGACTCAGGGGCCGTAGGAATTGTAGGGTCCAGAGGCATCTGTGGCAGCCCCCCATACCACTGCAGCTTGCAGTTCGTGCAGGTGAAGGTGATGGAGCCTTGGATGTTGCGACCTGTCCACTTGTCACTACCGCACTTCGTACAAGTCTTTCGGGATGACCCGGCCTTCGGAAGTACAATTGGGTTGCGGTCAGAGGCCATAGGTCGGTGTACAGACGTTGTATGTGCTGCTACATAGCACGCTTGTTGGCTCGGTCAAGAACAACAACCTTCGCCCCAATGGCTTTAGCATAGCGCTCCACTGTGAGGATGCTGGGAGCCCCCTGGTACTCGCTCTCGATGTTGTACACCTGCTGGCGACTGACTCCCATCCTCCGAGCTGCCTCAGAGGCCGTCATCTTCTTACGACGGAGTCGGACCAGCTTCTTCATCACCATCGTTGTCACGAGCTGCTCCAGAGACTCCTTGGTAGGCACTGACTAGGAACCGGAGTCCCTGGGCAATCTCTTCGCGGAAGGTGAACTGCACCAGGGAAACCCCTGCCATCATGTTCTTCCGGACGCCCAGACGGACCTCGAACGCTTTGCTGTCCCCATCTTCTGCTGCAACCGCGCACACACTAAGGAAGAGAATTCCAGCTTCTGGTGAGAGTTGCTGGAGGCGCTTCTCAAAACCTCGTGCCTGTGCTGCCGCTGGAGCGCTCACGTAGTTCATAAATGGCAGGGAAACACACTGCTTCTAGGGTGTCAACTAATGCGTGTACTTCGGCATAAGTAGACGAAGCCAAGAACATACCCGTAACTCCAAAGGAGAACTGCAATGCCAGAAAAGAAGTTTGTGGTTTACCTCTCTGCCGTCTCAAACGTCGAGACGAAGATAGAAGTCGAGGCTGAGAGCTCCGAGAAGGCCATCGAGAAGGCCTTCAAGGTTGCCAAGAACGGAGATGTTGTCTGGGACTACAACGGTGTCGATGACAGCACCATCGTGGTCAACGAGGTAGCCGATGCCAAAGCGTAAGAAGGGCTGTCAGCATGACGGCGACTTCTACCCTCTGCACGGGGACAAGAGCCTACGCCAGGATCCACTCGTTGGCTGGGTCGTCGATGTGATGTGTGGCAAGTGCCTCCAGACCGGGATCGCTGCTGTCGACTACAAGCGGATCGACTGGAATGAAGAGAAGACAGACTTCAACGAGATGATGGGGAAGCTCTACGGCCCCTTCAAGCACATCTGGCGCGAGGAGGAGGCAAAGCTCTGTGCCGCTGGGAAGTTCCAGCACGTCCTCTGCATCACATCAGAAGATGTTCCCTACGAAGACCTCCCTAAAGAGGAGAGGCCTGTTGCCGCCGAACTCAAAGAGCGTGGTGAGACAAAGGAGGACTACATGGGATCCATGTTCTTCGCCAATGTCGGTCACCGCCTGGTCAATGTTGAGGTCATCTTCGAGTCAACCAAACCTATGCCAGAGGGCTTGATGTTCGAGAACTTCTGGTTCGACGAGGAACACCTGAAGGCACCATGACCCGACCAAAGCTCAATGAGAACCCAGATCCAAAAATGACTGATGCAGAAGTGACGAAGCTGGCCCACGACATGGTCACCAACCAAGTGTTCATGTCAGACCAGATTCGCCGACCAGAAGAAGTAACCATGGTGTTCTTCGTCCTTGCACTGGCAGAGACGAAGATCATCGATGACTACCTTCGAGCCGGAATCACCCACTTCTACGAGTACTACAACAAGGCCATGCCTCGGGGCATCAATGGATACCCGATGTTTGCGTCCTGCTACGGAATCAATTCAATCGACTACAAACGAGTTCGAGCTGAAGAACTTCGAATGAGAAAAGCACTAGGAGAGCCATGCCCAGAACCGCAGGAAACATCCAAGTCGTCTGTGACGCCCACGCCCCAAAGTCAGACCCCAAATGGGCTGACAAAGCCCCCACCTTCTTCAAAGGAAAGTGGGTCAAGAAAGCCTTCAAGGCAGACAAGGAAGTAAACGGTCTCAAGCCATCCGTCGAACACATGTGGGTCAAGGTCCTAAGAGTTCAAGACGGAAAGCTGATCGGTACCTTGTCCAACTCACCGCACTTCAGTAGCCACCTGAAGTTCGGACAAGAGATCACGGTCTTGATTCAGGAGATCGAGGACCTATCAGAGACGGCGGACTGACTTGGCCGCCAAGAAGAAGCGAAAGAAGTACCCAGGTCCGTGGAAAGAAGTGAGTAAAGAGTTCACCGGTAGGTACGAGGTACGATCAACACGGCAGGGCCCGTTTAACGTCTGCGCCGTCTATCAAATTAGGTACCGGCAACAGACAGGGCCAAACACCTACCATGAGGAGAGATCTGAGACTCGTGGCTATGACCTGAACCACGTACTCAGAGAGCTGGGAATTGAGGACAGGTCATACGCCCTCATCACCCTCGCATCTGGAGCCTTCGAGACCATCGAGAAGCTCTTTGGGCAGTACCAGTGGAAGCTGGAGAAAGACGCCATCAAAGAGGCAGAGCGTAGGAAGGCTGCGAGTCAGAAGAAGAAGCGTGGCCTTGAGCTGGATGAACGTCGTACCAGCAGGAAGTTCACACGAGTGGTGGAGGCATAAGTGAGAGAGATTCCAATGTACAACAAGCCTGGGATGGTTGCGCTCGTGGACGATAAAGACTTCGAGCGGCTATCTGAGCATCGTTGGAGAGCCAAGCAGGATAGGGACACGTACTACGCGTACACGGACATCTACGTTGTAGGCAAACGAAGGATGAAGTCCATGCACGGGATGATCATCAAGTCCGTGAAGCCTCAGATTGATCACATCGACCACAACGGGTTGAACAATCAAAGAAGCAACCTACGGGCTGCTACCAACTCCGAGAACCAGCGCAATAGGTCCAAGGAGAAGGGCAACACCTCTGGCTTCAAGGGAGTGTCCTTCCAGAAGTCCACTGGCATGTGGCAGGCCAGCATTCGAGTCAACGGCAAGTTGGAATACTTGGGCGCTAGCTTCGGCACTGCGGAAGAGGCAGCTAGGGCATACGACGAAGCAGCGACTTGGGAGCATGGCAAGTTCGCCAATCCCAATTTTCCACAGGAGAAGTGATGCCGAAAAAGCAAGCGAAGCAGGTTGTCGTCCATGTGGTGCTGTACGGTCACAAGCACGGCACTGACTGCTGGGTGACCTCTTCAGAAGACAAAGCCTGGGCCACCATCGCAGGGACCATCAAGGAGTACCTTGGTGATCTCTACGACGCGGATGCCGCGAAGAAGATCAAGAAGCTGCTCAAAGCCGGCAAGGTACTGGATGCGTCCAACCTGTGGGCTGAGCGGATGGAGGAGTGGTTCGACATTCATCAACGAGTGGTGGACACCTAACATGGCCAATAACTACCGGCAGTTCTCCTTCGCGCTGCAGTTGAAGAACGTGAAGGAAGCAATCTGGTGCCAGAAGAGGCTCAAGAAGCTCTCTGAGACCGAGGACGAAGAGGGCTGTGGCACGAAGACAGACTTCGATTGGACGGTCTACCGGCCAACGGCCACAGACCCGAAGATCAATCCCCACGTCTGGTTCAAGGACAACGGGGAGTCTGGCAACGTCGAGCAGATTGCCGACTTCGTGGAGGAGTACCTCAAGAAGTTCGACAAGCAGGGCTACTTCGCCATGACCTGGGCTGACTTCTGCGACAAGCACCGCCTGGGTGAGTTCGGTGGTGGCCTGGCGTTGGTGAAGGCAGACGGCCAGCACTGGTTCCAGGAACACCAGTGGATCGATGAGCTCACCAAGACCCTGACCAGCAGGAACGTGAATTCATGATCTACCTACTCCGAGGAAGCAGCAACGATGAGAACTGGAACGGAGACTGCGACTACGTCGTGGTCACCATCTCAAAGCAAATCGCCAAGGACATCATGGAGCGTCGCAAGTCCTTCCTAGCTCTGAAGAAGAAGGACACAGAGCTGTGGGAGTTCTTCTTCTGGGGCGCTCACATGGAGTGCATGAGCTACTCCGGCATCGAGCTCGACAAGGATCAGCAGGCCTTGTTCGATGACAACGGCTTCCTGAAGCTGCCTGACGACTACAAGGTGCCGGACGAGAACGGCATCAGGACCGAGTGCGAACAGATGGGCATCCGGGAAGAGAGCGTGTTCTGGACCTGCTACCCGAAGCACTCAGAGGGCATCACCATCACCTCTGAGGCACTGCCGTTCAGCATCATCGAGGGGGCCCTGTGAGCAACGTATCGCCACACTTCACAACGATGGCCGAGATTGACGCAACCCATCTATTCAAGGATGAGAACGTCAACTGGCACTACTGCAAAGAGATGGCGACGTTTAGCCACCGCGAGGCATGCGAGTTCATCATCCATAGCGGCGACAACGATTTCGTAGAGCGCAAGGTCAAGGAGATGAAGTCCTTCGAATGCACCGAGGAGTTCATCAACGCCTACAGGATTGCTGCAGCATCGGGGGCCCTACGAGTACTGTTCTACGTCTAGAAGGGTGTACCTGTAGCTATGACGAGTCTGAAGAAATGACCCGTCATGCGACGCTGTGTAAGTACGGAGAGAAGCCGAAGGAGGAACTGGACCCAATTCAGTTCCCCCTCCTTCTCTGCTTCACCCGTCACCTGATACGCCACACCGTCTCCCATGACGCGCTCGTCTTAGCCATGGGCGCTGCTCAGGCAGAGATGCAGGTGACTGCAGATCAAATGAAAGAGCTGATGAGAGCAGTACTACACGAACGCGATGCCAACGGCATCTGGCCAAAGGGGTTCTGACATGGCGAAGTTGAATGATGATGAGAAGAAGTCGTTGGCAGAGTGCAACGACGAGATGGAGTACGCGAAGGTCGCTCGACGCATCAAGCATGTCCACGGAAACGAGTACCCCGAGGACTGGTGGGCCGTGGTGATGAAGCCAGGTGGCATCGCCGACGGCCTCAAGAAGAAGTGGGCCAATCCCACCGCCTTCGATCTCCACATCTCCCACCCCAGCAACGAGGACATCAAGAATGGCAAGCTCTAGGGCAACAACAGGAGGGTCTGGTAATGGCCGGCGTTGAGTTTTGGCAGTCCAGGATGGGGCACACCTTCTACGAGGGCACGATGCCTGCCCTCGTACGGGAACTGAAGAAGCTGAATGAGAACCTGGAGAAGGCTGGAGAGATTGCCCTCTACGGTAGTGAGGTCGTCACCAAGTCGGATAAGCCACTCGCCGAGGTCCTGAAACAGTTCGAACGCTTCAGGATGGAGAACTCAGCGGCCGTACCTGACAAGTCTACGAAACCAACAGGGCACACTCCAGAGTTCTACTACGACCTGTTGAAGCAACTATCTCGTGAAGCCCAGCAAAGTGGTGAGGCTGCTGGGCATCTGATTGGGGATCATCTGATTGACCTGTGGGCCGACCAGCCCCACCCAGACGGAGAAGGGGAGCGAGACAGCATCAACCTCGTCATAGCTGAGCTCCAAAACATCGAAGAGTGGGCTGCCTCAATCCGAAAGAAGCTGGAGCAAGAGCTGTAGGTACTTTGGGATAAGGAAGTAGCAGGGAAACCTGTTCGCCCGCTGGTTTACAACTTAGCCGCCGCTCGGGGGGACTCATCAGCCAACTGAGGCCTCATAGGGTCTTGTCCCCCGAGCGGCAGCTTTGTCCGGCGCTCTGTCCGATTGGCCAACCCAGGCCGCAGCGGGGCTCTTCCGAACGAATTCACCGTAGTCGAAGTAGCAGTCCCACTCAAGAGGAGAACACCATGGCCGTATCCAAGGAGCAGTACCAGAAAGCGCTGGACATCTTGCACGAGGCTCTGCCGATGCAAGTCCAGAGGCAAAACAAGAAGACAGGAGAGTGGAGGAATGAGGGCACCTGCTTCAGAGGACAGGAAGCGGCCTACGAGGCGCTCAAGTACCTCAAGAGCGAGTCACCCAAGGCAGTACTGCGTGTCATCCCCAAGAATGAGGCTGACAAGTACAGGGAGGGGCTCGCACACGGACGCAAGCTCGGCCCAGAGGAGACCAAGCAGCGAAAACCGCAGATGTTCATGCCGGACAACATCTGAACCATGGCGATCCTTTTCAAAGAAGGAGAGCAGTGGGTCGTTGGTGGAACAAAGCATCGAGGAAGGAAGCTCGATGAGGTAGCGGAAACCGACCCAAGCTACCTGAAGTGGATGTTTCGAAAGGCCTCTGTGGATCTCTCCACGGAAGCATTCAACGCCCTCAGTGATGTCCTGGAGAAACACAAGATCGATCCGTACAAGAAGGACAAGAAGAGTGTCAACTAACCCATGTACACAAGGAGAGAGTCATGTCACCTGCTGAAGAAAAAGCAAGGCTCGGAATGGTACAGCTTGCGCTCGAACGTCTTCTAGCCGGCGGCCCCCAAACGAGAGTCGAACTGTTCGGTGAGACGAACAGCCAACCTCTTCGTGGGTTCCAGAGAAGCATTCTCAAAACCCTGGAGCTCACTGGAATCGTCTACAAAGCTGACACGGGAACCCCGCCTACCTCACGGGTTCATCTGAAGAACCGTGCCAAAGCCACTCATCTGGTGAAGAACCCGGTTGATCTGTCACAGGTCGTGTGGGGCCAGGCTCGTAAGCCAGACCCTGATCCTTCTGCGCCAGAACTTCCAGTTCGAACAGATGCTGCTCCACCGGAGCCTGTTGTTCTCATCGTCAGTGATGAGGCTCCACAGGAGCAGGGTACTTTCGTGACGATACGAAAGACGCCAGTCGTAGATGCCCCACAGGGACCGCCACCGCCTGCTTCTCAGGCACCGGCACCAACATTCCCACCACCCGACCACACCACTCAACAGCTCCTGGAGCGACTTCTGCTCATCATGGATGCTGCGTGCCAGAGCATCATCTACACCCGTGAAAAGGTGGATGCCTTGGAAACCAAAATCAACTACCTATGGGAGGCGTTCAAATGACCGCCGCAGAGCTGAACCAGGTTGCACTCCAGTACCGCCTTGATCGGGACTCCTTGACGGAGAAGGACAAGGCGATTCGGGAGCGAGCTCTCTGGGCCATGGCGTCTCCAGAGACTCGAAAGTCAGAGACGAAGCGCGATTTCCTGCAACGACTTGTGGGCGAAGTTCAGTACAGCACCACGGCTCGGCAGGCGATTCTGGTTGGAGGAGATGCATCTGACGTCATCTGGAAACGGATTGACGACAAGCAGATGCTTCTGAAGACTGGAAGTCTCTTGGTGATCAAGGCCAAGAAGATCGCCGCTGCTACGAACGTCGACATGGCTACGGCCATTACCGGAGTTCTGGCTGAGTACGATGCACTGCCAGTTGTCAGGACCGCCAACGGTATTCCCTACCGAAGTGGTTCAACAAAAGGCAAGGCATCCTTCGATCCAACGCCATTCCTGCAAGCAGACCAAATGAAGAACAGGGGGTTCTGGGTTCACTTCAGAACAGCTCTGTCCGGATTCTTGGAGCAGAATGCGGTAGGAATCGATGCATCCACCAAAGAGCTCCTGAAGAAGGGCTTCGAGACGGATGTGAAGGTGTTGGTTGACCAGTTCCTGTCAGTGGTCCGAAGGGAACAAAGTAAGGGCAAGGAGAGAGTTGCGCTCCTCACCGTTGCTATCACGCGAGGCAATGTTCTCGATGCGTGCGAGGCACTCCACATGGATCCGCCACAGGCGGACGGACGTGTGGATTTGGAGAAGGCCCGCCGTCAGAAGAGGCTTCTGGCGCGTGCCTATCACCCTGATTCCAACGGTGGTGATGAGACGATGCAGGGAAAGTATGTCGTAGTGATCCAGGCCTTCCAGACTTTGGAGACCTACTCCGAGCAGTTCAACGCTGAAACCCACAGGGCAGAAAATCTATGACTAAGAAGACTCTCTCAGAGTACGAATTTGTTCCCTCGATGTCTCGGACCAAGCGGGTTGCTCACTTCTTGGACTGGGCGGCGAAGCACATGCCGAAAGAGCTGCACCCCTTCAACATCATCGCCAAGGCCATCAACGGCTTCAAGCACCTGCCTCGGCTCGACTCGAAGGAGTCAGACCTCATCAAGTCCGTCAGCAGCAGCGTCCGCAAGGTGCTGTTGAACGAGTACAAGCGTGGCATGACGTCTGTGCGCGGTCTTGGGATTCGGGCAACTGTGGATGACGCGGACATGGTCATCTACGACGTTGCGAAGAAGGCGGAGCGGGCGACGGCAGCGATGACCTCGTTCACGGCATCGGTGAACATCGTCACCATCGCCAACATCCCGAAGACCCCGGAGATGGCTCCCCACCTTCGGTACATCCGCCAGGCCAAGGAAGTAGCAACCCTGTTCGGGTCTGCAGAGTTCATGCAGAAGCTGCTGCCTCCGAAGATCGAGAAGAAAGAAGAAGAGAAGTAACGGCAACTAAGCGCCCCTCCCCGGCTTCGGCTGGGGAGGGGACATGGGGGATAAATGACTTCTCAATTAGATGTGCAGCAGTTGGTGGAGGACATCAACAATGACTTAGCTTCTGTGAAGTGGGTCGACACGACACCAACCACTACGAAGCTCTTTGTTGATGTGAAAGCGAAGACGTTCAGCGGTACAGGTAACCGATGGTCTCATAACCTCATCGTCTGGGACGATGGAGGAGTAGATCGATGTGACGGCTCTGCCGTCGCCATCGCAACACCACTCATCGTTCGATACACGCCAGAGCTTGCGAAGCTGGCGTATGCCAATGTCAAAGAGGGAGAGAACCGTGGATGAGCCTAAGAAGAAACGCAGGCTACTCATCATTGATGTGGAGAGCGACGGAACAGTGGGGCCAGTAGTCGCAATACCACCAACTGCGGCAACCCCGGCCATCATCACTCCTGGGTACATCCACGGTCAGGCTCAGAAGGAGATTTTGAGGCTCTGCAAGGCGGCCAGGTTCGATGAGGAGAAGATCGAGGATCGTATCTGGATCAAGCTCGATGAGGTCCTCAAGTCCAAGACTATCGACGAGGCCCATGCCGCATCAAAGAAGGCCCTTGATTCAGCGCACCTCTACTTCCTCATGCGCGCCAAGAAACCAGAGAAGCAGGCCAAGGCAGCAGAGAGAATCTCCAAGATGTACCGCAACAAAGGAGATGATGTGAACGCTGACAAGCAGCTTGCGAAGGCAAAGAAGTTTCGGGCCGAGATGGCTGAGGAGGCAAAGAAGCCGTGATGTACTACGACAAGGAAGGCCTACCAATCACCATGCAGAGCTGGTGCATCCTGTTCGAGACCAAGTCGTACAGGGTCATAGACCAGGACACGGCTAGAGATGGTAGCTGGGTCAGTACTGTCTGGATGGGACTCAACCATTCACACACTCCAGGAAAGATTCTGATCTTCGAGACCATGACGTTCTCCAAAGAGGACTCAAGCGACGTCCTGAATTGTCGTCGCTACTCCACTTTGAAAGAAGCCAAGAATGGTCACAAGGAAGTTCTCAAGGATCGCAACGAGGCTCCTCGGCATCACCTTCGCAAACTAGACGTCTAACCAACCACTCAATCAAAGGGGCGGAGCTATGCCTAAAGAGCTGTTCAAGCACGAGAAGATGTTGAGGAAGTTTGCCCTACACGTTCAGAAGGGGTTGGAAGCGACGGCTGCAGTCAACAAGCAGGAGCTGCCTGCTGGGCTCGTATCCATGGTGAACATCATTCCCCCTGGAAAGTCTGGAAACGTACGACTGGAGCACTACACGGCGACGGCCCAAGGCTCCGCGCTCTTCAATCTGCGCAGCGCCATCAACCACAAGCCAGAGACAGCCATCATCCCAGGGAACTACGTACGGCTCATCGTAGGGCCTCACCTGATGATGAGCGACACTCCGTTCGAGGCACGCACCAACAGGGACATCGTCGAGGCTGCTCGTGGTGATGTTCTCATCGCCGGTTTGGGAATGGGAATGGTGCTGGTTCCTATCCTTCGCAACCCACTAGTGCGAAGCGTCACCGTCGTGGAGAAGAGCCTCGACGTCATCAAGCTCGTTCACAAGCCGCTGTTGAACAACGGCCCGTTCACTGAGAACGAGAAGATCAAGCTGGTAGTCATCGATGGGGACATCTTCGACTTCACTCCGCTGCCAAACAGGTTCGATGTCATCTACTTCGACATCTGGCCCACCATCGCCAAGGACAATCTGTCGGAAGGGCGGGCGCTCAAGAAGCAGTTCAAGAAGAGCCTTCGACCTGGCGGCTGGATGAAGGTCTGGGTTGAAGATCAGATGCTGCAGCTAGAGCGGGACGACAAGGCTCTGGACAAACGAATCAAGGCATTCCGACAACGCATGAAGGAGAAGAGGGAATGAAAGACACATACCTGGTTCAGAGGTTGGACCCCAAGCCGAAGAACGCTCGACACGCCCTCATCAGCCAGGTGTTCGGCGGTGGAATGGTGATGATGAGCAAGGAGGGTTGGGAGGCCATTCAGTCCATCTGCGACCTGCACTACATGGGTGCCGCTGAGTACGAGTTCGGAACCATCCCGAAGTGCCTCGGAGAGCTGGCAAAGGATCACGAGAAGCTGACAACGTTCCCGCTGACCATCAAGAGGGCACTCATCAAGCCGAATTGGAACCATGAGCATGCCCACAACATGGCCAGACGAGCAGAGCTGGAGAAGGCGAAGAAGGCAGGGGTGAGGCCTCCGAGAGCAAAGAAGCTTCTCCCTGCCCGCACAGACGATGCCCTTGTCTACGTAATCTGCAGGAAGGACGACATGGTGGAGGTCGGGGATCGCATTCGTGAGCTCGCCCAGAACAAGTGCTCGTTGAAGCGTGGGGATGGCTTTGCCAGCGCCCTCGACCCTGCAACGGACTACGACAGAGAGCCAATTGGGTGGCTGGAGCTCGACAACGGCTTCATGTTCTTCATCGGCCACGAAGAGTACTGCGGCATGGCACAGATGTTCGGACTCAAACCAGAGGGGAAACTCAATGACTCAGATACAGCAGGACTACGAATTGAAACCTAAGCAGGGGACGTTCTACTCACAACGAAAGGAAGAACTCACGTCGGCAAGATTCCTCGCTGTCCGGCACTTGGCGTACCAAGTCTACAAGAAGGAGAGCGGCAAGGAGATGATGACCTACGCCGAGACTCTCGTGGACAGAGACGTCGTCCGGGACGCGGTTCTTCAGTATGAGCTCGTGAACAAGTTGATACTCCCTGACTACGAACGACCAGAGACAACGTCCAGAGGTGACATCGAGATAGTGAATGCGCGTCTCAAAAGTCTCGAATCCAGAAATCAAGAACTCACGAAGCTCGTGAGGGAAGCAGTTGTCGAGAGGGCCATCAAGGCTGCCGATAAGAAACGCACCAAGAGCAAGAGGAGGTCTCGATGAAGGAAGAGCTGAAAGCTATGGACGAGAAGGTCAAGCTGGAGCGTAAGGACTGGGACAACTACTTCATGGACATCGCCAAGCAGGTCTCGACACGAGCCACCTGCAAACGCAAGTCTGTTGGTGCTGTTGTCGTCAGGGACAGAGCCATCCTCTCCACCGGCTACAACGGCAGCGTTGTAGGCGGGGTTCACTGCACCGATGTCGGGTGCATGATGGAGGACGGTCACTGCGTTCGTACCGTTCACTCAGAAGCCAACGCCATAATCCAGGCTGCGAAGAACGGGGTCCGCATCGACGGGGCAGCCATCTACGTTACTGCTTCGCCGTGCTGGTTCTGCTTCAAGCTCATCGTCAACTCGGGCCTGAAGAAGATCGTCTTCGGGGAGATGTACCGGGACGATCGCATCACCAAGTACGCAGAGGATGCAGGCATCGAACTCATCAACATGGAGAAGAAGACATGAGCGACGAGAGGAAGAGAACCGACCTTCGCATCAGACCCAAGCAAGTGGACATCGTTCGATTGTACTGCGTGTGTGGTACGCCACTGGCGCTCCGGCTCACCAACCATCGAACCACCACTGCCATCGCCACGTGGCACCAGTGGTGTGCGGCCTGCAAGCGTCACATCTACCTGGAGGTGACGTCGTGACAATCCCCAAACTCACCAAGAAGGAGTTCCTAGAGAAGGCCGACCAAGCTGCAATCGCTTTTGAAGAAGGCTTAAAGAAGAAGTCAGATGCCATAGGCATCGTACTGTTCGAGAATCGCATGATGGATTCGACGAACTATGGTCGCATGACAGCGATGATCATCGGACCAACAAACACCTTCAAATCCGCTGAGGACTGCGAGGGCAAGTTCCTCAATGACCTGCCGTCCCAACGGCAATACCCAGTAGCTTGGGTACCACGAGAGGAGTTTCTACCATGAGCACTAAGATCTTCTGCCCAGTCGACGGCTCCGTGATGACGAACATCGGAGACCAAGGCATCGTCGACTATGACGGGAACTGGGATGCTCAGGCATCTCGGTATGAGTGCTCCAACAAGGAACTCTGCAATCACACCATCTTCTTCATAGACTCGGACTGCATCGTGGAGGCAGGGTCTCCTGCGTGGACTGCTGCAGAGCAAGCCATCACCAAGTCCATGAGTGAAGCACAGTGGGACGTCAAAGCTGGGACTGTCTGTTTGAGGAGCCCTCTGCTCTCCGACGACTTCAAGTACCAAGCCCCTATCAAGTCGTTGGATGATTTGAGGCACGAGCTGGCTCAACGGGCCGTAGAGGCATTCAAAGATGAAATTGATGAGAACCCTGACAACCACAACTACGAGAACGTGGAGTACGAGTACATCCACGCAATCGAGGATGTTGATGACGTCCTACCGGACTTCGAACCCAAGCTGAAGGAGATGGGATGGTTAGACGAAAAGTGAAGGAGCTGAAGGACATGACGACTCCGGAACTTGCCAGAGAGGCTACGAAGATCATCAAGACGAGCAAGAGGCAGCTCGTTGAGTTGGAGCAGACTGTGGCTAAGTTGGCGGCCATGCTTGGGGTGCAAGTGAGTCTGGTCAAGGAAGAGAAGTAGCTGTACCCTGTGACCATGCACCCCTTCATGCTGGCTGGGTTTCAGGACGAGTTGGAGAAGATTGCTGCCCCCAACGAAGCCACCGCCGGGAACAGCCCACGGATTCAGGAAGAGAAGAACAATCCTGACTGGAGCCAGAAGGGCGATGAGCCCGCACTGCAGAACCAGAAGCCTCACTCCGAGACGCCGGCCAGCAAGGCCAATGCGTTCTTCGGGCTTCCGCTCGGTCCTCCACACAAGAGGGGAACCAGGCAGTACGATCAGGGGAGCGCTGCAGCAAGTTCCCCTGATCGTTCCCAAGCTCCTGTTGATGGGCAGTCATCTGCCAACATCAGTCAGGGCGGAGCGATGTATCCAGCAACCGGGCCAGGCGGCGTCTAACTTATCCGCCAATAAGTAGTCCACTAGGGGCCCCACTGGGGCCCCTTTCTTTTGGAGAAACCAATGTCAAGGAAGCAGGCCGATAGGTTCATCAAGGAACAGAAGAAGGTACTCGATGAGATGAAGAGAGTGGCAAAGAAGGCAGGGAAGAGCGTCGCCCAGATGGTGCCTTGGACTCCGTTCGAAGAAGCCGAGCCCATGCCTCAATTGCCTGATGAGCAAGTATTCGTGAACAGCCGCTACCAGGTTTGCATCAAGAAGAGAGTGGCACCCCCACCATTCGGCAAATACGTCGAGCTCTCCATCAAGACCAGAGACAGGGAAGCGTTCCACGATTGGAGAGACTTCCAAAGAATCAAGAACGAGCTCGTAGGTGAGGAGTTCGAGGGTCTGGAACTCTACCCGGCAGAGGACCGCTTAGTGGACACAGCCAATCAGTACTACATGCACGTGTTCATGCCCCAGTACCCAGATGGGCACTTTCCGTTTGGGTATCGGACTAGCCTGGTAGCCGGAGCAGGTGCGTACGGGTCCAAGCAGCGACCGTTCGAGGTTGAACCGCGAGACATGATGACGGAAGAGGATTTCAAGAAGTTCATCTCAAAAGAACTGAGGATAACCAATGCCGGACCAGCGATACCAAGTCGAAAGTTTGAAGAAGTGGCAGGACGGGGTGATCGAGATAGCGAAGAAGATCCTCCGAAGGGAGGGTGAGCTTCGACCAGTGGCCTTCATCCTCACCGAGAAAATGAACATCGATGAGAACCTGCAGAATTCGTCTTTGCTCTTGAAGCCCGAGGATGGCGAGGAGATGACCAGCCTGGCCAACGCAGAGGACGTCAAACCGGCCGACACTGTCATCTTGATCCTGGACTTGTCTATGGGGCCAGAGCAGACGTTGAGCATCATCAAGCAGAGGATGCCGCCGGAGCAGGCGATGTTCATCACGGCCATTGAAGCTCAGGGCCACAAGTTCGGGGTCTCGAACCCGTCAGTAGGAGTGGCCAAGGTTCTGATGGAGAGGTTGAACCTGGACATCAAGGACGTGACGGCGATGGCCATCGAATTGGTCATCAAGAAGACCGACGCCATCGCCTACATCAAGATTGACGAGACGTGGATGGTAGCGGCAAAGGATTTGACTGGTGAGGCAATCGACAAGTACCGGGCAGAGCACGGCACTTTGGAGAATCACCCAGACGCCACCGAGGCCATCACGTCCTTCCTGGAAACGGATGGGCTCGTAAGAATGGTGACGGTCGAGTTCAAACGAAATCGCCCCAAGACGGGGCGAATCATCGGTTTCGGTGAACCCAAGGAAATCATCGAGTCGGCTGAGACCGCGCCACACCAACGAGTCTCAGGTCGCTTCGCCCATCTCTTCGACAAGGCGAAGGCCCAGCCAAAGCCAGTAGTACCTCCTGACTCGAACTGAGATCACTCCACCGGCGCAGCAGGGGCTGGTGGTTCTTCAACCTTGAGGATAGGTGGTGCCGGTTCTACGACGATCGGCATCACCTCTTTCTTCTTTGCCATGGCGGCTCTCTTCTTCAACATCTCATCAAGCGCCAGAGCACGCTTCTTGGCGGCCTCATCCAGGACCGCCTTCTCATCTACGTCGAAGATGCCGTCAGCATCCATAGGGGCCATGCTGTAGGAGTTCTGCTCCATTGGACGGCCCTTGCTCTTCACTGCAGCACCAAGGTCTGGTGGCAACTTCGACAACGTCACAACAGTCTTGAGCTCCGGCTTTGGACGCCGCTTCATCGCCTTTGTTCCATGGAGGCGTGCCGTCTCCCCACGAGTGGCATCAAGCTCGCCCTGCATGTAGGCCACCTGTTTGACGAGCTCTTCGACGGCACCCTGAAGTTCTTCCACAGCCGTTACAGTGGCCTTGTAGCCACCCTCCTGGTCAGTCTTCGAGCTTTGGTAGCTGGAGAACCCGGAGAGGATGGCCGGCACAAGCACGGCGGCCGCCTTGGCTGCCCACGAGGCGGCCACCTTGGCCTTCTTGTGAGCTTTCGGTGGCGGAGGGGCCGGAAGGGGCTCCGAAGCTTCCTGAGCCCCTTGAGGGGGCGGGCAGGGGGCTGGAGCAGGGATGGCTGGATAGAACGGAGAGGAGGCAGTCCTGAGTGACGGTCTTGTTTCCTCTGGCACTGGACCAGACGGTTCAGGAGCTGTTGGCTTCGCCGATTTGACCTTCTTGTTCTTTCCCATTGGCCCAGTGCATCACAGTAAGACTACCTGTGAGAAGGCACGACTCAGGGGCCTCCGACCCCGTACCGTACGGCGGTGACTTTCTTTTGATTGATGGAGTACCCGAGGTCTCTTAGGGCCAACACAGCTTCTGCGTCTCCCTCTTTGGCCTTGTCGATTGTGGCCAAGGTTTCAGATCTGGCCATGGTGATGATCTTGGTCTTCTCTGCCCAGGAGTCTATCAACGACTTGTTGTAGGCGAGCTCCACCAAGCAAGACGTGTTGACCGCATGAAACCGTTCTGACGTAGCTATGGCCTTTGTAGTCAGAACGTCTGTCTCCCTGTGATGCACCTTCATGTTGAGATAGTCCGCAGAGAACGCGGTCAAGGCTGTGCCTATGAGGAACCATTTCAGTTTGGACATGGGGGCACCCTACGTTCTGAGAGGAGCAATTGGAAGAGCGCTCTTGGCATAAGAATGTATGAGAACCTACCAAGCTGTTTGGCTGGCCCCACTGGGGATGGCCCTTATGAACTTCCTCTCGCTACTGATGGGTCTGTTGTTCGAGAGGCGTCTCAAGTTGGGAGCACTGAAGTTCATGTGCCTCTACGCCGCATCTATACCCAGCGCTGCTCGTGGAGACCTTGAGCCGTTCATCATCGCGCTCGGATCACCACCATCGTAGTACCACCCACAGGGAGATCACATGAACGAGGACATCTTCAAAGATTTGCGCAAGAAGCTGCTGGCAGATCTCTTCTTCAAACAGTGTGAGGAGCTGAAGAAGCTCTACCACCTGCACTTCAGCGGGCAGCTCCAGGACACAACGGAGCTGTACAAGATGATACGGAAGGTCAGAGAGACCAAGGCAAAGGTCAGGGAGATACCTGCCTCCCCGAAGTAACCTTTCGTCCGAATGGAAGTTGGAAAGGCTCGGGGATCTTCTCCGAGTTTTTCCTTAGCTCCCTCTTGGCACAAGATTCCCAGTCCTCACACGCAGTCTTCCCGTTGCTCATCACGATGAGCTTCTGGTCCTGCGCCCCGCACCACATGCACGCTGTCTTTTCCGTCGCCACGAACCCGTTGTACAGGAAGAAACCTCATATGAAAACCAAGAAGAAGGTTGAAAAGAAGGCCGCAGAAACCATCGATGTCCGCAACTTCATCCGGGTGGACATGGTGTTCGACGGTGACTCATCCAAAGGATGGGTTCACACCCACGGCATGTGGGAAACGTTCAAGCTGCCTGACCTGGAGATTGTCCGTGTTGAGCCACTGTTCCTCATGTCTGCCGCAGGCAGCATGCTGAACCACATCGCCCAGTACATGGTGGATGGGCAGATGGGCCTTGAAGGAACGAAGGAACTCAAGCTCGGTCAGACGTTCGGCATGGACAGGGTCGCCATCGTCAAGTTCGAGCTCTCAACGCCGCTGGACAAGGACGATCACGACGCCAACGAGACCCACTACAGCACCCCTCGATGGAGAGCCGTACCTGTTCCTGGAATGTTCATCTGCGCCCACCCCAAACACAAAGGAGAGAAGACGTGAGCGACAGCAAGTACCTCAAGGGCCCATTCAAAGCTGACTTCCACGGAGGCTACGTCTTCAGTGGACCGGAGAACTTCATGTTCGGACAGGTCCGTGGGTGGGGCGATCTGCAGTACAAGAAGGACGCCGAGGCAACTCAGGACGCTCACCTGCAGTTCATGGTGGACGCTCTGAATGAGAAGGCCAACCCTGCGCCGGCGCAAGCTGCGTACATGCGGCTGGCCAGGTACGTAGGGCCGCAATCGGAGCACAGGAAGAACGAGGGGCCGCTGGCCGATGTCGTGATTGCCGAGCTGGAGAAGGCCAAGGCTGATCTCAAGAGGGCTGGTGAAGAGATTGCCAACCTGGCTCATCCAGAGTTCGGCGAGATGGGCCGGCTGCAGGAGGAGATCCACGACCTCAAGAAGGAAGTGACTCACTGGAAGCAAGCCAGAGAGTCTGCGATGGGTGCTGGGGAGATCATGAAGTCCCAACTGGATGACATGAAGAAGGAAGTCGAGTGGCTCACCTTCTACAAGCGTGAGGTCTACCAGTGCCTCGGGTCAGGAGTCGATGACGTCAACAAGGAGCTCCGGGATGCGTACGTGAGGGAGAAGGGCATCGCCGGAGTGCCAGAGAAATTGAAGAAGGAGTACCTGGACTACGAGGCCGACCACAAGGAGGACTGATGTCCTGGAACAAAGAGAAGGGCGGTTTCTACTGTGATCGATGCGGAGACACCGCCATCTGGATGGACGTCAGGCAGGAGCGATTCCTCAAGTTGAACCCAACACCTGGGCTCAAAGGTGGAGACCCGTACCTCTCGGTGAGCTGGAATGCCTTCGCAGAACCGAACAAGCCGAACTTCAGCGGCTACCAGTACTGCTTCGACTGCGAGCCAGTGGTGATGAAGGTTCTCGAAGCTCTCAACAAGGAGAAATGAATGGGATGCTTATACTGTGGTGGAGAAGGGGTTGAACTCGGAAGTCTTGGATGGCGAACGCACTTTCGCTGCCGTGATTGTGGCGTGGACTTCTCGGTGGACATGGATCCAAAGCTCACGGTCCCCCAGAAACACCAGAAGAAGATCGAGGAGCAGGACGTCAAGATGCCAAAGGCAATGCGCGATGTCATGAGCGGCAAATGAAACCCCACCACATCCATGCGGCCCCTACTGATGGTGGAAAGAGGGGGGCTGTGTCCTTTGACCTCGGATTGGACGTCAGAGTCCGTATGGACGGCGGAACTACAGAGGAGAAGGTCGCCTATGTACGCCGGTTCTGCTTCCTGTGGAACATGCACGAGGGCATTCCCATCGAGGTGCTGGAGTCGGGAGCCGTCAGGACCCTGTTCGATGAGACGCAGAAGCTCATCGACGTGGTTCTGTGCCTTCCAAAGATGGCGAAGTACTCGCGGTACAGGAAGCAGGCAGAAGCAGTGTCGAAGGCGTGGGACGCAATCAAGATCGAGTACACGAAGGACGGGAGGCGGGCAGATTGCTCGTGCTCGGAGAAGAACGATGCGAGATGAGCCACCGAAGCAAGACAGCCACGAAGAGGCGATGAAGGAGCTCATGCAGGCATGCCGAGAGATGACAAATCCCCTCAGCTACAAGCACCAGGACGAGTGCAGGAAGCGGATTGGGGAGGCTCTCGAAAAGCTGGACAACACGAAGGCATCAACGGTGACACCGTGAGAACAGATGAAACCGGAAGTCAGTGCCCAGGGACCCTGGGGGAGTACCTGGACCTCTGTAAGAGCATCGGAGGTCCCGAGTGCAAGGCAGTTGCTTTCCTGAACAAGAAGATCGAAGAGTCGCCCAATGGGCGAGACGAGGAAG
>Ga0209253_10000567_pt1 | contig 31915 bp, 35 predicted proteins | sample FrelakmetBRP12BR_FD_187145 | JGI IMG/M metagenome (GOLD analysis project Ga0209253, IMG submission 187145) | Freshwater lake sediment microbial communities from the University of Notre Dame, USA, for methane emissions studies - BRP12 BR (SPAdes)... | ecosystem: Environmental > Aquatic >... | reverse complement strand
CTCGCAGTAGTTGAGAACGGACGACTTGTCGGTTTGGTTTCGATCACAGACCTTCTGCGCTCTGAAGGGGTTCCCGAATTTCTGAACAAAGAGACATTAAACGGCGCGTCCAGTCACATAAAGAAGGCAGTCAGCCTATATTCTGACTCGGAAAATCAACACCGGCGAAAATGTCCAGTGATGGCGAAAGAAGGCTATCAAATGGGCTGTTTGGATACAAAATGCATGTGGTGGACTGGAGAAGAGTGCGCAGTGACCAAAGTTTCCCGTCAGCTGTCTGGTGGAAACCTGCAGGAAGCAAGCATAACACAAGACGAGACTTGCATAAAATGAACCGAGCTTGCACGAGCAATAATTACGCGCGCGGAAACCGGGCAACTTTAACTGTTTTTGGTCCATTGGTTTGAAGAAGCGTGGTAAGTCACTTTTCAACTAGTTGTGGATGGATCAGCTGGCGGCAGTGGGGGCAATGCACCAGTGCTTTGTCTGGGCTTGCTTTCCATCGCTTTCCGCAGAATGGGCATTTGAACAGCGATTTTTCTCCAGCGAGCAGGAGCCATTGTCGGCTCAAGGCCAATATGACTGCTCCAGCAATTAGCATTCCCGTTCCTAGAGCTGCAAGAATTATTAGTTTGAACTGGGTGCCTGGAAGAAATTCCAGATTTTCCCTCCACAGAGATTCCCAGAAAACGGAAAAAGGATTTTGAGCTGAAGCTTGAGGCCATGTTTTCCATAGCACTGTGGAAAGTGCAGCCAGTCCAAAAAACCAGAATAGAAAACTGAGAACATAACCGGAATTTCGTCTTCTCAAGGTCTTCTTCATCGTTGATTCTCTGATTCTGGTTTCCGCATCTCTTTTATTAGACTTATGAAGCGGTAATAAGAAGACAAAAAAGGTAGCGCGCGCTAACTCAGGTCGATCTTTGGAGAAATTGAGAAAGAGGGCGGGGACGTTGGATTCTTTGAGCTGTGACTCCGTCAAATTCCATGGCTTTTGTCTCGCCTGTCTTTACGTTTGTGTATAGAACTCTAAACCTTGGAGTATAGATAACGGCCCGGTCGTTGACTTCGAAGAGTTCGGTGACAAGTCTGTTTATGTCTCTTGGGCGCGTAAGTATTTTGGACCGAATAATGTCCAGATCTGCGTCTGGAGGGATCTCTTTAACCCCCAATGCTGACAGTATTTCCTCAGGGTTGTTTTCCGAGGGAGCGGACGGGAGTTCTTTAGGCGCGACTTCTTGCCCGAACTTATCTAGGACAAGAGAGGCCTTGACCTCAGTCATCAACCGCTCTTCTCCTTGAAGCTTAATCATATTATGGTCCTTCACCGAGGAATCCGTGGACTGATTAGGCTTGTATCTTTGGTTTGTAAGAATGACTTCCTGCACCCTGCTTTCAACTTTGACTGTGTAAGTGCACTTGCGATAGTAATCAATTACATACTTGCCACTTACCCTAATATAAGGTTCATAATATTTGTCGATGGAGACCAGTTGAATCTCTTCTGATTTAGGCCTCATAAATCCAAATCTGGTGAATAGCTGTACCTTGAGTTTCTCCCCAATCGTCTCTATTACAGTAGGCTCAATGCGAGTCTCATAGACGACAGTGCTTCTTTCAGCTATCTTTTCGCCGGATGGTATCGTTCCAGCTGATATAACTATCTTCTCATCAGACACCGCTTCGGTCAATGCTAGAACCCTCAACCACCTCTGAGTTTTGCTGGTAATATAGATTATGAACTAAGAAAATGAATCATTAGTAAACTCTTGACGCGCGTTTGCTGTCAGATGAGTGCTTTTGGTGCCTCGTATGATGTTTTGCTGTCACACGCGCTAAAAAAGAAAATGGGAGTGATGCTAGAGGCGCCTTCCTAGGTTTTTAGAGATTATCGTGAGGTCGAGAATGTTGATGCGCCCGTCGCCATTGACATCTGCGAATCTGTCCCAGTTTGCGTCCCCGACCTTGCTGTTGAAGACTTTGCTGGCCAGTATTAGGTCGAGTATGTTGACGACTCGGTCGCCGCTAACGTCGCCTTTTTCAGGTTCTGGAAGTCTAACATGGCCGTCAACCCACGTGGCCCCTTGAATTGTGCCGTTTCCGTTCTTGCCTGAATAATCCCTTGCGTTGTCCCCCGTTCCTTCGTCGAAGTGCCAGCCGCCTATAAGGTTTGACTCTGGACGTCCGTAGCTTCCATTGCCGCCGTTGTAGTGGTAACTAACAGTCAACGGGGTTAGCACTCTGTCGTAAATACGGAGTTCGTCAACAATGCCGTTCAGAAACTCTGCACCGTCCGAACCAATCTTGACCCACGTAAGAGCTGGCTTCGTCATGGTTAATCCGTACTTCTCGCCGAGCTTTTCTCCGTCAAAGTAGGCAGTTACTCTCCACACGCGATAATCGACCACAACCACAAGAAAATGCCATTCTCCAGTGGTAATAGTCACTGTCCAGTCAACAGGTTTTGCATTCACGTCATACCACACCGTTAGCAGGTTGTCAGCAGTTTTGATCTTGAATCGATCGCTTCCGATCAGCAATCCGTTTTGTGATGGATTGAACCAGAGCTCGAAGGAATAAACCCAGGAGTTAGGAACCGGTAATGTCATGTAGTTATCAACACCGTTGAAGCTCAAAGCCATTGACAAAGACTCGGTAGTTGTTACATTCAGCACGATGCTGTCTGAATATGCGATCGAAAGTCCGCCTGCTTTGTCAGCTACCTGGTAATAGGCTGTCTTCTGGCCGTTTCCTGTTGTTAATTGCCAGGACTTGGTTGGCGTGAATGGTTCCCATGGTTCGGTGTCCCAAACGCCATCATTGCTGTATCTCGCCGTGTCAACGCCCGAAAGTGAGTCTTCTGCAGTAAGCGTCAATGTCACGGATCTTGATGTTGTTTCAGCAGCGCCGCCATTAATTATTATTGAACCTGTGGGGGTGGTTTTGTCCAACTTGATTCCGTTGAGTAGATGATGATTTTCCTCATTGTTGGCATTGTCCGTGCTCCAGTACTCTAAAGTATTGTCAGCTCCCTCGGTAGTGATAATGGGCTGGCCATCGGCAATTACTGTCTTGGTTGGGCCGTTGTTGATTTTGTAGAATGTGTTCGCTACGCCGCTGGCGCTGTCAGTGGCTGTCAGGGTAATCGTAAAATCCGAACTGTGCCATTTTCCATCGTAGTTATCGGTCGTTGTTGGAGGGGTGCTATCTTCAACTGTCGGGTTGAAGTACTTAAACTGACCGTCGTGGATTTCGTGCGGTATTGCGTTAGCACTAGGATCACCAAATAATGTATCCTGAATATCAATTAGCGAGGAAACGTAGTTTCCGGCTCCAGCAGGCGGCGCGAGCATGATCTTAAACGTTATCTCTCTAAGAGCGAAATTTCCCGAAACCGCACCTGACATAGAGACAACGACAAAGTACATCTGCCCATAGTCTGCGTCAAAATTGTTCGTGGACGTGTTTGTTGCGACAAACGGCGCCCCACTAAATGGGACAGTGTCTTTGAGGCTGACGAAATTCAGGACTGTTTTGTTCCAGTAGATTTTGTACTCGTAGCCAGTGAAATCGGTGAAGTTAGCGCACTTAAGGTTAACTTTGAAGGTAGAACCTACGGTTTGTGACAAGGTATCTATTGACGTTAAGTCTGGATCGATGTAGACACTTGTTCCCGAATAAGCTCTAGCCCGAAAGACTGCTAAAATACTAATCGTAAGTAGCAGAAGAGTGGCTGTTGTGAGTAACTTACGTAACTTCATGTTCTCTTTTCTCCTGTTCTCCATTGTGACCTTAGGTACCAATGAAAGACGGATGCGTGCTAATTAATATTGCTAGAAGATTCTTCTGGTCCACTCGCGACTGACTTATGACGGTGCAAACACGGGTCAATGTTTTGCCAAATCAGAAAAACTCTAGCCAAAATAAACCATTGTACACAATAGTAAACTCAGGTAAAGAAAGAACATAAATCTGAACTGCGTGCATAATAAACTTGGTTTTTAGAAACGGTTATGGAGAGAGAAGAATGAAAAAAGCATTATTCATGCTAGTTCTGCTAGCAATTTCTTTGGGAGCATCAACAATCAACTTGAACTACGCAGTAAACGAAACAAAAATCTATGTCGACCCCGCAAGCACAGTAGACGCTAATCTCACGCCAAACTCAACATTCACGGTCTCAATAAGAGTTGACAATGTTGCAAGTTTAGCTGGCTACGAATACAAGCTTTACTGGGCTAAAAGCGTTCTAGAGTTTGTTAGTGTGCATGATACTTTGCCGTCCGGGTGGAGTACTGCTACAAGCTTCATAGCATCCAATGAGACAAACAATGATTTTGATGCAACTTTCGGGCGGTTCTACTTCGTAATAGTAAAAATAACGGGCAACGCCTTCACTGGCAGCTTCACAGCCAGAGAAGTCACTTTCAGGGTAAAGAGCGTAGGCAGCACTGCTCTAGACCTTCAGGAAACAATACTTGGAGACGAGAACGCAAACGACATGCCACACGATGAGGTGGATGGCCTCTTCTCAAACGTTGGCGAACAGCCGAAGGTTCATGACGTAGCTGTAACGAATGCTCAGCCATCCACGACGTCTGCGAACGTGGGCGATTCTGTCAACATCGTTGTAACCGTAGCAAACCACGGTAACTTTTCCGAAGCCACAAATGTCACAGCTTTCAGCGCCAGCTCAGAAATTGGGAAACAAAGCATTAGCCTTGGCCAAGGCGAAACAAAAGCTGCCACTTTTGCGTGGGTGCCAACATCAGCCGGCACTTACACAATAAGCGCCAAGGCAGACACCGTGACCAATGAGACGAACATCGCAGACAACACCTTCATTGACGGCACAGTCACAGTAACCTCAGAGCAACCCCCACCCGTCGGAGGGAAATTTGTCGTTCAATGGACGAATTATTCTCTCAACCCCAAGTATCCGTTCTGGGGCGGCAAATACCACAGCGGTCAATATCCAGTTTGGAAGAATTTCACCATTATTTACTCTGGAGACGACAAACTGGTCTATGTGTACGTAAAATACCCAGATGCAACGCCAAACTTTAAACCATCAAGATATGAGATCCGTGCTTTTCCCAAAGGATCTGAAGAGCACCAAAATTGGATAGTGAACGCCAACCTTGAAGACAGACAGATAGAATTCACTGCGGGCGAGTGTGCCGGCATAGAGAAAGGAGGCTTTGCAATTGTCTCAATTGAATTTATTCAAGGACCAACAGAAGAAGACTGCATTAACGGACACGAGTTTGCTGTAACCGTCAGCGAGAAGAGCACTACAGGTCAGACATTCTACTTGAAAGAATATATTGACAAAACTCCGCCAAATGTCGCAATAACTTTTCCAGGCGAAGACGCTGCTCAACCACCAGCCAAAAGTTATTCTTTCGTAAGACGTAATGATGGCTATATATGGGTGTTAATGCCAAATTGCACCAACAAGAACATCAAAAAGCTTTGGATAAATGGAACTTCGAGTGATTCTTGTTCTGGCATAAACAGAGTTGAAATTTGGATCTACAGAAATGACACGGCGGATAAACAGCTATACTACAAGGGCGACGCCACGCTATCCAAACCTGTAGAATCTGTGCCAAAGCAAGTTACATGGTGGTGGAGTGTAGACCCACTAAAACATGACCCAGGTTTCTGGAAGAATGAAACTTGGTATTACGTCTTAGCCAGAGCCTACGATAACTCTGTTAACGACGAAATCCTCGCTGAAGGGCACACAGGCCTGCCAAGAACGAATTTCAATAAGACGGAGCCGCGCTGGTTCTTCTATATAGGTGTAGAAGGTCCGGAGGTGGTTGCATGTTTGGATCATACACCGATCGATTGGGTGCCTGGAAATGGCCGTTTGGACGTTTGGGGAAAAACTGGTTTCTATCCAAACACCGAAGTTGAGATATGGCTTGAAAACGATCTCTACGGAGCTAAACTGCTGTTGACTAAAATCGTTGCAGACAACAATGGCAGATTCTACAAAACAATCTACCATCTGCCAGAGGTCCCCCGCGGACCACGCTGTGAGGATTTATGGGTGGTAAAAGCTGTTCAGAAAAAAGGCGACTTCACTGCCACAGGCGCAGATAACTTCTGCATAGTCCCATGGACAACTTACGAGGACACATTAGAGCAAGATAGCCTCGAAACTTGGGACACAACGCAACCTGGCAATGTCGGACATTCGATCAACGTAACTGGGCACGGATTCTTGCCTTCAAAGCAACCTGAATGGGGTCCAAATACGGAGGTAACTATTCAGATTGTATTCACAGACGTTGCGCCACTGGAAAACTCTGACTCGGCTTCGCTAAGTCGCTGGCGACGAATATTCAACGGAACTTCGCAGCTCAATTGTGACAACATCACATGGAGCCCGAGGCTCTCTGAATTCAATTATTCGGTTGCACCAAAAACAGACTTTCGCGGATATTGGAGTGCAACGATTCAGATTCCACAATGTTTCGGTGGGTTGCACGCTATCTACGCGCGCGAAGTCGCAGTCCTAACAGAACCAGGAAAGTCTGGGCCAAAGACCGATTTCGAGAGAAATGTTGTTAGCGGCTGGCCAACATGCACGCATACTAAACAGGAGGAGCAAGCAGTACTCTTTGACGTCTATCCAGAGATCAAAGCTCCATCTACAGTGTTGACTGGGCAATACATGAGCCTGAATATTGAAGGCCTTCCATTGCCGAAATACTATAAACTGAAGAAGAACAACATTGAAATTATCAAGAGTCGCGACTGGTGCCTCGTAATTGACTTTGGAGGCTGCGAACAATGGGTTTTTGAAAACAAGCGAATCCGAAACAACGAGCTTGACTCATCATGGGCATTGGAAATGTGGTACCCATTCTCATATTACTCGCCTGACATCGCAGACAACTTGGACAGCCCTGTTTGGAAAGGAAAACTAACCTCCGCAACGACTGAATTCACAAGCAACGACCTCCAATTCCACATTGGATCGCGGTTCCTCAAAGTGCCAGTGCTTCCAGCTGACAATTACAATCTAACAGTCTACTACTTCGACAAAGAAACCCAGTTTTTCGTGCGAGGCGGTTATGCAGCCCAGACTGAAATTAGCGTGTTAAAGGATCCGCTGAACTTGAGGGTTGAAGTTGGCAAGATACACTTTCCAGGCGAGATCGTAGACGTACTAGCCAGCATAGACGTTGATGGAATTACTGAAGACGCAACAACCTTAAGCTTCGGACTATTCAAAGGGGACACATTTGTTCAAGCACTCAACTATGGCAGAATAGATGAGGGTGCCTACGTGGCTTCTTTCACTTGCCCTTCAGGTGAAGGCGACTATTTCGTAAAAGCTTCAGCGTCAGTAGACTACGAGTTGTTCAAACTCTATGGGTCTTCAATTGCAAGCTTTACAGTGAGTCCTACCATGAATGGCTACAATTCGCGCCTAGTTACGATCGAAGGGAAGATCGCCACTTTGCAGACGGATGTTGGGGAAATCAAGGTAGATCTGTCAACCGTCAACGCCAGAATTGTTAGCATCGAAAGCGGAATCGCAACGATAGAGACAAACTTAGGCACACTGAGCGCAGACATTACAAGTATAAACAGCAGAGTTGTAAGCATTGAAGGCGCGATGGCAACATTAAAAACAGACCTAGGCAATCTAACGACCAGCGCTCAAAACATTAATGCTGTAATAACAGGGCTGCACGGCGACGTAGTGGAGATCAGCACATTGGTTGGAAAGATGGAAGCAAAACTCGAAGAGTTGAATGGCGTGGTCACGATCGAAAAAGATGTAGCCACAATCAAAACTGACATCGGCGAGCTAAATGGCAGAGTTCTTAAACTCGAAGGAAACACGGCAACGATCAAAACTGACTTGGGCACGATAACGACCAAGACAGATTCGATAGTAAACAACATTAGTCTACAACCATTCGCAATTGGGTTGGCTCTCATAGCAGCGCTTCTAACAATAGCCGCAGCAATCGTAATACTAAGAAAAATATACCCAAAGTAGATCCTTCATTTTCCCTTTTTCTTTTCTTCTAGCCAGTTTTTGCACCAGAGTTTTGTTATAGAAGACGTTTCCACACTACTTATAACGTTTCAAACGCACTAATACTACTGTTTATCTAGTTCAAAGCGTCCCAATTGGTTGGTAAGTCTGTCTAGGTGAGGCCTTAAATGACGAAATGCGCGTCTAGAAACAACAGAAAGCTAATACTCGTTCGCAGCGACCTACTGGAGAAGGTGGCGCGCATTACCGCCAAAGAGGGAAAGACATTCTTTGCGTTCACAAACGAGGTTTTCGAACGCGCAATCGAAGCCCATGAAATGGAGGTAACACTAGCTGAAGCTTTAGAGTTCTACAAGATGCTCAAGACTGGCAAGAATCTGGGCAGTATTGTTCTACCCTCCGACTTATTCAAATACATGTCTCAGAGGCTTTATGCAATCGAACCTGATCGGGTGTTGAGCAATTGGTACGAATCAGGCTTGTGGAATGGAAGTTACTTAAGCATAAAGTTTCACGGACAGGATAATTTGGAAGTTGTGAAAAGTTTCGTAAAAGCAAGCCTGTGGGATTTGAATGAGTTCATAATCAGCCGTAGCAATGACGGACTTGATGTGAAATGCTTTTCTCCAAACCTATCTGTTGAGTGTATTGAAATGTTGGAAAAGTTTCTCGAAGGTATATTCAACTCCTTTGGCTACTCTGTAAAGCGGAGCCTTTGCTTGCGGGGCATAATTACAATGGGCCTTGTGCATGATGGCGAAGATGAAAAGACGCGCGCGTTCATTCGCAGACCATCAATGCAGATCGAAAGCCAGGAATAGTCAAAGCCCGTGTAGCTGATGCCTATCCGTGCAACATGAAATCTTATCTGGCAAATCTGTCGTTCTTCCATACATCAGCGGTGTCACTGTAACCTCTTTTTTCCCAGTACCCAAGAATCCTATCTGCCATGAATCTTAACCTTGTGACCCACATGGCGCTCTTGTAGGCGTACTTGCTTGGGGCAACCAACCTAACAGGAAAACCGAGGCCAACTTCCAACTTTTTTCCATCTAGTCTAAACGCCAGCAAAACGTCGTCACCCAAGAGTTCCTCTGCCCCAAAAGAGGTCGTGTAGCTATCTGCACACTCGAACAGAACGTATTTCCCATTTTTAAATGGTTTGACTAAACTAATTATGTCTCTGAAGCGTACGCCTTGCCATCTGCAGCCAAGAACGCTCCAACCTTCCACACAGTGAAAATCGCTCGCAGACTCAACCATTGGAAGTTTAAGGAAGTCGCTCCAGCCAAGCTTCTGAGGGTTCTCAACTTCGCCATCTATGGCTAGAGCCCAAGTTTTCAAGTCGATTTTGGGTGCATTACGTGTTATGCCCGGGTGATCCTCGAACCACCTCAGAATACGATCGACTGGAGTCTGATTTGGCGGCAGCTTCCTCTCTGCGGATGGCATTTGTGCTCAGCTAAAGCAAAGGAGGATTATGAAAATAAGGCTTACTGGAAACTCTCAACAGTCCCGGCCTAAGAAATCAGCCAAGGATCTCTGTTTTCCTTCAGCCTCAGCAAATCCTGCAACTTTGACACCTACTCTTCTTGCTTTCAGCTCACATTCTGCAAGAAGCTTTTCGAAAAGCTCTTTCACAGTTTTTTTCAAAGTTCCCAAATCATTAACTGGCATTTCGAAAGTTTTGGCTCGACTGCGCACGCTCATGTCCACCAGAACAGCCATTACGCCGACAGACTTGAAACCAACCTTGCGTTGCGCAACTCTGGCGTACACAGCATCGCAAAGCGTGTCAGTCATTTCCAGAATGCGTACCAGGTCTTGCGTGTCCTCTTTCAACGTTGCGATTCTGCTTATGGACTCAACATCACCTTTTTCTTGAACGGGCGTATCGTCCTTTCCCAAAGCAGCTTCATGAAAATACGTTCCCCCTCTCTTCCCGAAAACCTCAACAAGCCTTTCAACATCATATTTCGCTAAATCGCCGATCGTGACAATTCCTAAAACCTGCATTTTCTCAAAGGTCTTTCTACCCACACCGAGAAGGCTGTCTACCGGAAGCGGAGCTAGAAAACTTTCAACTTCCTCAGGCTTAACCACTGTCAAGCCGTCGGGTTTTTGGATGTCGGAAGCGATCTTCGCAACCAGCTTGTTCGGCCCGATGCCTATCGAGCATGTTATTCCTTCCCTTACCTTGACAGCCTTCTTAATTTCTATAGCCAGAATTCTTGCGTCTCCAAAATCCCCCTTAACCCTTTGATTCACATCCATGTACGCTTCATCCACTCCAACCTGCTCAAAACTGTCAGCATAGCCTTTCAAAATCTCCATTATCCTCCCTGAAACCTCATCATAGAACTTGTGATCCACAGGCAGAAAAACAGCGTCCACGTTCTCAAGCTTCTTCTTTGCCAAGAAAATGGGGATTCCAGACTTCACTCCATACCTCCTTGCAATATAGTTGGCTGTGCTCACGGCGCCGCCGTCTTCGCTTCGTCCGGAATACACACCTACGACCACTGGCTTATCTTTAATCGCCGGATTCCTTTTCTCCTCGCATTGAGCGAAGAAATAGTCGAAGTCCACCAGCATTGCTAATCTCGAGGGCAAAGTCTTCCCTTCTTAATAAGAGAAAAAACGCTTTACGATTTACGTCTTTTCCCGTGTATCATTTATATGAGAACGCTAATTTAAGACGGTTACAGCCTGATTTGTGGAGCACTCGGCAAGAAGATGGACAGTAGCACGAAGCGCATTGCAGCGCAACGCGTTCAAACGCTCTTTCACTTAGCAAGGGAAAACATAAATGAAGATTATGCGCTGGCTCAGCGTTACGTTGAAATGGCTCGGAAAATTGCTATGGCCGCTCGGATTCATTTGCCAAAAGAGTATAGGCGTCAGGTCTGTCGGCATTGTAAAAGCTTTATCTTACCCGGTGTGAACTGTCGTGTAAGAGTAAAACAGCGGAGAGAACCTCACATAGTCATCACCTGTTTGAACTGCGGAAAGCAGATGCGAACACCTCTAAAGAAAAGAAGGGAGAAAGTGAAAACATGAGCGAAATCACAGCTGGAAAGAAGCGTTTTGTCAAGCGTCAGCTGTCTGATCAGCAGCCAACGGTGTGGATTGGCAAAAGCGGAGCCTCAGTGGAAGTGCTGAAGGAAATCGAGAAGCAGCTGGATAAGAACAAGATGGTTAAGGTCAAAATGTTGAAAACTGCCTTCAAGAGTGGTGAAGCAAAGCAGGTTGCCATGCAAACTGCCGAGCAAACGGCCTCTTCGTTGGTGGAGGTTAGAGGGCATACTTTCATGCTTTACAAGCGTCGCAAAAAGTGAAAGCCTTTATATTTGGCTTAATAGTTTTACTGAGGGAAAGCTAAGAGGATAATGCATCTTGATAACGCCCAACGACGTTCCGGCATCCAAGTTCATCGAGAAACTGGCCAAACATCTGAAAGACAACGTTGACACGGTGAATCCGCCAGCTTGGGCAAGCATCGTGAAGACTGGTTCGCATGTTGAGAAACAGCCTCAGAACCCAGACTGGTGGTACATCCGTAGCGCTTCGGTACTGCGAAAGGTTTACGTTCATGGGCCGATAGGCGCTGAGAGACTGCGAGCTGACTATGGAGGAAACAAAGGCTCTCAAGTTAAACCAGCCCATGCAACCAAGGCTGGCAAATCGATAGTTCGCAAGATTCTGCAACAGTTAGAAACTGCTGGTCTGATTGAGACACTGAAGCCACAGGGAAGAAGAGTATCCAAAAATGGAAGAAAGGTTCTACATGACTTGGCGGAGGAACTTCATAAGGAGTTGACGAAGCAACTTCCAGAACTGGAAAAGTATGCTAAGGGTGGATAGCGTGTCTGACGAAGAGCTGGACGAGCTCCGCAGGAGGAAACTGGCAGAGATGCAACGTCAAACCGTCGACGAGCAAAGGCAATTGCAGATGCAGCAACAGCTGGAACAACAGAAGCAAGCGTTGCTGAGAAACATATTGAGTCCAGACGCACGACAAAGGCTGACGAATCTGAAGATGGTTAGGCCGGAGTTCACGGAGCAGCTAGAGTTGCAGTTGATCCAGCTTGCCCAGCAAAGGAAACTGCCGATACCTGTGTCGGATGCGCAGTTGAAGCAGATCCTTGTGCAGTTACAAACGCAAAAGCGTGAAACAAAGATAAGAAGGTTATAATCATGGCACGACATAAACCGACCGCGAAGAAACGCAGACTGGCAAGAGCAGGTAAAAAGAAGAAAGCAGTTCCAACATGGGTTATAGGCAAGACTGGCGGAAAGTTCCGAACCCACCCAGGCAGAAGGAGCTGGCGCAGTCGGAAGTTGAGAGCATAGGTGACTTTTGATGAAGAAGGATGAAGACGAGAAAGAAGAGTTGAAAGCAGAAGAGAAGTCGGCTGAAACTGAAGAAGAAACTGAAGAGGAGCTGGGAGAGCTTCTGAAGGACGAAGAGGAGAAAGAAGAAGAGAAACCGGAAGAAGAGAAAGCTGAAACGGCTAAAGCTGAAGAAGCGGAGGAAGAGGCAGAAGAAGCCGAGGTGCCTTCGAAGAGGGAGAAGGAAGAAGAAGAGGAAATCGTTGAGGAGAGGACATACACGGTTCCGTTGAGCAAGGCATGGATTATGCCGCCGAGTAAACGCGCGCCAAGGGCCATGCGGATTCTTAAGAGTTTCATAATAAAGCATATGAAACTTGAGAAACGCGCGGAAGCCGAAGAGGGGGAGGAAGAGGAGCCTAAGCGTTTAGTTGTCAGCAATGAAGTTAATGAGCGGATTTGGAGTAGAAGCATCGAGAAGCCGCCTAGAAAGCTGCGGGTGAGAGCTGCGAAAGACAAAGAAGGTAATGTGACGGTTTATTTGGCTGAAGGCGAGTGATCTTTGGCCATTTATTTTTCAAGCCTTGTCGGAAGCGCAAGCATAGGCGTGTACTCGCTTGCAACCGACAAGATCGTGATAATCCCCAAATTTGTGCCATTAGAAATAGCTGAACGCATTGAACACTGGCTAAAAGTCAGACTGATACACACGTCCATAGGCGGTTCAATTCTTGTTGGGGCCTTTGCCTGCGCGAACTCGAACGGGATATTGCTTCCGCATCTTGTGCTTTCTGAGGAGCTTGACGCAATCAGGCATGGTTTTGACGGAAACATAACTGTCATGGAAACGAAAAAGACGGCTTATGGGAATCTGGTTTTGGCGAACGATTATGGTGCGATCGTTGATCCGCGGTTGAAAGAGAATGAGGTTGCTTTGGTTTCTGAGACTTTGGGTGTTAAGGTGGTGGCGGGTGAGGTTGCCGGTCTGCCTTATGTTGGTTCTCTGGCAGTGGCAACGAACAAGGGTGTTTTGGCCCATCCTCTACTGACGGATGAGGAGCGGAAGGTTTTGGAGGATGTTTTGCGGGTTCCGGTTGATGTTGGAACGGTGAATTGTGGGATACCTTATGTTGGTACGGGTCTTCTTGCCAATCGGCGTGCGGCGGTTGCGGGTTCGATGACTACTGGACCCGAGGTGTTTATAATTGGGAATGCTCTGGATGTTGTGCAGGAGGAAGAGGAAATTGAAAGTCTTCAAAATAACGGGTGAGATTAAGAAGCCTAACTTGAAAACGCCGTTCGTCAAGGAGATAGTGGCCTTGAAGCAAGAGCACGCCATAGAGCGTGTCTACGCCGAGTTGGGCAGTAAGCATCGTGTGAAACGTTTCCACATCAAGATCACCAATGTTAAAGAGGTTCCTGCTGAAGAGATTGTTAATCCGATGTTGAAGAAGCTAGTTATTGGAGAAGAGGAAGTTGGAGAATAAGAATGAGGAAGAGCTTCGAAGGTTAAGTGTTGAAATGCGTCTGCTTGAACAGACGGCGGAAGCCCTCCAAGCTAGGCATAACATGGTTAACACGGTTATTACTGATTTGACCGTTGCGAACATGACTTTGGAAGGGTTGGAGAAGGAAAAAGAAAACGCTGAACTGTTAATTCCCATCGGCGGAACGTCCTACATTAAAGCTAAGCTTGCAAACACCGAGAAGGTCACGGTCGGTGTTGGTGCAGGAGTTTCGGTTGAGAAGACTTTGCCTGAGGCTAAGGAAATTGTTAAGAATCGTCTTGTCGAGTTGGAGAAGACTCGGTTGGCGTTGCAGCAGCAGTTTTCGCAGGTTGCCGAAAAGATGAACGATAACAAAGAGAGATTTGAGGCTTTAGTGGCTGTGGTGCGCGGGGAGAAAGCGCAGTAGCATGTTTGAGAAACTTAAGTCTGGTCTCAAAGGTCTCATTGGCAAGGTTACAACGACTGAGCTTAAGGGTGAAAGCCTTCGTCCAGTTCTCGCCGATTTCAAAATTAGTCTTGCAGAGAATGACGTTGCTTTTCCAGTTGCGGATCGCATTTGCGACGAGATGGAGAAACGGCTTGACAAGGTTCAGGTTAAGCGTCTTGAGGATAAGAAAAAGATTGTGGAGAACAGTCTAAGAGAAGTGCTTCTGGAGACAATGAACGCAAACAGCAATATTGATTTGTTAAAAGCAATTGAAGAGAAACGTAAGAAGAACGAGCCTTACGTGGTTATTTTTGTCGGAATTAACGGCACTGGCAAGACCACGACTATTGCGAAAGTAGCTCGCTTTTTAAACAAGAAGGGTTATTCTGTTGTTCTTGCTTGCAGCGATACGTACCGTGCAGGTTCGATTGAGCAGCTGGAAGAGCATGCTAAACGACTCGGAATAAAGATGATCAAGCACTCCTATGGTGCGGATCCCGCGGCAGTTGCATATGACGCGATTAGCCATGCTAAGGCTCATGGAATCAACGTTGTGTTGATTGATACGGCGGGTCGGATGCAGACGAACCGGAACCTGATGAGTGAGTTAGAGAAAGTAAAACGCGTAATTAGCCCTGATTTGGTGGTTTTGACGGTGGATTCGCTGACTGGCAATGATGCGGTTATGCAGGCTGAAGAGTTTCACAAAAGCGTGGGCATAGACGCAACAATACTGACGAAGGTAGATGCTGACATTAAAGGCGGTTCAGCCTTGAGTGTGACTTACATTACAAAGAAGCCTATTCTGTTCATTGGAACGGGACAGACATATGACGACTTGGAAGTTTTCGTGCCTGAAAAATTCGTGCAGATGATTCTCAGCTAGCGAGTTGATCTGGCCCTAGCAGACAGATACGTTTATTTCGCCAATGCTTTCCAAATCTAGCCTGACATGGTGGCATATCGTGAGGCGGAGGGTCGGCGTTCGTGGGGGTCGCGGTTGACGTTACGGGCTTGGTAAAAGTTTACAATGGCAAAACTAGGGCTTTAGACGGCGTGGACCTGAAGGTTGAGGCTGGCAAGGTTTTTGCGTTGCTTGGTCCGAATGGCGCGGGCAAAACCACGCTGATGCGGATTCTGACCACCCAGCTTAGGCCCACCGCAGGCGTGGCCTACGTTTTCGGGCTGGATGTGGTGCGTGAAGGCAGCAAAATTCGAAGGTTGATAAGTTATGTTCCTCAAGAAATGAGCGTGTGGACTGACGTAAGCGGATACGAAAACCTTCTGGTGTACGCCAAGATTTTTGGCATTCCATCAGCTGAGCGGAGGAAGACGATTGATGAGGCTTTGGCGGGTATGGGGCTGGCCGAAGTTGCTAACAGTCTCGTAAGAACTTATTCGGGCGGCATGGTGAGGAGGCTTGAGGTCGCATGTGCTATGCTCATTAAACCCAAAATCATGTTTTTAGACGAGCCAACTATTGGTCTTGACCCCTCAGCGAAGAAGGTCGTTTGGGAAAAACTCACCTTGTTCAAGAAGGAGTACGGCGTGACCGTGTTTTTCAACACGCATTACATGGATGAGGCAGACCTGTATTCGGACGAGATAGCCATAATCAACCGAGGCAAAATCGTCACTTTAGGCACGGCTGTGGAGCTGAAGCACTCGCTCGGAGGCGAGGTCATTCTGTTCAGTCTCGAAGGCAACGGCGTTGGGGACGAGTTGATCGAGAAAGTCAAGGCTTCAGTCCTCGCCAAAGAGGTCATGGTGAGCAACTCGGAGCTGAGTGTGCTTGTGGATGAGGCTGAGACGGCTTTGCCGCACATCATTGAAATCCTTAGAAGCACAGGTGTCTCGACTGGAAAGATCTCGATAACCAAGCCGACTTTGGATGACGTGTTTTTGAAGTATGCTGGTACTCGGCTTGAGACGAGCGGCAGAATCAGCGAGGTCACTCGCATGCGTGACATGATTAGGAGAGGCTAGGCATGAAGGATGCAATTAGGAACATGTTTGTTATGATTGAGCTCGAACTAAGACGATTGAGGCATGACAGGACGGAGCTTTATTTCAGGGCGGTTCAGCCTATACTTTGGATTGTGGTCTTTGGGCCTGTCATGAGTTCTGTTAGAGCCATTCCTACAGGAGGGATTCCTTACACGGATTTTATCACGCCTGGGGTGATGATTCAGTCCACGACGTTTCTGTGCATCTTTTACGGATTGATGATGGTTTGGGAGCGGGATTCGGGGATTTTGAAGAAGCTTCTGGTGACGCCTGCCTCGCGATATGCGACGGTGATAGGTAGATCGATGGCTTCAGGCATTAGAGCCATATTTCAGGCCCTCATAATCGTGCCTGTGGCGTTACTCATAGGCGTGAGGTTTGTGCCTGATGTAGGCTATTTCGCGCTTGCCATGGTGATCATCTTCTTTTCGTCAGGAGGCTTCGCTGCAATATCCATATTCGTGGCGTCCTTCATGAAAACCCGCGAGCGATTCATGGGCATAGGCCAAGCGATAATTATGCCGTTGTTCTTCGCCAGTAACGCGCTTTACCCAGTCGAGATGATGCCTGACGCATTGAAGTATTTCTCAGCCGTCAATCCAATGAGCTACGTGGTTGACGCGGTGAGAGGGCTTTTGATCACTGGGAACCTTTCAGGCCTGCTCATTGATGTCTTGGCCATAGCAGTGTTCGATGCTGTAATGTTCATCATAGCCTCGGTAAGCTTCAGAAAAATAATCGAATAAACACGGTGGCTAGTACTTGCCCAGCAACTTGAGTAGTATTGTCTTTGATGAGTATAGCCTGTTCTCGGCTTGCTCGTATATTACCGATTTTGGGCTTGTTATTGCATCTGCGGTGATTTCGTACCCGCGGTGGATAGGCATGTCGTGCATGATGCAGGCGTTGCTATTTTTGAGGAGTTCCTTGCTTATCTGGTAGGGCATCATGAGCTTAAGGCGTTTCTCCTTTTCAGCGGTGAATTTGGGGTCGGTGAAGAACTCCATGTCAATCCACGTGTCCGTGTAAACGAAGTCAGCGTCCTTGACGGCGGCTTTGACATCTGTGGTGGTTTCCCATAAGCCGGTTTTCTTTGCTTCCTCCATGAGTTCGTTGTCTCGGGTTGGTTCGTTGAATATCGGCGTAACTGTTATGAGCTTTACTCCTGTCTTTGTGCATCCTTCGATCAGCGAGTTGCAGACATTGTTGTGGATGCCAATGTAAACGAGTTTTGCGCCTTTTAACGTGCCCTTCTTCTCCTTCACGGTCATGAGGTCGGCGATGGCTTGGCTGGGATGATATTTCTCGTCGCAGCCGTTTATGACGGGCACGCGGGAAGCGTTAGCTATAGCCTGCAGATCCGCGTTTCTCAGCAGTCGAGCCATTATAGCGTCAACATTTCTGCTTAGGTATTGGGTTTCGTCACCTACGTCGGCTATGCCGAGATTTGTGGTGCGCCAGTCAATGTACAGTGCATGTCCGCCAAGCTGGGTCATGGCAACTTCAAAAGACACGCGCGTTCTTGTGCTGGTTTTCTGGAAAATCAAGGCGAGGGACTTGCCGTCCAGTTCTTTTCGACATTTTTCCGGGTTTTTCTTGATTTCTATTGCTTTATCTATCATCTGCGTCAGCTGTTGGCCGGATAATTCCTTGAAGTTGAGTAAGTGCATACAGGTTTCACTTTTCCACACGGAATAGCAGGATTGACTAATAAAACTTTTCCGAACACCTGAACGGCTTTACGCTAGATGCTATTCTGCAATCGTTACGAACAAAACTTACTGACCGTGAAACCGCAAGCAACACAAACAACAACAGTACTTCCGGTTTCACTCGGTGATCAAACCTATTGATAAGGAAGGAGTAGACATCGCGAGAGGGCCTCTGAGCGGTTCACGGACTTCGGCTACAATTCTATCAGGCTAACAGCATATTCATTACTTGCTTGACCGTATCTATCGCCTTGCTAAGTCCGAATTTAGGGAGGCATACAACATGATACTGCTCGTCGCCTCAAACAGAGACATTGCGAGTCTTAACATCAAAAACAAGATCCTAGGCCATTACAAGTTCAAGAAGACAAGCGAAACCTTCTTGGACAACCCCACTTACGAAGCAAACTTGGGCAACAAGGCAGTCAAACTCGTCACATTGCAGGAAGAGTCAATCCGCGCACAAAACGTCTCCGACTCATTCGCTAACCTAGAGCTTGTAGTCTTCATTTCTCGACACAGCAGCGTCAGCGGAACCCCCACTCTCTCCGTGCATACGCCCGGCAACCTAGGCGAAGCAGAATTCGGAGGGCTCCCAAGAGAAGTCTCAGTCTCGCCTGCTGGCGCCATGCGGGACGCCCTAATAGTCATGAAGAAGCTCAAGGATGAAATGCGGCTGGCTTACGCGGTTTCTTACGAGTGCACGCATCACGGCCCTTCCCTAAACGTGCCAACCATGTTTGCGGAGCTCGGAAGTTCGCCTGAAAAGTGGAAAGACCAGAAAGCTGCTGAAGCCGTCGCGCACGCGGCAATCTCAGCCATCTCCAGCTTCGGAGAATCAAAGGTTCCTGCAGTGCTTGGCATAGGCGGGCAACATTACAATGCGAAGTTCACACGGTTGGCGTTAGAAGAGAATGTCGTCTTCGGTCACATGATACCAAAATACGCACTGCCATAAGTGGATTCGGAGATTATCAAACAATGCATAGCAAAAACACGGGAACGAGTCGAGTCGGTGCTATTGGATTGGAAGGGAATAAAAGGCGAAGACAAGCCAACGCTTCTTCAATCACTCCGCGAAATAGGCATATCCTTCAGTAGAGTCTAAGCACCACTTCCATGAGAGAAAGGTTAATAGAAATGCGCAGGCTATCTATTCAGAGCCTAAACGGACAGCAACGTTTATATCAGATTTGAAATGTTGAGTGTGGGATGAACCTTGGGCCTAAGATCATTCCTTTCCCAGTGTGCAAGAACATTGAAGCTGGCCACAAAGCCGGGAAGAAGCGAGCTCTGGCTCTCGATCAAAATATGTTTCCTAGGCGTATGCGCAATTGGATTGATCGGATTTGTGATAAAGCTTGTCTCCACAGCTCTCAATCCAGGTCAACCTCAGACACAGTAGAAGGAAGAAGCTCTGATGGAGAAACAAACCGAGCCAGCGACAAAAATTTTTGCTGTAAAAACAACTACAGGCCAAGAGAAGAACGTGGCTAGACTTGTCGCTGCAAAGGTCGAAATGACCAAACTCCCCATAAGAGCAATCCTTGTCCCTGAAGTGCTTAAGGGCTACGTTTTCATGGAAGCTGAAGGTCCACACTTTGTGGAAGAAGCCATAACCGGCATCAGGCATGTGCGATCACGGATCCCGGGCATTGTAAACTTTCCGGAAATCGAGCGCTACATTATCAAAAAACCAATTCTTGAGGAATTGAGCGAAGAAGACATTGTAGAAGTCACAGGTGGGCCTTTCAAGGGCATGCGGGCAAAGATAACGCGCATAGATAAAACCAAGGCTGAGGTCACCCTTGAACTGCTGGAAGCGACCTTTACCTTGCCTATCACAGTTCATTCAGATTACGTTAAGCTAGTTGAAAAATCACGAATAGGAAGTACCTCTGGTAGAGGAGAGACGTAAAAATGGCAGACAAAAAAATCATAGAACTACTAGTAAGCGGTGGACAAGCAAACGCTGGACCGCCTTTAGGCCCTGCTCTAGGTCCTCTCGGCGTAAACGTCATGTCGATTGTGAACAAGATCAACGAGGTTACGAAGGACTACTCTGGAATGAAAGTTCCAGTCAAGGTTGCCGTTGATCCCGATACCAAGGAATTTGACGTAACCGTTGGGACTCCGACTGCATCGGCTTTGATAGTGGCCGAACTAAAGATTGAAAAAGGCTCTGGGACTCCTAACACGGCGAAGGTCGGAAACCTCAGCATGGACCAGATCGTCCGCATTGCCAAGATCAAACGTGCTGAGCTACTGGCGAGAAACTTGAAGATGGCTACCAAAGAAATCTTGGGCGTGTGCGTGAGCATGGGTGTTACTGTGGAAGGCAAAGATCCGCGTGAAATTCAAAGAGAAATCGGCGAAGGCAAGCACGACGTCATATTCAACCAGAGTGAAGCCTAAGAGAATATTTTTATAACCGCGTTCCATTCCCTCATTGGCATGAGGCCTCTAAAATGCCCTTAGACCAAAAAACAATACTAGCCGCAGTCAAAGAGGCTAAAGGAAAATCAGAAAAGCGAAAATTCAACCAATCCATAGAGCTGATTCTCCAACTAAAAGACATCGACATGAAAACAGAAGGCAAAGTTCAGGAAGTCGTCGAACTGCCCTTCGTTCCTGAAAAAACCAACAAGATATGCGTGATCGGCTCCAGCGATCTGGCCCTGAGGGCAAAAAAAGCCAATGCCGACCGAGTTGTTGAACGCTCAGAGCTCGAAAGCATGGCTGGAAAGAAGCCGGAACTGCGGAAAATATCTAACGAATACGACTTTTTCATAGCTGAAACTCCCCTGATGCCTCTCGTAGGCAGAACTCTAGGTCCTGTGTTGGGCCCGAGGGGAAAAATGCCTATTCCAATTCCGCCGAACGTGGATCTGACTGCGTTGATGGCAAAACACCGTAAAACAGTTATCGTTAGAACGCGAGGTCAACCTCTCTTACAGTGCCGAATTGGCATGGAAGACATGAAAGACGAGGAGATAACCGAAAACATAATGGCTGTTCTACGCGTTTTAGAGGGGAAACTTAAGAAGGGAATGAAGAACATCAAATTCGCGATCATAAAAACCACGATGGGTTCGCCTGTAAAAATCAAGTAATGAGAGGAAAGCCAATGCCAGCCCAACAGATCTTGCAGCAAAAAATAAGCGAAATTGAAGAAATCACCCAACTGCTAAAACAGCACTCAGTCATCGGAATAGCAAGCCTGCAGAAAGTCAGAGCTTCTCAATTGCAGGCGCTGAAGAAGAACCTAACTGGCAAGGTGCGCATGCAGGTCATAAAAAACACGTTGATCCGAAAGGCTGTTGAAAACTGCAAGGACAAGCCTGAACTGGCGAAACTTGCGGAGCACTTGACTGGCGCGAATCTTTTTATGTTCACGGACATGAACCCGTTCAACTTGGTGCTCACTCTGAAGAAGGGCAAAATCCAAAGCACGGCCAAGGCTGGCGACTTTGCCGCTTTCGACATTGTTGTGCCCACGGGCAATACGGGACAGGCACCAGGACCGATAATCAGCCAGCTGAACGCTGTTGGTTTACCCACGCGTATCGAATCGGGCAGCGTCTGGGTAGCCAAAGACACGTTGGTTGCCAAAAAAGGCGACGTTATCGATGAGAAGCTGGCCGGCGTTTTGTCGAAGCTTAACATTAAGGCTGTTGAGCTGGGCATCGCTATGCGCGTGGCTTTCGACGAAGGCTTGATTATCACTCAGGAACAGCTCAAGATTGATGTTGACGCGACGAAACATAGCCTTGAAAGCGCCAGCGCTGACGCTTTCGCGTTGTCGTTAAGCATTGCTTATCCGACGGACGACAACATTGTGATGCTTATCCAGTTTGCTCATCGTGAAGCTCGAGCGCTCTCGATGGGCGCGTCCGTGCCGACCAAGGAAACGGTTGAAGATTTGGTGCGGAAGGCTCATCTGGAAATGTTAAGTTTAAGTAGTCGATTGCCTACCTTAGAGGAAAAGGCAGTTCAAGCGGAGAAGTCTGAAAAAAGTTAAAATAGTCGATTGGCGAGGTGAAAATGTATGGAATACATATACGCCGCAATGCTCCTTCACAAGGCAGGAAAAGAAATCAACGAACAAAACCTGACACAGGTTCTGACAGCAGCAGGCATAAACGCCGACACCGTCCGAGTCAAGGCCCTAATCGCAACACTAGCTGAAGTCAAAATTGACGAAGCCATTAAATCCGCTTCCACGATGATGGCCGCACCGGCCGCCGCACCCGCAGCCGCCGCACCCGCAACTCAGGCGAAGCCGAAAGAGGACGAAAAGAAGAAGAAGGAAGACGAGAAGGCCAAGGAAGAAGCGGCGCTCGAAGGACTCGGAGCACTATTCGGTTAGACAGTCTAACCTCCACTTTTCATAATCTTCTAAAGACTTGCAGAATTTTTCCTTCTTATGTGTCTTGCTAAAGACTCCTGAACCTTTGCCATTTTGGAAAGGTTTTTCTATGAATCGGTTGATGTTTATGTGACCTGTTGACCGAGTTGACGTAAATGGATTTGGAGAAAGGTTTCCTTGGTGGTTTTCTGGTTTTGGGATTTGTTATCTTCGTTGTTGGTTTTCTGACGGGTATGTTGGCTCTTGTTGTAGTTTCTGTTGGCAGAGACGTCACGAGTATAAGTGCCATGCTTTTTGCGCTGGGCTTCATCCTCGGCATGCTTACCATTGCGCTAACGATGGTCATGATAAAACTGAGCAAACTACAGAAGACTGACTAGGATCCTTGGCTGGTTTTGGTTTTTGACATAGTGTCTGTTAGCATTTTCACGCTGACTAACACTATCCAACCCACCAGAATCATCACAGTGCCTGGGAGAGCAGTGACTCGATAAGTAAGCATGTAGGCTTCAAAGAGAAAAAACGAAATCGACATCGCCGCAAGAGAAGCTAATGCGAAACGTTTTCCGAATCTTTTGAACGCCTGAATTGCCAGTAATCCCGCGAAGAAAAAGTCACCCAGACCCAATCCCATGGGAAACTCTAAAGGTGGAAACGTAGGCAATGTTACAAGCACTGGGAGCTGCAGGCTTCTGGTAGCATTTGCCGCAGAAACCATCCAGCGGGTTACTAAAACCAGCATAACATCAACTGCTGTTATCAAGCTGACAAAAACCAGCGAAGTCTTCCATGTGAACAAGCTTTGCAGGTACAGCGTGATCATTACTGCAAAGATGACGGCATAAACATTGATGAGATAGACATCCCATATCGTCGTCTGCCTCGTAAGCACATACAAAACAACGAAGATTACGGGCGGAATCGCAGCCAGATACCAGCGGTTCTTGGAGAAGACGTATGTGAACAGGAAGAGCAGCATCGAGTACGAGAACAGAAATATGACCATCAGTGCGAGTTCGGTACGGACTATGACGATCAGGTAGACCATCACCACCATGCCCACCACAAGCAACACTGTGTCCCACACTCCAAAGGTTCTCTCTTCCAGCGAAGACTTCAGTTTGCCCTCGGTTTTCTGGTTCAAGAACATAGAAGCCAGTGTGATGAAGAAGAGCGCTAATGGCATGACGATGTCAAATTCAAATGGCATGTCTATCACTGTGCAAAACGCAACATTTAAGTCTTAAACACCAAATCGCACGTTCAGAATCGCCAAAGAAGCGATCACCGCCTCTTCCGTTCGCACTGTCTCGGTTCCCTGCTCTGGGATGGTGTTAACAACAAAATCCGTGATGTCTTCCAGTTTTAGTTCTTCCTGTTTGGCTATCTCGTGTAGACCCATCGTTGGCGGACCAAAAGCAATCATAACCGTCTTTGAGGTTCGCCATCTTTCAACAATCAAGTCAGCCATGTCCGCAAACGGCGCACCATACTTCGAAGTGGCGATAGCCAAATCGAAACCTCTACTTTTAACCAGTTTTCCAAAAAGCTGTCTCTCTAGCGTGACCGCATAACCCCCGTACGCCGAGGTTTCTTTCCGATCTGCAAGTTCTGCATGAATTTGCTTGTCGATTTCCACAATTTTCACCGTAATCCGCTTGCCGACGGGCATATCTTCTTGGGCTACTAATGCAGGTTGCTCGACCCCTATGTCGACCTGCAAGCCTTCAGCCGTCTTGGCCAAAACCACGCCTTCACGGTGCTCCCCAGTCTTCAAATTTGCTTTCCTATTGTTTGTCGGATGGTGAGGCGTTCGAAGCGGCGGAAGCACGCCGGCAAACTGCAGTTCCGGCATGATTTTGAATAGTCTCTTACGTAGGTACTGGGGCGTTTCTATGTATGAAAGCAACGTCCCAACCAGTCTTGCATCGGCTGCTTGATTAGCTCTGGGCTGGTCAGAATAAATTATGATTTCATCGACACGAAAGATGGCAGCCGCTCTTCCAATCAGTCCCACCTTCGCGGTTTTCTCACGCAAGTGCGGCGTATCAGAGACAACTGACGCAGGTATAGCTATCGAGAGTTTCTTGTCACTCAAACTTGGTCGCTTGAGAATTAGCAAGAGCGTTATTTTAGACCTTCTGTTTTAAAAGCAGAGCGCATAATAAAATTGAAGAGAGGTTGCCAGATTGCTAAAGACTGCAGTGTTGGACGATATCAATGCCATTAGACAAATCGACAAGAGCGACATGCTTTCTGTCATAGTCAACTCGACCAGACACCATCGCCAAGCTACAAAACTTGCCCAAAGAGTAGAAATTAACTACGACAGGCCCCGGGCTATAATAATAGCAGGCATGGGCGGGTCAGGCATAGGCGGCGAGCTTCTCAAGGATTGGGCGCGCAATCGAATATCTATACCTGTAGAGGTTTGCAGAGAATATTCACTGCCCAAATACGCAGACAAAGATACACTAGTCATAATCAATAGTTATTCCGGAGAAACAGAAGAATCACTCAGCGTGCTTCTGGACGCCGTAAAGCGAAAATGTAAAATAGCATGCGTCGCTTCCGGCGGCGCATTACTGAATTTCGCTGGAAAACTGGATCTACCCTACGTACAAGTTCCCTCAGGAATGCCGCCCCGCGCTGCTCTGCTGTATCTGTTCATGCCTCTGCTTATAATGCTGGAGAAGATAGGACTGATCAGGGGTTTAGATGAAGAGTCTTCGGAAGCGTTCAGAGTGATAAAGAAGGTTTGCGCGCAGAATTCTCCCGATAAACCGGTAAATAATAATTTTGCCAAAACTTTCGCATTGCAAATCTGTGGTACAGTTCCTGTGGTTTATGGTTTCGGGATTTATCGGTCTGCGGCTCAGCGAATGAAATGCCAATTCAATGAGAATAGCAAGATACCTGCAAAATGGGAGTACTTCTCGGAGCTCAACCACAACGAGGTCGTCGGCTGGGAAAACCCCGGAAGACTAGCCAAAGACTTCTCAGCAATCTTCATACGTGACGAGAATGAGCCAGACCAGATGCACCGAAGAATCGAAACAACCAAAACGCTGCTCCCCAAATCTATGAAATCCTACGAAATCCACAGCGCAGGCAAAAACAGCTTAGCCAAGATGCTCTCAGTCGTTTGCATCGGAGACTTTGCCAGCGTCTACTTGGCCATTCTGCGCCGCGTTGACCCAACACCCGTAAAGACTATCACTTTGCTCAAGAAGAAACTTGAAGAAAGCGGCTTAAGAAAGAAAATAGTAAGCAAGCTGACAAGAATCGCTCCAGCCGACCCATCTTCCAGCTAGCTGACGAATTCCTCAAACATCTTCTCGGCCACCTCAAGCGGCACTATCTGCGGTGGATGCTTGAAATTGTGAGCACAGATCGGCAAGATCGCCCCATTCTGCCTCTTGTTCAGTGCGATCTTCGTAGCTCTTATCACATCGAACAACACTGAGCCGGCGTTCGGCGCATCTACCGTCGACAGCTTCAAGTCTATCTGCATCGGTGTCTTTGCAAAGTGGGTTCCTTTTATCCAGAAGTAGCTGTCCCGTTTGTTCTGCAGAAAGTCCACGTAGTCTGTTGACCCTGCCACGATCTCGGTCTTGTAAGGCAGTGCAGCCTCGACCGACTTTGTTTTGATATTTCGTTTCATGTCTCTAGTTCGGTCCAGAGTGTCAAGTGATTCTGTTCCCCCGCCAACATCAAGCTGGTAAGTCTCTGCAATTCGAACCCCGTTCTTCGACAGGAGTTGTAACAGTGTCTTGTGAAGAGTGGTTGCGCCAACTTGGTCGACTAGGTCATCGCCTACAACCGGCAGACCCGCCTTCTCGAAGCGCTTAGCCCATGCAGCGTCGCTGGCTATGAAGTTGGGCGTGGTGTTCACAAAAGCGCACCCTGCACTGAGCGCTTGTTCAGCATAAAACTGCGAGGCTTTGGTAGCCCCACTCGGTAGCAGATTAAGCAAAATCTCCGTGCCTGTTTCCTTCAGGATTTTGGCTACGTTGATATCGGGTTCACTGCTAAGCTGGATGACGTTTTGAGTGTACTGGCCCACGCCATCCAAGACGGGGCCTTTCTGAACCAGAACACCTGAAGATTCCTGTTCGATCAATTTGGGCGCATTGTTTGGCGGAGCGAGTATAGCTTCAGACAGGTCCTTGCCGACTTTCCGGCTGTCGATGTCAAAGGCTGCGACTATCTGAATGTCTCTTGGGAAGAATCCGCCCAGGGTTAGGTGGTTTAGTCCAGTGCAGTCTTGCTGTTTGATGCATTTGCCATAATATTGTAGACCTTGGACCAATGCTGAGGCGCAGTTTCCAACGCCTGTCAGTGCGACTTTGATTTTCGACAAGTTCTGGCACCTTGTTTGCTTTCCTTATCTTACAATCAGCTTATAAAAATGCTACGCAGACGCAAAACGTCGATGTTCACGGTCTACTTGCGCAGTTTCTCGATGGGCACAAATCGTTCTCGGATCTTTGCTCTTTGAAGCGTATCCTTCCACAGCTCCAATCCCTTGCTTGTTTTCCATTTCTCTGGTGCTGGCAAACCCAACACCGCCAATTTGTCGCCGTTCTCGACCTTTTCAGCTGTAACACATTTCCCTGTATCGGGGTGCACAGGAGTAATAATGTCAGGCGCCACTGCCGCAAGCTTATCGTCCATGTAGGCCACAAGCACCTCATTCTTTGCCCTAAACTTGAACATGCTATTACCATACTCTCCAGTTCCGTAAAGTTTCACATCGACAAACGTAAAACCGCCTTCAGTCTCCCGTTCAACACTGTCAACAGTTCCTTCAAAAAGTTTGAACCCGCCTGTTTCTTTCAATAGTGCTTTCACGGGTTCCACAGCCTTTCGTAAGAGACTTCCAACACGCATAGCTCTCGACAAGCTGAGCTGAACAGGAGACATTTTAACCTGTGTTCCTGTCAAGATTCTTCTAGCCGTGTATGCACTGTGGCCCCATTCTGTAGCCAAGACGCGGGCGATTCTTTCTGCAGCTCTAGAATCTGCGTTCTCCTTTACAATAACCACGTTCTTACCATGCACGTCCGACACAACCATGGGCGCTAACGGAATACCGTCAATCGTGTAGACCTTCAAATGCACTTCTGGGACCGCTCTACCTGCCCCGTCTGCATCCACGACTGGCACACCACACCTTGCCGCTACATCAACCGCCGTCAACGTGTTAAAGCCGCCCAACTCGACCGGAATCGTAGCGAAAGCCGAAAAGCCAACGTATTCTTCTAAGGTTTTTAGTGTCTTCACCGCTGCATATGAATTGTATTCAATCGATGTTGTAGCTCCGATGCAGGCAAAATTCACCACCCGCGCATCATCTGGCACCTCACGTGGTGGTACAAGCTTGACGGTAAGACCATCTGAAGCCAATGCGTCGGTAATTTTGTAACCGCCTTCCGGGCTCCCTCCGCCGCCTGCCGAGAAAATGGCTGCGCCATCAACCAAATCCAGCAGGTCTTGATAGTTCAGCGTCTTCGATTCCCCCACCTCAAGTGTGCTTTTTCTTTTGAAGATTTATTATCTGGCAAGCCTTAAAATCTTGTTAACACAGCACCCTGAACGAGTTGAAACACGTTGGCGGAAGAAACCAAAACTCAGGATAAGCTCACAATCATTAACGAGCTGGCTCGTCGAAGAGGGTTTTACTGGCCTTCCTACGAGATATACGGCGGTGCAAGCGGTTTCGTCACTTATGGCTTGTTGGGCGCAAAACTGAAGCAGAAAATCGAGAATAAACTCCGCGAGGTCTTCGTCAACAAGCTAGGAATACTCGAAATGGAGTCTCCCGTAATCACTCCGGGCACCGTGTTCGAAGCCTCAGGTCATATAGACCACTTCAAAGAACCGATGGTCGAGTGCCAAAAATGCAAGAAAAACTTCCGCGCCGACCACTTGCTCCGAGAGAACAGAATAATGAGTGAAGCCGAAGCCGAAAAACTAAGCCTGAAAGAACTTGCTGAAGTTATTGAAAAGAATGGCGTCCGTTGCCCAGATTGTAATGGTGCTTTTGGCGAACCAAAACAGTTCCTCACAATGTTCAAAACAACCATAGGCCCTTACTCAGACGCCACAGGCTACGGGCGACCGGAAGCCGCACAAGGAATATTCGTGGAATTCAACCGCCTTTACGGCATGGCCCGCGGAAAACTGCCGTTCGGCGTTCTCCAGATAGGCCACGCTTTGAGAAATGAAATCTCACCACGACAAGGTCTCATGCGGCTCAGGGAATTCACAATAGCCGACCTAGAATTTTTCTTCGACCCAGAAGACGAAGACTGCTACACATTGAAAGAGGTCGAAAACGAAAAACTGCAGTTCCTACTAGCCGAAACCAGACAAAAAGACTCGGAAGAACTCACCGAACTCACTGTCAAGGAGGCATTGCAAAAAGGAGTAGTCAAGACGCAGTGGCTAGCTGTTTTCATGGCATTAGCTAAGCGACTGTTAAAGGATTTGGGTGTTCCGGCTGAAAAGCAACGTTTTATCGAGAAACTTCCGTGGGAAAGAGCCCACTATTCGCAACAGACCTTCGACCAGGAGGTTCTCCTCGACCGTTGGGGTTGGACTGAAGCCTCTGGCCACGCATACCGAACAGACTACGACCTGAAAAGTCACATGGACTCAAGCGGAGTTGACATGATGGTGTTCAAAGAATACGGAAAACCAGTCGAAAAAGAACAAGTGATCATAAAGCCTATAATGGCGAAACTTGGTCCAATCTTTAAAGAGGAAGCAGGCAAAATAGCTGAGCTGTTCGCTAAAGCTGACCCTGTAGAAGTTGAAACGTCTTTTAAGAAGAATGGCTATCACATGCTCGGTAATTACAAGATACTGCCGGAATATGTGGATATAAGCCGCCAGAAGACAGTGGAACGGGGCAGACGCTTCATCCCCCATGTCATCGAACCCAGTTTCGGCATAGACCGGCTCTTTTACATAGCGATGGAGTACGCTTACCAAGTCAAGGAAGACCGTGCGGTAATGAGTTTTCCCTGCGACATCGCTCCAGTGCAGGTGGGCGTTTTCCCGCTCATGAGCAAGGACGACATACCTGAAAAAACGCTGAAACTGCACAAGATGCTGTTAGATGAAGGCTTCGTCGCGGAGTACGATGAGGCAGGTTCGATTGGCAGACGATACGCCCGTGCAGACGAAGCTGGTATACCATTAGGCATCACTCTTGATTACGATACGCTGAAGGATGACACGGTTACGGTTCGCCACCGCGACTCTTGGAAACAAGTCAGAACTCCTATCAAGGCTCTGCCAGACCTCTTGCATAGCTATTTCCGCAAGAAACTCGATTTTGAAGACATTGGCAAGCCGATTTAGGCTTGGTTATGTAGTTAATCTTTTTTAACACTTCAGTATATCCTAAGCTGGCAGAATAAGTCCATTTATACGGGTGGGAACGAATTTGGTGTTACCAGCTGAAACTGAAGAACGAGTGAAGCGGCGAGCGTTGAGTGTCTGTCAAGAGCACTTACGCCGAGTCTTAGACGCAAGTCGAAAAGTCCCTCAAATCATAGAATACTTCATCGACAACGACAAACAAAAGGCTCGGCTTCTCTTCAACGAAATCAAAGGCGGCGAAGAAGAAGTCGACAAAGCAAGGCGGCTTGTTTCACAGGAACTGGCTGAAATAGGCGCCATCCTCATCAGTCGAGAAGATTTTCTAAGATTCACTAACCTCACCAGCGAGATCGCCGACTTCTCTGAGGGTATAGCTTTCCGCTTAATCGAAATCATGGAACACAACTGGGGCGTCCCCAGCGATATAAAGAAGGACCTGCTGAAGCTTTCCAGTGCCGTGCTAGAAACGGTGGTTAAGCTCCGAGAAACCATGATGGTTCTCAGCTATGGCCCAGCCAAGACGATGGAGAAGGCCAAAGACGTCGAATTAGCCGAACGTATCGTCGACGACATCTACCGCGAGCTTGAAATAAAACTCTTGGGCGGCAAGGTTGACATTCCGGCTTTGTTTCTGTTGAGGGATGTTCTGCAGCTTTTGGAAGATTCTGCAGACAAGTGTGAAGACGCTGCGGATGCGGCCCGCGTGCTCTCCTTCATCATGTAAGATAAAGAGCGAAAACCCAAAATGTCCAAGAAAATTGCAGTAGAATTCATCGAAAACTTTCTAGTCGTATGGAATCCGGCAGAAGGCTCTGAACTCTATAAGATGGGGTACTACGGAAAACCTCTCGGAATCGCAAAACCAAAAATCCCAGAATTTAACGTTCCCCTCATCCTAGATTTAATGGAAGGTCTATACCTCGCAGAAAGGGAAATAATAACCGTCTACGAAGGCCCAGAGAAAACCAAAGTTACCCTCAAAAAACTGCGCCAAAAAATCAAACAGCTGTACGAGGAGTTCGAGGAAAAATACGCTGTTTACCATGATCTGCGGGAAGGTGGGCTGATTGTCACGCCGGGCATAAAGTTTGGATGCGACTTCGCCGTTTACAAGCAAGGCCCAGGGCAGGAACATGCGCCCTATATGGTTTCGGTCAAGAAGGCCAATTCAGAAATAACCGCTACCGAGGTAGTCAAGGCGGGACGATTGGCGACGACGGTGCGAAAAAGGTTCATAGTTGCTGTGCCGGAGCTCGAAAAAGGGAAAACACAATATCTGATCTTTAAGTGGTTCAAGGCATAGGGTATTAGCTTCTCTTTGCGACTGCTAGAATGCGAAATGTTTCTTTTGTTGGCGGTTTGAGTTTGTCTTTTTCTTCTTCGCTGTCCCAGTTGAAGACTGAGACGAGTTTAAATCCGTCGTCTAAAAGGTGTTGCTGCATTTCCGCCAACGTGTAGCATTTGATCTTGAGTGTTTCTTCAAAAGTGTCAACATGCCTGTTTTTCTGTGTTATGACAAACTTCATGTTGATTATCATGACGTCTGTCCGGTGGTCAAAAATGGACTCAGAAAGTCGATAAACCGTTTTCACTCTATCTTTTGCTTCGATCCACCTCTGGAACGGCGTTGGCTTAACTGCAAGAACACTCCAGAAATCAAAGACGAACAATCCGTTCTTGATAAGATGCCTTCTCAGCCCTGAGAAGATGTCTACCAATTCTTTATGCGACTGAACAAGACCGAAGACTCCGAACATGCAAATGGCGGAGTCAAACATCTTGCCCAGTTCTATTCTGCGCATATCTTGAACATGGAATTCGGCTCTCGTCTTTGCTCTCCCCATCTTGGCTGTGCTTTCGCAATCATGGCTTCTGAAACATCGATTCCGACGACGTTGTAGCCCCGTCTTGAAAGTATCACAGCATGAGTTCCTGTCCTGCATCCAATGTCCAAGATGTTTTTTTTGTTTCTTTTTAGAGAATCTGGTGAAAATCGCCTCTAAGCATTACAATCTTTTTCATAATTTCTGATCTTCTGATATGTTAGGTCGCAGTGTTCGGCGAACTTGCTGAAAGGTTCCACAGAATTGTGCCGTGCATACGGTTTGCTCATTGTTGAGATTTAGTGATTTCGCATAG
>Ga0209253_10000566_pt1 | contig 31939 bp, 25 predicted proteins | sample FrelakmetBRP12BR_FD_187145 | JGI IMG/M metagenome (GOLD analysis project Ga0209253, IMG submission 187145) | Freshwater lake sediment microbial communities from the University of Notre Dame, USA, for methane emissions studies - BRP12 BR (SPAdes)... | ecosystem: Environmental > Aquatic >... | reverse complement strand
GCGCGCCGGAGCTCGTCGGCGAGCCGCTCGTCGCTCGAGACCTCGCCGCAGCGCAGGTCGCCGGTGGTGGCGTCGAGCAGCGCGAGGCCGCCCCCCGCCTCCGACAGGGCCACCGCGCCGAGGAAGCTCGCCTCGCGCGGGTCGAGGAGCTCCTCGTCGAGGACCGTCCCGGGCGTCACCACCCGCGTGACCTCCCGCCGCACCAGGGGCGACCGCCCAGGCTCCTCGACCTGATCGCAGATGGCGACCTTGAAACCCCGCTCCAGCAGCCGCGCCACGTAGCCGCGGGCTGCGTGGTGCGGAACGCCACACATCGGCACCTTCTCGTCGCCCTTCGCGCGGGAGGTCAGAGTGATCTGGAGCGCGTCGGCGGCCCGGACGGCGTCCTCGAAGAACATCTCGTAGAAGTCGCCGAGGCGGAAGAAGAGGATGGCGTCCGGGACCCGCGCCTTCATCTCCAGGTACTGACGCATCATCGGCGTCGTGGGCTGGGCGATCTCCGCCATCGGCTGGCTCATAGCACGCCCTCGCCCGTTCGTGGCGGGGCCCGGGCGCCGGTGCTACCATCGAGCGGCTTGCTTCGCGAAGCCATCCAGGACCTCAACCGGCTGCGGGAGATCTCGACCGTGCTGGCGCGGCACGGCTTCGGCGCCTACCTGGAGACCGTGCGGCTGGGGGGCGCGCCGCCCCCCGACACCGGCCCGGTGGATCCGGCCGCGCGGCCCCCGCGCCCCGATGCGCGCAGTGCCGCCCGGTTCCGGCAGGTGCTCGTCGAGCTCGGTCCCACCTACATCAAGATGGGCCAGCTCCTCTCCACGCGGCCCGACATCCTCCCCGCCCACTGGATCGACGAGCTTTCGAAGCTCCAGGACGCTTGCGCGCCGCTGCCGGTCGCCGACGTCCGGCACGAGATCGAGCGCTCCCTGGGGCGCCCGGTGGACGAGCTCTTCGCCTGGCTCGATCCCGTCCCGGCCGCGAGCGCCTCGATCGCCCAGGTGCACCGCGCTCGCACGCACGGCGGGGCGGACGTGGCGGTCAAGGTGCAGCGCCCGCGCGTACGGCAGCAGGTCGAGGCCGACCTGGGGCTGCTGCAGTACGTGGCGAGGCTGCTCGAGGCGCTGGTGGAGGAGACCGGCGTCTACACCCCGTCCGACATCGTCGAGGAGTTCGATCGCGCCATCCACGAGGAGCTCGACTTCACCCACGAGGCCCGCAACGCCCGCGACATGGCCCGCGCCTCCCAGAGCATCCCCTTCCTCGTCGTGCCACGGGTCCACGAGGAGCTTTCCTCGAGCCAGGTGCTGACCCTCGACTACGTGGAGGGGCTCAAGATCACCGACCTCGCCGGCCGGGAGAACTACGACCCGCAGCAGGTGGCCCGGAACCTCATCGAGGCCTCCTTCCGCCAGCTCTTCGACGGCGGCATCTTCCACGGCGACCCGCACCCCGGGAACGTGCTGGTCCTGCCGGGAAACCGCATCGCCCTCATCGACTTCGGCCTGGTGGGACGGCTCACCCGGCCCATGCAGGAGGCGCTCGTCAGCGTCATCGTCGGCGTGGCGCTGCGCGACCCGGAGACGGTGGCGCGGGTGCTCTACCGGATCGGAGTTCCGGATGGGCACACTTCCATCGCCACCCTGCGGGACGACATCGCCGGCATCCTCGACGACTACCTGGGGCTGCAGCTCGATCAGATCCGCTCCTCGACGCTGCTCCGGGACCTGCTCGACCTGGCGGTGCGCCACAAGATCAGGGTCCCCAAGGAGTACGCGCTGCTCGGGAAGGCGTCGGTGACGCTGGAGGGCATCATCCGCGGCCTCTACCCGGACATGGACGTCATGAAGGTCGGGCTGCCCTACGCCAAGGAGATGCTCTTCTCGCGCTTCAGCCCGGGCGATGCGTCCGGCACGATGATGAAGTCGCTGCTCAAGCTGCAGGGGCTCGCCGAGGACGTCCCGGCGCAGCTCACGCAGATCCTCGCAGACCTGGAGGGCGGCAAGTTCCGCGTCCAGGTTCGCTCGGAGTCGCTCGACCGCATCGCCGACAACGTCCGGTCCCTTGGCCTCACCGTCTTCCTGGGGCTGGTGGCGAGCGGGCTGGCGATGGGCGGGCTGGTGGTCGTGTCCCTGCAGATCGGGGGCTCGCGGCCGCTGCTCCTCGTCGGCTTCGCCGCGCTGCTGCTGGCCGGCTTCCTCTTCGGGGCTTCGCTGACCGCCTACTGGTTCGGGGGGCGGATCCCCAAGCTGTCCCTGCGCCGGCTCCTGTCGAGCCGCGGCGAGAAGCCAGCGCCCTGAGGGCGGGCCGATCCGCCCCACCCGTGCGGGGCTGCCCCCGCGATTCCGTTCCAGCCCCGCCGCCGGGCGCCCAGAATGAACGCGACCGTGGGGTGCCGCGGAGGACTCGACCGGTGCGCCCCGCCCCGAGGATGCCATGCCGGCCCGGAAGCTCGCGCCCGAGGAACTCTGCCGCCGCTGCGACCCCGCTGGCTTCGGCTTCTCGACCACCGCCGATCTCGAGCCGCTCGACCCGCCGGTCGGCCAGGAGCGGGCGGCGGAGGCGATCCGCTTCGGCATCTCCATCCGGCGGGACGGGTTCAACGTCTTCGCGATCGGGCCGCCGGGGGTGGGCAAGCAGGGCCTGGTCGCCCGCATCGTCCGCGAGCGGGCTGCTCGGGAGAAGCCGGCCGACGATTGGTGCTACCTGTTCCGCTTCGCAGACCGGCAGCGACCCGCGGCAGTCCGGCTCCCGCCGGGACGGGCCGCGCCCTTCCGCACCGAGATGGAGCGGCTCGTCGAGGAGCTTCGGGCCGCCATCCCGGCGCTCTTCGAGAGCGAGGACTATCGGGTCCGGCTCCAGGCGCTGGAGAAGCAGCTGGAGGAGCGCCGGGAGGCGACGATGCGAGAGGTCCAGGAGCGCGCCCGGGAGCGGGACGTCGCGCTGGTCCGCACGCCCATGGGGTTCGCGCTCGCGCCGGTCCGGAACGGCGAGGTCATCGAGCCAGACGCGTTCCACAAGCTGCCCGAGGAGGAGCAGCGGCGCATCCAGGGCCACCTCGCCGAGCTGCAGGAGCGGCTGCAGTCGGCGCTGCGGTGCCTTCCGCAGCTGGAGCGGGAGCACCGGGAGCGGGTCCGCGAGATGAACCGTGAGGTGGCGCTCCTCGCCGTGGGGCACCTCATCGAAGAGGTGAAGAAGCGCTACGGCGACCTGCCGCCGGTCCTGGCCCACCTCGAGGCCGTGCAGCAGGACGTGGTGGAGAACGTCCACGAGTTCTTCGGAGCGGCGGAGGCCGAGGACGCCGCGGGCCAGATCCGCAAGCTGTTCGCCGAGACCCCGGCGATGCACCGCTACGGCGTGAACGTGCTGGTGGACCACGGCGGCGAACAGGGCGCACCGGTCGTGTCCGAGGACCTGCCGAGCCACGCCAACCTCGTGGGACGCGTGGAGTATCACTCCCACTTCGGCACCCTGGTCACCGACTTCTCGATGGTCCGAGCCGGCGCCCTCCACCGCGCCAACGGCGGCTACCTGTTGCTCGACGCCCGACGGCTGCTCTCGCAGCCGTTCGCCTGGGAGGACCTGAAGCGCGCGCTGCGGGGCCGGGAGGTCCGCATCGAGTCGCCGGAGCGGCTGCTCGGGATCGGCGGGGCCGCCTCGCTCGAGCCCCAGCCCGTGCCCCTGGAGGTGAAGGTGATCCTCCTGGGGGAGCGCTGGATTCACCAGCTGCTGCTGGCCGCCGATCCGGAGGTCCGCGAGCTCTTCAAGGTGACGGCCGACTTCGAGGACGAGGTCCCGCGCGCCGGGGGGGAGCTGGCCTACGCGCGGATGGTGGCGGCCCTGTGTCGCGACGAGGGGCTGCGCCCCCTCGACCGTGCGGCGGTGGCGAGGCTCGTGGAGGAGGGCGCGCGGATCTCGGGCGACGGCGAGAAGCTCTCGGCTCGCCTCCAGGCCGTGGCCGATCTGCTTCGCGAGGCCGACCATGTCGCCGCCCAGGCCGCCCGCCCGGTCATGATCGCCGCGGACATCCAGGCTGCGGTGGACGGCGAGGTCCGACGGGCCAGCCGGGTGCAGCGGAAGCTCCAGGAGGAGATCGAGCGCGGCACGCTCCTCATCGACACCGCCGGAGCCCGGACCGGGCAGGTGAACGGGCTCGCCGTCTACCAGGCCGGCGCCGTCGCCTTCGGACATCCCACCCGCATCACCGCGCGCGTGCGCCTCGGGCGCGGCGAGGTGGTGGACATCGAGCGGGAGGTGGATCTCGGCGGCCCGATCCACTCCAAGGGCGTGCTGATCCTGGCCGGCTACCTCGGGGCGCGGTACGCCGAGGACCGGCCGTTCACCCTCTCGGCGTCCCTGGTCTTCGAGCAGTCCTATGGCGAGGTGGAAGGCGACAGCGCCTCGTCCGCGGAGCTCTTCGCGCTGCTGTCGGCGCTCGCCAGCCTCCCCATGCGCCAGGCCATTGCCGTGACGGGGTCGGTGAACCAGCTCGGCCAGGTCCAGGCCATCGGTGGCGTCAACGAGAAGGTGGAGGGCTTCTTCGACGTCTGCCGCGCCCGGGGCTTCACCGGCGAGCAGGGGGTGATCATCCCCGCCTCCAACGTGAAGCACCTCATGCTCCGCGCCGACGTCGTGGACGCGGCGCGCGCAGGCCAGTTCCACGTGTGGGCGGTGGAGACGGTCGACGAGGGGATGGAGCTGCTCACCGGCGTCCCGGCCGGGGAGCGCGGTGAGGACGGACGCTTCCCGGAGGGGACGGTGAATGGCCGCGTTGCCGGGCGCCTCGCGGACCTCGCCGGGAAGGCGCGGGCCTATGGCGTGGCCGCGAAGGACGCGGGAGCGCCATGAGCGGACTCGAGACCGGGCCGATCCGGCGCGTGCTCCTGGCCCTCGACGCCGCCGGTCCGGGCCCGGCCACGCTGGACGCTGCCGCGGGACTCGCCTTCCGGCTCGACGCCGAGCTGGCGGCCGTGCTGGTGGAGGAAGCCGACCTCCTGCGCGCCACCGCCCTGCCATCCTCGCGCCACCTCGCGCTGCCTGGCGGGGAACGGCTCGACCTCGACGCCGTCGGCGCCGGCGTCCGGGCCTCGGCGGATCGGGCGCGATCGCTGCTCGAGGCGGCTGCGGCGCGCCGGCAGGTGCGCTGGTCGTTCCAGGCCATGCGCGAGCGGGCCGTCCGCGAGCTGCTGGAGACGGGGGGGGCCGAGGAGCTCTTGGTGGTGGAGCGGCCCCGCGACCGCCTGGCCGGGATGGGCGGCCTGACGGGGTTGCTGGGCGCCGCCACCGCCGGGACCCGGCCGGTCCTGGTCCTCGGCCCGGCCATGCGCCCGGGCGGTGCCCGCCCGGGCGGACGGGTCTCGGTGGTCTGGGACGAGTCGGAGTCGGCCGCGGCCGCCCTCGATCTCGCGCTGAGGATCTGCCGGGGGGTCGCGGAGGGGCCCAGCCTGCTCGTGGCGGCCGCGCACCTCGCCGAGGCGGAGCGGCTGGCGGGTGCTGCGGCGCCGCGCGCCGGGCGGTGGCTTTCCTGGCGGTGGGCAGGTGGCTCCACGCCCGGGGACCTGCTTCGCTCGTTGCCGCTCGACGCGGTCCTGGTCGTCGGCGCCGGCAGCCCGGCGGCGGGTGGCGCTAGCGGGCGGGCTCGGCTGCTTCGTGAGGCCCGGGGGCCGGTGCTCCTCGTCCGTCGACCGGACGCGCCTGCGCCCCTCCCAGGCTGAGCGAGGCCAGGGCCGAGAGCCGCCACAGCTCCGCCGCGGCCGCGAGCAGCCCCGAGAGCGCGGCGATGAGGAGCTGGGGGACCGCCAGCAGCAGCGGCGGCGCGCCGCCGACCAGCCCGGTGGCGAGGCTCCCCAGGCTCTCGAGGGTTCCGACCGCCAGGAGCGCCGCCAGCCCGACCGCGAGCGCGGCCGCGACGAACGCCGCCGGACGGTCGAGGAAGCGCCGCGCCGCGAGCATCGCGGCCGTGCCCGGACCCTCGCCGGCGACGGCGGCCCGGACCACCGTCGCGTCGCCGAGCACCGAGAGCGAGATCGACAGGAACGCGGCCGACACCGCGGCCGCGGCCACGACCGCGGCCACGGCTCCAGGGTGGGCCGAGCCCTGCGCGCGGGGCAGGACGGCCAGCGCCCCCAGGCCGGTGGCGAGGACGAGCGTCTGGCCAAGGAGGTCGAGGGCCAGCGCCACCACGGCCGCGCCGGCCGCCGGGGCAAAGCGGTAGGCGAGTCCGGCGTGGAAGTGCGGTGCCGTGGTACCCGAGAGGCGCCCCGCCAGGATCGGCATCGCGCCGGCGATCCAGGCGACTCGCAGGGCGCCCGAGAGCAGCCATCCAGCCAGCCAGAGCCCGGCGGCGAGAGCGAGGACCCGCGGCGAGGTCCAGGCGGCGAGCGCCCAGGCGAGGACCTGGAGCGGACCACCGTCCCGCTCCAGCGCCGCCTGCACGCCGAGCCAGCCGGCGGCGGAAACGAAGATCCAGGCGGGGAGCGCCAGCGCGCCATGGGCCAGCGCCACCGCCAGGCCGCCCGCCGCCAGCCACCGCTCGCGCCACACCGCCCGCACCCCGGCGCCGAGCGCCCGGCCCACACTGGGTTCTCTCACGTCGAGAACCGTACCGCCGCACCCTCTTTCTTGCGTCTGAACGCCCGGACGGTATACTTGCGTTCAGGAGACCGACATGGACGCGCTCACCGACCGCCAGCTCGAAGTCCTGCGCTTCATCGCCCGCCAGATCGAGGATCAGGGCTACCCGCCGACCATTCGCGAGATCGGGGAGGCCCTGGACATCCGCTCGACGAACGGGGTGAACGATCATCTCAAGGCGCTGGAGCGGAAGGGCTTCCTGACGCGCGACCCGGTGAAGTCCCGCGCGGTCATTCCCACCGACCGCGCCCGCGAGCTGCTCACCGGCCGGCCCGGTAGCGGCGCGCAGGTGATCCCCTTCGCCCCTCGGTCCCCCGCCCGCGGCCCGTCTCGCCTCGTGGACGTGCCCATCGTCGGGCGCGTCGCCGCGGGCCAGCCCATCCTGGCGGAGGAACGGATCGAGGACACCGTCCAGGTGGACTCCTTCTTCCTCGGGGCCGGGCGCAAGGTCTACGGCCTGCGGGTCCAGGGCGACTCGATGATCGGGGACGGAATCCTTCCCGGCGACTTCATCTTCGTCCGCAAGCAGCTCTCCGCGGAGGACGGCGACATCGTGGTGGCGATGATCGACGACGAGGCCACGGTGAAGCGCGTCTACTTCGAGGGAGACCGGGTGCGGTTCCAGCCATCGAACCCGCGCATGGCCCCCATCTACGTCCGGGAGCAGGACTTCAAGAGCCCCATGCTGCTCGGCGTGGTGGTGGGGATCTACCGGAAGCTGCGCTGACCGGCAGCGACGCGCGTCCGCCCCGCGCTAGCCCCGCGTCTTCGCCTGCCGGATGTAGCGGTCGAGATCCTCCCGGTCGATGAGCGAGAGGATCTCCACCCTGTTCTGCCGCTCGGCCCGCCGGTAGATGAGCCGCACGTCGGTCGCCACCCGGACGCGGTAGTAGCCGGGGAGCCCCTCGAGCGGCAACGCCCGGAGGCTGGGGTGGCGATGGTCGAGCGCCAGCAGGTGGGCCTGCTTGAAGGCGGCGCGCTGGATGCGCCGGTCCCAGCGCGCCAGCGAGTCATGGAACTCGCGGGTATGGACGGGGAGGAGCCAGGTGGCGAGGTCGTCCTCGGGCCCGGCGTCGGTCCCCTCCCCGCCCGACGTCTCGTCGGGCGGGGGAGCGGACACGCCCGCGGCCGTGCCGGCCCGGGCCCGCTGCAGGGCCGCCTCGAGCTCCCGCTGGTGCTCCCGCGCGCGCTCCAGCCGGGCCGCCAGCGCCGCCCCCCGGGCCTCGAGGTCGCGCGCCTCAGCCCGGCTCCGCTGCGCGTCGGCGACGGCGTCGCTGGCCCGCAGCGCGTCGAGCTCGGCGCGAGCCCGGGCGAGCTCGCGGCGCGCCCCCTCCAGGTCCTCGCGGGCACGCGCCGCCTCCGCTGCGAGCTGCGACTCGCGCGCCCGTGCCTCCCGAAGCGCTGCCCGGAGCTTCTCCCGCTGCTCCTCGGTTCGGCGGCGCTGCTCCTCCGCCTTGGCCTCGGCGGCGGCCGCGGCGGCCTTGGCCCGCTCGCCGGCGAGAGCGATGTCCCGCTCGAGCCGCTCGGCGCGCTGCGACGGGTCCTCGGCGCTGCCGGCGCGCCGTGCCCCGGGCTCGTCGCCGGACGCCTCCCCGGCATCCCCGCCCTCCGGCGGCCCGTAGTAGTGGCGCACCAGTTCCTCGAGCACCGGGCCGGCGGCGGCGCGCACCGCGGCGCTCCGGTCCGAGAGCACGCGCCAGGCCGCCAGCGCGAGCCCCGCCTCGTTGCCGGCCAGCCGCAGGAGCTCCTCGGCGCTCGCCGGGTCGAGGGGATGGCGCGGGAGCGGTGGAGCCTGGAAGGCGGCCTCGAGAGCGCGCAGCGCCCCCTCCGCCGCAGCCGGGCGCGCCCGGATCTCGTCGGCGAGCACGTCGCAGCGCTCGACGTCCCCGAGCGCCCCGGCGCGGAAGCCGGGGACGGAGAGCCCGAGCTCCTTCACGAGCGACCTCGTCTCCTCCGGGAGGAGCGCCAGGTAGAGAAAGACCGAGAGCTGGTCCCGGGCGAGCTCGTGCAGCGGCGCGGCGGCGACCCGCAGCGCCGCTGCCTGTTCCCTCTTGGCACGCCCGGGAAGGTCCCCGCCCTTTCGGTGACGCTGCGCCGCGCCCTTCTCCTTCGCTGCGCGGGTCACGGGGATGGGGACGCCTCGCGGGTCTCGGCCTGGTAGGCCTCCCCGGGGGCGAGCTTCCAGGCGTCGGGCACGAGCAGCTCGAGCCGGAAGGTGGAGGTGACGCCCGCGCCGCTCTGACCGCGCGCCTCCACCGGCAGGGTCAGGGCCACCCGCGCCGCCTCGCGCGGGAAGGCATCCACGTACCAGGTGCCAAAGAGGACGCCCGGGGCGAAGTCCTCGACGAGCCGCTCGGGGTCGGCGAGCTTCTGATAGGGTTCGCCCGGCCCCGTCATCTCCCCGTAGGCCTTTCCCTGCGCGTCCTGGAAGTGGAAGGCGAGCTGCTTGAACGCGACCGGCACGAGGGTGCGGACCGTCGCCTTCCCGCCGCCGGGCGCGACCTCGCGGTCGGTGCGCCGCGGCGCTCCCCAGAGGGCGAAGTCGATGCGCAATGCCTTGCCGCCGCCGGCCGGGTTGGCCGCGGGCTCGACGGCCAGGAGGTCGAGGTGCATCCCGCGATCGGCCGCGGAGGCGAGCGGCTCGTAGCGCCCCTCGGAGAGCATCCGGTGGCGCTCCTCGGCGTAGCGCTGCCACTCGGCGCGGGCCCCTTCCTTCTCCTTCTCGCGCGGGGCGTCGGCGCCGACCGGGGTGGCGCGTGCCGCCGGGTAGCGGCTGCGGATGGCGGCGAGCTCCTCCGCGTACCAGCGGGAGAGCCCGCGCACCTCCTCGCGCCATTCGCGGGCCTGCTCGGCGGGCAGCTGGCGCGCCACCACCGAACGCTCCAGGAACTCGCGCTTGAGCCGTTCGCGGCTCACCCGGGACTCGGCGAGGTGGCTGGCGCGCCGCCAGGAGCTGGCGAGCCACACGCCCACGCCCAGGGCGACGACGGCAACCACGAGGATGCGCAGGACGGGCTTCATGCGGCCAGGGATACCGCCCCCGCGGGATCGAGGCAAGGACGCCGCCGCCCCGTGTGTGGGACCTTCAGCGCGGACCGGCGACGATGGCCTGCACGCCACGCAGCCCGCCCCGGTCCATCTCGTAGACGTAGGCCCGGGCGCGGCGAACCGGCTCGTCCGCGACGCGGGTGGCCGAGCCGGCGCAGAGGACCGGCGTCGGGCCGGCGGCCCCGGGCAGGTCGACGCGGAAGGCGCAGTGGCGGTGGCCGTGAAGCACCGCGGCGATTCGCAGGTCGGCGACCATGCGTACGAGCCGGTCGGCGTCGGAGAGCGGCATCCGGGCGACGGCGGCGTCGGAGGGAATCCGATCCGGCGGAAGCACGAGGTGGTGGTGCAGCACGAGCACGACGGCCCGGCCTTCCTTCGCATGCTCTCGAACGAGCTCCCGACAGGCCTGGAGCTGCGCCGCGCCGAGCCGGCCGGGGGTCTCACGTGGCTCGTCGCCGAACCGGGAGCTGTCGAGCGCCACCAGTGCCACCTCCGGCGACGGCACCACCCCCCGCGGATAGGCCGGGGCCGGCTTGCGCATGCCGCGGCCGTCCGGCCCGACCAGCCGCAGGAAGCGCGAGGTCCTCACCGCTTCGGACGTCCAGACGTCGTGGTTTCCGGGGACGACGGTGAGCTTGCCCTGCTCGGCCCAGGGCCGCAGGAGCGCCGCGGCCCGCTCGAACTCGCTGGCCTCGGAGGAGAGCGTCACGTCGCCGGTCACCACCAGGTGATCCACCGCCGCCGCCTGGAGCTCCCTGAGAAGCCGCTGCCCGAGCGTGGCGGAATGACGATCGCAGTCGCGGGCGGAGAAGCCGTTGCGTGGATAGCGTCGCCGGTCGGCGAGGTGCAGGTCGCTGATGTGCCCGAGGCGCAAGCGCCCGGATGCTATCGGCCGGCCGGGAACGGTGTCAAACCACCGTGGGCGCCAGGCGGGCGCTTGACCTCGCCCCGTTCGGTCTTAAACAAGCCCCATGGAGTTCCACCGCGCCTGGTCCCCCGCCGCCGCCCCGGGCCGCGCGCCCCGGCAGCGGCCCGGGGCACGGCTCGCCGGATCCGGCGACGGCCATGACCCGGCGGCGCTCGGGGCTCCGGGAGCCTCGATCCCGGTCCAGCCCGATCTCGGGAGCCCGGCCGGGAGGACGGCGACCGCGTAGCGGCCCGTCGCGGGCGGGGCCCCGGGCCCCACCCCCTCCGACACGGTCGGGCACAATCGGCCCCGGCCGCGCGTTGCCCATCTGGTATCTTCGCCGGACCGGAAGCGATCCTCCCCGGGGCGGCGTCTGGAAGGAGCAGGTCATGTCGGAGAAGGACAAGAAGGCGGCGTCGGGCGCACAGGTGGCTCCCGCCATGGGCCCGCCGGCCCTCATCAACAAGGAGGACATTCCCCAGGTCCTCCCCATCCTCCCGCTGCGGAACTCGGTGTTCTTCCCGGGAGGCGTCCTGCCGCTCGCCGTCGGCCGCCAGAAGACCATCGCGCTCATCAAGGACGCGGTGCGCGACGAGCAGGTGATCGGCGTCGTGACACAGCGCCGTGCCGAGGAGGAGGACCCGGGCGCCGCCGACCTCTACACCGTCGGTACGGTTGCACGCATAGTGAAACTCCTGAAGATGGGGGAGGACAACTACTCCCTCGTCGTCCAGGGGCTCGCCCGGGTGCGGGTCCTCGACCTCGTCCAGGACGCGCCCTACCTCAAGGCTCGCATCGAGGCCGTCGAGGACAAGACGCCGGTGGACGACGTCGAGGTGGAGGCGCTCGCCATCAACCTCAAGAAGCTGGCCCGCGAGGTCATCGAGCTGATGCCGGAGCTGCCCGCGGCGGCCACCGAGCTCGTGGACTCCATCACCCACCCCGGCCACCTCGCCGACCTGATCGCCGCGAACGTGGACGTCACCATCGAGGAGAAGCAGCAGGTCCTCGAGACCGTGGACCTGAAGGCCCGGATGAAGCTGGTCCTCGAGCTCCTGAACCGCAAGCGGGAGATCCTCAAGCTCTCCAACAAGATCGACAGCGCCGTGAAGGGCGAGATGTCGAAGACCCAGCGCGAGTACTACCTGCGCCAGCAGCTCAAGGCCATCAAGGAGGAGCTCGGGGAGCTCGGCGAGGAGGAGGAGGAGCTCGACGAGCTCGGGGAACGGCTCAAGAAGGCCGGCCTGCCGCCGGACGTCGAGAAGGTGGCCCAGAAGGAGCTCAACCGGCTGAAGAGCATTCCCACCGCCAGCTCCGAGTACACCGTGGCCCGCACCTACCTCGACTGGATCGCCGATCTGCCCTGGTCGAAGAAGACCGACGACAACCTGGACATCGAGAACGCCAGGCAGATCCTCGACGCCGACCACTACGGCCTCGACAAGATCAAGAAGCGAATCCTCGAGTACCTGGCGGTCCGCAAGCTCAAGAACGACATGCGCGGCCCGATCCTCTGCTTCGTCGGCCCTCCCGGCGTGGGCAAGACCTCGCTCGGCCAGTCCATCGCCCGGGCGGTGGGACGCAAGTTCGTCCGCCTCTCGCTGGGCGGGGTGCGCGACGAGGCCGAGATCCGCGGCCACCGGCGCACCTACGTGGGTGCGCTGCCGGGACGAATCATCCAGTCCATGAAGAAGGCCTCGGCGGCGAACCCGGTGATGATGCTCGACGAGATCGACAAGCTCGGCGCCGACTTCCGCGGCGACCCGAGCGCGGCGCTCCTCGAGGTCCTCGATCCGGAGCAGAACTTCAGCTTCTCCGACCACTACCTCGACGTCGCCTTCGACCTCTCCAAGGTGATGTTCATCGCCACCGCGAACCTCCTCGACCCCGTCCCCGGCCCCCTCCGGGACCGCATGGAGATCCTGGAGCTGCCGGGCTACACGTTCGAGGAGAAGGTGCGCATCGCCCAGAAGCACCTGGTCCCGAAGCAGCTGCGCGAGCACGGCCTGTCGGCCGACTCGGTGGAGTTCACCGAGAAGGCGCTCATCAAGACCATCATGGCGTACACGCGCGAGGCCGGGGTTCGCAACCTGGAGCGGCGCCTCGCCGACATCGCGCGCTCCATCGCGGTCGAGGTGGCGGGCGGGAAGCTCGGAGCGGGTGCCAAGCGGGTCATCGACGAGAAGGACCTTCCGGACATGCTCGGACCCGAGAAGTTCTGGAACGAGACCGCCGAGCGCACCGAGATCCCGGGCGTGGCCACGGGGCTGGCCTGGACGGCGGCCGGTGGCGACATCCTCTTCATCGAGGCCACGCGGATGCAGGGCAAGGGGTCCCTCACACTCACCGGGCAGCTCGGTGACGTGATGAAGGAGTCGGCACAGGCGGCCCTCTCCTACCTGCGGTCGAAGGCGGAGCAGCTCGGCATCCCTTCGAATTTCCTGGAACGGACCGACCTGCACATCCACTTCCCGGCCGGTGCCATCCCCAAGGACGGTCCCAGCGCCGGCGTCACCATCCTCACCGCGCTGGTGTCGCTGCTCACCAGCATCCGCGTGCGCTCCGACGTGGCCATGACCGGCGAGGTGACGCTGCGCGGGCTCGTGCTGCCGGTGGGCGGCATCAAGGAGAAGGTTCTCGCCGCGCACCGCGCTGGCATCAAGCGCGTCATCCTCCCGGCCCGCAACGAGAAGGACCTGGTGGACGTGCCCGAGCAGGCGCGCAAGGAGATGGAGTTCGTATTCGCCACCCACATGGACGAGGTGCTCGCCGCGGCCATGGACGAGAACCCTGTGGGACGCAAGCCGCCTCCGACGCCGGAGGGCGAGGGCAAGGGCTCGAAGGACAAGCCGGCCGAGAAGGCGCCGGAGGTGCGCGCCTGAGCTCGCCGGCCGCCCGCCCCGGTGGGCGGCGACACGCGGCGGCATCCCCACCCGGCCCGGACGCGCTGGCGCTTGGGCCCGGGTCGTTTCGGGGTTCCGGGCCGGTCCTTCCGGCCCGCCCGGACGTTCGCGGAGATGGCCCCCCCGTGGCAACCGTGTCATAGTGCGCGGCCAGGCCCGGACGCTGGTGTCGCGGCCCCAGGGACAAGTCTTGATCCGGCGCATCGACCGGTACGAACTGCTCGAGCAGGTGGGAACCGGAGGGATGTCCGCGGTCTACCGCGGGCGCGACACTGCGCTCGACCGCGAGGTGGCCGTCAAGATCCTCCACCCCCACCTGGCCTCCCGCGCCGAGTCCCGGGCGCGCTTCTCCCGCGAGGCAAGGGCCGTGGCACGGCTCTCCCACCCGAACATCGTTGAGATCTTCGACTATTCCGGAGACGGCGCTGCCGAGAGCTGGCTCGTCACCGAGTTCGTGCACGGCCGGACCCTGCGCGCCTTCGTCGACGAGGTCGGCGTCGGGGTCCCGGAGGTCGGGGCGCTCGTCTGCCGGGCCCTCGCCGAGGCGCTCGCTCATGCCCACGCCGCCGGCGTGATCCACCGCGACCTGAAGCCGGAGAACGTGATGGTCTGCGAGGAGGGTGGCCGGCCTTCGGTGAAGCTGGCCGACTTCGGGATCGCCCGGATCATGGCGGCCGACGACAAGATGACGATGACCGGAGCGCTCGTCGGCTCCCCCAACCACATGGCGCCGGAGATCGTGGAGGGGCGTCCGGCCGACGCCCGGTCCGACGTCTTCTCGCTCGGCACCCTTCTGTACTGGATGTGCACGGGGGCGCTGCCGTTCGACGCCCCGAATCCCACCGCCACCCTCCGGCGAGTCATCCAGGGCGACTACGGGGACCCGCGCGAGGTCTCGCCACTCCTCTCCGACCGGCTCGCCAGGGTGATCCGGCGCGCGCTGCAGCACGACCCGGAGCTCAGGCAGGCGAGCGCTGCCGAGGTGCGCGACGAGCTCGACGCGGTGCTCGCCGAGGACGGCCTCCCGCGAGCCGACGAGGAGCTCGCCGCGTTCCTGGCTGACCCGGCCGGCTACAAGGCCAGGCTGCGCGGGCGCCTGGTCGCGGCGCGGCTGTCGCGCGGCGAGGAGCTGCTGCGCCGGGGGGACAGCGCCCGGGCGCTCGGCGCCTTCGACGGGGTCCTGGCGCTCGAGCCGGGCCATCCTGCCGTCCTGGCACACCTCGCCGGCATCGGTCGCAGGGCGCAGCGGCGCCGCGCCCTGCGCATCGTGGCCGCGCTTGCCGCGGTCCTCCTGCTCGGGGCCATCGGGCTCGTCGCCGCCGACCGCCCGCCCTCCGGGCCGGCTCCTGCCAGCGACGCTCCGCCGGCCCCCGCAGCGGTGGGACCGGGCGCCACCGCCGGCCCGTCGCCGGTCGAGTCCGGCGGGGCCGAGGTGTCCTCGGTGTCCCCTGGAGCCGCGGTCACCGCCATCGGTTCCACCACAGGAGCGTCCGCGTCGGAGCCGCGCGCCCTGCCGTCGGGCCCTGCGACCCGGGCCGGTCCGGCGGCGTCCCGGGCTTCCGCTCCCGCCGCCGAGCTCGCCGTGCAGGTGCGCCCCTACGCAGACCGGGCGCTGCTCGACGGCGTCGAGGTCGGCCGGGGTGAGCAGCGCGTCCTCTTCCGGATCGGCCCTGGGATCCACCGGATGCGCATCGAGCACCCCTGCTGCGACGCGTACGAGCGCGAGATCGACGCCGCCGAGGCGACGAGCCTCTCCGAGATCAAGGTGCCGCTCTCGCCGCGGCCGGCACGCCTTCGCGTGGACGGCGATCCCGACACGCGCGTCTGGCTCGATGGGAAGCTGCTGGGTACGGCCGCCGAATCGCAGCGCGACCCGTTCCGCGTGCCGGTCCCGGCCGGTGCCGACAACCCCTATGAGGCCGAGGCGGAGCTACGGCTCGACGTTCCGGGACAGGGGTCGGCGGCCGCCAGGGTCCGTGTCCGGGCGGGGCAGGACATCACCGTGCCGGCCGTCCGGCGGGAGGCCGCACCGTGATGGCGCTGCTGCTCGCGCTGGCGCTGGCGAGCCCCGCCGGCGATCTGAAGCGCGCCAAGGACCGATACGAGTTCGGTGCCTACGCCGACGCCGCGGCAGCGGTGAGACAGCTCCTCGGGACGTACCGGGAACTCCCCGAGCCGCAGCAGCTCGAGGCCTGGAGGATCCTCGGCCTCTCCGAGTACCAGCTCGGCGACAGGCCCGCGTCGCGCATGGCCTTCGTGAACCTCCTGTCGATCGACCCGGACTACACGCTCGATCCCTTCCTGGTTCCGCCGCAGATCGTCGAGTTCTTCGACCGTCTCAAGGTCGAGGCCGAGCCGCAGCTCCAGCCGCTCCGGGAGCGGCGCCGCGAGCTCAAGGAGCAGGAACGGCTCGCCGAGGAGGCCCGCCGGAAGCTGCTCGCCGAGGAGACGGCGCGCTCCGGGCCGCCGGCCAAGGTCATCATCGTCCAGGAGCACGTGTACGCTCTGAACTTCCTCCCCTTCGGTGCCGGTCAGTTCCAGAACGGCGAGCGCACGAAGGGAACCATCATCGCGGTCTCCCAGGTGCTGCTCGCCGCCACCAACCTGGGGGCGATCCTCGCCCACAACGTCATCGCGCAGGACGGGTCGCGACGCTGCACGGTGTCGAACTCGGCCAACTGCAGCAACCCGCCCATCCCGGACTCGGATCGGCAGCTGCTCCAGAACATCGACGTGGTGAAGTACGTGTCGGCGGGGCTCTTCTGGGCGGTGTACGTCTACGGCGTGGCCGACGCGCTCGTCCACTACGTCCCGCGCATCGAGACCGAGGTCACCCCCACCCAGGCCACCATCAAGCTGTCCTGGTCGTTCTGAGGGGAGCGCCCGTGGCCGACCTCCTGGTCCAGACCTCCGACGGCTCGCGGCGCCGCGTCACGCTCGGTCGCCGCATCACCACGCTCGGGCGGGACCCGGCGAGCGACGTCGCGCTCGACGACCCGGACTTGCCGCCGACGGCGCTTCACATTCACTTCGACGGCAAGGAGTACACCGCGGCCTGCCACGAGGGAGCCACGCTGACGGTGAATGGCAAGCGCCGCTCCACCTGGCGCCTCTCCCCCGGCGACATCCTCGGGCTGGGCAGCGTGGAGCTGGTCTTCTCGCCCGCCTCCGAGCCCTTGCCCGCCGGGGCCGAGGCGGAGCCCGCGGTCCGGGAGAGCGCCGTCCATCCCCTGGTCCGCTTCTCCCGGCGGCTGCTCGCCGCTTCCGACCCGGGGCGTCTGCTCGACGAGCTCCTCGACGCGCTCATCGAGGTGACCCAGGCCGACAAGGGCTTCGTCATCGTGCTCGAGGACGGTCGATCCGCCGTCAAGGCGGCCCGCAACCTGGCGCGGGGGAGCATCGAGGACGCCGTCTCGCGGGTCTCCGACTCGATCGTGCAGAAGGTCGTGCGCACCCGGCAGGCGCTGGTGGTCGCCGACGCGCTGCACGACTCGGAGTGGTCGAGCTCCTCATCGGTGGTGAACCTGAAGCTCTGCTCGGTGATGTGCGCTCCGCTGACCGCGCGCGGCGAGGTGTTCGGGGTCATCTACCTGGGCAACGACGACGTGGTGAACCTCTTCGACGCCCGCGCCCTCGAGACCCTCACGGTCTTCGCAGCCCAGGCGTCGCTCCTGCTGCAGAACGCGCTCCTGCTCGACGATCTGCGGAAGGAGAACGTCGAGCTGCGCGAGGCGGTGGAGAGCCGCCGCTACGGCGAGCTCGTGGGCGCCGGCGCCGCCATGCGCGAGGTCTTCCGGCGCATCGAGAAGGTGGCCGGCACGGACGTCACCGTGCTCCTGCAAGGAGAGACCGGCACTGGCAAGGAGCTGGTGGCCCGGGAGATCCACCAGCGCTCGGCACGCGCCGCCGGCCCCTTCGTGGCGGTGAACTGCGGTGCCATCCCCGAGGGGCTCATGGAGAGCGAGCTCTTCGGCCACGTGAGGGGCGCCTTCACCGGGGCGGTGGCCACTCGCCCGGGGCGCTTCCAGGCGGCGTCGGGGGGCACGCTGTTCCTCGATGAGGTCGGCGACATGCCGCCGGCGCTCCAGGTGAAGCTGCTCCGCGCGCTGCAGGACCGCGCCGTCGTCAAGGTCGGCGACTCGCGGACCGAGGTGGTGGACATCCGGGTGATCGCCGCCAGCAACAAGGTGCTCGAGGAGGAGGTGCGTCGCGGTACCTTCCGCGAGGATCTCTTCTACCGCCTCCATGTCGTGGCCATCCCCCTGCCGCCGCTCCGCGAGCGCGGCGACGACGTGGTCGTCCTGGCCCGCTGGTTCCTGCAGCGCTACGCCCAGGAGTTCTCCTCCCGCGCCAGAGGGTTCTCGCCCGCGGCCGTCACCGCCATGCGCAAGTACCGCTGGCCGGGAAACATCCGAGAGCTCGAGAATCGGGTGAAGAAGGCCGCGGTCCTCGCCGACGGCCCGCTGGTCACCGCCGAGGACCTCGACCTTCACCCGGAATCCATGGAGCCCGTGCTGCCGCTGGCCCAGGCGCTGGAGGAGTTCCGCAAGCGCTACATCAACGAGGTCCTGGGCAGGAACGGGAACAACCGGACCAAGACGGCGAAGGACCTGGACGTGGATCCCCGCACCATCTTCCGGCACCTGGAGAAGCTCGAGGCCGAGCGGCGCGCCGCGGGCCCAGGCGATGCCGAGCCCTCGGGCGCCGGGCAGGCCGGGAGGGACCAGCCGTGAGGCCCCCCCTCGTTCCCCGCCTCGCCGCCACCGGCGCGGTCGTCGTCGCCGTGGCGCTGCTCGGGGCCTGCCCCCTGCCGCAGCCACTGCCCGGCGTCGGGAACATCGACGCCGGCCTGCCCATCACCCCTCCGCGGGTGGTCACCTCGACCGCACGTCCTGCCGAGGCGCTGACGGGGTACGGACCGCCCGCCGCCTGTGCCGGGGGTGCCCGCTTCGAGGTGGATGCGGACGTCATCGACGAGACCATCGACGAACTGGTCGAGGTGCGGTGGTTCGTGGACTACGACCCCGCCAACCAGCGCCTGTCGCAGCCGCTCCAGGTGGAGGTGCTTCTCCCGCCCCCGGACCCCAAGCAGTACCTGCGCCAGCCCAGGCCCTTCCCGTTTCTCCCCTCCGACTTCGACCTGCCCGCCTCCCGGCTGCACGTGGTGGAGATGGCCGTCTCGAACGGCTTCCTGCCGCTCGGGCAGTCCGTCCCGGACGGCGGGCTGCCCAACCGCGAGCCGGCACCCGGCTACGAAGTCCAGGTCTTCCGCTGGACTTTCCAGGAGCTGGCCGGCGGCGGCTGCGGGCCCTGACCCGCCGCTCACCGCTCCGCCCGGGAGCCGCCCGCCGCCTCGCGTGCGTTGTGGAGGGCCTCGGCCGCCGCTCGCGCCAGATCGCCCTGCTCCTCGGCGAAGCGGTTCACCTGGGCGCTGTAGGCGCGGTGCAGGGCCAGCAGCGCGTCGCGCGCCGCCGCCATGTCGCTGCGCTCGCTGGCCCATTCGCCGCTGGGCACGTCGAGGCGGCAGCGGTCACCGAGGTCCGCGACCCGTTCCTCCCATCGCGGCGCCCAGTCGGTCCAGGTGGCCAGCGGCTCGGGTGCCTCGAACTCGGTCCCCAGCGCCCAGGCGCGCTGGTTCTGCTCGCGGTAGAGCGACTCGAGGTCGTCCATGCAGACGCGGAGCGCGGCGCGGGTCGCGATCGACCCCGCGGCCACCGGACGGCGTGGCTTGCCGCGCAGGTTGCGGACGACGCTCGTCACCAGCAGGCCGACCGAGACCGCGATGACGGCGAGATAGACGACCCAGGCGACGAAGCGATACGGGCGAAGACGGGGGTCGCGCGGAGTCACGGGGCGCAATCTGCCACCGAGCGCGACTGCCCGTCCAGCCTTTCAGTTCTGAAACGAGTCGCTCCAGGCGTGAAATGACGGGCCCTGCGAGCATCGACGGCGGATCCCGTAAACTGCCATCATTTCAGTCATTTCCGAAAGATGGGGCCATGGCTCGCGGCTTGCTCATCCAGGCGGTGGAAGCGCAGCGACTCGTCCTGGGCATCTCCCCCCCGCACCCCACGGCGACGGCGTTGCGGTTCATTTCCTTCGGGAGGGGCTCTCGGTCCGGCCAGCAGCCCGTCCGGCACCTCGGTTCGGCTGCCGGGAGCCCGCCCATCCCATCTCCTTTCGACGGCTGCCGTGAGGCCACGCCCCGACCGACCGGCGCGCACGCGTGCCGCCGCTCCGGCCGGAACGGCGGCGGGAGCGGCCGCGTCAGCGCCTACCGACCCGCCGCTCCAGGTCGGCGAGCGGCAGCTCGAAGACCACCGGGCGGCCGTGCGGGCACCTCGCCTTGAAGTCGACGGCGTCGAGCCCGTCGAGGAGTGCGCGCGCCTCCTCGCGGGTGACATCCTCGTGGGCGCGGACGGCGGCGTGACAGGCCATCGTCGCCAGCAGGCCGTCGAGCGCCTGATCGACGGCGCTCGCCCGTCCCGCCTGCTCCAGCTGTTGCGCCAGGTCGACGAGGAGCGGCTGCATGGGCACGCCGGCGAGCAGCGCCGGGGCTCCCTTCACCGCGAAGTCGTCGCCGCCGAAGGGCTCCACCTCCAGCCCGAGGCGGCGCACCTCCAAGAGCCCGGCCTCGAGCGCCCGGGCGGTCGCCGCCGGGAGCGTCACCACCGGAGGGAGGAGAAAGGGCTGCACTTCCAGGCGACGGGCGCGAACCCCCTCCCGGAGCCGGTGGAAAAGGAGCCGCTCGTGGCTCGCATGCTGGTCGATGATGACCAGCGACCCTCCCGGCGCCTCGCACAGCAGGTACGTGCGGGCGTGCTGCCCCACGTAACGCAGGGAGGTGAAGTAGCCTCCGGGTGTGGCAGGCGCCGCGCCGACGCCGTCCGCCGATCCCTCGGCGACGGGCAGCGAGAACGCGTCCGGCGTTCCCGCCTCCCGCGCCAGCGAGAAGGCGAGGCGGGGGTGGTCCCCTCGGGCCTCGGAGAGCCGGCGTGCCGCCGCCAGCACCGAGGCGGCGTCGTCCCCTGCATCGCCCGCCCGCGTGGGCTCGGCTTCGAGCGCGCCGCGGGCGGCCGCCGTCGCCGGACGGTGGCGCAGCCAGGGTGCCGGCCGGAGCGAGTCGGCCACCGCGTGAAAGAGGGCGTCGTAGGCGCTGCGGGCGTCGGCGAAGCGGACCTCGAGCTTCTGCGGGTGGACGTTCACGTCCACCTGGCCCAGTGGCATCTCCAGGAACAGGATCGCGGCCGGGTGTCGTCCAGGCGGCAGCGACCCGGCGTAGGCGCGCAGCACGGCGTGGGCCGCGCCGCGATCGCGGATGTAGCGCCCGTTCACGAACAGGTACAACCCCCGGGAGGTCGCCTCGGAGTGGTCCGGGGAGCCGACGACGCCGTGGACGCGCACCTCCCCACGCGTCCCGTCCACGGCAACCAGGTGACGGTGGACCTCCCGTCCCAGCGCCGCGGCCGCCCGGTCGGCGAGCGGGGCACCCGCGGGCGTGCTGAGCGCCACGCGCCCGGCGGAGCGCAGGGTGAATCCCACGTCCGCGCGGGCCAGCGCGAGTCGCAGCACCGCCTCGGAGGCGTGGCCCGCCTCGGCTGGCCCGGAACGCATGAACTTGCGGCGCGCCGGGGTGTTGAAGAAGAGGTCCCTGACCTCCACCGTGGTTCCACGGGCGCGCGCCACCATGGCGATCTCCTCCACCCGCCCGCCCTCGACGACCACCCGGGTGGCGACGGCCGGGGCGTCCCCACCCGGGCAGGTGTCGATCCGCAACCGCGAGACCGAGGCGATCGCCGGCAGGGCCTCGCCTCGGAATCCCATGGTGGCGATGCTCCCGAGGTCAGCGGCGTCGCGCAGCTTGGAAGTGGCGTGCCGCTCCAGGGAGAGGAGCGCGTCCTCGCGCGCCATGCCGCTGCCGTCGTCCACGACCCGCACCAGCTCCAGGCCTCCGTCCTCCAGGTCCACCTGGATGGAGCGGGCGCCGGCGTCGAGCGCGTTCTCGACGAGCTCCTTCACGATCGAGGCTGGGCGCTCCACCACCTCGCCGGCGGCGATCTGGTTCACGAGCCCGGGAGGCAGGAGGCGGACGATGGCCACGCCCCTTCCTAGCACGGGCCTCCGACCGGTTTGACGCCCACCGGCCGCCCGTGTATGCACCCCTTGCCATGGGGGGCTCGCAAGGCAGGAAGCGTCCAGGTGTCGCGCCCTCCGGGCGGCCGCGACGCTCGGTGCTCGGCAATGACCCCTTCGAGCGCGGAGCCGCGCCGCGGCCGCCGGCTCCCGTCACCACCGGGGTCTCTGCCCCCGAGGGCCCCGCCACGCCTGTGTCCAGCGGGGTGCGCGACACCGCCGCGCCGCCGGTCCTGGCGTCGCCGAGATTGCCCGAAGCGCCACCGCTCGCGGAAGCCGCCGAGCGGATCGCGCGGCTCGAGAATCGGGTGGACCAGGCGTTCGACGGTGCCGAGGCGCGGCTCGCGGAGCTGGCGAGCCGGACCGGACCGGCCACCTATGCCGAGGAGTTGCGGGAGCTGCTGGTCCGGCTGCTGCCGGCCCTCAAGGATCGGCTGAAGCCCCTCGCCTCGCTGGCGGCGCTGCTCGCATCCCCGGGTCGGCTCGATCCCTTCGGCCGGGACGAGCGTCTCGAGGACGGGTCCCGGCCGCTCCTCGACTTCCTCTTCGAGACCTGGTGGCGCGTGGACGTGCGGGGGGCCGGTCGCCTGTCGTCCGGCGCCGGGATGGTCGTCGCCAACCACGGGGGCGCCCTGCCCTGGGATGCTCTGGTGCTGCGGCTCGCCGCGCGGAGGCTACCGCTGGGTCGCGAGCTGCGCCCGCTCCTCGACGAGGCGGCGCTCGCGGCCCCGCTGGCCGGTACGGTGGCCGCGCGCCTCGGCGCGGTGCCGGCGAGCGGCGCCAACGCGCGCGCCCTTCTCGACGCGGGGCTGCTCGTCGGGGTGTTCCCGGAGGGGAGCCGCGCCGGCGGAAAGCCCTGGGGGGAGCGCTACCGCCTCCAGCGCCTCGGGCGCGGCGGGTTCGTACGGGTTGCGGCGCGAGCCGGCGTCCCCATGCTCCCCTGCGCCATCGTGGGCAGCGAGGAGGCCAGCGCGCCCTTCGGGCGGCAGGGATGGATGGCCGAGGCGCTGGGCCTGCCGCTCCTCGGCACGGCGGCGGCTCTTCCATTCGCGCCGTTGCGGTGGCTCCCCCTCCCCTCGCGCTGGACCGTGAGGTTCGGCGAGCCCATCGCCCCACCCCCACTCGAGCGCGCCGACGACCCCGCGGCGATCGGCGCCGGTGCCGAGCAGGTTCGCGCCGCGCTCCAGCGCATGCTCGACGAGGACCTGGCGGCGCGCCGCTCGGTCTTCCTCTAGGCGCTCACGCGCCCGGCGCGGCATCCGGCAGCGCCGGACCGGACTCGGCGTCGACCGCGGTGGCCACCATCCCGTCCAGGACACGGCGCGGCGGCGTCCGGAGGTCCCAGACGACGCCGAAGGCGGAGAGGATCCGGAGCAGGCCGTAGGTGATGTCCAGCTCCCACCAGAACCACCCCTGGTTCGCCGACGTCGGATAGAAGTGGTGGTTGTTGTGCCAGCCCTCGCCGAAGGTGAGGACGGCGAGCACCGGGTTGTTGCGGGAGTCGTCCCCGGTGGCGTAGCGGCGCCCCCCCAGAACGTGCGCCAGGGAGTTGATGCAGAAGGTGACGTGCCAGGAGACGGTGACCGGCACGAAGAACCCCCAGAGGAGCCACGGCAGGCCGCCGGCCAGGAACATTCCCGCGGCGAAGGCCACGGCCAGGGCCAGCCCGTAGCGATCGAGCCAGCGCAGCTCGGGGAAGCGGGCCAGGTCCTTGACCCGATCGAGCTCGGTCCCGTCGTGCCGCTCCGACAGGATCCAGCCGACGTGACTCCACCAGAACCCGCGCTGGACCGGCGAGTGTACGTCCTTCGGCCCGTCCGAGTGGCGATGGTGGTTGCGATGGTGCGCGGCCCACCAGAGCGCCCCCTTCTGGACGGTGAGCGCCCCGAGCACCGCCAGCACGAGCTGGAAGACGCGGCCGGTCTTGTAGGCACGGTGGGAGAAGTAGCGGTGGTAGCCGGCAGTGATGGCGAACATGTGGAGCGAGTAGACGGCGACCGCGAGCCCGACCAGCTTCCAGGTCGGGAAGGCGAGAAACGGGGCGGCGAGCGCCGCGCCGTGTACCCCGAGGAACGGGACCGACTTCAGCCACTGCGGTCGGTCGAGGTTGCGCTGAGGTCGGCTCACGGGGTCTCCTTCCGGGCGGATCCCGGCACGGACACCTTCTAGCGGGGTCGTGTCACCAGCCGGTCATGGCGCGGCGGGTGGCATCGGCGCCGGGACGGGTGCCGGCGGCGTGGCGGGAGGCGGGAGGCGGGCACGGCGGATTCCATGGTCACGGCCGCCGGGTTTGCGCTATCTTCCTGGCTCCCCGAGCCGAGCGAGGTCCCTCGAAGATGACGCGCGCCTTCATCGGAAACGTCACCTGCCACGTCCTCGTCGATCGCGACCTCGGCGAGAGTTGGGCCGTCACCGTGCTTCCCCCTCCGGGGGCCAAGGTAGGCAACAAGTTCCTCGGACCGGTGGTCGTGAAGCTCCAGGGCGAGGATCGCTACAAGGTCACCAAGGGTGGCCTCGAGATCCTCCAGAAGGCCGGCCAGATCGATCGGTTCGAGGTGGACGCCCCGGCGGCCCCTGCCCCTGCCGCCGCTCCGGCGGCCGCCACCGCGCCTGCAACGACGGCCTCGCCCGCCGCCCCGGCGAAGCCCCAGGGGACCGTCACCTAGCGGGCGCGCTCGACGGGCGGCGACGGAGGGATGGCCGGGCCCCCTGGGCCGGTCCGCCTACGGGGCGAGCCCGTCGCTCCGGAGCAGCGCGCCGGCCGGCAGCGCATCCACCGTGGCCCGCGCGGCGGCGCGCACCTCCTCGGCGTCACGCCCCTCGATCGTCACGCGGACCCGGTGGTCGGCGCCGTCGAAGCGCGGGTAGCTCCCGATCTCCACGCCCGGGTGGGCCCGCGCCACCCGCCCGAGCGCCTCCGCGATGCGATCCTCTCCCAGGGTGAGGTAGAGGCAGACGAGATGGAATGGGGCGCCCTGGAGGAGGTGGGCGATGGCTTCGAACTGGTGGCGGAGGAAGGACGGGACGCCCGGGAGCATGGCCACGTTCTCGACGACCAGCGTGGGGAACTGGGGATCTCCGAGCAGCCGGGTCCCCTCGGGCAGATCGGCCATGCGCAGCGCGGCGGCGGGGAGCGGGGCTCCCCCGTGATGCCGCGCGTGCATGGCGCGCAACACCTCCACCAGCCGCTCCTCGCGGGCGGTGGGCCGTCCCAGCGCCCGCGCCACCGCCGGCAGCGTCAGGTCGTCGTGGGTCGGCCCCACCCCGCCGCAGGTGAACACCCATTCGGCGCGCCGTCGCGCCAGCCCGATCGCCTCGACGATCGCGTCCATCCGATCGGGGACGGTGTGCACGGCGACGAGCTCGACCCCCAGCTCGCGCAGGCGCCCGGCGAGGTAGGGACCGTTCTCGTCCGCCACCTTGCCGCTGAGCACCTCGCTCCCGACCACCAGCACCACGGCGCGCGGAGCCCTCATCGCAGGAGCGGCTCCACCGATGCGGCGATCCGGCGCGCGACCTCATCCACCGGCTTCTCCCCGGCGATCTCCACCACCCGGGCACCGCCGGCCCGCAAGCTCGAGAGCGCACGGCCGTAGGCCCGCGCCACCTTCCGCTGGAACGCCGGGACCTCGAAGATCTCGCGCTCCGTTCCTGCGGCGAAGCGCCGGCGCAGCGCGAGGCGCGCCTCGACCCTCAGGAACAGGGTCAGGTCCGGCGGCGGAGCCTTGGCGTTCAGCGCAGCCACCCAGCGTGGGTCGCCGGTGGCGACGGCCTGGTAGGCGAGGCTGGACAGCACGTAGCGGTCCGAGACGACGTCGGCGCCCTGCTCGAGCTGGACGCGGATCTCGCTCTCCCAGTGATCGAGCCGGTCGGCTGCGAAGAGGAGTGCCAGCGCCGCCGGGTCGAAGGCGGCGCCGCCGGCGCCCGACACCCGGCGCGCGAGCACCTGGCGCACCAGCGTGCCCACCGGCCCACGCGAGGGCTCGGCGGTGAGGTGGACGCGGCGGCCGCGGCCGCGCAGCCACTCGGCGAGCCGGCCGGACTGGGTTGTGGTCCCGGCGCCGTCCAGCCCCTCGAGCACCAGGAACAGCCCGCGCGGACGGCGCCTCACGACTCGATCCCCAGCTTCCTGCGGAGCGTGCGCAGCTTCTCGAAGTCCCGATCCTCCTGGCGCATCGTCCGCCGCGCCTTGCGGAAGGCGAGGACCGCGACCGCAAGGCAGGCGAGCGCCAGCCCGAGAGCCAGGAGGAAGAGGAGCGGCATCCTCGACAGCACGCGCGCCGGCTTCACGCCCCAGCCCCAGCGGTCCCAGGCGAACTTGGCCGCCAGGCCCCCGGTGACCACCAGCAGGAAGGAGGCGTAGGCGCCGAGGCGGACCGAGTCGATGGAGCGGCGCACCGAGAGTCGCTCGGCCAGACGATCGTGCTCGGTCCTCATCGCCCCGGCCCCCTCCCGCGCCTCCCCTTCCTGGAGCGGCTCCGCCGCTGGTCCGCTCGACATCGATCCCTCACCTCCGGCCGCGGCCGAAGCGCTGGCCGACCGCGTCCTGGACGGCCCCGAGCGTCGCCGGCAGACGGACCGGGGGGTTCCGCAGCGCGGGCCGGATGCCCGGCAGCGCGTCGTCGTGGTAGCCGACCTTGAAGTCGGAGAACTTCAGCCCGTGGGCCGTCGAGACGACCACCACCCGCTGGCCCGGCTTCACCACGCCACGGGCGGCGAGCTTCTCCAGCGCCGCCAGCGCCACGCCGGTGTGGGGGCATGCGAAGGCCCCCGCCAGGTCCGCGCGGGCGGCGGCCTCGGCGAGTTCCTGCTCGCTGGCCTGCTCCACGATGCCGTCGAGCGCCACCAGGGCGCGGAGCGCCCGTCGGGCGGAGACCGGGGCGCCGATCTGGATCGCCGACGCCAGCGTCTTCTCGGCCTGGACGGGGGCCACCTCGGTCACCGCGCCGACCCTCCCGGCGCCCTGGACCGCGCGGTACAGCGGATTCGCCTTCTCGGCCTGCGCCACGACGAGCCGGGGCAGGCGGTCGACGAGCCCCAGCTCCTTCATGAGCAGGAAGCCCTGGCCGACCGCGCTCGCGTTCCCGAGGTTGCCGCCGGGGATGACCACCCAGTCGGGTGCCTTCCAGCCGAGCTGCTGCACCGTCTCCACGGCGAGGGTCTTCTGCCCTTCGATGCGCAGCGAGTTCATCGAGTTCGCGAGGTAGATGTCGGGCGTCCCGGCGAGATCCTGCACGACCCGCATGCAGCCGTCGAAGTCGGTGTCGAGCTCCAGCACCAGGGCGCCGTTGGCGATGGGCTGGACGAGCTGGGCCGTGGAGATCTTTCCTCGCGGGAGCAGGACCACCGCCGGGATGCCGGCCGCAGCGCAGTAGGCGGCGAGCGCGGCGCTGGTGTCGCCGGTGGAGGCGCAGGCCACCGCCCGGATGGGCACGCCCCGGGCCCGCATCTCCTTCACAGCCGAGACCAGCACCGTCATCCCCAGGTCCTTGAAGGACCCGGTGTGGGTCACGCCACACTCCTTCAGCCACACGTCGTCGAGACCGATCTCGCTCGCGTAGCGGTCGAGCCGGAGCAGCGGGCTGCCGCCCTCGTACAGCGAGACCACATTCTCGAGCGACAGCTGAGGGTAGACCCACTCCCTCTTTCCCCAGACGCCCGAGCCGAGCGGCCAGGGGCCGACCCGGAAGCGCCCGTCGAACAGCGCCTTCCACTCGTCCGGCCCGCGGCGCCGGAGCGCAGCCCGGTCGTGCTCCACCTCCAGCAACCCCTGACAGGCGGGACAGCGGTAGACGACGTCCGTGAGCGGGGCCGTGAAGTCACAGCCCTCGGCGCAGCGGAACCAGGCGGAGAACGGCTCCGCCGTCATGCACGCTCCAGCCGTGGCGCCAGCGCAGCGGAGGACGTGCGCAGGAACTTCCCCACCCGCTCGGCGGCCAGCTGGATGCGCGGCTCGTCCTCGATCAGCGCGATGCGGACGAAGCCCTCGCCCAGGGGGCCGAAGCCCACGCCGGGGGCGACGGCGACGCCGGCCTCGTCGATGAGCCGCTTGGCGAACTCCAGCGAGCCCAGCCCGCGGAACGGCTCCGGGATCGGCGCCCAGGCGAACATGCTGGCGGGCGGCGGCGGGACCTGCCAGCCCACCGCGCCGAAGTGGCGCACCAGCGCGTCGCGACGCTCCTGATAGCGCTGCCGAATGAGGGCCACCTCGCCGTCGCACTCGTCGAGGGCGACGATGGCGGCCCGCTGGACGGCACCGAACAGGCCGTAGTCGAGGTAGCTCTTCACCCGGGCCACCGCCCCGACCAGGGCCGCGTTCCCTGCGGCGAAGCCGACCCGCCATCCGGGCATGTTGTAGCTCTTGGAGAGGGACATGAACTCGAGGGTCCGGTCCCGCGCCCCGGGAACCTGGAGCATGGCCGGGGCCGATCGGCCGTCGAAGCAGAGGTCGCAGTAGGCGAGGTCGGAGATGATGAAGAGGTCCCGGGCCTCGGCGAAGCGGACGATGCGCTGGAAGAGCTCGGGCGTGGCCACGGCGGCGGACGGGTTCCCGGGAAAGTTCACCACGAGTCCGCGCGGGCGCCGCTCCGCCTTCTCGGCGGCGGTGACCAGCGACTCCATGAAATCCACGTCCGGGCCCACCGGCACCGAGATGGTCTCGCCACCGGCCAGCACCGCCCCGAAGGCGTGGATGGGGTACGTCGGCCCCGGCGCCAGCACCGTGTCGCCCTCGGAGAGCATGGCGACCATGGCGTGGCCGATGCCCTCCTTGGAGCCGACGGTGATGATCACCTCGCGCTCGGGATCGACATCCACTCCGTGGCGCCGCTTCCACCAGCGCGAGGCGGCGGTGCGCAACTCGGGAAGGCCCCGCGGATTCAGGTACCGGTGCATCCGGGGGTCGAGCGCCGCGGTCCGCAGCCCCTCGACGATGCGCGGGGGCGTCGGGCGGTCGGGGTTGCCCATGGAGAAATCGATGACGTCCATCCCCCGGGCGATGGCGGCGTCGCGCAGCCGGTCGGTGATGGTGAAGACGTAAGGCGGCAGGCGCCTCACGCGCGCGAAGATCTCGGGATCCGTGAATGTTTTCATTGGCGGGACCGTCGAATCTGCCCGGAAGGGGCCGGTTTGGCAAGAGGCTGTCCCGGGGCCGGTGAGGCCCGCTCAGGCCCGCTTCGAGCCACAGCTGGGGCAGGCCGCGCCGCGCATCGGCGTGCCGCAGTCGAAGCACAGAGCCGTCGCCCCGTCGGTGACCGGCGCCCCCCGGGCTCCCCGTCCCGCCATGCCCGGCAGGCGCATCCCGCAGCGGCTGCACCAGGCGTCGGTCGGGGGCGCCGGGGTACGGCAGTAGCGGCACACCTGCGTGGCGGTCGTCGTCGGGCCGGGTGCGGGGAGCGGGGGCCCGTCCTGCAGCGTCGGCTCCAGCCCCGCCACCGCCTCGGTCGCGGGTGCGTCCACCGGCGCCATCCGGGTGGGCTCCAGCTCGACCGCCGGCAGGGACGCGGCGTCGGCCTCCACCGGCGAGAGGGCGGTCGGCTCCAGGCCGTCGAGCCGGTCGTCGCCGGCGGCCACCGCCTCGAAGCGGGTCGGCTCGAGCCCGGGGACCGGGTCGGGCGGCGCCGGGACGGCGAGGCCGCGGGCGAACGGGCGCCCGCAGACCTCACACTCTTCCCCCGAGGGCTGCTGATTGTCGCACACCGGGCACGTGAGCATCGCGGCCGATGATACTCCGGGTCAACCAACCCGCGCCAGCGAGAGCCGCGTCGACCAGCGCGCCAGGGCTTCGGCGGCGGCGGCGTGCTCGGGCAGGCGCAGCTCCGGGTCCTCCTCGGCGAGGCGGAAGGCATCCTGGCGTGCCTCGTCCAGGATGGCCTCGTCGCGGTAGAGGTCCGCCACCTCGAAGACGGGCTGGCCGGCCTGGCGGGTGCCGAGCAGCTCCCCGGGGCCGCGGATGCGGAGATCGGCCCGGGCGATCTCGAAGCCGTCCTGCGTGCGGGTCATCACCTTCAGCCGCGCCCGGGCCTCGTCGCCGGCGCGGGCGTAGTGGGCGACGAGCAGGCAGTGGCTCTTTGCGGAGCCTCGCCCCACCCGGCCGCGGAGCTGGTGGAGCTGGGAGAGGCCGAAGCGCTCCGCGTGCTCGACGATCATCACCGTGGCGTTGGGGACGTCCACGCCCACCTCGATCACGGTGGTGGCGACCAGCACCCGGAGATCGCCCCCCCGGAACCGCTCCATCACCCGCTGCTTCTCCGCCGCCGGCATCTGTCCGTGGAGCAGGCCGACCTCGAACGGCGCCAGCAGCGCTCGCAGCGTCTCGGCACCGGTCGTGGCGTCGGCGAGGTCGGTCTTCTCAGACTCCGCCACGAGCGGGTACACGACGTAGACCTGCTTCCCCGCCTCGAGCTCGCTGCGGGCCGTCTGGTAGGCCTTCTTCCGCTGGCTGTCGCCGAAGGCGCGCGTCTCCACCGGGGTGCGCCCAGGCGGAAGGCCGGCGATCTTCGACTGGTCGAGGTCGCCGTAGAACGCCAGCGCCAGCGTCCTCGGAATGGGAGTGGCGGTCATCACCAGGACGTCGGGACGGTGCCCCTTCTGGACGAGGCGGGCCCGCTGGAGCACGCCGAAGCGGTGCTGCTCGTCGACGACCACCAGGCCGAGCCGGTCGAGGCCCACCCCCTCCTCGAGCAGCGCGTGGGTCCCCACGGCGATGCGGGCGCGCCCCGTGCGCAGGGCCTCGCGGGCCTCCCGCTGCCCGCGCCCTCGGGCCTGCGCGGCGACGAGCGCGACCTCGACGCCGGACCCGGCGAGCCAGCTCCGAAGCGTCCGGGCGTGCTGCTCGGCGAGGACCTCGGTGGGGACCATCAGGGCCGCCTGCCAGCCGGAGCGGACCGCCAGCATCATGGCAGCGAAGGCCACTGCGGTCTTCCCGCTGCCGACGTCCCCCTGCAGGAGCCGGTTCATCGGCTCGGGGCGCCCCATGTCGGCGGCGATCTCGTCGAGCGCCTTCTCCTGCGCTGCGGTGAGCTGGAACGGCAGGAGCCGCAGGGCCTCGGCGCGCCGCGCCGGGGACACGTCGAAGGCGATGCCCGGCTGTCGACGCAAGCCCCGCCGCTTCAAGGCCAGGCCGAGCTGCAGGAAGAAGAGCTCCTCGAAGACGAGCCGCCGGAAGGCCGGCGTCGCCCGGAGCGCGGCGGCGGCGACATCGGTGCCGGGTGACGGGAAATGGGCCTCGACGAGAGCCCGGGCGCGGGAGACGAGGCCGCGCCGTCGGGCGACCTCCGGCGGCAGGTCCTCCGACGCCAGGGGCGCCAGCTCGTCGCAGAGCCGCTTCATCAGCTTTCGCAGGGCCGGGTGCTGGTGGTCGGCGGGACCGGCGTAGAAGGGCACGATGCGGCCGAAGTTCGCCGAGTCGCCCTGGACGAGCTTCTCGACCTCGGGCTGGGCCATCTGGCGGACACCGCCGAAGCCCTCCGTGACCCTTCCGGACGCGAGCAGCGTCTCGCCGGCCGCGAACTGCTTCAGGCGCCAGGACGGCGGGTTGAAGAAGACGAGCTCCATCCGGCCCGTCTCGTCGTCGGCGCCCACCTTCAGCATGGGCTTGCCGCTGCGCATGCGGTGGGCGCGGACCGCCCGCACCGTCACCACCACGATGCCTTCCTCGCCCGGGCGCAGGTCGGTGACGCGCCGGACGCGGCTGCGGTCCTGGTAGCCCTTCGGCCAGAACTCCAGCGCCGCCTCGGCGGTCGCCCGACCTCGCTCCTCGAGGAGCGCGCGCGGCGCCGGGTGCAGGCCGGGGATGGAGTCGAGCGGCGCCGCCAGGCGGGCCCCGCGGGCGGCGCGGGACTCGAACTGACCTATGCGCCCGACGACCACTGGGAGTTCGCCGGCGGCGGTGCCTATCGATCCACGCGGTATCGACTGGATGATGCCGGCATCGCGCCCGGCGGAGTCGGCGAGAACCGGTTCTTCCCTTTGTTCGCGCGCGTGTCGCGCAACTTCGGCGCGCAGACCAAAGTCGATCTTTATGCGGGCGTTGCACTGGGGGGCCGCCTGAAGCTGGAGAACGCCAGCGGCACGACGGTCGCCAAGGACGATTATTCGACCGCACCGCTGATCGGCCTGACGCTTTCGCACCGTTACTGACACGATGCCCGATGCGCCGCGCAACCCGATGCGCAACGCGGCGCTCGCTGCCGTCATCGCGCTGACCGTGCTGTGCGGAACTGCCTGCTCGATCCGGCAGGACGCAAGCGGCATCACGCGCACCGGCATCGGGCTGTGGGGATTCGGCGACCCGCCGGGCGTCAATTGGAATCTCGACCGG
>Ga0209253_10000565_pt1 | contig 31959 bp, 34 predicted proteins | sample FrelakmetBRP12BR_FD_187145 | JGI IMG/M metagenome (GOLD analysis project Ga0209253, IMG submission 187145) | Freshwater lake sediment microbial communities from the University of Notre Dame, USA, for methane emissions studies - BRP12 BR (SPAdes)... | ecosystem: Environmental > Aquatic >... | reverse complement strand
AGTAAGGGTTTGACAGGGGGTCGGGGCATCTGAATTCTATTCTGGCTTCTTTTTCGTTTTCAGGTGAAAAGGCGGGGATTCTTATGAGTGCGCTTCTGTTCTTTTTGCTCCATGCCACGTATACGGGTGCTTCGTATCCCGGCACGAGTCTCTTGTAGCTGTTTACGGTGGGTGCTGCTATTGCGCTTAGGGCGCGGGCGTGGCTGAGGAGGCCGCCTATGAAGTACCTGCACTGCTGCGAAACACATCCATAGCCTTCCGCGTCAAAGAAGGGATTTCTGCCCGTTGCAGGGTCAAAGAGCCCCATGTGAACGTGCATGCCGCTTCCTGGTTTGCCGCGCCACGGCTTAGGCATGAATGTGGCGATCCAAGAGTATTTTTTGTCAGCCACGGCTTTGGCTGAAAACTTGTATCGGACGATACTGTCCGCCGTGGTTAGGGGGTCAGAGTATTTGAAGGTGATTTCGTTCTGTGCTGAACCTACTTCGTGGTGTTGCCGCTCCACCGTTATGCCCATTGTGGACAATGCGTTCGTCAAATCCATTCGGTAGGATTCAGTGATGTCTCTACCAGGTGTGTTGTCGAAGTATCTCTGCTTGTCCGTTACGTGATTCTCAACTGGATAGATTTGGCCTCGCGCGTCTTTCTGGACGAGGTAGAATTCGAGCTCCGCAGCGGCCGTAGGCTCATATCCTACTGCCAGAGCCTTGTCTATTGTCCTCTTGCATATGTGGCGCGGGTCACTTTCATATCGTTTCCCATCTGGCTTGAGTATGTCGCATATGAAAGCGGCCACGCTTTTATCGTAGAAGTAGTGAGGGTACGCAGTGAACGTGTCGGGATCAGGTTTCATTATCATGTCGCTTTCCTCTATCCTCACGCCAGCAAGAACAGATGAGCCGTCGAAGGTCACACCCTCGTTCAAGGCACTTCGGGTCTCCTCCGTTGGTATGGTCCTGCCCCTCAATAGCCCGAACAGATCTGTGAACTGCAGGAGAACATAGTCTGCGTTTTTCGTAAGCTTCATGCATGTTTCGAAGTTCTGAATTGCCTGCAATCTGTCTCTTATCATGTGTCTGCCTCCCACGCTATGGGCAAAGGTATAGCAACATGGAAGCGCTCTGAACATATAAAAGTGTTATTCCCAGCGTGAGTAGCAAATGTTAAATAATTGTATATTCTATTGGATGAACGTTCAACGTTGGCGGGGTTTGAGGCAGTTGGATGAGACAGACGGCAAAATCCTTAAGGCTTTAACTGTGGACGCTCGGCTTTCTTCAAGGCAGATAGCTAAACAGTGCGGCATCTCGATCGGAACAGTTCTATCGCGGATCAGGAAGATGGAGGACCAAGGCATAGTCAAAGGGTACTCTGCCTTGCTTGACCACGAGAAGCTTGGGTACGAGCTGACAATGGTTAGCGAGATAACGGTTTCGAAAGGCAGGTTGCTGGAGATGGAAAGCGAGATAGCACGTTTTCCGAACGTGTGCTGCGTGTACGACGTAACAGGCCTGCTAGATGCCATAATCATCGCAAAGTTCAAGAACCGCGAGGAACTCGGCAAGTTCACTAAGCGCCTTCTAGCCTTACCTTACGTGGAACGCACCAACACGCACGTGGTACTGACGACCATCAAGGAAGACTTCAGAATAATCTAGGCCACGGATTCTCTTTCAGCCTTCTTTGCCCAACAAGTCTGAGCAAGCTTTAATTTGATCCATAAAATACAGGATAAACTGGAAACCCGGTTGGGCGGGGGTTGCCAAGCTAGGTCAACGGCGTAGGCCTGAGGCGCCTATCCTGTAGAGGTTCGTGGGTCCAAATCCCACCCCCCGCACTTTTCAGCGACCCCCCGCACCATCAATGCATATTCGATCAAACCTTCCACTCTCTTGATGCACGAATTCATTTGGGCTTCTCAAAGACTTGCTTGCCATCTAACCTATATGACGAGTGCTTGCCTCTAGAAACACGTGATATAGCTAAATAATAGTAGGAGTAATAGTAATAATAGGAGTAATAAGGGTTTGGTGGACTTTGTTGCATTGCGTTGCCCTTGCTGCAAATATGTTTGGGCCAGAAGAGGGGAACTCATGCCCGTCTCCTGTCCAAGATGCAAGAAGAGATTTGACTATCACGGTAATCTTATGAAATTGGAACAGATTGTTTTGACAATGGTTTCGTATTTCGAAATGAGAGATTGGCTAATTGATGCAAATCAATATTCTTTGCAATGCGATTCCTTGGAAGAAGTGCAGGAAAGAACGGGGCAGTCCTGAGAGGCACCGCGAGACCAGCACATATTAGGAACTAATCTAGCGCCAAACTGAAACTCATTCAAACAATAGAGAATATGGATTAGACAACGGAAAACCGAGCGCGCGCAAAGGAATATGAACTCTTAAATAAAGGACTGCGGAATCATAAGCAGGGCGTCATATATGAAAGGTTTCAAGTCCAATATCGAGAAGGACACTTTGGGCAATACTGACTTCAGACGCGTTCTGTACACGGGTAAGAACAGCCAGCTTGTGTTGATGAGCCTTAGACCGGGCGAGGAAATAGGTGAGGAAGTTCATAAGACAGTGGACCAGTTCTTTAGGTTCGAGAAGGGTGAGGGCGTGGTCTCGATAGATGGGATCAGGCAGAAGGTTGCTGATGGCGACGCTGTCATAGTGCCGGCTGGTGCAAGACACAACGTGATGAACACTTCGAGGACAATAGAACTGAAGCTATACACGATATACTCGCCGCCGGAACACGAGGATGGCGCGGTGCGCAAGACGAAAGCGAACGCGTTGGCGAAACCAGAGGAATTCGACGGCAAAACCACTGAATGATCCTTTTTCTTTTTTCATATCGATCAATCCGTGTATGGTAGTGTGACAGACATAGACTTAGATGCAAAACTAGCAGAATCGTAGTTTGAGGCTAGAATAGTGCCTAAGAAAACCAAAGGAAAGAAGAAAAAGCCCGCAAAGAAGTGAGAGGCGAAAATCGCTCGTAGGTACACAGATCCCCGCTTGTTTCCTTTGTTAACGCGCACGGCATGGCGGAACCAGAAGAGCGGAGTTCTTCGTCAAAGGGTTAGAAGTTTACATCCCAAACGAGAGTGACCAGACTGACCGAGATGTTGGTTTTGGTAGGTGTGATGGAAGCTTTCTCCAGGTTCTCAGTCAACGGGTCAGTTTTCGTCTCTAGCGCGCGCGATTATGGCTCTATGGTTTCCATTCGGGAAACGACAACACAATTGCTATTGCGGGGTCGTGCGCGCGCTTAGAAAGAGAGGATGACAGGCTGGATCGCGCTGACTACTTTGCGCTCTCCAGGCTCGAAGCTTCCAACGCTTCAACAGCTTTTTCGGCCCATTTCGGGTCCTTCCAAAGCGCTCTGCCCACGGCCACTAGGTCAACCTTTCCTTCTCTGACCAGTCTGTCAGCATACTCAGCTTCAGTGATTCCCCCAACACCGATAACGGGGATCTTGACGGTCTTCTTTATCTCATAAGCTTGAGGAACAAAGTAACCCTTGACGTTTCGGAGCTGCTTAGGCTCGCTCCCACACAGACCGCCCGACACATCTACAACGTCAACGCCACACTGCTCAAGCTTCACAGCAAAAGCAGCCGAGTCCTCTACCCGCGTCCCGTTCTGGGCCAAGTCGTCCGCGCCCAACCGGTAAAGCAGAAGCCGACTCCCGACGCTCCTTCGAACCTTTTCAACGACCATGAGAGGAAAGCGCATCCTGTTCTCCAGAGAACCACCATACTCGTCCTCACGCTTGTTGAGCAAGGGCGAAAAGAACTGGTTAAGCAGAAAACCATGCGCCCCGTGAAGCTCAACCCCATCAAAACCCGCCTTGGACGCGCGTTCAGCAGCCAACGCGAACTCCTCAACCAAACCCTCAATCTCGCTTTTGGTCAGCTTACGGGTTTTCCCAGTTGCAGAAGGACCAGCAGGATCCGCGCCAATAACACTCTTATTCGTAACGCCTCCAGCATGCGATATCTGCACGACGACAGGAGTGCCAACCGCGTGAATGCTGACCGCAAGTCTGTCTAACCCACCAATCAGACCGTCATCGTAGATCCCCAACTGCTTCAGGCTCAATCTTCCACGCTGAGAAACGTAACAGTGCTCAACGATCAACAAGCCCAAAGCCGCCGAACGCCTCACATAGAAGCCAACCAGCCTATCCGTCACGGCGCCTTTGATCGTGGCTCGGCCAGTTTGCATAGGAGGCATAACTATACGATTCCTGAGAGTCAGCCCCTTCAATTCCAAAGGATTGAGAAGCCCCGCCAACTCCTAACACCAGCAGGCTACAGGCAGCCCGCAACTATATGAACGTAACACATGCGCACAAAGAGCTCGCGCGCGGAACCATGCCGCAAAAAGAAGAATGTGTGTTTGCAGGTGACGTCTCCAATGTGTGGATCCAAATCCCACCCACCCGTTTGTTGGAAAGTAGCGCGCCACCCACGCGAGCTTCGGTCTCAGGAATCATTCGATGCAGAGGAGTTTGACGAGATGGCGCGTGCGGACTGCGGTCGACGTTGAGATTGGACCAGATACTGATTCACGTGTCCCCCTTGAACTTCAGCTTCGAACATTCAGGAAAGCGCTGACAATCGCCGCCGAGCTTCTCGGCTTGTCAACATCCCCAGCCACTGCTCGCTACGGCCCGAGAGCTAGATAGGGTCGTGCGACCGTCAAATTCATATGCCGACTTGCTTTACTTCTGGTCAGGAGACCACTGCATGAAAAGCATGATTGCTTTCTGCGGAATAGAGTGTGGCGAATGTAAGGCTCTGATTGCGACGCAGAAGAACGACCTAGAAATGAAAAAAGCAATTGCAGCAGAATGGTCGACGGAATTCGGGCACCAAATAGGGCCCGAAGACATAAACTGCGTCGGATGCTCGGTTTCAGACGGCTCCCACATCAACTACTGCAGCGTCTGCGAGATAAGGGCATGTGGGCTAAAGAAGAAAGTTGAGAATTGCGCATACTGCGTCGAATACAGATGCGAAAAACTCGGCAAGTTCCATGAGCAAGCCCCCAAAGCAAAAGCCCTCCTAGAAGAGGTAAGAAAAGCGCGCGCCAAGAAAACCTAAACTGCTCAAATTCTCCCTCTTTTTCTAGCGCACCACGCATGCTTCTGATTTCCATTGCAGGCAACTATCACAACTCTATGCCGAACTCTTCCTTCAGTTCTTTCCTGCTTTTGTCAGTTGGATGCTACTCTGGGCCTCTCTTGCCAGGACCCTAGCGCGCGACTGAGCCAAACTTACGCGCGCACGAGAGAGGCGGATATCTAGCTTCCTTTCATGTAGGCAACGGTCTTCACATAGAGTTTCTGGAAATGCTCTCCGAATGTCCTGTCGCCTCTTTCCTTTCTCATGGCTAGTATCCATGGCTCCAGTTTCTTCCAGTTAGAGATTATGTATGCGCCCAAACGGTCAACTATCACATCGATGTCCACAAATCTCTTGTTCACTAGAAATCCGACCTCCTCAAAGAAGGCTTCAACTTGGTAGGGATAATCACTGACTTCGAAGCTCTCTTCCACTTCAGCCTTGTGCTTCTCGTAATCCTCAAATCGGAACTCCCGTTCAACCCATCTAAAAGCTCTGCGGAGCCCTTCGGTTTCCGCCCAGTCAAAGAGCTTCATAGAAATCTCAAGATCTCTATGCAGATCCATGTGTCTGAGCTGAAGAAGGATGAAAACTGTCGCGGAAATGCCTGCTAAGGCGGAAAGAACAGCCGTCCATTCGATCAGCGTCACCATGCCATTGTCAACCAACCCACATTTGACGGCAAGTCTCTATATTAGTATTTCACGCCTCAGCGTGCACACATCCTGATTCTATATCTGTTTTCAACGAGTAACTAAAGCTCGCTGAAGAAAAGAGAATATCCACTGTCTGCGCCTTTCATCGACAGCGCACTTTCACGGGCGCCTGATTGTGCCCGGGTCGTTTTCACTCTTCTCTGAGGATTCTGGTGGTTCTATTCTCACTTTTATTTCTGTCACTTCATCGAATTCTTTCTTCACCTGTTCCTCTAGTTGTTTGGCTATCTGATCGGCTTCTCGCACTGTCATGTCACCATCAACGACGACATGCATGTCGCCCACCAAGTATGGGCCAAGCTTTCGCATACGGATGTCGTGCACTCCTCTAACATGCTTCACGCTTTTCGCGATGCTCTCTATGTCCGATAAGATGTCTGAGCATTGGCATGCGTCCATCAGAACTAATGAAGATTCCTTAACAACTGAATAGGCAACAGTGAAAACGAAGAAGGCAATCACTATTCCAGCAATGGAATCTGTTGTTTTGACTCCCAGGTACTTGCTCAATGCTATGCCAAAAAAGGCTGTCACAGAAGTGAGCACGTCTTTGGTTGAGTTGAGCGCATCTGCCTTGAGCGCCAAGGAATCATATCTCCTCGCAGCGCGGGCTTTGAAAAACAGTATTGTTCCTGCTACAGCAGTTGCTGACAGGGCCGTTGCTATAGCTATCTCTGCATTGATTATCTCTCTTGGTTGAAGCAACGATTGATAAGACTCATAGAGAATCAACCCACCAGAAATACTCAGGACGAAGGCGGCGATAATGCTGCTGAAGTTTTCAACCCTATAGTAACCAAAGTGGAATTTTCCATCGGGCGCCTTTTTTGATAAACGTAAACCAATCCAAACGATAAAAGAAACAACGGCATCAGCAAAGGATTGGACACCATCAGCGATTAAGGCAAGACTTGAAGAGAATACTCCAATAGAAACCTCCACTATTCCGACTAGTACTAGGATCGCAAAAGATCTTTCTGCAACTGCTCCACCCTTGGCAAGCTTGGTTGACTGCAATTTGCTGGTCAATTCCCCAAAGCTAATCTCGATACTGATTGTGTAAGCACCTATTTCTACTATACGCGCGCCACTTCGAGTTTATTGTTTCTAAACCCGCGCAGGGGCATGGGCGAACGAAAAGGCGTTGTGCGGGAAGGGGGGGCGCGCGCGAAAGATGAGCGCTGTAGGGTAGGAACGTAGGCTTTGGTACCTTCATCTTTATAAGTCATGCTGACGGCGTACAATACAGGAAAGGCGTGCCGACAGGTCTCTGCAGATACTGTTTGCTTGGGAACTGGCTTGCTTTTTCTTGAGAGGTAGTATAGTACGTTAAGAACTGGAAATGCCTTTGATAAGAACCGTAGCAAGTTTGAGATCATAGCCGAGATTCTGAGGGAATTGCGCATACCGAGTGGCAAGACGAACATCATGTCTCGCTGTAACATGAGCACTACGCAGTCAGGACAATATTTGAGTTACATGAGATTCAGTGATCTTGTTCGGATGGAGACGATTGCGGGAAGAGTAACGTATGAGAGAACAGAGGCCGGCCGAGAGTTTCTAGGATTGTTTAATGAGATCGCAGTGCTGCTTCACCCTGGCCCTTCCATACCCTGTATGCTCTAGCAATGAAAACACGGGGACAACGCTTTTCTAATCTCTACTGCCAAAAATCGTTGCCAAGTTGGACGCTATTAGGAAACGAGACGTAGGGAGATCGCCTTCGGCATTCACTCCGCTCCTCTAGGGTGCTTATTCATCCAATCAGAAGCGAATGACTCCGCTTTCGGTTTGGTCGGATACTCCGGCGATACTATTCTTCCTTCATCATCAATTCTTATCTTGGGAAACACCCGCACAAGGTAGTGCTCCCCGTACTGTTTCTTTGTGACAACAAGACTCTGTTCTGTTGCCGCGTTTATGTATCCTCTCTGATTGTCTATTCTTCTCCAGCCTTTCACTATTCTCATTCAGATCATTCCTCACACGCTAGCTTAGACCGCCATGCATGCTCGCTACTGCACAATGGTCTCCAATACTGCTGAGTGTTCCCTTTTTTCCGACGCTCAACTCTCTTTCACCCCTGAACGTGGAGGTTCGTGCGTTCTCGACTTGTATAGTGTCTCCTGTGGTGATCAAGTCGATCTGTTCGTTCCACAAGCAGAGCTTGATCGTTCCGGTTTCATCCGATATCAAAGCCTTAGCCACGCTGGCGTGGTTTCCAAACCTTGTTAGGACAAATGTGGGCTTTGCGATCTCGACGACTCTAGCCTTGAGGTTGATCTGCTTCATTCCAGCTCGCAGATCTCTGATGGGAAGAGAGTGCTCTCCCTTGCTCTTCTTGGTTAGGTACCTGTGAACCATGTCGTTTTTCATGAAATCTTTGATTGGGTGACTTTGCTTCGAAAGGAACTCCATGGATACTGGAAACTGCGCAACGACTTCATGGCCCTTCAGTATCAGAAGCATGGCCTCATCTTGTGTTTTGCTGCGACACTGGATTGAAAGGCTCCCGCATTTGGATTTCTGATTCTTTTCGGCTGAGATCAACGCGTAGAACAGCTCGTCAGGGTCGACTTCATGTTTCACCGAAAGAAAAGCGAGGTATTCGCCGGGTGATACTCCTTTTCCCAAGGTTCTTTCACTCTTTCAGTGCTAATCCATCTTGGAGGATGCTGGACGATTCCAAAGATCCTTCAGAAGGCTTGACAGCTGATCTTTCCTTGTGAACTCTGCGCTTTTCCGCTTCTACTACAGCACGTTTCACCCAGCTTCTTGGTTCGGAATAGCTTGCTATAGGCGGATGCTCTCCTTCCGCTCTGCTGACCCATGATTTGACCGGTGTGCTTACTTGCTTGTCTGATAGTTCCATAGTTTTCACCTAATATCTTATCAGTAGAACGGTAAAGAGAAATGACAAGCTGGTAACAGCCGCTTTTGTCAATATTCTTCTCTGCGAGAATTCTACCATCAATAGAGTGTGCTTGGTGACATATTAAGGTATGTGAGGGCGTGCGCGGCCGAAGCATGCCTTCAGAGATCGCACAGAATGGTTTCTGACCTGTGGAGGTCTTGCGGAGACGATGAGAGTATTGTTTAAAGCCCGCGCTGTTTTCTAGTCTGCCTTGGTAGGGTTGCTTCATGGGCCACGTTGTGCTTTGCGATTTTGACGGCACAATGACAGTGGTTGATACGGCCGAGTTCACATTGGCCAGATTCGCGCTGGGAGATTGGAAGGTTATTGATAGGCAATTTGAGCTTGGAGCGATTTCGCTTGAGGAGTGTTTGAGGAGGGAGTTTAGACTGGTGCACGCCTCCGAAAGACAGATATTGGATGCGCTTGAAGGTGCCGTGCCTTTCCGTCCCCACTTCGACAAACTAGTGCAATACTGCAATGACAATTCCGTTTCTCTAATAATCGTCAGCGCTGGGCTGGATTTTGTCATAGAGCGTTGTCTTGAAATGATGGGTTGGCACAAGTCGGTAACAACCTACACAGCGAAGACCCGCATCACAGAAAACGGCATAGAATTCACGTTTCCGTCACTATTCGACAAGACCTCAGCCAACTTTAAACAAGATCTAGTCAGACGGCGCAAGAGTCAAGGCGAAAACGTGATTTACATAGGCGACGGCTCAGGAGACTTCGACGCAGCAAAGGAGGCAGACAGCCTCTTCGTAATCAACGGTTCAAAGCTGGCAAAACTATGCCAAAAACATCACATATCCTTCAGAACCATGGCGGACTTTCAAGAAGTAGTCGACGAGATATGCGCTCTGTAAACAACGAGCGGCAAGAAGCCGAACCTCATATCGTCCAATTCACAAAGCCCGCGCGTAATCCAGTATCATGATACGTTCAGTTCAGCCACCGACGAAACAACGGCATCCGCAACCCGTTCGAGCTTCTCTCGCGACGTGAAACCCGTCAACACTCCTACGCATGCTCTAATATTCGCGTTTCTTCCCAACAGCATGTCTACAGTCGAGTCGCCAACCATAACTACTTCATTTGCTTCAGCACGTGTTTTCTTCATCACCTCAAATATCATGTCAGGCGAAGGTTTCCCATTCACCACATCATCAACTCCGACTACGGCATCGAAAAGCGGGGCAACGCCGAGAGCCTTGAGGGATTCGGTTATGCGTTTGTGGCCGTCAGTTGATGCTACTGTCAGCTTCAAGCCTCCGTTCTTCAGTCGCTTCAGGGCCTCAGCTACGCCTTCAAGCAGAACGGAACCGTAAGGCGGCTTCATCGAATCGTCAGCATTATCATACGCCTTCTGAGCCAGCCGTTTTGCCTCAGACCATGAACGCCCATTCAAGTAGAATGCAGACGCCGCAACGAGAATCTCCTCGCGCCTAGGCATAGTTGCCAAGGGTCCACCATAATCTATCCTCCCCCTCTTCAGATCCACACCCACTATCTTCTCCCACAATGCCGCATCTTTCTCTGCCAAGTTATTCCTCACACTTTCCATGCGTGCCTTCGCCAGCTCGAGTAAGACTAGACGGGAATCAATCAACGTACCGTCCTTGTCGAAAACAACCACTTTGCACTCCATTGCTTTGCCCTGCGCGATTAGTTTAGCCACAGCACATACCGACCTCCAAAGCGGTCGAGTAACTATTTATCCGTTAACCTCCCAAAGTCTGATCCACGCCAAAACGGCGGTAGTAGAACAGGGTTAGGAGCCAAACTCGTAGTCATTTACGCGGATTTGCGTTGCCCCAGCAGTTCCCAATTCATCCGCACGGTATCGCGCGACTACTCACGGCCTCCAAGCATAACTATGTAGTCAGCTGTATCCGCACACATGTCTGCCGCTTGCTCGATGAATTCAACGAGGTCGTCGAAGATCACCATGGCTCCTGCGTTCATGTGCTCCCCGTGCTTGACAAACGAAGCCTTGGTTTTGAGGTAGATGACATCAATCTCGTGTTCTATATCGTTGACTTTTTTCGCGCCTTCTGCGGCTTCAGCCGAGTTCACGGCCAGCTTTTCGATACTGCCTCTCAAGGCTTGAGCGCAGTCCACGAGTATCGCCGTCATGCGTACTGTGTTCTCGCAAAGCTCGTCTGGAAGATGCGTGTCCAAGAGCATTTCTATGCATCTGGCTGCATCCTTCACATGGTCGGCCAACGTGTCCAGCCTCTTCACAAGGTGGAGCAAGTCCTCACGGTAATCAGCGAACAGTGCAGCACCTTTAGTGAGCTCTTTGAAAACCTCCATTCTCAGCCTGTCCACCTCTTCTTCGACCTTGAAAAGGTTCTGGATGCGTTGAGTGGCTTCTGCTTTTTTGCCTTCGGACATGCTTTTCGCGGCCTGATGGAGCAACGTCACCGTGTCAAGAGCCTTCGAGATCTGGTCCTGAGCCAGGTCCAAGGCCTTCGTCCTGCGGCGCCTCTCAAACCAAGCATAACTCTTCTTTTCCAACCTCAATGACTCCATTCAACAATACCTACATCAAAATAGACTTATAACTCTTAGACCTTGGAGGCACCCTTGCCCTCCGAAATCCAGCTGGCTTTGAGCTTACCTTTTCCGGTCTTGACGTATTCTTTCTTGAAAATGGGTGCCTCCTTTTTGTATCTTTCAACAGCCTCTTCCAAGACCAAGAAAACGTTTCTGCGGTGAGAACCAGCTACCAAAACGTACACAATATCCTCGCCGACATTGAACTCGCCTAGTAGATGATGGACCTGGACATCAACGATGCCTGCTTTCTTCTTGAGGCTGTCACAGATGCTTGTCAATATCTCATTTGCTTTGTCCTCATAGGCCTCCAGCTTTAGCTTCTGAACCTTCTCACCGTTTGAGTTCTCTCCGCGAACAACTCCGACAAACGTGGCCATCGCTCCCGTCTTCCGAAAGCTGGCATTCTTTCTTGCATCGTTGATCATATCCATTAAGAAGAACGTTCCCTTCTCATGAACTCTAACCTGGGCTGACAACGACAATCACCGGGCCTGAAAGAACAATCCTTCTCCGGATTCTATAAGCATTAGTCTCTTAACCTGAATCTTTCATTAGCCTCAAACTCAAATGGCTGAGAAGATCATGGCGTTGGCGTATTCTCTCATGTGCCTGCTTTACGGTTGTCTTGAAAAACTGCATTTCATCATCAGGTCTGGCCTGTCCAAGCAGGTCGAGATCCGGGGTGATCGCAACGGCGATCTTCGGATAGCCACCGGTGGTTTGGGCGTCCTTCATCATAACGATGGGCTTGCCGTTCTTCGGGACTTGAATTGAGCCTGGCAAGAGAGCATCTGAAACAATTTCAGCCTTCTCCTTGTGCTCAATTGTAGGACCTTCGAGACGATAGCCCATGCGGTCTGCATCCAAAGTGACTCTGTATTGACCCGAGAGAAGAGCCTCAGTCCCGCTTTTGGTGAACATGTCTGCCTGCGGTCCCAGAACCACATGTATAGAGAAGCGATCTGTGAAGAGCGGGATGAGTTCCTCCGGGATCTGATAGTCAACTCTGAGATGGGACGAGGGGAATCCTTTGATCAAGTCTCCCGCCTTCAATTGTCTACCATCTATTCCTCCAAAGCCGCCACGCACATAGGTCGATCTGCTACCAAGCAAGACAGGGGAGTCAATGCCCCCCCTCATAGCGACGTAAGCACGACAACCACTGTCCATTCTCCCAAACGAAATGACGTCGCCTTCTTCCGCCGCCACTGTTTGCCACATTGGGATGCTGTGGCCGTTGATCTTCGGCGAGCAGGCTCCTCCCGTTATGGCGATTTGTGTCCTACCCAGTGCCTGAAGCTCAGGGCCTATGATGGTGGTTTCAAGGCACGCACTGTTCTCGTCGTTTGCCACCAGAGAGTTCGCGACTACCAATGAAAACGCGTCCATTGCACCTGAGATTGGGACTCCGTAGTTGAGATAGCCGAACCTTCCGGAGTCCTGAACCGCAGTGAACAACCCCGCCTTCAGCACTTGAAAGGCATTCATCCTTCTTTACCTTCCATAGCCAGTTATGCCTATGCCTGCTTTTGCCAAAGCTTCAAACTCTACTGCCAAGATCGGTTTGAACTCTATTGTGTCTCCTGCTTTGAGTGGGGTCGGAGGTTGTTGTAAGGGGTTGAACAGTACGAGTGGTGTTCTGCCTATTATTCGCCATCCGCCCGGTGCCTCGCACGGATATATGCCCGTCTGCCTTTCAGCTATGCCTACCGAACCTGCAGGAACCTTCAGACGCGGCGTTTCAAGACGCGGCGTCGCGATCTCATCAGCAACTTCACCCAGATATGGAAAGCCAGGCACAAAACCAATCATATATACCCTGTACTCTCTACTGCAATGCAATAGCGCAACCTGCTCTTCTGTTAGCCTGCTATGCCTGGCAACATAACCCAGATCAGGCCCAAACTCTCCGCCATAAACAACTGGAACGACGATTCTCTGCCCTTTGTCCTGCACATCTTTCTTTCCAACTGTTCGTTCAATATCCTTTATTCGAAAGACAAGTTGCTCATACGTTGTTTCCAGAGGGTTGTAGCGGACGAGCAGCGACCGATAGGTAGGCACGATTTCTTCCACTTCTTTGATGGCAGCCTTGGTCATGGCCTTGGCTAGGGCTATTACCCTCAGATTTGTTACCGAGTTTATTGTGTCGCCGAATTCCACTAGTAACGCCCGGTCGCCGGAAGGCAGGTATCGAGTTGGAGCATGTGATTCAGCTTTCATGGAAAAGCCTGAGGTTCGGTTAGAGGAATGTGCCAATGGGTCTGATTTCGATGCCTGCCTTGTCCAGACCTCTGCAAAGTGCCTCTGCAAGCGTTACGGCCGCAGGATTGTCACCATGGATGCAGATCGTATGTACTTTTCCGAGGTTCACAACCTCCTGATTGGATGTTAGGACTGTTCCCTCAATAACCGCTTTGACGACCCTTTCGACAACCTGCAAAGGCTCCTCAATGACCGAGTCCGGCAGTTTCCTGGAAACAAGCGTTCCGTCAGAATTGTAGGCTCTGTCGGCGAAAAACTCGTATCCCACTCTCAGACCTGCCTTGGCGGCTACAGTGGCTAACGCCGAGCTGGGAGGAGCAAAGACTATCAGGCTGGAGTCTAGGGCTTTGACGGCGTCAACTATCGGCTTAGCGACTTTCTCTTTGTCCACTGCCATGTTGTAGAGAGCGCCGTGAGGTTTAACATGCTGAAGCCTGTCCCCAGTTATTTGTGCAAACCCCTGAAGTGCACTCACCTGATACAGCGTGTAGTTCTGCACTTCCTCAGGCAGCAGTTGCATCTCCCTCCTGCCAAATCCCAGAAGGTCAGGAAAACCTGGGTGCGCTCCGACTGCCACGTTATGCCTCTTAGCCAAAGCTATCGTTTCAGCCGCGGTCATAGGGTCACCCGCATGTAACCCACAGGCAATATTCGCCGAGGTTATGTAAGGCATTATCCGTGCGTCGTTGCCGACTTTGAACGCGCCATAGCTTTCCCCCAAGTCACAGTTTATGTCAATTCTTCGTCTCAAGATGATTCCTCTGCATTGGCTAATGCTTTAGGCTTCTAAGGTATTTTCGCATGTCTCCAACAGCGGCTGAAGGAACCGGCAAGTCCTTCATCGTGAACAAACCTGCAGGCGCGTTGATCACTTTCGGAATGGCATTGATTACCATTGCTATCGTGCCTACGTCTCCATGGACGCATGGCGATATCTTTTGGTTTATCGACGGCACGCCCTTGATCGTGATCTTATCATACTCTTCCTCGGCACCTATGTACGCCTGAAAGTCGAGGACTATTGCCTCTTTCGACTTCATGATTCCTATTGCCTTCTGCTTCAGACCTGCCGTACATCCAGCTTTAACCTTGATGTCCTTGCTTTCCACCACTTTTTCAGCTACAACGGGCTCAACAGGCTTAACTTCTATCTTGTCAAGCTTCCACGCCAAAGCGTCTGCGATCATGGCGATGGACTGTTCAAGTCCCACATGACCAGTGATCTCCCTTTTCCTCATTTTCTGCCTGAATTCTCTTAGAGTTAGACCTGCGCCTATCTTTTTCTGGAACGGAAGCCGCCTCGTGGCGGCATTCATAATCCTGACTGCTTCAACCTTTTGGATCTTGTGGCAGGGCGCGGTCAATACGATCACCAGAGTGTCCATCAGAAACCCAGGGTTGATGCCTGTCCCCAGCACGGTCGCATCGTGTTTCTTCGCTAGAGCGTCTAGCTGTTTAGCTAGCTTCGGTTCTGCGGCATAAGGGTATGACAGTTCCTCGCACGTTGACACGACGTTGACGCCGTGTTTCACGATTGAAGCTATCTGTGGATAGACGCTTTTTAGGAAGGATGAAGTGGCATGAATGGCTACGTCTGCCTCGGTCTTCGAGAGCAAAGCATCCGCGTTTCTTGAAACCTGCATCCCGAGCTTTTTGTCGAGCCCAATGACTTCGCCTAGGTCTTTTCCCGCTTTATCATTGGCCACATCAACTGCGCCAACGATCTGCACACCTTCCTTGTCAAGCAGGAGCTTGGCGATCATGCTGCCAACAGCGCCGATTCCATACAAGATCACTTTGACCTTTTCCAAGCTTGTTCCTCTCGCTGGTGTGTATTTTCTATTGTGGTTGTTTCTATAAAAAACCAGATGTTGGAATTCGCCGTCTTTTGTGGAGACGCCACGGACCTTTACGTTTGTAAAACTCTTATATTTATGAGAAACCCACATCAATAATACAGAGGATACAGAGCGTGGACCCCAACACTGCCGCCCAGAAGGCAGTAATTGAGAGGATTCTTGATGCTGAAAAGCTCAAGTACTGCTATGATTGCGGTATTTGCACGGCCAGTTGTTCAATGGTGGACCTGCTTGGGAAAGACTACAACCCCCGCGTGCTTCTGGAACGGATTGTACTTGACCCCGAGAAGGCGTTGGCATCCGAGGAACTGTGGCTGTGCGCTTGGTGCTACCGATGCTACAAGCGCTGCCCTCAGGCCTTGAAACTTCCCGAAATATTCCTTCTAATGCGAGCTATCTCAGCAAAGCAAGATCACACCCAACCCTTGGAAAAAGCCTTGAGCAAAATCGTTCAGAACATACCTTTGCCACTCGTAACGTCCATGGTGTGCTTCCATCCTGAACGCGCAGGGCTGAGCAGAGAAGAAACACTCGCAAAAACAGAGCAACTGCGCGATCAGTACGTGAAGTCCAAGAAGAGGAAGAAGCGAGCAGACGCAACTGATCCGAAGGTGGCCGTAATAGGTTCCGGACCAGCAGGTCTCACAGTGGCCTATGAACTGAGCCGCAAGGGATATTCTGTGACGGTCTTCGAATCTATGTTACAGCTAGGAGGCATGATGCAGAAGGGCATACCAGAATACCGCCTGCCGAGGAAGGTACTCGCCAAAGAGCTTGAATTCATGAAAGATTTGGGAGTGGAGATGAAAACCGGCGTAACGGTTGGCAAGGATCTGAGCTTTGACAGTGTCTGGAAAGAAGGTTACAAGGCCATTTTCGTAGGCACGGGCGCCCACAAGAGCCAAAAACTCAAGATCGAAGGCGCAAACCTGAAAGGAGTTATCACCGCCCTCGACTTTCTGTGGAACGTCAATTCTGGCGATAAGTTTGAAGTTGGGAAGAAGGTTGCAGTGATCGGCGGTGGAAACGTGGCTGTTGATGCAGCCAGAAGTGCTTTGACTGCTCGCACTGCATTGAAGATGGGTGCGGAAGAGGTTGCTATTCTCTATCGTAGATCAAGGGAGGAAATGCCTGCAAACCCGTGGGAAGTTAGAGAAGCCGAAGAAGAAGGCGTCAAACTCGAATTCGGCGTAGCTCCCTTAAGAATCGTGGGAGACAGAAAGGTGTCGGCCATCGAGTGCATCAGAACCCAACTGGGCGAACCAGACGAAACTGGCAGAAGAACAGCAACCCCTACACCGGGCTCTGAATTCAAACGAGAGGTCGACATGGTTATTCTGGCAATAGGCGAAGCGCCAGACGTAGAGTTCCTGCCAAAAGAAATAGAGCTGAATGAGAATGGCACGATCTGGGTGAACCCCGTGACCATGGAGACTAGTATATCAGGTATTTTCGCAGGTGGAGATGTGGTTACTGGGTCGGCCTCGGTGATTGAGGCGATTCGCGCAGGCAAAATCGCTGCAGAATCAATCGCAGGTCGCTTGAAATCTTTGGAAAGGTAAGAAGATGGCAGAAAGGAAAGAACTTGAAAAGAGCAAAGAAGAGCCTCGGATCGGCGTTTACGTTTGCCACTGCGGCCTGAACATTGCTGGCTCAGTAGACTGCGCGGAAGTGGCGAAGTTTGCAGCTGAGCTTCCACATGTTGTTTTATCCAAGGACAATCGATACACTTGTTCGGATCAAGGGCAGGATCTGATCAAGAAGGACATTAAGGAGAGCAAGCTTAACCGCGTGGTTGTTGCGTCCTGTTCACCTCGTCTCCATGAACCAACGTTTAGGAAGACCTGTGAAGAAGCTGGTTTGAACAAGTACCTTTTCGAGATGGCCAACATACGAGAGCAGTGCAGTTGGGTTCACTTATATGACAAAGCAGCAGGAACAGAGAAGGCTAAAGATCTTGTGAAGGTGGCTGTCGCTAAAGCAGCGTTGCTTGAGCCTGCTGAGGAATCTGAGGTGCCTATAACGCGGAAGGCCTTGGTGATCGGCGGTGGAGTAGCAGGCATTCAGGCTGCTTTGGACCTTGCGGACACAGGCTACAAGGTGTATTTGGTGGAGAAGGCGCCAAGTATTGGGGGGATGATGGCACGAATTGACAAGACCTTCCCAACCATGGATTGTTCTATATGCATTCTAGCACCGAAGATGTCAGACGTAGGCCACCACCCGAGCATCGAGCTGCTGACCAATAGTGAAGTCACCGAAGTCAAAGGCTACGTCGGCAACTTTCACGCTAAAGTGCTGAAGAAGCCTCGGTATGTCACGAAAGATTGTTCCGCCTGCGGCGAATGTGCCAAGGTCTGTCCAGTTGTGGCACCTAACGAGTTCGACGTGGGTTTGGCCATCAGGCACGGTATTTATACGCCGTTTGCACAGGCCGTCCCGTCCACGTATGTCATAGACTTCAATTTGTGCCTCAACAAAGACGGCGTCGTGGTCTGCGATAGGTGCATGAAAGCTTGTGAGAGGCAGGCTGTGAAGTACGAGATGAAGCCTGAAATCGTGGATCTTGAAGTGGGCACGATAATTGTAGCCACGGGCGCAGACGTGTTTGATCCAACGTCGCTGCCAGATTACGGATATGGGAAGTATCAGAACGTAATCACGTCGCTAGAGTTTGAGAGGCTTATTAATGCTGGTGGTCCTTCGAGTGGCCATCTGATAAGACCCAGTGACCACGAGATTCCCAAACGCGTGGCATTCGTGCAATGCGTGGGCTCGCGTTCCAACAAGAGCGGGAGACTGTACTGCAGTAACGTTTGCTGCATGAATACGATCAAAGACAGCCTGCTGATCAAGGAGCATTGGCCTGAAACCGAGATCTACGTTTTCTATGTGGACATACGCGCCTACGGCAAGGGCTTTGAAGACCTGTACAAACGGGCCAAGAAGGCAGGTGTGGTCTTCGTGCGTGGTCTTCCAGCAGAGATAGTTGAGGACAAGAAGACCAAGAACCTTTGGCTCATTGGAGAGAATTCGCTGCAAAAGGAGCTCTACAAGACATACGTTGACATGGCGATCCTTTCAATTGGTCTCGAGGCGAACAAAGACAGTGAGATCCTACAGCACATGTTGACGCTTTCCAGAACGCAAGATGGGTTCTTCATGGAGGCTCATCCGAAACTGAGGCCCGTTGACGCAGCCACGGGTGGCGTGTTCTTCGCTGGCTGTGCCGAAGGCCCTAAGGACATAAAGGACAGCGTTACACAGGCCAGCGCCGCTGCAGCGCGTGCTGGCATATTGATGGCGCAAGGAAAAGTCACGGTTGAAGCCATAACGCCAATGCTGTTTCCAGAAAAATGCAAGGCCTGTGGTCTTTGCACGAAAGTCTGCCCTTACAACGCGATAACCTTGAACAAGGACTTGAAACGCGTTGAACTCATAGAGGCAGCATGCGGAGGATGCGGAACCTGCGCTGCGGAATGTCCGTTCGGTGCGCTGACCCAGAAGCACTTTACGGACGATCAGATAATCGCGCAAATAGACGCCATAACTGAGAATAATGCCGAAAAGAAGATTGTTGCATTCTGCTGCAATTGGTGCTCATATGCTGGTGCTGACTTCGCTGGCGTGAGTCGCATGCAGTACCCGCCGAACGTGCGTATCATAAGGACTATGTGTTCGGGGCGTGTGTCTCAGAAGTTCGTGGAGAGGGCCTTCGCAAGAGGCGCGGCAACAGTGCTGGTGGCCGGTTGCCACATCGGCGACTGTCACTACATAAACGCCAACTACCAGACACAGAAGCGGGTGGAACGGTTGTGGAAGAAGATGGAGCAGAACGGGCTCAACAAGGGGAGACTGCAGTTGCTTTGGGCGTCGGCGGCTGAAGGAGAGAAGTTTGCCTCCAAGATTAGAGAAATGAAAGCGATAGTTGACAGCGTCACGTCAAAAGAGATAGAAACTGCCCAAAAGGTTTTTGAAAAGGCTCTGGTCGGTGTCTAGATTATGCCAGAAAGAATCAAGCACAAACCACTTGATGGCGACAAAATTGCTCCTCCGAGGGCTGAGATCCATCTCATCAAAGATCAGTGCAAGGGTTGCGGTTATTGCATAAGCTTCTGTCCGAAGAAAGTGTTGGAGGAGTCTGACGAGATAAACGCGAGGGGCGTTCGCCCTCCGAGGATTGTGAATGAAGACCAGTGCATTGTGTGCAGTTTCTGCAGCGCTGTTTGTCCAGATTTCGCGATTTATGTGGTTGAAAAGAAGAGTGATGGAGAGAAGGAGGCATGACTGCAAAGAGAAGCTTGTTGACTGGCGTGCACTTCCTTAACGGTGATATTGCCTGCGCTGAGGGCGCTGTGGCTGCTGGCTGCAGGTTCTTCGCAGGTTACCCCATTACACCTGCCACCGAGATTGCTGAACACCTGTCCGAGCGAATGCCCGAGTTCGGAGGCATCTACGTTCAAATGGAGGATGAGATCGCTTCAATGGCGGCAGTCATCGGCGCATCGTATGCAGGTTTGAAGTCTATGACAGCCACATCTGGGCCGGGTTTCAGCCTTATGCAGGAAAACATAGGCCTTGCCGTTATGACGGAGACGCCTTGCGTGATCGTTGACGTCATGCGTGGCGGACCGAGCACGGGGCAGCCTACATTGCCAGGCCAAGGCGACGTGATGCAGGCTCGCTGGGGTTCCCACGGCGATTACGAGATCATAGCACTATCACCAGCCTCAGTTCAGGAAATGTTTACGTTGACGGTTGAAGCCTTCAACTTGGCTGAGAAATACCGTGTTCCAACCATGTTGATGGGGGATGAGATCGTGGGTCACATGTGGGAAAAGGTGCTTATCCCTTCTGCTGAGGACTTGAAGATAGTCAATCGCAAGAAGCCAAAGGTTTCGCCTAAAGAGTATCTGCCTTTTAAGCCTGACGAGGATTTGGTTCCACCGATGGCCTGTTTCGGCGAGGGCTACCGCTTCCACGCTACAGGTCTGACGCACAATGAACATGGTTATCCGCAGACGCAGAGTGCCGAAGTGCACTTCAAGCTTGTCCACAGATTGTGTGACAAGATACGGAAGAACGCGGACAAAATTGTGAAGGTTGAAGAGGTTATGCTTGAGGATGCGGATGTAGTGGTTTTTGCCTATGGTATCGTGGCGCGTTCGGCCTTGAGCGCAGTCAGGAAGGCGAGGGCTGAGGGGATTAAGGCCGGTCTTCTTCGACCTATTACGCTGTGGCCGTTCCCCGAAAAACAGGTGGCTAAAGCTGCCAAGCATGCCAAGGCGATTGTGGTTCCAGAAATGAACTGCGGCCAGATGGTCGGCGAGGTTGAGCGAAGAGCCAGAACTACGCCTGTCGATTTCCTGTCCAAATTCGGAGAGGAGCCACACACACCGCTAGAGATTCTCGAGGCAATAAGGAGGAACAACTAATGGCCAGAGAGATTTTGCAGCATCCACTTTCGTCGTATCTGAGAACAGACATGATGCCTCACATATGGTGTCCAGGTTGCGGCAACGGCATCGTTCTCAACTGCTTCGTCCATGCGTTAGACGAGTTGAAGGTGGATTTGAACAAGCTCGTGGTCATCTCGGGCATTGGGTGCATCGGACGAACTGCTGGCTACACGAACACGGATTCGTTCCACACCACTCACGGACGATCTATAGCCTTTGCCACAGGCGTCAAGCTGGCAAACCCTGAGCTGGACATAGTCATAGTGAGCGGCGACGGTGACTTGTTTGCCATCGGAGGGAATCATTTCATTCATGCTGCGCGAAGAAACATAGGTATCAAGGTACTGTGTGTGAACAACTTCAATTATGGGATGACGGGTGGGCAGCTTGGTCCGACGACTCCGCTCGATGCGGTGACGACCACAAGTCCTTATGGAAACAGTGAACATCCATTCAACTTAGTGCATTTGGCGGCGGCTTCAGGGGCTATCTACGTTGCCCGATGGACAACTCTGCACGTGCGTAGGCTTACTCAGTCGATTAAGAAGATGATGCAGAAGGAAGGCTTCTGTTTCATCGAAGTGATTTCGCCTTGTCCTGAGGTTTTCGGGCGGCGCAACAAACTGAAGTCGGGCCTGGATATGATGGAGTTATTCAAGAAGGCCTCGGTGGTCGAGAGCTTCTCGGATCCGGCAAAGGCCGACATCACACCGGACAAGATTGTGGTGGGCGAGTTCGTGGACATAGAGAAAATGAGCTATGAAAAGCTGTTTCATGAAAAGATCGCTCAGATTAACGAGCGTGAAGTTGAGAAGGTGAGTTGAGGTGCGGGTCGAGATTAGGTTTGCGGGTTTCGGCGGGCAAGGCATAATCAAATCGGGCATAATCGTGGCTGCAGCTGCAGCCCTCTACGGCGGGAAGAGCGCGGTACAAACGCAATCGTATGGTCCTGAATCAAGGGGGGGAGCATGCAAATCCGAAGTTGTGATTTCCAACGAGGAGATCGACTTCCCGAAGGTTGTGGAGCCTGAGGTGCTTGTTGTGATGTCTCAGCACGCGTACAATGACTACGTGGATGAGGTGAAGGCAGGAGGCACCGTGATCATGGACCCAGGCATGATTCCGACCGAGCAGGAATTGAAGAACGTGAAGGTTCACCGTGTTCCTGCTACGAGAATGGCTGATGAGCTTGGCAGGAGAATTGTGGCCAACATCGTTATGATTGGGGCCTTCGTGGCCATCACGGGCATGATTGATCAAGACTCCGCCATAGAATCCATCAAAGACAACGTACCGAAAGGAACTGAAGAACTGAACCTGAATGCCTTTACAAAGGGATACGAATACGGAAAGAAACTCTTGAAAGGCTGAGAAAGCCTATTCTGCCTTTATCTTCGGGACAAGCTGCAATACAAGTTTTGATTTTCTGACGCCTACGTGCCTCAGCGGCGCGATTTTTTTTGCCTCGTTGTATATTTCTGAAGCGATTTTGCCGAGCACGATTTCTTGTGCAAACTGATCTAGCGTCAATGCCGCAGCCTTTGCCTTGATGATCTTGTCCATTATGCCGCGCACGACTACCTCTTGCGAGGTCTTCACCCTTGACAGTGTGAAGGCCGAGATTGCTATGCGTATCTTGAACCCGTCTTTCGTCGTGACGTTGAACATGGCATCGATCTTCGTGGTTCTCCTCCTGACGAGGCTTCGCAGATAATCCCTCGAATATTCGTGACCTTTGAAGATCGTTTTGGCGGTTTTGCCGTCCACTTCGTTTATCTGGAAAAACATCTTCAAATACTGATGCGCGAAATCGTTCGTGATCTCGTAAAGCGTGGAGTCGATGACTCTGCCGATCAGCTTTTCAGGGTCATCCGCTGGAATGGCTCCCAGCTCGGCGTTTCCGAAGTACGGCGGCGCCATGACCATGTACCATGTTTTGCTTCGCCACTTGTCGCGTACGCGCTTCGTTTTTGTGGACACGTTTATCCTCCGGTTGCAGCTTGAAGGTTCGCATCATACTATTAAAACTTTTACTCCACGAATCAGAAGAGAAAGACAGCAAACTGGGACGTTATCCAATGAAGAAGTCCTTATGGGCGCATTTTGCTTAGGGAATGAAAGGCGAACATGGAATCCTAGAGGATTTGTCTCGAAGGAAAGGGCCAGTCTCATGGCACTATTCTCGAAATAGCCAGTAATGATTACCTGCAGACAGCATCACAGAAGACAGGTGTCTCCCGCGAACCTTTCCTTCATCAATAATCGCGTTATGCACAAGAGGAACTAGTGAAAAGTCTTTTAAGACCTTCATGGTGTAGTAGCATAAATAGTAAGTATTGTTTCGTGGAGAATAGTCTATGCCTTCATTGAAGAAGAAGAATGCTCAAAAGAAGAAAAAACATTCGGACAAAGTTGGGAAATAACGCAGATCCCATGTTTTGTGTTCGCGCGTTAGCACTGGGGGACAACTAGTTCCTCGTCGATGATAATCTGAGCAGGTGCCTCTCTCAGTTCCTTGATGCGATTCTTGACAGCTTTGCAGATGCTCATTCTAATGTCCGTGCTATCCAAGGAATCCATGTTTCCTAGCTTTCTAGCGAGTTCGGAGTCACCGAGACTCTTCTCAACCCAGTTCTGAAAGTCTCTTCTCTGAAGATGGAACACTCGACTCTCCTGCTTCGCAGACTTCACCTTGTCCAGAAAGTCAGTAAGGTTTCTAGCAGATTGACCTGTTGGCTTTCCTATTGTTTCGTAGAAATGGAAGGCTTCGTTTTCCCCTACCGTTCTTAGTGTTTTCGCAGTTTTCATATCGACTTCTGGGTTCTGTGCGTTCTTGCGTCCGATTCTCTTGCTTTTCGTAGTCATGGCCTTTTTCATCGATTTCACCATCAGAAGCAGTAACGTGCATCTTAAGCCTTGATAAATGTTCCCAGCGAAGTGTAGAACCCTAGACAGCCGTTTAGTATGATTCCTTCTTCCAGATGTTGTAGGGGCATTGGCCCCAGCAGTAGCTGCCTCCCCTATAAATGCAGCCATTGCATTCCAGCCTATCGAAGTACCTTCGCCTGCTCATTTCCAGAACTCGCCGTCATCTAGATATTTGTGCTTGTCCTTCATTTGGCTTCCTCTTGACCCTTTGGTCATGAACGCCTATCCTAGAGCGCCCGCTCTTCCTCAGCACGCGCGATCTAAGTACCGATTCTTCTGGTCTTCTGTTGATCGCCTTTTACAGTAGGATCTGAATAGATTATATCTTTGCAGGCGTGGCCAACCAGTCTTCGCATAGATTAGTTTTTCCGGGTTTTTCCTCAGCCAGTTCATCATGTGGAAGAAGCTCTTTGCCTTTTTCTCGTCTCTATCTTCTGCTGGCTCATAACCCAAGTTTCTGAGTTCGTCAAGGTATGCCATTTCTGTGAGCCTCTGCGGTTCCCCGGTGACTGTGATTCTTTCAATATGATCGCCGCCATACGTCTCTTTTAGAAGATTCACGGCTTCGTCGAAAATGTACCCCCTGCAGATTTTGATTTGTTCGTCTTTCTTGAGTTCGAGTTTTTCCAATAGTTGAAAAACGACCTTCGAAGTCTGCTTCAGATACTCTTTTGATTGGAATCGCGGAATTCTGAAATATCTGACATCCAAGATGTCGTATCTGAATTCCTGAGTCTCGCAGCGAAAGGCACCTATGACCACACCGAAAAGCAGGTCGCCTATGCCAGCATCATCAACGATTATTGTCAGTTAACGCCATCCCCTTTTTGTGACAGATAAATGGGTTATGCACGCATTTATGAAAACACCTAATATGGAGTTTATGTTGCCTATTTCTTGGGCTGTCATCGTTCATGCGCGCGCTTAGCCGAGAGACTGCGAAGCTTACGTTGCGTGCGCACTAGCTTCTGCCGTACGTAGTTAGGAGTCTGATCCGAGTGACAGTTTGCCTTTCTTGATTATCGTTCTTCCGTCGATGTCAAGTGTAGCTTTGCCCATCGTCGCGACTGTGCCGAATGACGAGCTGTTCTTCCCGCCAACATACTCGTTGTCTCCGACGCCTATCTGTACCGCTCCTTCCACGATTTGATCCATCAAATATCCATATTCCGCCTTTGGGTTAAGTCCTATTTGTAGGAAGCCTATCCTGTCCTTGTCTCCTGTGGCTTTCTCGAATTGCTTAGAAATTGGCTCCAGGTTCTTTTTTGCTTTCATAGATACTAGTCTTCCATCTTTGAATTTCCATTCGATGCCCGTTACATTCAGACCCATCGATTGAAGCGGCTGGTCGAAACTCACTTTTCCGTTGGCACTGTTTTCAACGATTGTTGTCAAGACAGTTCCTGCTGGCAACTGTGCGTCGAACGATTTCTTCGCGAGGTCCTCTTTGTCGATTATGCCGTCGTCGATGTGGACAGGTCTCTTGTTCAACTCCAAAGTGAGATTCGTTCCGTTTGCCGCTGTCAGATGTATCTCGTGTGCTTTCTCAAGTATCGAGGCGATCTCACGCCCCTTCTTCGTTATCCTCTTCAAATCCATTGATAAGGCGTTGTTCATTGTTTTTTTCCAATTCTGGAGTTTGAAGCCGTAGACTTTCGCTCTCTCTGGAGTCAGCAATGCCAAGGGAAGGCCAACATTCCTGATTCCTCTCTCTATGTTTCTCGGATAGTGCGATTTTCTTTCCCCTTCCCCCCAAGCGTTGATCTTTGAAGGTGACAACAGTTTCAGACCTTCAGGGTTTCTCGGACCGAACATGCCGATAGTGGCGGTCTCAGTTTCAGTGAACATTTCGCATATCTTTGAATGTTCCCTCAGACTTGCTTCGGACAGTTCCCTAAGCAGTCCATAGTAGTACTCGTCCGTCCAAAGGACTATGATCGCGTCCGCGCCTTGTCTGAAGCATTCAACGGCGAATGCATTTGCGACATCGATCGTGTGATCCCACGTTGTAATTGTGACAACGTCGCTTGAATTGATGCTCAAAGCGTCTTTGACAACTATTCTAGCTAGTTCCTCGTGCAAAACATCCTTCACCTTGAAGAACACACTACTCATCTGATACTAAAGGTTTGGCACGTTTCGAACATGTCAAGGTGGGCGTCAGATCGACTTCTCATGCCCCTTTCTTTTCCTGAAATATGCTACTCAAAACCTTGAAGGGTATATTGCGCGCACTTCCTACGCCGCTGCTTCTTTCCTAAGTGGTGGGATGGGGGTGATTTTTCTGCGTGTTTAGGGGCTGAGTTTGATTCAAACCAAACCTTTTAGCCTTTGCCCACTCAATGCTCTATTGAGGGCAATGAAGAAAAGCAGGTTGGTCACTGCTCTTTTACTAACCGCAGTTTCGCTCACGGCGACCGCACTCACATGTGTGGCAAACTTTGGGCTATTCATTTCGAATCCACAATTCTCACAGTCAGAAGCTTCATTTCTGGAAGGAATAATGCTCATGATAATCGGCATTCTATTCATCCTTGGTTCTGGCGGTCTGAATCTAGCAAGCAAGAAAGCAGTAGAACTAGCGCGCGCTCTCGGCCCATCGGAAACATTCAGAAGGGATAGATGGAAACCAAAGGGCTTCACGCGTCTGGGGATCGTGCTAGTAATGACTGGGATAGAGATGCTTCTCGTATTCTCCGCTCAGCTCAGTTTCGTCTCGTAACGCACGCCTAGCTTACGTTTGTCAATTGATGTTTTTTGTTCTCCCTGGTGCCAGTGGATAATAGACATCGATCGATCGTCTAGTCCGACTTATGTAGACTTGGGCAAGCACGCGGCAAGGAAGGATTACTGTCTAGCCTCTATCCTCTCTATTCCACCCATATACTTGCGTAGAACCTCTGGGACGACCACGGACCCGTCCTGCTGCTGGCCGTTCTCAAGTATGGCCACGATAGTTCTGCCCGTAGCCAACGCCGTCGAGTTCAAAGTGTGCACGAAACCCTTCGGCCCCTCACCCTCCTTCTCTCTATACTTCACGTTCAACCTGCGAGCCTGATAATCAGTGCAGTTACTGCAAGAGATTATCTCTCTGTAAGCGTTCTGCGCAGGCATCCACGCCTCAACGTCGTACTTCTTGGCAGCCACAGTGCCTATGTCGCCCGTACACACGTTGACCACACGATAAGGCAAGCCCAGCTTCTGAACAAGCCCCTCAGCGTTACGCAAAAGCTCTTCGTGCAGCTTCCACGACTCCTCAGGCCTACAAAAGATAAACTGCTCAATCTTGTTGAACTGGTGCGTACGAAAAATGCCACGCGTGTCCTTCCCATGCGCGCCTGCTTCCTTCCTAAAACACGCGCTCACCCCCGCCAGCCTAAGTGGCAAATCCTTGACCAACAGAACCTCATTCATGAACATCGCCGCCATCGGATGCTCCGAAGTCGCAATCAGATACAGATCCTCATTCTCGATCTTGTAGAGCACGTCTTCGAAGTCGCTGAGCGCGGTGACACCTTCATAGGCTTCTCGTCGCATCACGTAAGGCGGCTCAACAGCCACATAGCCTTTCCTGACCATTTCCTCAAGCCCGAAGCTCAGCAACGCCATGTCCAGCAGCACACCCTCACGCTTCAGATAGAAGAACCGTGCGCCTGCAATCTTGCCCGCCCTCTCCACATCCAAAACATCCAAATCCAACCCCAAATCCATGTGCCCTTTAACAGGAAAGCCGAATTTCGGAATCTTGCCCAATATTCTCACTTGCTCATTATCATTCTCGTCCTTGCCAGAAGGCACTGAATCATGAAGCAAATTCGGCAACCGCATAAGACAAAAACGCGTCTTCTCCTCGCACTCAGCAACCTTCTTTTCCGCAGCCGTAATCTCAGAGTCAATCGCCTTACCCTTCGAGATCTCGCTGGCAGCGTCCTTTCCGCTCTTCTTCAACCCAGCGATATCATTCGTTATCTGCTTCCTTTCGTGGCGGAGATCGTTCAGCTTCGTCAACAACTCGCGCCACTTCTGATCATAGTCTATGAGCTCGTCGAGCATTCTGACGGCTTCAGGGTTGCCTCTCTTCTCCAGGTTCTTCCTAACGAGTTGAGGATTTTCACGAATTAGCCTAATGTCAAGCATACGCTTCCACTTTCAACTGTGCCACGCACCAAGGCACGGCTTCGTAACCTAAGCTATGAAATGGCTATTTAACCTTACGATAAGCGCGCGTCCACGAACATAAGCAACTCCGCAGCCTTAATTCAATTCCGATCGATCGACTTAAGCTGAAGACTGTAGAGAACAAGCGCCAAGTCACCCCAAGGCGCCTTCACAGTTTTCTCCTCAATAAACTCGAACCCGTTCTTCTCATAGAATCGCCTAGCGAGTTTCTCGTCTTTCCCAGCATTGACCACGACGGTCTTTACGCATTTGCGTCTTTGATCGTTGAGAATCTTGGTTAGCAGCCGCGTTCCTAAGCCCTTGCCAGCATGCTCAGGAAAAATCACGATACGATCCAACTCTACCGTTTCCTCGTCATGATTGACGGTTTGAGCGAAGCCAAGAATCTTGCATCTGTTCTCCAGTGCCAAGTAGAATGTGGCCTTTCCCGAATCCAAGGTCTCCAACAGCGTCTCCTTCGAGAAAGCTTTCCGCACGTACTCCTCCGGAACGCCGAACTTGGTTACGTTCTCCTGATAGACCTGACTGTTCTTATCCTCCAGCAGTTTCAGAAGCTTCCTGCTCAAAGCCTCAACACTATGCCGACTTGCTCTGTTGAAGGAAATCAAGCCCAACACCAAAACAGACTGCGACTGGCATGCTCATAACGATTGTGCTCGCTAGGCTACACCCCTTCGAGCTTCTTGACGGCTTGAAGCACTTTCTCCGCGGTCGAGGCGCAGAATAGCAGATCGTCTATCGTGGCTGTCAGGCTTGGAATGCCGCGTGTGCATCTCACCGTAGTAGCCACCTTGCCGTCTGCGTGGCATGTCTCAATGGATAGCCCCGTTGGCGTTCTGAAGTTGTCAGGCGAAATCGCACTGGCCACGGCTAGCGCCGTTTTCTTGTCCTCATACTCTAGGACTATCTGCGCTTCCAATAGCCTCGCCCTTCAGCCGCTTTCCCACAAGTTCGTTCACAAGCTCAACGAAGTCGCCGATTTTTTCTCGGGGCACTTGTGCGCCTGCTGCCACGTTGTGTCCTCCTCCTTTTCCACCGAACCTCTCGGCAGCAACCTGCATTATGTTCCCGAGATTCAGCCCTTTGCTGGTCACGCAGTCCACGGTTCTTGCCGAAATCTTCGCCAAGCCCTCATCCTCAACGTTCGCGTAGGCAATCAAAGGCTTTTCAGGATTTGGCAGACCTGACGATAGAATCGAGGATATGGCGCCCACGATCTTGTCGTTGATGTAGTCCTCGCCGTTGACAACGTATATGTTCGAAAATTCCTTCATTCTCTCTGGCTTTTCCATTACCCAGCCCAGATGCTTGTTTATCGACCGTCTGTACTCCTCCAGCACCTTGTTGGCCTCCTCGAGAGCCGAACCCCGATCGCCCATGCAAACAGCCACACCCAAGCTAGGCCTATCCATGCGGCCGGTGCCATTCAGCAAAACTCCGAACTCCCGCGCATCCCTCAGTGGCGTCCAAGGCTCCTCATGGCACAGAGTATAAACGTGTCCGATCAAGTTTGCAGCCTCAAGCCGCAGACCCTTCGACAACAAATAGTCCGCAAGAGCCGAACACAACCGCCTCTTCTCATCCTCAGACAAATCCCTCAAAGCCCGCCACCTCTCACCCTCGCGCGGCTTGATGTCTAGACTCGCCAAAAAGGCCAAGCACTTGTCCTCCTCACCGCTGATGCCCGGAATGAACGGATTCGTCGTCGATGCTAGTGTCCGATGGATCGGCCGCGTTTCTCTGCCGAAGAATATCAAGTCCTTCTCAACTGAAAGAAACCCCGCATCAACAGCGTCCTTGACAATCGTCTCGTTGACTCCACACAGTTTTCGTTGATCATATTTGTCTTGAAGGTCTGCGAGAGCTCCCACTACAGCGACAGGCGCGGCGTCAACATTCGCCTTATCCATCGCCTTTGTCACGAGATACGCCACGCCCGACCCGCTAACGTCACGTGCACCATCTATCCCATGCAGATGGGGATTCACGTGCACGATGTTCGCTGATTCCTCACCGATTATTTGGTGGTGATCCAAGATTACGGTTTTGAAATCTGCAAGACTCTCGTTCACAAAGTCAACGTAGCCGCTTCCCAAATCCGTGAAAACCACCAGTTGCGGCTTCTCTGAAAGAATCTCGCCAGCGATCTTCTCATTGATCCACTGGGTTATCTGAATCCGAAATCTCGCGTCAAGCCTGAACAACGCCTTCCCCATAATGCCTGCAGCCGCAACACCGTCAGCATCCAAATGCGAGAAAACGTGGATCAAACCATCGTTGCGGGCCACTTCCCTAATCACATTGGCAGCTCGTGATGCTGAATCTAAGAAACCATTGATATTAGGCTCGTACGACACGACGTCAACCACGCTAGATTAGAAAGCTAAAACGCTCACAGATTTAAGTCTGGTGCAAGGCCTACTGCTTGCTCCTCCAACAGCTTTTCTGATAAGGAAAACGATAAGGATCTAGTCTAGGCCATGGAAGCTACTTTCGGCTCATACTTCCAATTCTCAGGTAGCTTTCCCACGCGCCTGTAGTATCTTGCGAGCTGGTAGATTTTTGCTTCAATGATCTGCATGGATCGCTTGTTGTTCAGATCTTTATGGTTTTTTGCGAGGTGCAGGCCGAGGCTTTCCGCTTTCTTGATCAAGTTGCTCAAATCCTCAGGAATCGCCGGAGCCAGCTGCGCCTCACTCATTATCTTCGTTATCGTTTTACCAGTTATCGGCTTCACCAAAGGAATCGAGTGCTGGTCTCTAAGAATTGTACCTATATGGCTCGCCGCGTTTCCTTCCTTCGCCAGTTTGACAACAAGGGCCTCGACCTCTTCGGGCTGGTACTTGCACCAGCTTGGTGCACGCTTGCTAACCGGCCTTATTGAATGCGACTTTCCCTTTTCTTGCTTGGGCATCCCCAACCACTTAAACTCTGTATGAGCGACGTTGGACCGCTATTTAAGATTATTGATTGAAAGTAAAAACTGTTTTGGTCTCAGCTACGGAGGCTTCTTGTACCATTCAGCAAACTTGCGCAGAGCCATGGCCCGATGCGAGAAACCATTCTTTTCAGCCAAACTCATTTCAGCGAAAGTTTTGCTGCTGCCTGCAGGCTCGAAAATCGGGTCAAAACCAAAACCCGATCTCCCATCGCCCTTCATCTCCCTCCTCGCTATCTGGCCAATAGCTTGGCCAGCAAAGCACAATGGCGACCCGGCCTCCTTGGAGCAATAGGCGATCACAGACCGAAACCTCGCCATTCTGTCCTCTGCTCCATCCATGAGCCGCAGTAACCCCGCGTTGCCAATGGTCCTATAAACGTAGGCCGCATAGGGTCCAGGAAAGCCACCAAGCGTCTCCACAAACAGCCCTGCATCCTCCACAATCAAAGGCAATCTGGCTTTCCCGAAGGCATCTATCACGCTTGATTTCGCAATCTCTTCAAGACTGTCGCTTTGAACTTCCAACGACTTGGCTCTCAACATACCAACAGCTATCCTGTACTCAGCCAGCACTTGGCGGGCTTCGTTGAACTTGTTGACGTTGTTTGTGGCGAAGAATACGACTCTGCCTATAGGCTCGAAGCTCATTGTGACCTGTATCCTCCATCAGATTCGGCAATTACCTCAGCATGCCAGACGTCGAAGTCAATGAGCTGGGAAACCGCGTTCATATTCTTTCTTTCCTTTCGGAGACGTAGCGTCCTCTCCTTTCTATCTCCTTAACCTTCTCCAAGACGTCCTGCAATGTGCCATCCTTCAAGACAGAACCATAACCTTCGACTACAGCCGCAAAGCATTCATCAGCAAACTGGAAATGAGCGCTTTCAAGCGCCCTCTTAGCAAGATGCAGGTCAACACCTCTGGCCTCGAGCTCTGCACTTTTCTCACCAAGTCCAAAATCCACAAAGAATATGCGGTCGTCCTGATTCAATATCA
>Ga0209253_10000564_pt1 | contig 32002 bp, 27 predicted proteins | sample FrelakmetBRP12BR_FD_187145 | JGI IMG/M metagenome (GOLD analysis project Ga0209253, IMG submission 187145) | Freshwater lake sediment microbial communities from the University of Notre Dame, USA, for methane emissions studies - BRP12 BR (SPAdes)... | ecosystem: Environmental > Aquatic >... | reverse complement strand
GCCAGCGTGCCGCTGCCGAAGTGGGTGTTCGAGGGCCCGGTCGCGAAGGCCGGCGGCGTGCACACGCCGGACGGCTCGTGGTCGCCGTCGCAGAAGAAGTTCGTCGCACGCTCAGCACTGCCGGTGTACGGCAAGCAGCTGTTCCGCGCGCCGCTCGCCGGAGAGACATCGGCCAGCGGTCACAACGGCGGCAAGACGGTGTTCGAGGACGAGGCGGTGCGCGTGTGGACGCTCGAGTCCGGCCAGGCGGCCGAGGTCCTGATCTTCTCGATCAGGACGAAGGTCCACGCGATCGGCCCGGGCGTGGTCAACGGCCTGCTGAAGGCGATCGACCTCGCCGAGTCGCAGTACCGCGGGCTGGTGATCTGGTCGCCGGATGATCCGTTCTCGGTCGGTGCCGACCTGCAGGCGATGATGCCGGTCTTCATGAGCGGCGGCGCGAAGGCGATCGGCGCCGAAGAGAAGAAGATGCAGGACGCGTTCATGCGCCTGAAGTACGCGCAGGTGCCGACCGTCGCCGCGGTGAGCGGGATGGCGCTCGGCGGCGGTTGCGAGCTCATCCTGCACAGCTCGAAGGCGGTCGCTTCGCTGGAGAGCTACATCGGCCTCGTCGAGGTCGGCGTCGGCCTGATCCCCGGCGCTGGCGGCCTGAAGGAAGGCGCGCTGCGCGCGGCGCAGGCCGCGCAGACGGCGGGCATGACGGACGTCTTCCCGTTCATGAAGAACTGGTTCCTGAACGCGGCGATGGCCAACGTCTCGAAGTCGGCGCTCGAGGCCAAGGCGATGGGCTACCTGCGGCCGACCGACCTGATCGTCTTCAACAACCACGAGCTGCTGTGGACGGCGATCGGCGAGGCGTTCGCGATGCACGCCACGGGCTATCGACCGCCCATGAAGCCCAAGGCCTTCCCGGTCGCGGGCCGCACGGGCGTGGCGACGATCAAGGCGCAACTGGTGAACATGCGCGACGGCGGATTCATCAGCCAGCACGACTTCTTCATCGCGAGCGGGATCGCCGACGTGATGTGCGGCGGCGACGTCGAGGCGACGGCGCAGGTGGACGAGCAGTGGCTGCTCGACCTCGAGCGCAAGTTCTTCATGACGCTCGTGAACCATCCCAAGTCCCAGGAACGCATGATGGGCATGATGCAAACAGGGAAGCCCGTCAGGAACTGACGGGCTTCCCTGTTGCACAAGGTCCAGAGGACGCAAGAGGGGCCTGCCAGCCCCTCTTGGATCTCCCCGGCAAAAGAATGAGACGTTGGAGCCAAGAGAAATGACTCGACAAGTACAGGATGCATACATCGTCGCCGCGACGCGCACGCCGATCGGCAAGGCGCCCAAGGGCGTGTTCCGCAACATGCGGCCGGACGACCTGCTGGTCGCCGCGATCCGCAATGCGATGTCGCAGGTGCCGACCCTCGATCCGAAGGCGGTGGAAGACGCGATCATCGGATGCGCGATGCCGGAGGCCGAGCAGGGCCTCAACATGGCGCGCATCGCGGTGCTGCTGGCGGGCTTGCCCAACACCACGGGCGGCATGACGATCAACCGCTTCTGCTCGTCCGGGCTGAACGCGGTCGCGATCGCCGCCGATCGCATCCGCGTGGGTGAAGCCGACGTGATGATCGCCGGCGGCGCCGAGTCGATGAGCATGGTGCCGATGACAGGCAACAAGCCGGCGTTCAACCCGGCGATCTTCGCGAAGGACGAGAACTTCGGCATCGCCTACGGCATGGGCCTGACCGCGGAGAAGGTCGCCGCGCAGTGGAAGATCACGCGCGAGATGCAGGACGAGTTCGCGCTGCGGTCCCACAAGAACGCGATCGCCGGCATCGAGTCGGGCGAGTTCAACGACGAGATCACGCCGATCGAGGTGGTCGAGAAGTTCCCGAACCTGGCCACCGGCGAGCTCGACATCCGCACGCGCACCGTGAAGCAGGACGAAGGTCCGCGCGCCGACACGACGCTCGAGGCGCTGGCGAAGCTGAGGCCGGTGTTCGCCGCCAAGGGCAGCGTCACGGCCGGCAACAGTTCCCAGACGTCCGACGGCGCGGGCGCGCTGATCGTCGTGTCGGAGCGCGCGCTGAAGCAGTTCAACCTGACCCCGCTGGCGCGCTTCGTGAGTTTTTCCGTCAAGGGCGTGCCGCCGGAGATCATGGGCATCGGCCCGAAGGAAGCGATCCCGGCCGCCCTGCGCCTCGCCGGCCTCAAGCTGGATGACCTCGGCTGGATCGAACTGAACGAAGCGTTTGCCGCGCAAGCCCTCGCGGTCGGCAAGGACCTCGGGCTGAACCCCGAAGTCGTCAACCCGATCGGCGGCGCGATCGCGCGCGGCCATCCGCTCGGCGCGACCGGCGCGATCCGCTCGGCCACGCTGATCCACGCGATGCGCCGCAGGAACATCCGGTACGGCATGGTGTCGATGTGCGTCGGCACCGGCATGGGCGCGGCAGGGATCTTCGAGCGGGTGTAGGCAGCGCTTTGCGTGTGAGCGAGCCCTGCGGGCTCGCACGTGCGCGCAAAGCGGTTTGAACAGGCGGGCCGCCTTCGGGCGGCCGGGCGGCGGCCCGCAACACAAGGGCAGTGCGAAGGCGCGCCGGGCGATCGCCCGGCGCATTGCTTGAAGCTGCCGCTTATTTCGCTATCGTTCACCGACGACGAGTACCTGTCGGAGCGGAACATCCAGTCGCTGCACGGCTTCTACGCCGGGTTGCACCACTGAAGGAGCGGAACGATGGGCGTGGCTGAGCGGTTCTACGAGGCCTTCATGGTGCGGGATCACTACACCATGGGCCTGCTGTACGCGGAGAACGCGACCTTCAGCGACCCGGTGTTCCCGCTGCTCAACGCGCGTGGCGCCCGCATGATGTGGAACATGCTGCTGACGCGTGCCGAGGACCTCGGCATCGAGGTGAAGATCCTCGACGACAGCCCCACGCACGCGAGCGTCGACTGGATCGCGCACTACACCTTCGGCGCGACCGGCCGCCCGGTCGTCAACCGGGTGCACACCGAGATGGCGCTCTCGAACGGCCGCATCGTCCGCCAGGTCGACGACTTCAGCCTGTGGCGCTGGTCGGGCCAGGCGCTCGGCGCCAAGGGATGGCTGCTCGGCTGGACACCGCTGGTACGCAACAGGATCAGGGCGCAGGCCGCGCACTCGTTGCTGGAGTACGCCCGCAAGGGTTCAGCCGGGGATTCAAACCAGGAAACACGATGACCATACTCACCGAGACCATCAACGGCGTCGCCCGCATCGAGATCGCGCGGCCCGAGAAGAAGAACGCGCTGACCGTCGCGATGTACCAGGCGATGGCCGACGCCATCGCCGCGGCGAACGACGACGGCCAGGTCCGCTCGCTGCTGATCCACGGGCAGAAGGACATCTTTACCGCCGGCAACGACCTCGAGGACTTCATGAAGAACCCGCCGGCGGGGCTGGATGCGCCGGTGTTCCGGTTCATGCAGGCGCTCGGCTACTGCGAGAAGCCGGTCGTCGTCGCTGTCAACGGCGCGGCCGTCGGCATCGGCACGACGATGCTGATGCACAGCGACCTCGTCTACTGCGCCGACAACGCGATGTTCTCGATGCCGTTCGTGTCGCTCGGCCTGTGCGCCGAGTTCGCGTCGAGCGTGCTGGTCTCGATGAACGCCGGGTACCACAAGGCGGTCGAAAAGCTGCTGCTGGCCGATCCGATCAGCGCCGAAGAGGCGCTGGAGATGAAGATCGTCAACCGCATCCTGCCGCCGAACGAGGTGCTCGACTACGCGCTCAGGCAGGCCGAGCGCTTCAACAAGCTGCCGCCGGCGTCGGTGCGCGAAACCAAGCGGCTGATGAAGGCCAGCTGGAGGCCGATGGTCGAGAAGATCATCGTCGAGGAGGCCAAGTCGTTCAGCGCGATGCTGCGGCAGCCGGAGGCGAAGGAGGCGTTCACGGCGTTCTACGAGCGCCGCGCGCCGGATTTCTCGAAGTTCAGCTGACTCCGGGAGGGCCGCCATGCCGCTGCGTCCGGGCATGACGCCCGAGAAACTCAGCCATCGCTCCGGCGACAACCTGCCGGGCTGGTTCAGCATGAAGGTCGTGGAGGTTGCCGAAGGGCTGGTCGCGATGGAGTACGTCATCCGGCCGCAGTTCCTCGCGCCGAATGGATTCCTGCACGCCGCCTCGGTGATCGCGCTCGCCGACACCGCCGCCGGCTACGCGACGATCGCGCATCTGCCGGAGGGAGCGACGAACTTCACGACCATCGAGCTGAAGACGAACTTCATCGGTACGGCCACCGAAGGGTCGCTGCGGGCCGAAGCGCGCGCCGCGCACCAGGGCCGGACAACACAGCTGTGGGATTCGATCGTCACCCACGTTGAGAGCGGCAGGACCATCGCGCTCTTCCGGTGCACGCAGATGATCCTCTGGCCGACGCACAAGTGATCCACGTCGCTGCCAGGGTCGTGCTCGGGCCGCTGCTGTACGTGCAGGCGGGCCGGTTGCGCCGCACGGCGCCGGAGCTGCCCGAGGCCGCCGGGGCCCGGACCGGCGCGGCGGGGACAGGTGCGGTGCGCCTGCGGCTGCTGATCGCCGGCGACTCCGCGGCAGCCGGCGTTGGCGCGGCCACGCAGGGGGAGGCCCTCTCCGGTCATCTCGTCCGCGAGCTCGCCAGGCGGACTGGCGCCGCGGTTCGCTGGCAGCTGGTTGCCCGGACGGGCGCGCGATCCGAAGACGTCCTTCAGATGCTGATGGACGGCAACCTGCGGAGGGCCGACATCGGGGTGGTCCTCGCCGGAGTCAACGACATCACGAAGCAGGTGCCACTGCGGCTGGCGCTGCGCAAGCGCGACGAGATCGCCACACAGATGAGACAGCGCGCGGGTGTGAAGCACGTGGTCTTTTCCGCGCTGCCCGAGATGGAGAAGTTTCCGGCCTTGCCGCAGCCGCTGGCGTGGTACGCCGGACGGCACGCGCGCCACTACAACGAGGCGCAGGCGCGGTGGTTCGCCGGGCGGGAAGCCGTGTCGCATGCCGCGATGGAGGGGGTGATGGACCCGTCCCTGATGGCCGGCGACGGCTTCCATCCCGGTCCCAGGCTGTACGCGAAGGTGGCCCAGCGTCTGGCCGACCACATCATCGAGGAGGTGCTGCCGGGCCTCCGGAAAGCCGAAGGATCCGAATGAACCTGCAAGGCAAGACGATCTTCATCTCCGGTGCCTCGCGCGGCATCGGGCTGGCAATCGTGAAGAAGGCGGCGGCCGCCGGCGCCAACGTGGCCATCGCCGCCAAGACGACCGATCCCAATCCGAAGCTGCCCGGAACGATCTTCACGGCGGCGGCCGAAGTCGAGCAGGCGGGAGGCAAGGCGCTTCCGCTCCAGTGCGACATCCGCGACGAGGAACAGGTGGTCGCGGCCGCGAGAAGGACGGCCGAGACGTTCGGTGGCATCGACATCCTGATCAACAACGCCAGCGCCATCAACCTGACGCCGACGCACGCCACGCCGATGAAGCGCTTCGACCTGATGTTCGGGGTGAACGTCCGGGGCGCCTACCTGTGCACGCAGTCCTGCCTGCCGTACCTGAAGCGGTCCGCTGAGCGCGGGCGCAACCCGCACGTCCTGACGCTGTCGCCCCCGCTGAACATGGATCCGCGGTGGTTCGCGCCGCATGTCGCGTACACGATGGCCAAGTACGGCATGAGCATGTGCGTGCTCGGGCACGCGGAGGAGTTCCGGCCGTACGGCATCGCCGTCAACGCGCTGTGGCCGCGCACGGTCATCCAGACCGCGGCGCTGCAGATGATTCCCGGCGTGCAGCCCGAGCACTGCCGCAAGCCGGACATCATGGCCGACGCGGCGTACGCGATCCTGACTTCCGACGCGGCCGGGACGACCGGCAACTTCTTCATCGACGAAGAGGTCCTGGCGAAAGCGGGAGTGACGGACTTCTCCGGCTACTCGGTGGTCCCCGGCAGCCGGCAGCTGATGCCGGACCTGTTCCTCTAGGAACGCGGTCCGGTTTAGCTGCTGCGCTCTCCTCGCCTGCGCGCTGTTCGCGTTCAGAGAGCTGCGGCGGCGACGACCTGCGCGTCCGCGCCTGGAGTCCCCTGCGCGCCGCCCGCGCTGTGGGGCACCGCGAATCCGCGCGACTCGGCGGCGGGCGCCGACGCGGAACAATGCTCCCTGCGGGCGCGCAGCTTTCGGAGTGAGGCCCGCGCGTGCGCGTGCAGGGTGCCTTCCGGCGGGTGTTGTGCTGGGCCCGCTGGTCCGCTCGAATGGCCACGCCCGCCGCCTGAGCCGCGCTCCGCGCGGTACCCCGCACCACGGTCGGCGCGCCCCGCGGTGTGGACGCCACCCCAACCTACCCAAGCAGCACCGTGCGCGGTTCCCAGCGCCGCGTCACCGCGAGGCGCCTGGGCGGCCGACCGGGCGCAAGCAAAGGCCCAGGTCACACACACCGCGCCGGCGCCCCCCGGTTTGTTGACCTCGGCCGGTCGGATGCGCTTGCTGTTCCGCTAGATTCGACTTCGAAGCGGGCCGCCGGCCCGCGATCGGAATCCCGATGAAAACACCGCTCAACCGACTGTCCGCCACCCGCCTGTCCCGCATGATCGCCGGGCACGAGGTCACGTGCGAGGCCGTGACCCATTCGTTCATCGATGCGATCAGGGAGCATGAGCCCGACGTGCGCGCGTTCGCGTGGTTCGACCCGGCGCGCGCGCTGGCGACGGCGCGCGAGCACGACATCGTCGACTGGCGCGGGCCGTTGCACGGCCTGCCGGTCGCGGTGAAGGACAACATCGACACCGCCGACATACCGAGCGAGTACGGCTCGGCGATCTACGCCGGGCACGTGCCGCACGCCGACGCGGCGTCGGTGGCCGCCCTGCGCTGCGCCGGCGGCTACGTGCTCGGCAAGACGGTCAGCGCCGAACTCGCGAACTTCACCCCCGGGCCGACGCGTAACCCGCACGGCCTCGAACACACGCCGGGCGGCTCGTCGAGCGGGTCGGCCGCCGCCGTGGCGTCGCACATGGTCCCGTTCGCGACCGGCACGCAGACGGCGGGCTCTGTGATCCGTCCGGCCTCCTTCTGCGGCGTCGTCGGCTTCGTGCCGACGCGCGGCCTGGTTCCGCGCGCCGGAGTCAAGGCGGTTTCTGACACGCTCGACGTGATCGGCGTGTTCGCGTGCAGCGTCGAGGACGCCGCCCTGATCGCAGCCGCGGTCGCGCTCAAGCCCGAGTTCCAGCACGCGCCGGCCAAGGCCGGCCCCGTCTCGATCGGCTGGACAGCCACGCCGTGGGTGTCGCAACTGGCGCCGTCGATGATGGCCGCTCTCGAACGCGTCGCGCGCCTGCTGGCCGGCCGGAACCCGCGAGTGCGCGAGATCAAGTGGCCGTACGACCTGAACGCCAACGGCGACTCGTTCGCGGGCCTGGCCGACGCGCAGAAGACGGTGCAGCTCTTCGAGACGGCCCGCGCGCTCGGCGCCGAACTGCAGTACCGCAGCGACCTGCTGTCGGCCAGGCTCGCGGACCTGATCGAGGAAGGGCGTGCGGTCGGCGCGGACGCGTACGTCGCGGCGATCAAGGCGGGACGCGATTGCGCGGCCTCCATCGACACGCTGTTCGGCGACGCCGACGTGCTGCTGGCGCCCAGCGCGCCCGGCGAGGCGCCACACGGCCTCGGCAGCACCGGCGACCCGCTGTTCAATCGACCGTGGCACCTGCTCGGAGTGCCGCAGGTCAACGTTCCGGTGCCGCGCTCGCTCGCGCACGGCGAGTCGGGACTCCCGCTCGGCCTGCAGGTGGTCGCGCGGCCCGGGGACGACGTCCGGGCGCTGGCCGCCGCGCGGTGGGTGGAGCAGCAGCTGGAAGCGCTGTAGGCGCGCAGACGGCGGCCGCCCGGCCGCCAGGCGTCACACCGACGGCAGCGGACGCGGCTTGCGCTCGTCGTCGGTGGCGACGTAGACGAGGGTGGCCTCGGTCACCTTCACCACTTCCTTCTGCAGGCGGTTGCGCTCCACGTAGACCTCGACCTCGACCGTGATCGAGGTCGTGCCGGTCTTGACGATGTCGGCGTAGAAGCTCACCAGGTCGCCGACGAACACCGGCTGCCTGAACACGAACGACGTGACGGCGACCGTCGCCACGCGGCCGCCGGCACGGCGCGCCGCGGGAACGGCGCCGGCGATGTCGACGTGCGCCATGATCCAGCCGCCGAAGACGTCGCCGTGGATGTTGGCGTCCGCGGGCATCGGCATCATGCGAAGCACCGCGACGCGGTCGGCGGGGAGCTGGAAGTCGGGAGACATCGGGTCCTCAGTGCGGTTGACGTTGCTCACTGCGCGCGAGCGCGGCGCGCGCCATCGCGTCGACCTTCGACGGCGCGAACAGCTTCAGCCACAGGCCCACGCGGGCCCTGGCCGTCATCACCACCTCGCGCCGGCGCTGGCGCATGCCGTCGACGATCTGGCGCGCGCACTCCTCTACCGGCATCGCGTCATCCTCCGCGAGTCCTGAAACGCCGGCGGTCTCGCCCCGGCCGTTCCAGCCGTGGTGCCGGAGCTCGGTCTTCACGACGCCCGGGAACGCGGCCATCACGGCCACTCCATGGTCCTCGGCCTCGATGCGGAAGGCTTCCAGGAAGCCGCTCTGCGCGAACTTGCTGGTGCAGTAGGTGGTGCGTCCGGGCACGCCGGTCCTTCCCGCGAGCGAAGAAACGCCGACGACGAGTCCGCGCGTGCGCTTCAGGCTCGGGTAGGCGTGGTGCACGCACCAGATCGTGCCCATCGCGTTGATGCGGAACAGCCGCTCGAAGGTCGAGAAGTCCTCGATTTCGTCGAAGCGCGCGTGCATCGATACGCCGGCATTGGCGACGAGGACGTCGATGTCGCCAAACGCCGTGACGGCGCGCTCGATCAGGCGGCGGCAGTCTTCCTCGGTGCTGACGTCGGCCGCGATGTCGAGCGCATCGGCGCCGGCGCTCGCGCACTCGCGCCGTACGCGCGCGAGGCCCGCGGCGCCGCGCGCGGCAAGGACCAGCCGGGGCCGCTCGCGGGCGAGCTGGCGGGCGAGTTCGGCGCCGATGCCGTCGCTCGCGCCGGTGATCACGATGACCTTGCTCTCGAATGCCATTGGGACGTGGCTCTGCTGGGATAATGCGTCGATGCAGAGCGTACATGGTGCATGCGGCATGGGCGTTGCGGGGGCGAAGGGCTGATGCGCTGGTCGCCGCCCGGGGAAGCCTTGCCGTCGAGCGGACGCCGCAACGACTGGCAGGCGCTGCGCGCGCTCCTGCCCTACCTGTGGGCCCACAAGGGCCGCGTGATCTTCGCGCTGGCGTGCCTGGTCGCGGCGAAGCTCGCCACGGTTTCGGTCCCGATCCTGCTGAAGGAACTCGTGGACGGCTTGTCGCCCGCGCAGCAGGCCGCGACCGGCGTGCTGCTCGTTCCGGTCGCGCTCATCGTCGCCTACGGCCTGCTGCGGCTGTCGACGTCGCTGTTCACGGAGCTGCGCGAATTCTTCTTCGTGAACGTGACGCAGGCCGCGATGCGGACGCTGGCGCTGAAGACGTTCCGGCACCTGCACGCGCTGTCGCTGCGCTACCACCTCGAGCGCCGGACCGGCGCGGTGACGCGCGAGATCGACCAGGGCATCCGCGGCATCTCGTCGCTCATCAGTTTCACGCTGTATTCGATCCTGCCGACGCTGATCGAGATTTCGCTCGTAGTCGGATACCTGATCTGGAAGTACGAGATCTGGTTCGCCGGGATCGTCGGCGTCAGCCTCTTCGTCTACATCGGCTTCACCGTGGCGGTCACGAACTGGCGCACGACGGTGCGGCGGCGCTGGAACGAGCTGGAGAGCAAGGCGCAGTCGCGCGCGGTGGACTCGCTGCTGAACTTCGAAACGGTCAAGTACTTCGGAAACGAGGACTACGAGGCGCGGCGTTACGACGAGACGCTGGCGGACAGCCAGCGCACGGCGGTGCTGTCGCAGCAGTCGCTGAACGTCCTGAACGCGGGCCAGCAGGCGATCATCGCCATCGCGCTGACGCTGATCCTCTGGCGTGCCGCGCTCGGCGTGGTCGAGGGGCGGATGACGATCGGCGACCTGGTGCTGGTCAACGCCTTCATGATCCAGCTGTACATCCCGCTCAACTTCCTCGGCGTGATCTACCGCGAGATCAAGCAGAGCCTGATCGACATGGACCGCATGTTCTCGCTGCTCGAGCAGCATCGCGAGATCGCCGATGCGCCCGGCGCCGTGCCGCTCGCCGTCGGCGGCGCCGAGATCCGGTTCGAGGGCGTCGACTTCGCATACGACGCGCGGCGCCAGGTCCTTCGCGACATCAGCTTCGTGGTGCCCGCCGGCAGCACCACCGCGGTGGTCGGCGCGACGGGATCGGGCAAGTCGACCCTCGCCCGGCTGCTGTTCCGTTTCTACGACGCGGGTGCTGGCCGCGTGCTGATCGACGGCCAGGACGTGCGGTCGGTGACGCAGGCGAGCCTGCGCGCCGCGATCGGCATCGTTCCGCAGGACACGGTGCTCTTCAACGACACCATCGAATACAACATCGCCTACGGCCGCCCCGGCGCGTCGCGCGACGACGTCGTGGCGGCGGCGCGCGCGGCCCACATCCACGACTTCATCGAGTCGCTGCCGGACGGATACCGCACGATGGTGGGAGAGCGCGGCCTCAAGCTGTCGGGCGGCGAGAAGCAGCGGGTCGCGATCGCCCGGACGCTGCTGAAGCAGCCGGCCATCCTCGTGTTCGACGAAGCGACGTCGGCGCTGGACTCGCGCACCGAACGGGTGATCCAGCAGGAACTGGAGGGCATCTCGCGCAGCCGCACGACGCTGGTGATCGCTCACCGCCTGTCCACCGTCGTGCACGCGGACCAGATCGTCGTGATGGACCACGGCCGGATCATCGAGCGCGGGACGCACGCGGAACTGCTCGCCCACCGCGGCGCCTACGCGGCGATGTGGGAAATCCAGAGCCGCGAGCAGGCCAAGGCCGACGCGGCACTCACGGCCTGAAGCCCGGCGCCGGGCCGTTGCCGTGGCGGGCGCGCAGCGGCGGGCCGGGCGGCCGCGCCGCTCGGCGCGGGGACCGGGTTTCCCGGGAGCGGCCACCCGTGCCACCAAACGGCGTTTTGTGAGTAGACTCATCGGCCTTTTCGAGGAGATTTAGATGAAACTTTCCCGCCTGTTGCTGGCAGTGGTAGGCGCGGGCCTGGTGGCAACGGGGGCGAACGCCCAGGAACTCACCGGCACGCTGAAGAAGATCAAGGACACCGGGACGATCACGGTCGGCCACCGCGAGTCGTCGATTCCGTTCTCGTACCTCGACGACAAGCAGCAGCCCGTCGGCTACGCGATGGACCTGTGCGCGAAGATCGTCGATGCGGTCAAGGCCGAGCTGAAGCTGCCGAACCTGAAGGTGGCCTACCAGCCGGTGACGTCCGCCAACCGCATCCCGCTGCTCCAGAACGGCACGATCGACATGGAGTGCGGCTCGACGACCAACTCCGTCGAGCGCCAGAAGCAGGTGGCCTTCGGCCCGACCTACTTCGTGATCAACGTCTCGGCCGCGGTGAAGAAGAGCTCGGGCATCAAGACGTTCGCCGACCTCAACGGCAAGGCGGTCGCATCGACGTCGGGCACGACGTCCATCCCGCTGCTGCGCGCCTACGAGAAGGCCAGGGGCATCGACTTCAAGGAACTGCAGGCGAAGGACCACGCCGAGTCGATGCAGCTGCTGGCGACGGACCGGGCGCAGGCGTTCATCATGGACGACATCCTGCTCGCCGGGCAGATCGCGAACCAGCCGAACCCGGGCGACTTCATGATCCTGCCCGAGTCGCTGCGCACCGAGCCGTACTCGATGATGCTGCGCCGGGACGATCCGCAGTTCAAGGCGCTGGTCGACCGTTCCGTCGCGGCCGTGTTCAAGTCGGGCGAGGTCAACAACATCTACGCGAAGTGGTTCACGAGCCCGATCCCGCCGCGCAACGTCAACCTCAACTTCGCGATGACGCCCGCGATCAAGGACGCGTTCGCCAATCCGAACGACAAGGGCGTCCAGTAGCGCCCGCCGCGCGGCCCGCCGCCGCGAATTTGGAGCACTTCGAGGGCCGGATGCGCAAAGCGCTTCCGGCCCTTTGATTTTTGCGGCAAGCTTCGGCAGGGGAAACCCGGGCCGGCCTCGGCGCCCGGGGGAACGGACACTGTGAAATACAACTGGAACTGGGGCGTCTTCTTCCAGCAGACGCCCGACGGCGACGCGTTCTACTGGCAGTGGATCGCGGCCGGCCTGGTGTGGACGCTGGCGGTTTCGGCGATCGCCTGGGTCATCGCGATGACGGTGGGTGCGCTGATCGGCACGATCCGCACAACCGACAGGCCATGGATGGTCCGGCTGGGCAATGCCTGGGTCGAGCTCTTCCGGAACATCCCGCTGCTGGTGCAGATGTTCCTCTGGTACTTCGTGATTCCCGAGTTCATCCCGCCCCTCAAGCGCTGGATGATCGCGGCGGAACCCGCCCACGCGCAGTTCCTCGCCGCGGTCCTGTGCCTAGGCCTGTTCACGTCGGCGCGGATCGCCGAGCAGGTGCGTGCGGGCATCCAGTCGCTGTCGCGCGGACAACGCAACGCCGGACTCGCGGTCGGGCTCACGCAAGTGCAGGTCTACCGCTACGTCCTGCTGCCGATGGCCTTCCGGATCGTCATCCCGCCGTTGACCAGCGAGACGATGAACCTGATCAAGAACTCGTCCATCGCGCTCACGATCGGCCTGGCGGAGCTGACGTTCCGCTCGCGCGAGATGGGCGAGTACACGTTCAACTTCTTCGAGGCGTTCACCGCGGCCACGCTCATCTACATCACGATCGCGATGACGGCCAACCGGGTGATGGCCTACGTCGAACGCCGCCTGGCGGTGCCCGGCTACATCGGCGGCGGCAAGTGAACTTCGACTTCTCCGTCATCGCCCATTCGCTGCCCTACCTCTGGAAGGGCATGCAGTACACGCTGCAGCTCACCGCAACTTCGGCGATCGGCGGCCTGTTCTTCGGCACGCTGCTCGCGCTGGCCCGCCTGTCGTCGATCAGGTGGCTCTCGAACTCCGCCGCGGGCTACGTGAACTTGATGCGCTCGATCCCGCTGGTGCTGGTGATCTTCTGGTTCTTCTTCCTGGTGCCGCTGATCCTGCAAGGCATCACCGGCGCCGAGCGGCCGCCGCAGGTCGGTGCGGAGCGCACCGCGATGATCACCTTCATCATGTTCGAGGCTGCCTACTTCTGCGAGATCATGCGCGCGGGCATCCAGTCGATCCCGCGCGGGCAGGTGTACTCGGCCTATGCGCTCGGGCTTACGTACGGCCAGTCGATGCGGCTGGTGATCCTGCCGCAGGCGTTCCGCAACATGCTGCCGGTGCTGCTGACGCAGACCATCATCCTGTTCCAGGACACCTCGCTGGTGTACGTGATCTCGGCGACGGACTTCGTGGGCGCCGCCTCGAAGATCGCGCAGCGCGATTCGCGCCTCGTCGAGATGTACCTCTTCGTCGCGATCGTCTACTTCGTGCTCTGCTACGCGCTGTCCTTCATGGTGAAGCGGCTGCAGAGGAAGATCGCAGTGATTCGCTAGGGAGCCGGCAACGCGATGGCAATGATCGAGATGAAGGGCGTCTCGAAGTGGTACGGAACCTTCAAGGTCCTGTCCAACTGCTCCACGAAGGTCGAGAAGGGCGAGGTCGTGGTCGTGTGCGGCCCGTCCGGCTCCGGCAAGTCGACGCTGATCAAGTGCGTCAACGCGCTCGAGCCCTTCCAGGAAGGCGTCGTGCACGTCGACGGCATCTCGGTGGGCGATCCGAAGACCGACCTGCCGAAGCTGCGTTCGCGCGTCGGCATGGTGTTCCAGCACTTCGAGCTCTTCCCGCACCTGACGATCACCGAGAACCTGACGCTCGCGCAGATCAAGGTGCTGGGGCGCAGCCAGGACGAGGCGAGGGAGCGCGGCATGAGGCTGCTCGATCGCGTCGGGCTGAAGTCGCAGGCGGACAAGTTTCCCGGCCAGCTCTCGGGCGGCCAGCAGCAGCGGGTGGCGATCGCGCGCGCGCTGTCGATGGACCCGATCTGCATGCTGTTCGACGAGCCCACCTCGGCGCTCGACCCCGAGATGATCAACGAGGTGCTCGACGTCATGGTGCAGCTCGCGAAGGAGGGCATGACCATGATGGTCGTGACCCACGAGATGGGCTTCGCGCACAAGGTGGCGCACCGTGTGGTCTTCATGGACCAGGGCGAGATCGTCGAGGACGCGACCAAGGACGAGTTCTTCGGCAAGCCCCGCTCGGAACGCGCGCAGCTCTTCCTGTCCAAGATCCTGCACCACTGAGGCACCAGCGCGGGGCGCCGGCCTTGGCGCCGTTGCCCCCGCCAGCGCCTGAATGACCGACCTCGAGACCACCGGCTTCTGGGCGACCCTGTTCGTCGTCAGCGACTGGGCGATCCGCCTGGCGATGCTGCCGATCGTGCCGACGCGGCGCTCGCCGGAGGCCGCGAAGGGCTGGCTGCTCTTCATCTTCTTCCTGCCCTGGCTTGGACTGGTCCTGTACCTGCTCATCGGCAGGCCGCGGGTCCCCCGCTGGCGCACCGAGCGATTCCGGCGGTTCATGCGCCTCGTCGAGCCGATCCGGCAGGAGATGCGCGCGCTGCCGCTGCTCGCGCCGCCCGCGGTCACCCCGCAGTACGAGCCCAGCGTGCAACTCGCGACCGACCTCGGCCTGCTTCCCAATTTCGGCGGCAATGCGGTCGAGCTGCTGACCGACTACTCGGAGACGCTGGCGCGCATCGCCGCCGACATCGACGCGGCGCAGGGCAGCGTCCATCTTTGCTTCTACATCTTCGCGAGCGACGAACGGACCGCCCCGGTGATCGAGGCGCTCGGCCGCGCCGCGGCCCGCGGAGCCCGGTGCCGCGTGCTTGTCGACGCGTTCGGCTCGCGCCCGCGCCTGCCCGTGCTCGTGCCGCAGCTGCGCTCGCTCGGCGTCGACGTCCGCGTCGCGCTGCCGGTCCGCGTGGGACGCAAGGCGGCGCGCTTCGACCTGCGCAACCACCGCAAGCTGGCGATCGTCGACGGACGCGTCGGCTACACCGGTTCGCAGAACATGATCGCCGCGGACTTCAGGCCGGGCCTGACGTACAGCGAACTGATGGTGCGCATCGAAGGGCCGTCGGCGCTGCAGTTGCAGGCGGTGTTCGCGTCCGACTGGTATGTCGAAACGGCCGAGTACGTCGGCGACGAAAGTTTCCCGGCGCCGCGGGCGGCCGGCGACGTGCCGGCGCAGGTGCTGCCGAACGGCCCGTCGTCGTCGACCCAGCCGGCCCAACGCATGGTCGTGAACCTGATCCACCTGGCGACCAGGCGTGTCGTCGTGACGACCCCGTACTTCATCCCGGGCCAGTCGTTCCAGAACGCGCTCGAGACCGCGGTGCTGCGCGGGGCCGAGGTGCACCTCATCGTCGACGACCACATGGACCAGTTCCTGGTGGGAAATGCGCAGCGTTCATACTACGAGGAGCTGCTCGCGGCCGGCGTCCAGATCCACGCGTACACGGAGGCCTTCCTGCACACCAAGTCCGTGTCGATCGACGGGCAGGTCGCGTGGATCGGCACCTGCAACATGGACATGCGTTCGTTCGAGCTGAACGAGGAAGTGGTGGCGCTGTTCTTCGACCGGCGGATCGCGGCGCAACTGGCAGCGCTCGAGGAGCGGTACATGCAAGGCGCGCGCCGCATCACGCTCGACGCGTGGCGCCGCCGGCCCTTCGCACAGGAACTGGCCCAGAACCTCGCGCGGCTCGTCAGTCCGCTGCTGTAGCCGGCCGACCCAGGTGGATCGGGTGGATAATCGCGCGCTTTGGCCCGCAGGTCCCGTCGCATGTCCTCCACCGCCGTCGTCGGCACTTCCGAGCGGCCTTCCGTGCTCCCGTACGCGCTGACGATCTTCCTGTCGGCGTTCCTGCTGTTCCTGGTCCAGCCGATCATCGCGAAGCAGATACTGCCGTGGTTCGGCGGCTCCTCGGGCGTGTGGACCACCGCGCTGGTGTTTTTCCAGTCGACGCTGCTTGCGGGCTACGCCTACGCGGACTGGACGACCAGGCTCGGCGTCCGGCGCCAGACGACGCTGCATGTCGTGCTGCTCGCCGTGTCGCTGCTGTCGCTGCCGATCCTCGCTTCAACGAGCTGGAAGCCGCACGGGGACGAAGAGCCCACGCTGCGCATCCTGCTGCTGCTGACGGCGACGATCGGCCTGCCGTACTTCCTGCTGTCGACGACGACGCCGCTGCTGCAGTCCTGGTACTGGCGGCGCTTCCGCAGCGCCGTGCCGTACCGGCTGTTCGCGCTGTCGAACTTCGCATCGCTGCTCGCGCTGCTCGGCTTCCCGATCCTGCTCGAGCCGTGGTTCGACCTCGTTGCGCTCGGCTGGGGCTGGTCGGCGCTGTACATCGTATTCGTCGGCGTGTGCGCCGCCACCGGCTGGGCGTCGCTGCGCACCGCGGCGGCCACCGAAGGCGATCCGGTGCAAGCGAGTGCCAGCGCGCCGGCGGCTGCCGCGCCGCCGGCGGTGCGCACGCAGCTGACGTGGCTCGCGCTGTCGGCGATGGGCTCCGTGATGCTTCTGGCGGTCACCAACCACGTGACGCAGAACATCGCCAGCGTGCCCTTCCTCTGGGTGCTCCCGCTGTCGATCTACCTGCTGACGTTCATCCTGACCTTCGACCATCCGCGCTGGTACCAGCGCTGGTTCTTCGTCATCGCGCTGGCCGGCCTGGTGCCGGCGATGGCCTACCTCATCCCGTCGCTCGACCTGAAGCTCGCGGTCACGGTGTTCTTCGTGGGCCTGTTCGCCGCCTGCATGTTCTGCCACGGCGAACTGGCGCGGATGAAGCCCGACCCGCGCTACCTGACCCGGTTCTACCTGATGCTGTCGGTCGGCGGCGCGCTCGGCGCGGTGCTGGTCGCGATCGTCGCGCCGCTCACGTTGCCCGGCTACTTCGAGGTCAACGTCGCGCTCGTGCTGCTCGCGCTGCTGCTGCTGGTCCAGCTCGGCGGATGGACGCGCCTGGTGGGCGTGGCCGTTGTCGCGGCCACCGGCTGGTTCGTGGTGCAAGGCGCGCAGGAGTACGCGCGCGACACGCGCGTCATGTGGCGCGACTTCTACGGCGTCGTGCGGACGCGCGACCGCAACGAGCCGGTGCCGTACCGCTCGATGCTCCACGGCGGCATCGTGCACGGCGGGCAACTGCTGGGCGCCGAGTACAGGAACACGCCGAGCGATTACTTCGGCCCGGGCTCGGGCTACGGGCGCCTGTTCGCCGCGCTGAACGAGCGCCGCCCGGGACCGCGCAACGTCGGGATCATCGGGCTGGGCGCCGGCGTGGTCGCGTCGTACGGCCGCGCGGGCGACACCTTCGTCTTCTACGAGATCAGCCCGCGCGTGGTCGACGTGGCGGGCGCCGAGTTCACCTTCCTGAAGGACACGCCGGCGAAGACCGCTGTCGTCCTCGGCGACGGCCGCCTCAGCCTCGAGCGCGAAGCGCCCCGCCGGTACGACGTGCTCGGCATCGACGCGTTCGCGGGCGACTCGATCCCGATGCACCTGGTGACGCGCGAGGCGATGGCGCTCTACGTGCGCCACCTCGCCGACGACGGCGTGATCGTGTTCCAGGCAACCAACCGGTACATCGACCTGTTGCCCGTGGTGAAGCGTCTCGCCAGCGAGTTCGGGCTCGAGGCGGTGGTCGTGTCGGACCACCCGAATTACACGACCGGCGCCGAGTACTGGCTGTCCTCGACCGACCAGATCCTCGTGACGCGCGACCGGAAACTGCTCGATCATCCGGCGCTGCGCGACGTGGCCAGCCCGATCGCCGACCGGCCGGGCCTTCCGACCTTCACCGACGCGCACCACAACCTGTTCCGCATCCTCAAGTAGCGATGGCCGCCGACCCGATTGCGCTGATGCGCGCGAGCTTCGATGCCGCGGTTGCCGCCGCGGATCCGCTGCAGATCCTCGGCGACCACCTGCCGCCGCTTCCCCGCGGAAAGGTGGTGGTCGTCGGCGCGGGCAAGGCGGCGGCGAGCATGGCGGTCGCGGTCGAGCGCGCGTGGCCCGACGTGCCGATGGACGGCGTCGTCATCACCCGCTATGCGCACGGACTGCCGACGCAGCGCATTCGCGTGGTCGAGGCCGGGCACCCCGTGCCGGACGAGGCCGGCGAGGCCGCGGCGCACGAGATCCTGCGGCGCGCGCAGCAGGCGGGACCGGACGACCTGCTGCTCGTCCTCGTCTCCGGAGGCGGCTCCAGCCTGCTGAGCCTGCCCGTGGCCGCCGTGCCGATGGCCGACCTGAAGGCGATGACCCGGCAGTTGCTCGCCAGCGGGGCGCCGATCGAGCAGATGAACGTGGTGCGCAAGCACCTGTCGCGGATCGCGGGCGGTAGGCTGGCCGAGGCGGCGGCCGGCCGCGGCGCGCGCGTCGTGGCGCTGATCGTGTCCGACGTGACCGGCGACGCGCCGAGCGACATCGCGTCCGGGCCGTGCGCGCCGGATCCCACCACGTACGAGGATGCGCTCGCCGTGCTGCGTCGCTGGAACGTCGCGCCGCCGGCGACGATCGCCGACTGGCTGGCGCGCGGAGCGCGCGGCGACATTCCAGAGACGCCCAAGGCGGACGCGCCGTTCTTCGAGCGCGTCGAGAATCGCGTGATCGCGACCGCCCACCGGAGCCTCGAGTCCGCCGCCGAGGTGTTCCAGCGCGCCGGCGTCCGGCCGGTGATCCTCGGCGACACGGTGACCGGCGAGGCGCGCGAAGTGGCGAAGGTGTATGCGGCGCTCGTGCACGAAATCCGCGCGCACGGGGCGCCGTTCGCCCCGCCCGTGGCGCTGATCTCGGGGGGCGAGTGCACCGTCACGCTGCCTGCGGGCACCCGGGGCCGTGGCGGCCGCTGCAGCGAGTTCCTGCTGGCGCTCGCCGTTGAACTCGACGGCGCGCCCGATGTCCATGCGCTTGCCGCGGACACCGATGGCATCGACGGCAGCGAAACCAATGCCGGCGCGTGGCTCGACCCGGATGCCGGCGCACGCGCCGCCGCGAGCGGCGTGACCGGGCGCGCGGCGCTGGACGCGCACGATGCGTATGGATTCTTCGCCGCGGCGGGCGCCCTGCTCGAGACAGGGCCGACGCGCACCAACGTCAACGACTTCCGGGTAATCCTTACTTTGTGAGGCAACGGGTCCGGATCACCGCAGTAGTAGAGTGCGCGCGCTTCGGCGACACTGCGCCGCCCGCGCGCCGCCGTCCCACTTCAGGAGTGAACATGGTTGTGACCAGAACCGTCCTTGCTGCCGTGTTGTCCGGCATGGCCATCGGCGCCGCCGCGCAGGCGCAGCCGAATCCTTCCGTGCAGTTCCCGAAGACGGAAGTGGTCGCGCCGCCGCCGCTGTCGGTCAAGGACTTCGTGCGCTATCCGGACATCGCCAGCCCGGTGCTGTCCAGGAACGGCAAGTACTTCGCGGCCACCGCGCCGATCAACGGCAGGATGAACCTCGTGGTCATCGACCTCGAGACGCGCAAGGGCAACGCGCTCACGAACTTCGCCAACTTCGACGTGATCTCGGTGAACTGGGTCGGCAACGACCGCATCCTGTACACGCTGGGACAGTTCAACACCCCGACAGGGCCGGGCCAGGCCGACGGCGGCGGCCTGTTCGTGATCTCGCGCGACGGCAGCGACGCCCGCACGCTGTCGCCGACCACGCGCGAGTGCCGCAACCGCGGCGAGCGGGTGTGCCGGCGCTACGAACTGATCCGCACGCTGCCGAACAACGACGAGGAGGTCATCGCGGCCGGCAACATGCGCTCGGCCGACTCCAGCGACGTGTATCGGCTGAACGTGCGTACCGGACGCGGGACGCTGCTCGCCGAGTCACGCCCGTCGAACGTGGAATCGTGGGTGCTCGACCGTAACCACGTTCCGCGGGTTGCGCGTGCCTGGATCAAGGACACGCAGACGTATGCGATCCACTACCGCAAGTCCGAGTCGGCGCCGTGGGAGGAGATCGCTCGCTACGACGCGACGGTCGGACCGGCGTTCGTGCCGCTTGCGTTCGAGGCCGACAACGAGACGTTGCTGGTGGCGACCAACGAGGGCCGGGACACCATGGCGGTGTTCAAGTACGACCCCAACAACCGGAAGCTGGGCGAAGTGGTGGCGCAGCATCCGCGGTACGACATGGGCGCCAACGCGCAGGGCGATCGCGTTCCCGGCGTGCTGCGCGACCCGGCGAACGACAACATCGTCGGCTACCAGGTGCAGGGCGACAAGCCCGAGACCGTCTGGACCGACCCCAACTACACGCGCCTGCAGCGCATGCTCGACGGCGCGCTGCCTGGAACGGTCAACCGGTTCGCGCGGACGCCCGATGGCGATCGCCTGCTCGTCACGTCCTTTTCCGACCGCCAGCCGGTCAAGTGGTACCTCCTCGACGAGAAGAAGAAGACGCTCGAAGAGGTGCTGTCGAGCCGGCCGTGGATCAATCCCGAGAACCTCGTCGAGACGCGTCCGTTCCTCCTGAAGACGCGCGACGGGCTGGAGATTCCCTCGTACTACTTCCTGCCGCGCGACCACAAGCCCGGCCAGAAGCTTCCCACCGTGCTTCACATCCACGGCGGGCCGACCGTGCGCGCCGACCGCTGGGGCGAGTTCACGTACGGCGTCCGCGAGGCGCAGATCCTTGCTTCGCGCGGCTACGCGGTCGTCGTTCCCAACTTCCGCGGCACCCCGGGCCTGGGTTCAAAGGTCTACTACGGCGGGTTCGGCGCGGTCGGCCGGCAGATGCAGGAGGACCACGAGGACGCCGCGAAGTGGGCGATCGAGCAGGGCTTCGCGGATCCGGCCCGCATCTGCATCGTGGGCGCGAGCTACGGCGGCTACGCGACGTTGATGGCGCTGGCGAAGACCCCCGAGCTGTTCAAGTGCGGCGTGGCCGGATTGTCGGTCAGCGACTGGGAACTCATCACGAACTCGGCGGCCGGTGACACGGCGTACAGCCCGGCCGCGGCGGCGTTCGCGCGCAAGCTGACCGGCGCCGACAAGAATCCCGCCGCTTCGCGCGAGGTGTCGCCGGTGAACATGGCGTCGCGCATGAAGGGCGCGCTGTTCATGTGGGCCGGCGCGGACGACATCCGTACGCCGATCGAGCAGACGCGCAACATGCAGAGTGCGCTCGAACGTGCCGGGAATCCGCCGAAGGGCGTGCTGATCAAGCCCGGTGAAGGACACGGCTACGGCTCAGTCGACAACAACGTCGAGCTGTACGACCAGATGCTCAAGTTCCTCGAGACGCAGATCGGTCCGAAGCAGCCCTGATCGTTCGATCCGCCAATCTGGAAGGCCCGCGCAAGCGGGCCTTTTCACTTCAGCAGCGCCAGGGTGGCAGGGGACTCGCCGGTGCGTCCACGGGACGGCCGAGCGCGTGCAGCGCGGCGCCGACGATCGCGTGGCGATCGACCTCGAAGAACGCGCGTAACGCCGCCCGCGTGTCCGACCGGCCAAACCCGTCGGTGCCCAGGGCGACATAGCGGTCCGCGACGTACGGCCGAATCAGGTCCGCCACCGCGCGCACGTAGTCGCTCGCCGCGACGATCGGCGCGCCGCTGGCGGGCAGCTGCTGCTCGACCCACGCGCTGCCGGTTGCCATGCCGAACCGGCGCGCGCGCTCGACCTCCATCGCCTCGCGCCGCAGCTCGGTGAAGCTCGTGACCGAGTACACGTCGGCCGCGATGCCGTGCTCGCGTTCGAGCAGCTCGGCGGCCGCGATCGCCTCGCGCAGGATGGTGCCGGCGCCGAGCAGGCGCACCTTCGCGTCGTCGACGGCCCGCACGCGATGCATTCCGCGCAGCACGCCTTCGCGCGCGCCCTCCGGCGCCGATGGCTGCGGGTAGTTCTCGTTCATCACCGTGACGTAGTAGAACGCGTCTTCCTGCTCCTTCAGCAGGCGGCGCATGCCGTCCTCGACGACGAACGCGAGTTCGTAGGCGTAGCAGGGATCGTAGGCGCGGCAGTTCGGGATCGTGCTCGCCGCGAGATGGCTGGTGCCGTCCTGGTGCTGCAGGCCTTCGCCGGCGAGCGTGGTGCGGCCGGCCGTCGCGCCGAGCAGGAAGCCGCGCGTCCGCGAATCGCCCGCGGCCCACAGCAGGTCGCCGACGCGCTGGAAGCCGAACATCGAATAGAAGATGTAGAACGGCAGCATCGGCAGGCCGTTCGTCGAGTAGCTCGTGCCCGCCGCCACCCACGACGCGATCGCGCCGGCCTCGTCGATGCCTTCCTCGAGGATCTGGCCGTCGGTTGCCTCCCGGTAGAAGCTGATCTGCGTGCTGTCTTCCGGCTGGTAGAGCTGGCCGACCGGCGAGTAGATGCCGATCTGCCGGAACAGGTCGGCCATGCCGAACGTGCGCGCTTCGTCGGCGATGATCGGCACGACGCGCGGGCCGAGGTCGCGGTCCTTCAGCAGGGCGGACAGCATCCGCACGAAGGCCATCGTCGTCGACATTTCCTTGCCGGCCGCCTCGAGCGCGAAGCGGCCGAACGCATCGGCCGTCGGCGGCACGAGGGGCTCGGCGGTCGCGTTGCGACTCGGCAAATAGCCGCCGAGCTTCGAGCGGCAGCCGTGCAGGTACTTCATCTCCGCGCTGTCGGGCGGCGGGCGCAGGAACTCGACGCTCTCGACCTGGCTGTCGGTCAGCGGCAACGCGAAGCGATCGCGGAATTCGAGCAGGGCCGCGGTGTCGAACTTCTTCTGCTGGTGGGTCGTCATGCGGCCCTGGGCGCTGCCCATGCCGTAGCCCTTCTTGGTCTTGGCCAGGATCACCGTCGGCTGGCCTCGGTGCCGCGAGGCCGCGTGGTAGGCGGCGTAGATCTTCGCCGGGTCGTGGCCGCCGCGCCGCAGGCGATCGATGTCGTCGTCGGACAGGTGCGCCGTCAGCTGCGCGAGTTCCGGGTACTTGTTGAAGAAGTGCTCCCGGTTGAAGCGGCCGTCGGTCGCCGACAGCGTCTGGAACTCGCCGTCGACCGTCTCGTGGAACGCGCGCAGCAGCAGCATGTGCGTGTCGCGCGCGAACAGCGGATCCCAGTCGCCGCCCCACAGCAGCTTGATCACGTTCCAGCCGGCGCCGGCGAAGAGCCCCTCGAGTTCCTGGATGATCGATCCGTTGCCGCGGACGGGGCCGTCCAGTCGCTGCAGGTTGCAGTTGACGACGAAGATCAGGTTGTCGAGTCCCTCGCGCGCGGCGAGGCTGAGGCCGGCGAGCGACTCGGGTTCGTCCATTTCGCCGTCTCCGACGAACGCCCAGACCTTGCGGCCGCTCGTCTGCGCGAGGCCGCGATGCTCGAGGTACTTGAGGAAGCGCGCGTTGTAGATCGCCATCAACGGACCGAGGCCCATCGAGCCCGTCGGGAACTGCCAGAAGTTCGGCATCAGCCAAGGATGCGGATACGACGACAGCCCGGGGCCATCGTGCGCCCGCGTCGCATCGCCGTCGCGCGGGGCTGCGCCCGGAAGGCGCGCCTCACGGCGGTAGTTGCCGAGCTGGTCGATGCCCAGCCGGCCCTCGAGGAAGGCGCGCGCGTAGACACCGGGCGCGGAGTGCGGCTGGAAGTAGACGAGATCGCCGCGCTGGCCGTCGCCGGCGCGGAAGAAGTGGTTGAAGCCGACCTCGAACAGGTCCGCGGCCGACGCGTAGCTCGCAATGTGGCCGCCGAGCTCCGCGCTGGCGGCGTTCGCGCGGACGACCATCGCCAGCGCGTTCCAGCGAACCAGCGCGCCGAGGCGGGCTTCGAGGTCGAGGTTGCCGGGGAAGGGCGCCTGGTCCGCGAGGGGGATCGTGTTCAGGTAGGGCGTGTTCAGCACCTGCGGCAGCGGCACCCGCCGGTTGCGCGCGTGCTGCAGCACCTGCTTGAGCACGAACGTGGCCCGCTCCGGCCCGCCGGCGGCGATCACCGCGTCGAGCGCTTCGAGCCACTCCTGCGTTTCCTGTGGATCGCCGTCGTCCTCCGGCAGTCGCCACGAGGCGCTCGGGATCAGCTTGGCAAGGTCGTCCAGGTTCACGGTTCCTCCGGGGAGGCGAGGAGGGAGGCGACGATTATCCGCCGGCGAAAGCCGGCGCGGGCGCTGGGATAATGCGGCAATGGACACCCTGACGATCACACGGCCCGACGACTGGCACCTGCACCTGCGTGACGGTGCGGCGCTGGCGGCCGTCCTGCCGCACACGGCGCGCCAGTTCGCGCGGGCTATCGTGATGCCGAACCTCCGGCCCCCGGTCACGACCACCGCGCAGGCGCTCGAGTACCGCGATCGCATCCTCGCCGCGCTGCCCGGCGGCATGACGTTCGAGCCGCTGATGACGCTGTACCTGACGGACAGCACGGCGGCGGACGAGATCGCGCGCGCCCGCGCGAGCGGCATCGTGCACGGCGTGAAGCTCTACCCGGCCGGCGCCACGACCAACTCGGACTCGGGCGTGACCGACGTGCGACGCTGCGCGCCGGCGCTGGAGGCGATGCAGCGGGAGGGCGTTCCGCTGCTGGTGCACGGCGAGGTCACGCACGGCGAAGTGGACGTGTTCGACCGTGAACGCGTCTTCCTCGACAAGGTGATGCAGCCGCTGCGGCGCGACTTCCCGGCGCTGAAGGTGGTGTTCGAGCACATCACGACGAAGGAAGCCGCCGAATACGTGCGCGACGCGAGCGGACCGATCGCCGCGACGATCACCGCGCATCACCTGCGCTACAACCGCAACGCGCTCTTCATGACGGCCGAAGGCAGGACCGGCGCGCGGCCGCACTACTATTGCCTGCCGATCCTCAAGCGCGAAGTTCACCGGCGGGCGCTGGTCGCGGCGGCTACCGGCGGCAATCCGCGCTTCTTCCTCGGCACCGACTCCGCCCCGCACTCCAGGGGCGACAAGGAGAACGCGTGCGGCTGCGCCGGCTGCTACACGGCGGCATTCGCGCTCGAACTGTATGCGGAGGCGTTCGACGCCGCCGGCGCGATCGATCGCTTCGAGGCCTTCGCTTCCTTCCACGGCCCGGCCTTCTACGGCCTGCCGCGCAACACGGGCACGATCACGCTGCAGCGCCGGCCCTGTCCGGTGCCCGCGGCGTTCCCGTTCGGCGACCAGACGATCGTGCCACTCGGCGCCGGGGAAACGCTCGCGTGGTCGCTGACCGACTAGCGCCGGCGCGCGTCGTCGACTGGGACGCGCCGTGGTTCCGCGCGGTGGCCGAACGCGGCCGGGTCGTCGAAGGCGTGCGCGATGCGCGCGGCGCGCTCGGTGCCGCCGCATCGCGGATGGGGCTCCGCAATGCGAGCGGAAAGCCGATCCGCTTTGCCGCGCCGGCGGCGGCCGGCGAGTCGGCTTACGAAGAGCACATCCACCGCACGGGAGAAGTGCCGACGCGGGACAACCTGCACGACCTCTTCAACGCGCTGGTGTGGTTGACATTCCCGCGCACCAAGGCCGCACTGAATGCCTTGCAGGCGGCTGCCATCGCACGGGATGGCGTCGGACCCCGGCGCGGAGCGCTGCGCGACGCCGCGACGCTGGTCGACGAGAACTCGGTGCTGCTGGTCACGCAGCGCGACGACCTCGTCGAAGCGCTCGCCGCGCACGACTGGCGCAGGCTGTTCGTTGTCCACCGCGCAGCGTGGCACTCCGACGTGCGGGCGATCGTCTTCGGCCACGCGTTGATGGAGAAGCTGACGGCGCCCTACCGCGGGGTGACCGCGCACGCGCTGCACGTGCGGCTGGACCCGGACGCTCCGCTCGCGGCCATCGACGCGGCCGTCGCCGCCGCCCTGGATGACGGACTGGCTCCGGGCCGGTTGCGGCCGTTGCCGGTGCTCGGGATTCCCGGCTGGGCGGACAACGCCGACGCGGCGTACTACGACGACGCATCGGTGTTTCGACCGGCGCGGAGGGCGCGAACGGCGGAGGATCGATTGTCGGAGAGCAGGCCATGAAGGTCGTCGTCACCGGCGGCGCCGGTTTCCTGGGCCAGCGACTGATCGGCGAACTGCTGCAGCGGGGGGCGCTGGCGAACGCGGCAGGCGAGTGCCGCCCGATCGCTGAAATCGTCGCGGTCGATCAGGTTGCCGCACCGGCGATGGAGCGCGTGCGAAGCGCCGTTGGCGATGTCGGCGACCCGGCATTCATGGCGCGTGCCGTGGCCGGCGCCGACAGCGTGTTTCACCTCGCGGCCGTCGTATCCGGCGCCGCCGAGGCCGACTTCGATCTCGGCATGCACGTGAACCTCGATGGCACCCGCGCGCTCCTCGACACGCTGCGCGCCGAGGGCCGCCGACCGAAGCTCGTGTTCGCGAGTTCGGTCGCCGTCTTTGGTGGGACGTTGCCAGCGGTGGTGACCGACGAGACGACGCCGAGCCCGCAGTCGAGCTACGGCGTGCAGAAGCTGATCGGCGAACTGCTGGTCGGCGACTGCGCGCGAAAGGGCTTCATCGATGGCCGCGCCGTGCGCCTGCCGACCATCGTGGTGCGTCCGGGCAAACCGAACGCCGCGGCGTCGAGCTTCGCGAGCGGAATCATCCGCGAGCCGCTGGCCGGGGTCGAAGCGGTCTGTCCCGTCGATCCGCGCGCTTCGATGTGGTTGATGTCTCCGCGGGCCGCGATCGCCAATCTCGTGCATGCGCACGAGCTGCCGGCCGGGCGCTGGACCGGGCCGCGTTCGCTGAGCCTTCCCGGCATCACCGTCTCGATCGCGTCGATGCTGGACGCCCTGGCCCGGGTGGGCGGCGAAGCCGCGCGTGGACGCGTGATGATGCAGCCCGATCCGCGCATCCAGGGGATCGTCCAGGGCTGGCCGGCGCGCTTCGACACTGCACGGGCGGACGCCATGGGTTTTATCCGCGACGGCGACTTCGAGTCGATCGTTCGTGACTACGCAAAGGAGTACGTGCGGTGACGATGAAGAGCAGCGAACTGGAAAAGCGCAAGGGGCTCAGGCTCTCGAACGAGATGCGCCGCGCCGGCAATCCTTACGGACGCGCCGCCGAGACCGAGACGGACCGCCGCGCGCAACGCGAACGCGATCGGGCGCTGGGACTGGTGCCGTTCGCCGTGAAGCTGCCGCACGATCTCGTGCGGCAGATGCAGGCGGAAGCGCAGTCGCGCGGCGCGCGGCTCGACGATCTCGTCGCCGAGTGGCTGCGCAAGGGGCTGGCTGGCTGACGACCGTCAGTGCGCGAGGCGCGCAGTCGCGCGGATCGCTGTCAGCGTGGCGTTGGGCGTGATCACTTCCGGGTCCGTCCTGAGTTCCACCACCGCCGGCAGGTGCTTCTCCCGCATGAACGCGAGCGCCTGCGACAGCGCGATGGCGAACCCGTCGGTGGTGTCCGCCGTGGCCCCGAAGGCTCCGTAGGCCTCGGCCAACCTGGCGAAGTCCGGATTGACCAGGCGCGTGCCGTGTTCCCGCCCGGGGAACTCGCGCTCCTGGTGCATGCGGATCGTGCCGTACATGCCGTTGTTGAAGACGAGAAACAGGACGCCGGCGCCGTACTGGATCGCGGTGCCGAGTTCCTGGCCGGTCATCTGGAAGTCGCCGTCGCCGGCGAAGCAGACGACGCAGCGCTCCGGCGCGGCGATCTTCGCGGCGATCGCGGCCGGCACGCCGTAGCCCATCGAGCCGGCGGTGGGCGCGAGTTGCGTCCGCATGCCCGTGTAACGCCAGAACCGGTGGGCCCAGACCGAAAAGTTGCCGGCGCCGTTCGTGATGATCGCGTCCTCGGGCACCGCGCGCGCGAGGATCCGCACCACCTCCCACAGGTCGAGCCGGGGCTCGGCGTGCGCGTACACCGCCGGCCGCTGCTGCCACGTCTCGTAGTCGCTCCGCGCCTGCCCGACCGACTCGCGCCAGGGTGGCTCCTCGATCGGCATCATCATCGCGAGCCGCGACGCGAACTGCTGCATGCCGGCGTTGATCATCAGCTGCGCCTGGTACACGCGCCCCAGTTCCTCGGCGCTCGCATGCACATGGACCAGCGACTGCGCCGGCAGCGGCGCGTCGAGGAGCGTGTAGCCCGAGGTCGTCATCTCGCCCAGGCGCGCCCCGACGGCGATCACGAGGTCGGCGTCCCGGATGCGCTGCGCGAGCTTCGGATTGATGCCGATGCCGACGTCGCCGATGTAGTTCGGGTGCCGGTTGTCGAACAGGTCCTGGTAGCGGAACGCGCATGCGACCGGAAGGTAGTTCGCCTCGGCGAAGCGCTTGAAGTTGTCGCACGCGGCGGAGGTCCAGCCCGTTCCTCCGAGGATCACCACAGGGCGCTGGGAGCGGCCCATCAGCCGGCGCAGCGCGGCGATCTGCATGTCGCTCGGCGCCGCGTGGACCGGCTGGTGGCACAGCGCGTCCTGCACCTCCGCCATCTGCAGCTGCATGTCCTCGGGCAGCGCCAGGACGACGGGCCCGGGCCGTCCGCTCGTCGCGGTCTGGAACGCGCGGGCGACCAGTTCGGGCACGCGGTCCGCGCGATCGATCTGGGCGACCCACTTGGTCATCTGGCCGAACATCCGCCGGTAATCGACTTCCTGGAACGCCTCGCGCTCCACGAAGTTGCTGCCGACCTGTCCGACGAACGCGACCAGCGGCGTCGAATCCTGGAAGGCTGTGTGTATGCCGATCGCCGCGTTGCACGCGCCGGGTCCGCGGGTGACGAACACCACCCCGGGCTGGCCGGTGAGCTTGGCGTAGGCGTCGGCCATGAAGGTCGCGCCGGACTCGTGGCGGTTGACGACCAGCTTGATCATCTCGCGCGCGTCGTACAGCGCGTCGAGGACCGCGAGGTAGCTTTCCCCAGGCACGCAGAACGCGTGGTTCACGCCCTGGATCAGCAGTTGATCGACGAGAAGCCGGGCGCCGGAGCGGGTCGAGGGCATGGCGGTTCCTGAGCAGGCGCCGAGTGTACGGCGCGGCGATGCGGTCGGGCCGCCCGGGCCCGCTCAAACAGACGGCCGGCGTGGCGGGAGATAGGTGTCCTGGCGGTACGTGAGGACGGCCTGCGGCAGGAAAACCACGAGCGCGGAGAAGATCATGCCGGACACGAGCGCCTCGCCCCAGGCCAGCAGCAGCGAGTAGGCGATGTGTTCGTCCAGCTGCCGCGGCACTGCCTGCGCGCCGGTGGCAGCGGCGGCGAGCAGCAGGGCGCTCGCCAGCGCGGTGACCGCCATCGTCACGAAGAGGCCATTGCCGATGATGAACACGAAGATGTTCCGTGGCAGCCAGCGCTCGATCAGCCGTTGCAGCACGCTCGCGGCGCAGGCCGGGACGACCGCGAGCAGCGTGCCGTTGATGCCGAAGTTGAGCCACGACCCGTCGGTCATCAGCGTGTGCAGGGCGAGCGCGGCGAGGAGGCCGAGGACGGCGCGCGCCTGGCCGAACACCAGAGTGAAGAGCGCGCCGCCGAGCAGGCCGAAGTCGAGCCCGACCGGGGAGCGCACGTGCAACTGCCAGAGGAAGGCGGTGGCGACCATCGCCCCGAGCCAGGCGTGCTCCGCGAGCGGCGGCAGGAACTGCCGGCGCACCGCCACCGCGGAACGCACGGCCCACGGGATCACGACGATCCAGCCGAGGATGACCAGGGCCAGGGGCGCGTTGTCGTGCAGCAGATTCATCGTCATTGAATTTACCGCAAGATCCGCGCGCCTCCAGGCGGCGGACCGCGGCGTAGACTCGCTTCGTCGCAGCAGGAGGATTGCCATGGCCACACCCAACGGCCGCCCGGTCGACCTCGACGAAGTCGCCCAGCTGGTGGAGCAGCTCGAACGTGACCTCGAGCGCGCGCGTACCGGCGGCGCGAGCGTCGAGACCTTGCAGGCCGAGGTCGAGCAGCTGCGCGCTGCGCTGGCCTCGGACACGCCGTCCCAGGCCGCGGTCAGCCAGGGACTTGCCGGCGTGCGCGGCCGGCTGCAGGGCCTGGGCGACGAGCTCGAAACCGACGCCTTCATCGGGGCGGACTACCTGACGCGAATCGGTCGCCTGCTCGGTCTTGGCTGACGGGTTGCGGTAACCGGAGTCACCCGGCCGCGCCCGTGGACGGAGTCGCCGCGCTGCCCACAAGACAAGGCGAGAAGAACATGAGAGGAAGGCTGCTCGACGGCGTCCGTTGGGCGCTGGCCCTGGCGCTAGGCACGGTGCTCTGCGGAGTCGCGCCTTCACAGGCGGCGGAAGCCAGGCCGGACCGGATCGATCAGCCCGCCGTCCTGCGCGTGCTGAACCGGGACGTGATCACGATGCGCGTCCCGTTGGTGGGATCCAGCCCGGAAATGCGCGTGCAGCGGGCCGAGGAGCGCCTGAGCGAGGTGCGCCCAAGGGATGTCATCGACGCTCCGCTCCACACCGAGCCGCTTCAGCTCGGCGGCGCCAAGGGCGTGCAGATCATGCTCGGCGACCGATTGCTGTTCGCCGTGCTCGAAGGCGACGTCGATCCCACGATCGGCCAGACCCACGACGCGCTGGTGAAGCAGACCCTGGCCAACCTCGAGGAAGTCAGGCGCGTCTGGCTGGACACCCGCCGCCCGGCCTTGGCGCTCGCGGCGTTGCTGCGGGCCGCGATCGCCACTGCGCTCCTTGCGGCGCTCGTCTACGGGTTCAGCCGCGCCTTCCGCGCCGGCATCGGCTGGCTCGAGCGCAAGCGGGACGTGGTCGCCGCGCGGGAGTCGCGCGCGACCTTCAGGGAGTTCCTGTTCCGCTTTCTCGTACGCGTCGCGCAGGTCGTCAAGTGGCTGGTCTATCTCGTCCTCGGTTACGCGTGGGCGACCTACGTGCTCGAGCGGTTTCCGCTGACGCAGCCGATCGGCCAGCGCCTCGGCCAGTTCATCATCGACACGCTGACCTGGCTCGGCGGGGGGCTGGTCTCCGGACTGCCCGGCCTGATCACGGTCCTGATCGTGTTCGGCGTGACGCGCGCGATCATCGACGTGCTCGGCTATTTCTTCGACAGCGTGCACGCGGGACGGCTGCGGCTGCCCTACATTCACCCGGAAACGGCCGGGGCGACGCGACGCATCGTGACCGTTGTCGCATGGCTGCTCGCCCTCGCGGTTGCGTATCCGTTCATCCCCGGCTCGGACAGCGACGCCTTCCGGGGCCTGTCGGTGCTGCTCGGCCTGGTGCTGTCGCTCGGCTCGACCGGCCTCATGACCCAGGCGATGAGCGGCCTGGTGGTGGTCTATTCGCGCGCCCTGCGGCGCGGCGACTTCGTCCGCGTCAACGATGTCGAAGGCGTGGTCATGGAAGTGGCGTCGCTGGCGACCAAGATCGTGAACGTGCGCAACGAGGAGATCACGATCCCGAACTCGGTGCTGGTCGCCAGTCCGATCCACAATTATTCGAAGCTCGCGGGCACGCACGGCACGCTGCTCACCAGCAAGATCACGATCGGCTACGACGCTCCCTGGCGCCAGGTCCATGCGCTGCTGATCGCGGCGGCCGAGAAGACGCCGAAGGTGCGTCGCGATCCCGTGCCGTACGTCTACCAGCGCGCGCTGTCGGACTTCTACGTCGAGTACGAACTCTTCGTGCACCTCGACGACGCGTCGGAGCGAATCCCGGTGCTGTCCGCGCTGCACGCGAGCATCCAGGACGAGTTCAACGAGCACGGCGTGCAGATCATGTCGCCGCACTTCTTCAGCCAGCCCGAGTCGCCGGTGGTCGTGCCGAAGGCGCACTGGTTCGCGGCGCCCGCAAAGCGCGAGTCCGACGTCGCCTAGGACCGGGCGCGGCAGGACCATCGCCATGCGGAGCAGAATGTCCGATTCCCTGGAGGAGGGTCTATGGAGTACGTGAACCTCGGCGCGAGCGGGTTGAAGGTCTCGCGCATCGCGCTCGGCATGATGACCTTCGGCACGCCGGAGTGGCGGCC
>Ga0209253_10000563_pt1 | contig 32061 bp, 29 predicted proteins | sample FrelakmetBRP12BR_FD_187145 | JGI IMG/M metagenome (GOLD analysis project Ga0209253, IMG submission 187145) | Freshwater lake sediment microbial communities from the University of Notre Dame, USA, for methane emissions studies - BRP12 BR (SPAdes)... | ecosystem: Environmental > Aquatic >... | reverse complement strand
GTCCAGCAAACTGGACGCCTTAGCGTCATTGACGGTTCCATTGCTACTCGAACCCCTACTACAAGCGGGTTTTGCTGGTGGAAGATGATGATCGGATCGTCGATTTTATTCGGCGAGGCTTAAAAACCGAAGGCTACGCCGTCGAGGTGGCCCGCACCGGGCAGGAAGCCATACTGTTTGCAACGGATGGGCAGTTTCAGACCATCATCCTGGATTTGGGGTTGCCTGACATCAATGGTCGAAAAATCTGCGAGCATTTGCGCGCCAAGGGAATCGACACTCCCATTCTGATGTTAACCGCTCGGGATACGGGTCAAGACAAGGTAACCGGTTTGCGGGTGGGCGCGGACGACTATATGACCAAGCCGTTTGCGTTCGAGGAACTGCTCGCACGGATCGAGGCGCTGATGCGCCGGCGCGGAGGTGAAATCAATGTGGAAACCAAAGAGTTTCGCATCGCCGACCTGGTGTTGAATCGGGAAACCCACGAAGTGAAGCGCGGGGAATGGATGATCGACCTCACCCCGAAGGAGTTTGCCCTATTGGAATTTTTTCTGCGCATGCAGGAAAAAGTCTTGAGCCGCACTCGGATTCTGGAGCAAATATGGGGTTACAGCGCCGATCCACTGACCAATGTAGTTGATGTCTATGTACGCCAGCTTAGGCGCAAAATTGATGACGATTTTGCAATCAAACTCATCAAGACTGTGCGGGGATTTGGCTATAAGTTGGACGCATCTTGAAGCGGATTATGTTCCATTCCACTAACCAGCTTCGCGGATCACCACGCCCCATAACCGCCATCTCATCACACCGTCAGTGCGAGGCCTTGGGCGGGTTCGCCCTCAGCCGCAACAGGACATCTTTGCATATGTGCAAGAGTGCATATTATCAAATGTGCCAATTATCGATGATGCAATATTGCACGTTGACAAGCGGCGTCCGTATGGTAAAGTTGCAGTTATGCAATCCTGCACAATCACGAAGGTGCAAAATGTCAGAAATGCAAATTCTCTCCGTTGCCATTAACAAAGGTGGCGCGGGCAAAACGATGGTCGCCAAGTGCCTTTCAACCGCTGCCGCGCATACCGGGCTTAACGTGCTTGTGCTGGACATGGACACACAGCAAAACGCCACCCAATGGGGTCGGCGGCGCAAGGACTTCAACCCCTTACCCGTTGTGCGCTTCACGACCGAAAACGACCTGCCCGACGAACTCCGCCTCGCTGAGCAGGCCGGGTGCGATCTTGTCATCATCGACACGCCGCCCGGACGCAGCACCGAAACACCCGCCGCCGTCGAGGCCGCCGATCTGATCGTTTGTCCGTTCGCTCCCGAAGTTGACCATTACGAAGGCATCGCCCGAATTGTCCGGCTGGCCCGGACCACAGGCAAGCCAGCCGTCGGCGTTCTCAATCTGGCCGAGCCTAACAGCCAGTGGGAGGTATCAACCGCCCGTGGCGTCTTGTCCGGTATCGGCCTTGCGTTCGCCCCCGTCGTGTTTCACCGCTTCAAAGTCCACAAGGAAGCCAGCCTGAAGGGCATGACGGCCCAAGAGCTTGACCCGGACAGCCGCGCCGCCACAGAAATTGCAGATTTGTGGAAATTCATATATGCAGAAATGCAGGTGTGCAAAAATGCATCATTGCAGAAGAAGGTAGCAGCATGAGCAAAGCCAACAAAACCAGCGCGTTCCTTGCAGCCTTGTCGCCCGGCGCCATCCCCGTGACCGTGCCAGCAGCGCAGGACAACAAGCCCGAGGCCGCGCCCAAGACCCCGCGCAAGCAAGCCGGACGGAAACATATCGGCGGCTATTTTGAGCGGGACATGGTGGAGAAAGTTGCCATCCTCCGGGCGCGTCTTGGTCTGGACAATTCCGAGCTGATTAAACTTGCCATCGAAGACCTTTACCGGAAGCATGAAGCCAAACGCGCTTTTGGCGATGCGTAACAAAGGTCCATTTGTGCAATAGTGCATTCATGCAGTTTTGCACAAATTCGTTTTTGCATAAAAGGAAGGTATGAGCCCCAAGTCCGTCACACCCGCGAAGAAAAAGCTGCCCGTGCCGCCGAGGCAGGAGCATTTCAGCAACCGCCAGATGGACATGTTCCGGGGCTTGCTCTGCAACACGGACACGGAGCGGGATTCTCTCTCCAACGTCTTCGACCTCTGGGACAGCATCCCGCGCTATGTGGTGTCGCGGCAGCAGCAGGATAAGTGGCGCAAGACCGGGACGTTCCCGCTCCTGCATGAAGTGCCGTTTCATTACCGGGGCCGCGAACTCATGGCGACCATTCAACCGGCGGCGGTGAAGGGCGTGGACGGGTTTATCCGGACCTATTTCCCGAGCGCGAACGAAGAGCTGATCGAGGACGTATTGCGGAAAATTGCCACCGACCAGAACAAAGGCTATTACGACCCGAGGGAGCGGCGCAGCGGCGTCGTTTTCACGCTGCACATGGTACGTAAGGAGCTGGAAAGGCGCGGTCACGGGCGCACCTACAGAGAAATCATCCTCAGCCTCGAAATCATGTCGAGCGCCGTGATCCAAACCAGTACGGCGGACGGGAAAGACGGGGACTTCACCAGCAAAAGCCTTTACCTGAACAATCTTTTCCGGGTGTCCAAAGGCAGACTGTCCGAAGACCCCGAGGCGAAATGGTTCGTGGATTTTCACCCCTTCGCCAGCCGCGCCCTCGACGAACTGACCTACCGGCAATTCAACTATGCCCGGCTGATGGGCCACAAAAGCCAGTTGGCGCGGTGGCTCAACAAGGTCTTGAGCCTCAAATACCTCAACGCCAGCTTTCTGCACCCGTTTGAAATGCGGCTTTCCACCATCATCCGCGACAGCGGCTTGTTGACTGGATATGGGCGGCACCGCGACGCCGTTACCGCCGTGGATTCGGCCTTCGAGGAATTGCAGGGTTGCCAGCCGCCGCTTTTGCTCCGTAAGCCCGATAAGAAGCTGATTGAAGGGAAGCGTGGGAAGATTCTGGACGTGGTTTACACGCTGTACCCGTCCCGCCAATTCATGACGGAAGTGAAGGCCGCCAGCAAGCGCCAGTCCCTCGCCGCCGACCGCCCAAAGCTTGTGGACAACTCAGGCGCGGCATGAGCAGGGCAGGGAGAATAGCTCGCGGGTCAGGCCCAAAGCCAGGGAGAATAGCTCGCGGGTGGCAGGGAGAATAGCTCGCGGGTCAGGTTTTTTGACCTTGGGACGCATCCAAGGCGGCGTTGAGGCAGGGAGAATAGCTCGCGGGTTACCAAAAAGGCAGGGAGAATAGCTCGCGGGTTACCAAAAAGGCAGGGAGAATAGCTCGCAGGTCGTGATTTAGGGGCGGAAGGAGGGGGCAAAAAAACACGACAGACAGGGAGAATAGCTCGCGGGTCAGGGAGAATAGCTCGCGGGTCTTTTTTCCAAGCTGTTGATTGAAAAAATAAATAAAGCATTTTTTTGCCCTTATCCTTTTATCCTTTAATTTATATCCTTCTTTTATCCATCCTCTTCCTGTGGATAACTCGACCGCAAGCGCCATAAGATCGGCCCATAAGATCGGCAATGATCAGTTCGCTTCGCTCACGATGGTAAGAGCGTTTTACGCCAAGAAAGAATATTAGAGTTGTTGCGACGTGCAGGAACCTCGCTGCCGAAAGAGTAATACCATTTCGGTATTGGTTAAAATTGTAAAATTATTTATGAAAGAACCGTTTAAAAGGCTGAAAGATCTGAAATCTACACAGAAATGGTATTAAGTTGTTGAACACAATCTTTACGGCATCAAAAGATACTGTATCCTGTCAGACCAACTGCGCATTTACAATCCTGATTTATATGACAATATTTTAGCGGTCTATGCTGAGCGGTGGAACCTCTATCTTACTAACTAATTGATTTTTAAAGTTGCAACAACTCTATTGTTTACCTGACCTGACCTTGGTCGAAAACTTTGGTAAAAAGCCCCGCCGCAAGCGGCGGGGCTTTAAAAGCTACTCAAACAGATTCAACGGCGAATCTCCAGCCTTTTCGGTGCGGTGATGTTGAATATATCGGCGGATGACTTCGGCGGTCACCTTGTCACCGACTGTGCGGGCCAAATACCCATCCTCCCAAAGCTCCCCGCCCCACAGGCGCCTGTTGAGGCGCGGAAACTCCCGGAAAATCGCTCGAGCGCTCAAGCTCTTGAAACAAGTCACGACTTGGACGATAGAGTACCGGGGCGGGAAGGAGCAAAAAATCTGGACAGGGTCCGGGCTCACCTCCATTTCCTCGCGAGTGATGTCATATTGCTCCGCCATATCGGTAAACAGTTCCCGTACTCGCTGTTGGCTCTCGCCCTGCAACACATCGCGCCGATAGTTAGGCGACCAAACCAGATGGTACAGAGTCTCGTAGACCGCCTGAGAGGGGCGTCGGAGAACCATGCGGATACTGTCGCCGATCCGGCTGATCCGGGCAGCGGGCATCGAGCCCGCTGCCCGGATCGCTCATTCCCCCCCGCCGCAAGCGGCGGGGCAGCCTGAGCGTTTTTCGTGCGCCGGCTCTGCCTGTTGCTGTTATTTCTGAGCCTGACCGGGCTGACCTTTTACGGGGTGAGCGACGCTCCCCAGCGCCTGTATGCCCTGGCGCAGCCGTTGCAGGGCTGGCGCTGGCCGACCGGTCATCCGATTCGGCTGCCGTTGACCCTTGACAGCGGTGAGCGGGCGTACGCTTTACCGGCCGATATCGTCCAGCATTACCGCCACTTTCCGGCGTGGCTGAAGGACTACCACGGGGTCGTGGTACAGGCCGGCGCCGTCGGCTTGCTGCTGACCGGCTTGATCGCCACCCTGTGGCCGAGCCACTGGCCTCCAGTGCCCGATAACCCCGCCCTGCGGCATGTTCGCGGCCCGCAGCTCATCACCCGCCGGCCGGCCGGGCGCTTCGTTCAGGCGCTCCACCGGTGGCTCTGGCTCGGCGCGGCGCTGAGTCTGGCCGCCTGGTTAGGCCAGAATGGGCCATGGTCGAATGGCGATCTGCACCCTTTCCGGGCGCCCCGCTTGTGGGGGGGGTTCCAGCACGCCTTCACCCGGGCGGACTGGCGGGCCGGCGCCCTGCTCGCCCTGGCCGTCGGCTATGGCGTGGCGACCGGGGTCATGGTCTGGCGCGGCTGGCGCCGGCCGGGGGCTCGGCCCCCCACCCGCCGTGACCGGCTGACACTGGGCGGCGTCCCGCTGGCCCGGGAGGGAGAAACCCGGCATTACCTGATCGGCGGGCGCACCGGCGGCGGGAAAACGCAGGCCATTCAGGAACTGCTGCGGCCGCTTCGGCAGGGGCGCGAACGCGCCATCATCGCCGATCCGGGCGGGGGGTATCTCGCCCGCTTTTATCGCGCGGGCGATCTGCTCCTGAATCTGTTTGACCGGCGGTCGATGGCGTGGTCCCCGTTTGCGGAAATCGAGCAGCCCTACGACTGTGACCGGCTGGCCAAGGCGGCGATTCCGGATGCCGCCAGTCCGGTTAATCAGGAGTGGCATTTCTACGCCCAGACCCTGTTAGCGGCCCTCTTGAAGGCGCTCGCGGCGGCCGAACAACGCGCCGTCAGCACCCTGCTGCGGTTAGTCGCCGTGGCCCCGGCCGAGGAACTGAGCGCGTGGCTGGCCGGCTCGCCGGCGGCCATCCTGACCCTGCCCGGGAACGCCAAGATGCTGTCGAACACGCGGGCGATCATCGCCACTTATCTGTCCGGCTGGCAGTATCTGCCAGACACCGGCGCCTTCTCCGTCCGCCAGTGGGTGCGCACCGAGGGGGCGTCCCGGTGGTTGTACCTGACCTATCAGGATGACCAGAAAGCGCTGTCGCGCCATCTGATTGCCACCTGGCTGGATCTGGCCGTGGTGGAAGGCTTGAGCCTGACGGAAGACCCCGCGCGGCGCCTCTGGTACGTCTTGGATGAACTCGACAGCCTGGGCAAGGTCACCACCCTCAAGGACGGGCTGACCCAGTTGCGCAAGCGTGGCGGCGCCGTGATCGCCGGCTTGCAAACCATCGCCCAATTACGGACAACCTATGGCCGCGACGAAGCCCAGACCCTGCTGTCGTCGCTCCTCAATAAGCTGGTGCTCGGCGTCGGCGATGGCGAAACGGCCGGTTACTTTCAGACGGAAATCGGCCAGCGGGACGTCAAACGGGAGGAGATCAGCGCCACTCACGGCGCCAGCGGCGGGCGGGGCACGCGCCAGCGCCATCAGGGCTGGCGGCAGCAGACCGAGTGGCTGGTGCTCGCCTCGGAGCTCCAGGGGTTACCCGACCGCCAAGGCTATCTGCGCCCGGCCGGTGAGCGGAACTGGCATCGCGTGCTCATTCCACTGGTGGCGATGCCCCAGGTCGCCAGACCCTTTGAGCCGGCCGCCGACAGTCTGCCGCGGCTCGCCACGACGGCGCCAACGGACCGCGAGCTCGGGTCCGCGCCGTCCGGCCCGTCACCGGCGCCCGCCAGGCCGGACGCCCCGCCCTCCCCCGCTCGCCACCCGGCGCCGGCAGACTCGCCCGGCGCCACGCCGCCCCCGCGGGCCGTCCCCAGGTCCTGGCGGCGCCGCCCGGCCTTGGCGCCTGGCCCGGCGCCACATCAAGCCCTCACCCCCTCGCCCGCGGCGGCGCCGGGGCGCGAACCGGAACCCGAGAGCGATGAATGACGCGCCCACAAGGGCTATTAAGCGCGGCCAGGGCGGCGCCTGACCGGGCTTTTTTCTGGCAGCGCGAGGGCGGGTCTTGCCCGCGGCGGCCGAGATCGGCGGGTATCGGGTTACTGTCAGCCCCGCCCTGCCGGTGGCTATCGGGCCGGTCGTGATCTCGCTCCCGCGGGCGCTGTTTTTCTTGCAGAATGCTCACCCCGCCGTCGATCCCGCTTCCCCCGGCTGGCGAGGCGGCAACAACGCCCGGAAAGGCAACCGCGATGGCCCGGTTGTGGCCGAACTCACTGGTCGCGGTTGATGATGTCGCCGCTGGGTTTCTGCCAGCCCTGGCGCATCTGTTCCAGCACCGCCTGCCGGTAGGCCGGCGCCGCCACCGTGCGCCCCGCCGCGAGGTGCTCCAGCCGGCTCGCCGGAGTCCGATGGCCCGTGGTCGGGTCCAGGCGGGTCGAGGTCGGGTTGACCAGGCGGGGGACGGTACGCGCCGGCGCCAGGGCCGCCGCCGTCATCATCTCCACGGCCAAACCGCCACCCAGTTCACCGGCCAGCCGAGCCGTTTCTCTAGCGTAGACATAGAGCACCACACCAATAAAGACCATGCCCATGCTGAACTGCATGGCGTTAGGTGATTCCGCCGCATGGAGATTGAATCCGCTGATAGCGTATTCGAACACCTCCACGGCGACGGTCATCACGAACGCCATCATGACAATTTGAAACATGTAAGTCATGGCCTTGGCAAACCACTTCTCGAAGAGATGCCCCGTCACCGGGAACGCTAGCGCCAGGAGGAACAAAGGGCCGACGGCAAAGACCAGCTTCAAGAGGCCAGAGGCGATAACGATGATCGCGCCCCCGGCCACGACCACCAGTCCAAAGGCGGCGATGAACAGAGCGGCCACTCCAAGCCAGGTAAAGAACGCGCCCATCTCGGTCCAGCCGGCATCAAGTGCCTTGGTGATGCACTGGCTGAAGAGGGCCAAGCCACTGTTCAGCGCGCCGTCAAGCGTCTGATACACCGACGCCCCCTCCTTGCCGGTTACGGCGGCGGCTAGACTCGCTGACAGTCCGTTGAGTGTGTCCACCACCCAAGCAAGGTAAGTATCTGCATTGAGCGCCAGTGCTGTAATGAAGATGATCTTGCCGGCTTTGAGCATCCCCTCCTTGGCTGGCTGCTGGATCATGCCCATGAGTATCAGATAGCCGTACAGGGTGAGGTACAGCGTCACGCCAGCCAGCGCCCAGGGTGTGATGGTGTCGATCAAGCGGCTGACTGTCGCCACCAGAAGTTGTTGCGTGGCATTATCCAGCGAGCCGCCCACGGTTTGAAAAAGGGTGGAGATATCCATGCTACTTACGCCATGCCGGTATATCGAAGTCCTTAGCCTCCAGGGGCTTGGCGCCCTTCGGAAATACGGTGCTGGCACCGGATAAACTATGTAGCGCCTCGGCTTTCTCGGCGTTGATGCAGTTGGGGGTGGCGGCGAGTTCACCCGGATTGTCGCGGCACTGCCTGAGCAGGTCGGCCCGGACAAACGGATGTTTCTGATACCAGTCAACCGTGCGCGTCGGTTCAGCACAGGCAGCCCCGGCAAACAGCAAAGGCAGCAGGGAAAGAGGAAGAGCGGTTTTCATTACGGGTTCTCCTGGTTGAATTGCAGCGGTTGAGTACCGGGGGGAAATACCCCGCCCGTCTTTGAAAATTCTCGCATGGTCATCTCATGCCGGCGCTGCTGCTGCAAGCGGTCCTCCGCCGCGCTGATTACGCTAAACAGTTGCAGCTTGGTCTGCTCGTTCTGAACCATCGCCTGCTCCGCCGCGATTCGGCCCTGGAGTTCGGCAATCGCCTTGGGATCGTCCGTCTGATTGATCTGCTGCATCAACGCCTCGATCTGGTTCAGGCGGGCCTGGGCCTTCGTGTACGCCTCCATCGCAAACGCCTTGTCCTGGGCCGGCTTGACGGCCTGGGCCTCACACGTCTGGCGAGCCTCGGCGACCAGGCCGGTGCAGGTATCATAAATCTGGTTGGCGTCATAAATCTCCTGAGCCGCCCCGGTCAATCCTTTGTAACCCCCCGACCGGATCGCGTCATAGACTTTCTTCCAGTCCTCCGGCAGGTACTCCCGCAGCCGCGGATCGTTCAGAATCGCCCCCAGGCCGCGCCCGCCGGTGATCGCGGCGTATTGCGCCTTTAGCTGCTCCAGCTGCGTGTTGAGTTGGTTGATTTGCTCGACGGACTTGGCAAGGGCTTCCACATGCTCGGCCTGGCTATTAGCGATCGCCGCCGCATCGGTCACCGGAATCTGCGCCCAGACGGCCGACATGAGGCACAACCCGGCCAGGCCAGGAAACAAAAACTTCACTTTTTTCATCGCTGTAGACTCCTGGGAGTGATAGAGTGCGCTCCAGCCGAGCGGCAAGCCAGGCTGGCAGGGCTCAAAGCCCCCGCCGCGTGCCGTACCGGTCATTGACCTGGCGCCGGGTATCCGACTCTCCGGACGGACATTGCTCTAACAAAGCCATCCGCTTAGCCGCCGTGCGCGAGGGGCTAAAGTCGCCGTGGTGTGTCTCAACGATGCTGAAATACCGCTTGAGATAGCCGCTGCACGCGCCGCCGCCGCTGGAGCCGGTCATTTCCCCGGCCAGGCACAAAGATAGCGCCACAGGCGTCCTCTTGATCGGATGAAGCCGCGAGCGGCGCGGCCAGTAGAATGATCGCCCGGGTTTTCATCAAGGTTACCTTCGGTTGGGATGGGAAGGAACGACGGGCGGCACCACCGGCGGTTAGGCTCGGCCGCGGCCTGAGCAGAGGTGGCCTGCCGCCACGGCGTAACCGGCGCGCTCACGGCCGCCGCACCGCTTCCAGTGCCGCCAGGGTGGCGGGATCGCGCTTGGCGCGCGGGTCATACCACAGCGCCGTGAGCTGTCGCCCGTGGCCGCCGGCGGTGTCGTTGTGCAGATGCACCACCACATCCACCACCAGAGACAGCAGCCGGCGGATCACGGCATACGGCAGCATCCGCCCCTGCCGATTCTGGAGCACCATCAAGGCCAGCCGCTCAAAGGCGAGATCGGCGGACCCCGCGTGACAACTGGTGAGGCTGCCGGCATGCCCCGAGGCGGCGACGTTGAGGAAATCGAAGGCTTCGCCGCCGCGCAGCTCGGCCAACAAAATTCGATCCGGCTTCATCCGTAGACAACTGCGCAGCAGTGACGCCGCCGTGACCGGGGCGTTCTCCTCTTCCTTCGCTTCACTGGGATAAAAGAGATGCACATGATTGGGATGGTTCGGCAAGCTCAGTTCCGGCACATCCTCAATCGTGATCAGGCGCAGAGACGCAGCAATTTCCTGCACCAGGGCTTTCATGAATGTGGTCTTGCCGGAGCCGGTCTCGCCCACCACCACAATAACCTTGCCGGTCTGCACGGCGCGGCGGAGGAACTGCAGATAGCGGCCGTTAGCCGCGAGCGCCTGCAAGTCCCGTTCGTCCGGCGTCAGGTCCCCCGGCAGGGGACGAATGCCCGCGAACAGCCCTTGCCGCTCGAAATCCTCCAGGGTCCAGAGGCTCCGGGCGGGCTGGCGGATCGTGACCGAGACGGTCTCATGCTCGCACGCCGGCGGCAGCACAAGCTGAATGCGCTCGCCCCCTGGCAGGGTGGCCGAGAGCAGCGGCTTGGTGTCAGAAATGTCATCGGCGGTAAAGCGGGCGGTGGCGGTGGCGAGCGCGGTCAGGTGCTCAAAGGTCAACGCCGGCACCTCATGCCGTTCCCACTGGCCGGCCCGCTCGCAAAACACCTCTTGCGGGCGGTTGACGCAGACTTCCGTCATGGCCGGCTCCGCCAGCCACGGCGCGAGCGGCAACAGGTGAAAATTGACCGAGGTGGCCCGGTTCAACTCGCCGGCGATGTAGTCATTGGTCGGCGCCGTCATGGGTATTCCAGGCCGCTCGGTTGAAGGTCATAGACGGCTTTGAAGCTGAGGTCGCGGGCCACATAGATACCCACCCGCGCCCCCTGGTTGGTGGAGAGCGTGGGCGGGATATTGATGGTGTTACGCAGCGCTTCCGCCGCCATCGTCTGCGCCGTGTTCGACGTACCGCCGAAATTGATCATCGTCTGACCGTCACCGCGCCGGGTGGCGGCGGCGGCGGCCACCGCGTCATCCACCAGGGACAGCAGCAGCGCCCCGCCAAACCGCTGCCAGAAGTGGGTATCGACGTACCCCGGAATCCCACTGCCGCCCAGGGCATCGGTGGCGGGCGAGTCCAGGCTGACGACTACTCCGGTTGGCGTCTTGATCCGGGTCCAGAGCACGAAAATCCGCGCCATGCCCTGGCGCATCAGCGACTGATACTCGCCGGAGACGGTCGCGCCGCGATCCACCAGCACCACCCGCCCGGTGTCGCTGTAAATGGGCTGCGTCACCCGGCAACTCGTCAGGCCGGGCACGGTGCTGTCGAGCCTGGTTGCCAGCGCGCAGTCGATAAAGGTGCCCTTGGCCAGCAGATAGTCGCGATCCGGCAACAGGCTGGCCGAGCGCGGCGGGGTGGCGGTGGCGGAAAGCCACGCGCCTAAATTCGTGTCCTGACCGGCGGCGGGCGTCTCCTCCCGGCGGGCGGTGGCGGCAACCGCTGGCAGGCTGGCGCCCGCCTCGACCATCAGCACGCCCTCGCTTTTGTCCAGCGCCGGCGGTGGGTGCGGCGGCGGGGTCTGTCCGGCGGGACGGGCTGGCGGGGGTGGCGGCGCCGGGACCGAGTGGGCGGCGCTGACCACCGGGGCGGACGCCGGCGTCACGACGGCCGGGGGCGGCGAGGGCACGGCGGGCGCAGGCAGGTTGAAGGTCCGGGCCGGCACGGTGCTGGTCAGGGGCATGGCTTGTTGCCGCGGGGTCGCGTCCACGGGGTCGCGGGTAGCGCGGCTGTACAGCACCACCCCCGCGAGCGGCAGGCCGAGGACGAGCAGCCCGTAGACCAGGCCGCGGGTCCAGCGCGTCGCGCTGGCGGGTGGATTCACGCTGGGCAGGCCGCGCTCACGCTCGTCCGGCAGCGGCTCCAGCACCGGTGGCGGTGGAGCGATCATGAGCCGCCGGCGGGCGGCGCGGCGGTGCGGAGTGTACGCACCACGCCGGGGACGGTGGTGCCTCCCACCGGTGGCAGGCCCTCGGCCTCATAGGCGTCGTTGAACACGCCGACCGCCTGGTTGCCGAGCCGCAGCGCCAGTTCCGGCGCCACCCGCTGCACCACCAGGATATCGGGTTCACGCGGATCGATATGGGTATTGACCAGGCTCTCGGTTTTATCGGCGGCCACCAGCAACACCGCCGGCATCTCCCGATTGCCGGGAAAGCGCAGATAGGTGAAGCGCCCGTCGTCATAGGCCTGGGTCGGCGCAATGGCGTCCGAGTCGGGGGCAACCTGCATGGAGTAGTTCCAATTGCGCGGCGGCGGGCGGGCGTCCAACCGCTCCTTGGCTTCCTGTTGGGCCTGAGCACGCTGGGCCGCCGCCTCATCCGCGGGATAGCGGAAGGCGATCCGGTAGGCCACGCTGGCCGGCGGCGTGAACCGGTCCTTGGCCGGCGGTTGCAGGCGCAGCAGGAAGGCATACAGGCGCCGGTTGGTGGTCACCGCCAGATTGGTGTCCCACTGACCGGCCTTCGGCTCCAGCACGGCCTCACCCTGCTTGATCGAGCGGGGCTTTAAAAAAATATGGTTGGCCCGCGGGTAGACCTCCCAGCCCCTGGTGAAGCCACAGGCCATGTTCAGCACCTGCTCATCCGGGGCCAGCACGAGGTGCGTCGCAATCCCCGGATAGCTGTTCACCTGCACCACGTTGCCCTCCTGGTAGCGCACGGTCTGGATATGGGAGTCCAGCGACGCCCGTTTCGGCCGTTCCAGCGCCAGGACCGGCGCGCTGACCAGGACGCCGAGGAGGAGGAGAGTCAAGCAGCGTGAGTTCAAGGTCCACCGCCTAGCAGTTCGGGATCGACACGATAGCTCAGCACCTGAAAGCCGAAGGGGTTGACCAGACGCTGGCTTTCTTTGATTTTCGAGGGGTTGCGATACGCATAGGCCAAGGTCGCCACCCAGGACGCCACCTCGCCCGGCCCCGGGTCGGCCACCCGTTTGGTGGTTTTGCGAAAGCGCACGGTGGCCGTGCCCTTGACGGTTGGCACGACGCTGACGATCTCCACCGTGGCGCGAATACTGTTGCCCCATTTTCTGTCGAGCGCCTCGGCCCCCTCGAACCGCTTGGCGTATTCCGCGCCCACGGCGGGCGCCGACAGCAGGCCCACGGTGTCGTAATCCTTTTGCAGGGTGTACCAATCGTAGGTCTCCCGCGCCCGCACATACTGCACCAGCCAGTACTTATCGATAGCGTCGTCGTAGTCGATGCGCTGGTCCTGCACGGTGGTGATGATATCGGGTATACCGGTGGCGCGGTCCACGCGGATAACGAACGGCACGGTCTGCTTCAGCGGCAACAGCAGCACCAGCGCCGCCCAGGACAACAGCGTCAGGAACACGGCGGTCCCCGCCACCCCCCAGGCCCGCCGCGCCGCGCGTTCCAGATCGAGCGCGCGGGCGGCTTCCCAGTCGAGCGCCTCATGAAACACCGCCGTCTCCGGGACGGGCGCGGTCAGGTCAGCGTGTCCAGGTTCGGGTGCGGTCATGAGCGCGTGGCGGGGTTGACCGGCACCGCCTGGTTGATCGGCACGCGGGGCGCATTGGCGTAGGAGGTGGGTTTCGGCGGGGTGGTCGTGCAGGCCACCAGCAGCAGCGTCAGCAGCACACTCAGCAGCGGTTTCATCGGCATCACCTCATAGAGGGCGTTATCCGGACCCGGTTTTCCGCCGCGGTAGGGCGGCCCGCCGCGCCTTGTGGCGCTGGTGAAAGCGCGGCAGCCAGACCGCGGGATCGTCGCCAACCTCGGCCAGCAAGTCATCCAGCAGTTCAATGGTGTCGGTACTGCCGGACAGCACCGCCAATTCGTCCTCCAGGCCGGTCAGATCGAACTGGCCGATGGCCGACTGATGACCCTGCTTGAACAAAAACAGCCGGCTGGCTTCGGGGAAGTTTTTGATCAACTCGAACTCGGCCTCGGAAAGTTTGAAGCCCTGCACGTATTCATCGTGATCGGCCTTGGGATTGGGTAGATAGACTTCGGTGGCCACCTGCTGCACCAGCTGCGCCGCGATCCGCGACTGCAGCAGGCTGCTCGGCATCTGGGTGGAAAAGACGCCCAGGCCGTTTTGTTTGCGGATGGTCAGTTGCTTGTCGCCGGCAAAGTCAGCAAAGGCGTTACCCGTCCCGTCCTCCGGGTCATCGAGCCACTTCCAGGACTCATCCATGAAGTAGATGAAGCGTCGCCCGTCGATCAGGTCCTCCATGCGATGCAACAGGACCATCGAAATGGGCGTGCGCACCTCCGGGTTGTCCAGGAAATCCGTGCCGTCAAAGCCGTAGACGGTGTGCGTGGTGAAATCCAGCCGGTCCTCCAGGTTGTCCAGCACCCAGGCCAGGGGACCGCTCCCGCACCAGCGGGCCAGGCGCTTGACCACGCTGGCGTCTCGTTCCGGCCCCGCGGTCATGTTCTGCGTCACCGTGCTGAGCCGCCGGTAGGGGCGGGGCATGCGCATGACGGTGCGCACGGCCTGACTGATCCGGGTGTCATCCGCCGGACTGAAGGGGTAGCCGGAGCGCTGGACCAGCTTGGCCACGAGCCGCTCCAGAAAGAGGAGGTTGCGTTCGCTCGGCTCCAGCTGGAACGGGTTAAGGCCGGTCGGCTGGCCGTTTTTGATGGCCAGATAGCGACCCCCGATCGCGCGGATCACCAGTTCCGCCCCCCGGTCCTTGTCGAAAAAGACGCTGGCAAAGCCGAGCGGCGCGTGGGCCTTGAACTTCTGGGCTTGGCACAGCAGCAAGCCGAGCAACACCGTCTTGCCGGAGCCGGACTGCCCGATCAGCCGCAGATTGCCGAGCACCTTCCGATCAAACGCATCCTCATCAATCCGGCTGGCGTGGAAATTGAAATACAGGGGCTGGCCAGAGGGGGTTTTAAACAGGGTCACGGCTGGGCCCCAGGGGTTGCCGTCGCGTTTGCCGGCGAAGAAGTTATGAAAACTCGAAAGTCCCGCGAAATTCCGGCTGGTCAGCACCGCGAGCCGGGGCCGATAGGCCCAGTTCGCCGGCAGTTGGGCGAAATACGCCGCGTCGCTCGCGGTCGTCACCAGCGCCGGCAGAAAGCCTCGATCCCGCAGCACCGTCATGCTGGAAGCCGTGTACCGGCGGGCGGCTTCCACCGTGTCGCCGAACACCAGCAGGCTGAAATGGTACTCGCCCATGGCGAACTGGCCGCTGGTCAGTTCATCGAGCGCGACCGCCAGCGCCTCGATCTGGGAGGCCGCCGCGTCCTGGGTGTTCTGCAATTGCCGCTGCTGGCGCCGCAGGTACTGCACGCCCTGGGGCTTGCCATAGAACGAGAAGGACTGCGTCAGCACGAATTCGTAGTCTTCGTACAGCAGCGCATCCAGCAGGCCCGGCTCGGTCTCGTCGGGATAATCCTTGAGGTCGAGCAGTTGGGCGTAGCGCGTGCGCGTGGGCGCGCGCAGTTCAACGAGTTCCGCGCCGAGAAAGACCCAGGCGTTGCCCAGGTAGTCGTACAGGGGGATTCGGGGCCGGCGCACCGGTTGCCACACCCCGGTCAGCAGGTAGTTCAACACCTCCAGCGGGCGGGAGCAGACGCCGCCGTGTTCAGGGGTGTAGGTGGTCAGCACCGCGGGATCATAGCGCCGCAGGTTGGCCTCCAGTTGCCGCCCCAGTTCATCGAGGGCATGCAGGGCCACCCGCTGATCGGCCTGGATTTCGGCCAGCGTCCGGCGGGCGGCGCGGGTCAGGGCGCGACCCAGGCGGGTCGGCTGCGGGCGATAGATCAGCGTCAGGTACAGTTCGTTCGCCATCATCCGGTAATCGGCGAACGTGTCGTAGTACTTCTGATCCAGGTCGCGGCAGAAGTCGTTATCAAAGGTGGACACCAGCCGGTCGGAGGTGCGCCGGCGCACCAGATGGGTCCACAGCGCCACCTGTGGGGAGGCGAGGCTCTTCAAACAGGTGTTGAGTTCATCCAGCCGCCGTTGGATGTCATCCGGGTCGGCGGTCTCGTGACTGATGCCGCTAAGCTGCCACAGCCGCAGCAGGTCGCCGTCGCGGGTCAGCAGCGTGTCCGGCGCGATCTGGCTGCTGTAGGGAAGGTACGGCGCCAAGGGGCGCTCCCGTTGCAGGGCCTGGTCATACTTGGGGCGGGCACGCCGCATGGCGCTAGCCTCGCCGCCGCTGGAACGTCAGCGGACTGTAGGTCGAGACCCCGCCCCAGAAGCGCCCGTTGGCGTGGCGCCACCGACAGATCAGCTTGAGTCGCAGCAGGCGAAACTGCTGCTCATCCGCTTGGACGATCATCCGCATGGCCAGCACCAGCGGCGGCAGCAGCACGAGCAGCAGGACGGTGAACCAGATCGCGAGCGCGATCACGATCCCGGCCACGGCCACCAGCGGCACGACCGGTACGCCCAGAAACAGCGCCGGACGGGTACAGCCCTTGAACAGGGGATCGCGCCGGATCATGCGCTGGTGCTCACCATGTAGCGAGCGATTTCTGCCGCCGCGCCGATGAGCAGACCGCCCCCGAGGATATAGATGATCTCGGAGATATCAGCGTGGCGGAACAGGAACTTGTAGCCGGCCCAGATGATGGCGATGGTGGCCACGCTTACCGAGATGCCGCGCAGCACCGACAGGATGTTATCGACAAACGTATTGACCCGATCCAGGCCGCCCGAGGATTGAGCCAGGGCCGGATCGATCAGGCCGAGCAGCAGGGCGGCCAGGAGAACCAGGAGCCGCAGACGGGACGAGGTCAGCGAGACAGGCATGGTAACAACTCCAAGTGGATGGAATGAAAAACGTAGCCGCCGCGTCCCGGCCTCTCAAAACACCATCGTGGGATCACGGGGCGGCTCGTCTTCGTCACGCGGGGCGGGTGGCGGCGCGGCGACGGGCGGTGGTATGTCTGCCGGCGCGGCTCGCTGTAATTGAACCGGCTCCTCCGCGGGCGGCGGGCCGCCTTTCACGGGCCGGGCCGGCAGCGCCGGCACCACCGGGATCGGCGGCACGGGCCGGCCGGCGCTGTCCACCACTTTCTGGACATAGCTCGGCTGGCCGGCCCTGTCGGGCCGAAAGCCCCGGCTGAAGTTACCCGAATAATAGCAGGAGAAAGCGGCCAGCAGCGGCGACGGGCGGCGATTCCGGGCACGGGTGTAGCAGGCTTCCAGAATTTTTGATCCCGCTCGCAAATTCAGGCAGGGGTCAAACGCGATGGTGTAGGACAACTGGTAAGCCGCCAGGTTAAAGCGGTTGACTTGAGCAATGCCTAGTGAAAAGTTGTATCCCCGCCGGTGCAGCGCGTAAGCCGTAGCGACAGCCTCCTCCAGCGTGCGCGGCTGGCGCGTAAGCCGGCCACCGACGACGCCAATGGCGTAAGGATTCCCTGCCGATTCCACCCGCACGAGGGCGGCCATGGTCTCAGGCGCCACCGTGGGCGCGCAGGCTTGCGCCAGGGCGATAAAGTCAAGCATGGCGGTGCGGCGACTCAAGCATTGACCCACAGCGCCCCTCATGTGGGCACGGACCGTGAAAGAAATCAATAACCCGGTCTGGAAAAAGGGGCGTCCAGACTGAGCACTTATAGAATGAATCAGGATAGAAAAATAAGCCAAAAAATTAGGTAAAACGGTGCATTTAAGTTTACCGTTTTTCTCTATTAATCTCAGCCAGTTGCTGCTATAAACAGGCTATGATGTTTGATTTAAGTTAAGATTAAACTAGCATTTTATTATTAAATTATTGTTATTTCAGAAATAAAAACGGTATATTCGACATATAATATTTTAGTAAATATATCAGTACCTTGTAACTAGAAACGGTTTTGCCTATGCAAAAAGAATTAAGATATGCCAGTTGATTGCATAGGCTCATAACTTCACAACTAAAATTTTATTATAATTTACTCGCTATACTCGCTAAAGGGCAGTAGGAATCCTCCGGGTTCACTCGTGGGAGGATGTCAAAGTAGAAATCGTTGTTCTAAAAAGCACAATGTGCACTCTGATCGAGCAGTTTGACATGGTGAGATTCAGAGCAATTTTAAAAGTACTGATGATGACCTCCGTCTCCTGGATATCCGCACCGGCTGCAGCACAGTCCGAGCAGGAGTTTACGCCGGCATTTGGCGATCCTGAAAGTGTTTCCATTGCGACTCGCCGGGCCCAACCTCTCCAGTTTGCGCCGGCTGTCGCCTCAGTGATCACCGCTGAGGATATTCAGAACACGGGCGCCCGAAATCTCGTGGATATTCTGAATCAGGTACCCGGGATTTATATCGGTCATAAAACCAATCAATGGGCGCCGGTTTTTGCCGTCCGTGGTTTTACCTCGGATTTCAATCAGAACGTTCTGCTGATGCTGGACGGGATCCCTCAAACTCAGCTGGTGTTTGGAGATCGTGCCATTACCCTGGGAACAATACCGCTCGACATTATTGAGCGGGTTGAAGTTATGCGAGGGCCGGGCTCTGCCCTTTACGGTGCTGATGCCTTTTCCGCCGTGGTGAATATTATTACCAAGAAGACCACGCCCAAGCAGTCCCAACTGGCGCTCAGCAAGGGCTCGTATGATACCCGAGATCTGCGCGGGATCACGGGCCGCCATTTCGGCGACATCAGTCTGGTCGGGGCCGTAGAATACCTGGAAACGAATGGCCATGAGCCTTGGATCGAAGCGGATCAACAAACCCGCCTTGATCAACTCATGGGGACCCACGCCTCCCTTGCCCCTGGGAACGCCAATACCCACCGCAAGGAACTCGGAGCGTACCTCAACACTACCAGCGAGCATGCCTCACTTGGGCTACGCGCGTCGGCCTGGCGTGACATCGGGATGGGCATCGGTGCGGGTGCCTCGCTTGATCCTGTTGGCACCGTCGACAGCACTACATTGGAAGCCATCTACCGATACCAGCGGGGTCGCGCGGATAACTGGCTCTTTGAAGGAACCCTCGATGCCTTGTCTCTAAATTATAAGGTCGATCGTTGGCATTTTTTCCCGCCAGGTGCCCTGGGTAGATTCCCAGACGGTGTCATCTTGAATACCGCTTTTCATGAGCAATTCCTGCGTCCGAGCGTTGCTCTTAAATACGGCGCATTCAGCCATCACTACTTAACATTAGGCCTTGGAGGTGAATTCGGTGAATACCAGCAGAATTCGGAAAGCCGCAACTACCAAATCACCGACAGGGGTATTATCTTGTCAGGTTCGACCCAGAATGCTGTTAGTATGCCAGTCTTGGGAGAGAGAAATATCAAGCGCAACCTATTATTTACATATTTTCAGGATGAATGGATTTTACACCCCGACTGGACCCTTACCTCGGGAGTCCGCTACGACCATTACAGCGATTTCGGCAGTACGATAAACCCACGGGGCGCCTTGGTTTGGAACACCCGGTACGATCTCACTCTCAAGTTTCTCTACGGGCGCGGCTTTCGGGAACCTTCGCTCTTGGAAACACGAGCACAGCAGGTTCCCGCCATTCGCGGTAATCCCAACTTGGACCCCGAAATTCTGAACAGTTTTGATCTCGCCATCGACTATCGACCCCGCCTCAATCTGCAAACCCGGGCAAATCTCTTTTACCATGTCACTGCTAATCAGATTCGGCCCCAACGAGCAGGAGGCTTCAGTTACTGGCCGGAAAACGTAGGCAAACAGAAAGGGCATGGCCTAGAGCTTGAGTTGCACTGGGATATCACCCGGGCGACCCGCTTTTATGGCTACTATGCCTATCAGGAGAATACGGATGAGACCACTGATAAAGATGCCGGCTACACCCCTCACCACAAGGCCTTTGCTCGGCTACAAAGGCAGTCTAACCCTTGGTTATTCAACGTGCAGGCCACCTATATCGGGCCACGCGATCGGATCGCAGAGGACACACGATCGAGTCCCGAGACCTATACACTTGTCGATGTCAGGACGCGCTATGACTTTTCCGATCATTTGGGGATTAGCCTGGATATCCGCAACATTTTTGACAAAAATGCGAAGGAAGCCGGGTTCGGCACCGCCTTTCCTGGCGATATGCCATTGCCCGGAATGAATTATTATTTAACTCTCTTCGGGCGCTTTTAAGGGGCGGATCGATCCGGGGTTATCAGAGAATAGGAGCCAGGACGGCTTGTGGCGGCCGGGAGGTTCGCTTGAGTCGTCACCCGCATTCGAATTAAGCCTCGCATCTTGCCGGTTTCCGAGTCAACCGTGTTCATCGCCTCGTACAACCTATCGGCCGGGACCAGAAAAGGCTGATAGTTGTCCAGCACATCGAGGACAAAGACAAGGTCTTTGGTCTCCAAATAGCCGCCGATAGGCGAATGATGCCCGATGTCGATCCCAAACAGCGGCCGCCGGTTGAAATTAATGAGATAACGATAAGAGAGGTCATTCGTTTTATGCAGTTCCGCCCGGAATTCTTCACCAGTGAGGTCTCGTAGCACTGTTATGTCCGCACTGACATTGGCTGCCATCAGTTGTGCCATTTCGTCAAGTGTCATGCCCAAGACTCGTACCCTCCAGTACCATAACCCGGTGTTATCGAACACATCGGTTTGGGTTCGAGCGATACCCAGAGAGCGAAGCGCATTAACGGCCGTGGCGGGTCCACAGAAAGCGTTGTTAATCTGATACTCAAAGCCGGGCTTATAGGTCGCGGCGACGGGTAGTTTCCAGGCCTGCTCCAGCAGCGCCGGATTATGATAGTAAGGTTCGTCGGCGATGGAATCGATCCGGGGCGCTTGATGGGCGCAAGCGCTGAGGACAAGCATACCGACGAGCATCAGGGTCCAGGCGTGGCACCTGGATTGAGAAAAACGATGTGAGAGAGGCATAAAACGTCGCCTTTGCGGAGTGAGGAAGTTCAAGCCGTGAAATCCGGCAGGAAAAGGCTCTCCTGTTAACTACAATGCAAGCACAGGACGACAAGAAGCACAGACGCCGGATGCGCACGACCACGCTCGTGTTGCTCGTGCTGCTTTTAGCCGCCGCCCCACGCAGCCATGGCAGCACCGTGCTGGTGCTCTATCCTGATGCGCCACCGCCATATCAACACGCTTTCGAGCAGATTATCGGGGGACTGAAGCGCTCGGTAAACCAATCTCTCGAAACGCTGCCCCTGCCTGGTAACTATGACATTCCCACGATCGAACGCTGGATTGACACTCACAAGAAGGGTGACACCACCCTGGTCTTACTGGGCCAGCGCGCGCTGGACGTCTATGCCCAGCTGTCCACCCGGCTACCCGCATTCGTGGGCGGCGTCAGCCGCCTCTATGATAAGGCCAATTTGCCTGGTATTAGCATGACGATTGCCACTCCTGTGGTCTTGGCAACGGTTCATGAGCTGCTTCCCGCCACCCAGACGATCATTGTTTTCTACAACGCGGCGTTTTCAGGCTGGGTTCCACCCGCCCCGCAGACAACTGCAGGCCACGATCTGACAATACGGTCGATCGCGGTGACCGATGCACAAACCGCTGTCAAGGAGATCAGCCGCATCGTCGAAACCGTCGATCCGCAGACGACAGCCCTCTGGTTCATGGAGGGCACCATCAGCCTGAATACGGAGCTTATCCTTCCCTTCGTGCTCGAGGAGACCTGGAAACGCCGGATTCCCGCCTTCTCGGACGCCCCCTCTTACGTCAAGCGGGGTATGCTCTTCGCCCTCTACCCCGATTATGACGGCATGGGGGTAGAGCTCGGCTCACGCCTCCAGCCAGCAGCTCCCAGACCCCCGCGCGGCATTGCCTTCACGCATGCCGCCCACTTTGCCATTAACACGCGAACCGCTCAGCATCTCGGAATACCTCTTCGCACCGAATTCATGGAGAGAGCGGATGCGGTGTTTCCTGCACCCTGACAGGGCCTATGAAGACAGCGCTACCGAAAAAAGGGCTGACACTGCGCCAGGTGTTGGGAATCACCTATTTGCTGGGAACCGTACTCATGGCGGTTGTCACCACGTTACTGGTAAGAGATCAATTGAGTGCCCGATTCCGAGACGACTTGCTGAGTTATGGCAGGATCGTCGCCGAGCAGCTTGCCAAGGACAGCCGGATCGCCCTGATCCAGCGGGCCGCCGAGAATGTCCAAGCCAGCGTGGCCATGGCGGGCCATTTTCCCCATGTCGAAGCCGTGGCTGTTTACACCGCTGACGGCAAAAGTCTGCTAGGATCGGCGCCGCTGATGGCAACCTCAAGGGTTAATTTTTCCCAGGAAGCGGCTCAACTGATAGAAGAAGATTTCCACCACCTGCTCATCGTGGCCCCTGTCAGCATTACGACGGACCCGCCGGCGGCGGCCGAAGATCCTTTCGGGACCCGCCCGGGCGCGCCGCAACAGACCTTATTAGGGTTCGTCACGATATCGGTCAGTAAAGCGGCCATGCATGCCGCTGTGCAGGCGATGGAGGGGCGCCTGCTGGTGTCCATTATCCTGGTGGCGACCGTGGTCTTCACCCTGATGATAATCCTCATCCATTGGATTACCCGCCCCTTACAACAACTGACCCGCGTAATGACCGATCCGGAAACCCCGAAGCGATATACCCGCGCCGTCGTCTCCGGAACCCAAGAGGCCGTTGAAATAGCTTCCTCCTTCAATGCCTTAATGACTGCTTTTGCGCATGTCAATGAGGAATTCATGAAAATCAATGAGGCCCTCGAATCCCGCGTTGAAGAACGGACTCAAGAGTTGATGCAAGCCAACCAGGCGCTTCAAGAAGCCAGCGAAATCAAATCCAAGTTTTTGTCGAAAATGAGTCATGAGCTTCGTACCCCCCTGCAAGCGGTGATAACGGGCACTGATCTCCTGATGACGACAGGGCCGCTTCGGCCTGAACAATTGCAATGGACCCAAATTATTTATGTTTCGGCCTATCTGTTACTGGATCTGGTCAATGATGTCCTGGATGTCGCCAGGCTCGAAGCGGGCAAGCTTACACTTGAGATCAAGGAGTTTGATTTGCATCGGGTCCTTCACGATGTGATCCTGGTGTTGTCGTTGCAGGCCACAGAAAAAGGACTCCGGCTGGATGTCCACGTCGACCCCAACACGCCGTATCAGTTGCGCGGGGATCATACCCGACTTAGCCAGATTCTCCTGAATCTGGTCGGGAATGCCGTGAAGTTCACCCACCAGGGCTCCGTCAAGCTTAAGGTCACTGCCCTTAACGAGGCGGAGTCCTGGGTGATCGTTCGCTTTGAGGTGGTGGATACGGGGATTGGGATCCCGGTGGAGGCGCAGGACCGCATCTTTGATGACTTCACCCAAGCGGACGAGTCAGTGGCCCGCCATTACGGCGGTACCGGCCTCGGAACTACGATTACCAAACGCCTGATAGAGCTGATGGGGGGACGTCTCGACCTGCACAGTGAGGTGGGTCAAGGCAGTTGCTTCCGGTTCGAACTGCCGTTTCAGAAAACAGCCGCCACGCCGGGGCCAGCGGAGCGGATGCTGACGGGATTGCAGGCCTTGATTGTGGCGGCGGACACACAGACTGGCGCCGCCTGGAGGCAGCTGCTACAGCAATGGGGCGTTAACAGCCGCATTGAACCCGACCAGGAGCACGCGGTGCAGGCTTTTCGCCAGGCACCGCGAGGGTCGCCACCGTTCACCACCGTTCTGGTTGATGAGCAGTGGGTTCAGCCTTCAGCCGAAGCGTTCGCACACGCCTTCTTACAGGGTCACCCAGGGATTTCAGTCAGTCTGATTCTGATTCGTTCAACGCCCGCGTCAGACCCTGGAGACGCGTATCTGGAAGCGGGGTATACCGCGGTGTTAAGCCCGCCGGTGGATAGGGATCAGCTCTATCGCACGTTACGCATGACGCGCGAGGTGGCGTACCGCCAGGCCGGCGCATCGAGCTCCGCTGGGGCCCGGCCTCCGGCGAGATCACTGCAGATCTTGTTGGCCGAAGACAATCCGACTACCCAAGTCATCCTGGAACACTGGCTGGAAGCCGCCGGCCATAGACCCTACCTCGTGGGGGATGGGGGGCAGGCCTTGACGATGCTGGAGAGGCATCCCTTCGATCTGGCAATCATCGACCTGCAAATGCCGGTACTGGACGGTCATGAGGTGATCACGCGCTACCGGCAGCATCACCCGGATAGTTCACTACCCCTGATAGTACTCACGGCGGATACCACACAAACCGCCCAGGTAAAGGCCCTCGCCGCCAACATCGCGGTGTTCCTGACTAAGCCCGTATCGCCTGAAACCTTGCTGGCGGCGATCGAGCAATATGGCTTAAAGCGCGTGTCTGGTAGATTTCACGGTCAGACCGGGTTCAATAAAATGTTGATTTTGCCAGATAAAACAGTCACTGCCGGTGATCGATGTGTGCTTCGGACCGAGAGGCTGGAGCGGATGCAACAAGGGAAAGCGCCGGGAAGCGTTGCCAAGCTGGCCAGCACTTATCTCGACGATGTGCAGTACTACCTTAAGCAGATCAAGACCGCCTTTGAAAGCAGCGATCGGGAAAGTCTAAAAAGAGCCGCCCACGGGCTGAGAAGTGCGGCCGGTGCGATCGGTGCGGAGCAGCTCATGGCATTATGCGCCCGGATTGAACAGACCCTAACAGAACCTCAAGAACAGGAGTTGCCCCGGCTGGTAGGCCGCCTGCCGGCAGTGGCCGCCGCGGCAAGCCACGCCCTGACATCGTACCTCCAAAGAACAGGTTAAGGCATCGATGACCTCAACCACCACGGCTCACCCCCTTCAAGCCTATTTAAATTGATCGAGAAAGGTCGCACAGGTACTGGCGGCTCGAGTGGACGCTTCACCTGTGGCTTTGAGCCGTATCAAGCGACCAAAGGTACTGATAAGCTCCTTAGCCACCTCGGCGGTGCGCCGCTTTTGCGCTATCGCTGCCGACAGCAAATGCTGGTACGCCGTCTCTTCCGCCAGCGCATGGTAAGCCATGAGTACGCCCACGGCTTTGGAAATCACCTGGGTTTCATGGAGTGCCCGACGCAGATTGAGGCTTTCCTGGCCGCGTTCGAGCGCGACCCGGACCTGGCGTAAAAATCCATCCATCTCCGGTGGCTTCACCAGATAGCCCAGCGCGCCAAGGTCAATACATTTCTGCACCGAGTCATCGTCCGCATCCACCGTTAACACCAGAAACGGGACGCGCTGGTGAAAGAGGCTGGCAATCTCAAGCCCGGAGAGGTCAGGCAGATGCAGGTCTAATACGGCGAGCTCAGGCGTATCATTCTCGGCGGCCATCAGCGCGCTCATGCCGTCGACGGCTTCAATCACCTCATAACCGCTTTCCTCGAGCAGCGTGGCGATCAGTAGCCGCATCGTGTCGTTATCTTCGATGACCAAAATCCGGGGATGACGCTTGTTCGGCATGGGGAGATCCTCCGCCTGTCAGGGCGGATGGCGTAAACGATGAGGCCTGAGAGCCTGGCACCGAATTCCATCACCCAAAAAGTTTACATGGCGTGATTAGATAACCTATACTATCGCTTAGTGTCTCTGCTCCCGGCCAAAACGCGGCCAGAGGGCAACAGCGATTCCGCTGTTCAGGACACCTAAGCCTCACCAAAACGCGGTGGACGGCAACGTCAGGTCGTGCTGGTAAGCGCGGTCTTAAGGCATTCGGGTTGCCCGGATGAGTTTCCGTTCACGGTCGCAGGTGGTGAGGTTTTTATGTTTATCCAGTGCCATTCTGGCGGATATACCCCTCTGCGAGGTCTCCGCCAAGGGGTTTTACAGGCCCCCTGGCGGTGGCTCCTGCTCGTGCCCAAACCTGACCAGCGCCAAGAGCAATTGGCGTTGCAGGGTGACATCGTCTTCGATCTTGCTATAGTCAATGCTGTCTCTGGCTCCAACCGCCAGGCTGGCCAGCATACCGATCAGCTTACTGCGGTTCGCCGCGACCCCGGTTCTGGTTTTAATTTCCTCGCCGAACGCATCGAGCCCTTCACGGATTCCCACGCGCATGGTAGCCGAGATTTGTACAAATTGGCCCTTGCTTTTTGTGTCTGACATGTTATATATATTCCACCATACGTCTTGATAGATGGTATTTCATATATAAAAGGCAGTGATTCAACGTCTATTTTTACTATACACAAGAAACTGTCGGGCCGTAAGTCGGGTACCGATTAAGTTTCTGTTCGGGTAGGAGAGTACTGACCATGACCTTGACCAGCAGCCGATGTGCACCCCTCTCCAGTTGTCTCCACGGCGGCTTCCAGAAAGCCGATGAGGGCGATCTCAACGATCTGCTCCGACTCGGTTTTTCGCTTCCCTTTATCCGGAAAATCCAAAATTTACCGCCCCGAAAGCATAAGCGCGCGTGTGACCGGATGGCCGCCTACTTAAGTCACCTGCTCCAACAGGCGCTGGGCAACCGGCAGCAGCAGGAACGCCTGGAAGCGATTCTGGCCCAGATTGAGGCGGACGATTTTGACGACCTTGAGCAGGATCAACTGATCCTGAAGAAAGCACCCAGGGCGATGATGTCCCGGCTCTACGGGATGACCTATCAGGACTTTGCGACCCGCCGGGCCGCCCTCCAGGTCGCCGATACGGGACGGCCCCGGCAGGTGTCTCCCAACCAAGAGAAGGCCATTCGGGCAAGCTGGCGCCAGCAGGCTGGACTCCCCTACTCCAAACGGTTTCTCCGGGTGGCGCAGGACACCCACCTGGACCTGAGAACCCTCTGGCCGGTCTTACGGTGGGCGTTAGACACCCAGGAAATCCGCCCGCGCTCGAAGCGGCCCTCGCCTCTGGGCGCCGCGGCGGAACCGCTGGCCGCCATCGGGCAACGGGAATGACCGGCGGGGATCGGTTGAGTTATGGGATAAAGCCAGTTCCGGCGACCCGCCTGAAGCGCGGCGCGGCCGGCCCGAAGACACCGTCCCCAGGGCCGGACGACCCCGATTGTTCACCGGCTGTGATGACCAGGAGCCTTATCGAGTAGAGCGTCACGTCAGCGCGCAAAACAAAAAAACCCGGCGATGAAGCTCGCCGGGTGAAGGTAAGGAATTTGTCCTCCGGGAGGTCGCCGGGTCGGTTGTTAACCGCAACCAGAGTGACCCAGAAGCCTGTGAGCGAATAGCACACCAGCGCCATTGTAGGCAGAGCGACTCCCGGGGGCAAGTCCCCACAGGGTTTTATGGCCTGAATCCGGGAGGTTGCTGTGCCTGATATTCACCGATTCCCTTCAGCGTTACCGCGGGGCCGCCGCCGACCGCGGGTGCTTTCCCGCGCCAGGTCCTGACGCCAGCTCCGGAGACACGGCGTCATGGCCGCGATGTCGGCGGGCGGTGCCGCCCGCCCTCCCGGCGAGCGCTCGCCGCCGGCGGCGACCGGGGTGCTGGCCACCCTGGCGGCGCTGCTGGAGCCCCTGGGCATCCGCTATCAGTGGCGCGGCGGCAAGCTGCTGCTGCCGGCGGTCTGGCACGGCAAGACCAAGCTCACGGTGGCGGTCTGGCCCGGCGGTGGCTGGAACAACGCCGCCCGGCTGGGCGAGCACGGCAACTGGCGCGAACTGTTGGCGCTATTGGGGCTGGACCAGCCCGATGACCAGGCGGCGCTCGCTCAGGCCGTCGCCCAGGTGGATCGTGAGGCCCTGGTGCAGCGCGAGGCCACCGAGCGCCGCCGCCGGGTCAGTCAGGCGCAAGCTTTCCATCGCCGCGCGTTGAGCCTGGACCAGCGCGATAACCTGGCGCTGTCAGGCACCGGCCGGCGCGCGGTGGAACACCGCCGTCGCCAGGCTCAGTTACGCCAACAGATCGCGCCGGCCCGCCGCTATCTGGAACAACGCGGCTTGGCGCCGGCCACAGTCGAGGCTGTGGCCCGGCTGCAAGCCCCGTCGTCGCCCGGCGACAGTATCATCCGCTATGTCGATCAGGGCCCGTTGGGCGGCATCCTGCTCTTTCCCATCCTGAAGAGCACCGGCTTTACCCCGGGTCAGGTGATCGGGGTCCAGCGGATTTTTATCGATCCGCAGGGAAATAAACGGCCGGGACCCGGCCCGGACGGCGTCGCCAAACAGATGTTGGGCGCCGCCACGTACCAGTTGCCCGATTCAGCGGCGATTTACGGCGGCGCCTGCTGGCTGCATCAGGAGGCCCAGCCCGGCGGCCTGGTGATCCTGGGCGAAGGTCCGGAAACCGGGCTGGCCTGCTGGCAGGCGACCGACCTGGACGCCATCGTCGGCATTCATTTCTCCGCCCACGGTCTGGCCCACCCTGACGCGGCGCTGATCCGGCGGCTGCAACCCAGCCAGATCATCATCGCCGCCGATAACGATGAGTCAGGGACTGGGCTACGGGCGGCGCGGCACGGTGCCCAGCAGCTGCACCAGGCCGGCTTGGGGGCGATCGCCATCGCGTTGCCGCCGCGCGATTACCAGGGACAGGTCGTAGGCAACGCCAAGGGCAGCGACTGGCTCGATGTCCTGCAGCGGCTCGGCGCGCCGGCGACTGGCCGGCTGCTGCGGGACAGCGCCATCCCGTATGTGCCCTCGCCGCTGGACGCCACCCTGCCGCGGGCGCCGGCGCCCGTCACCACGCCCCGCGCGCCGGTGGTGTCCCTGGCGCGGTTACGCACCACCACGACCGCACCCACACCACCGGCCGCGCTGCCGCTGGCGGCCGCCCGGACCGCCAATACCCAACTGATTCAGCAGGCCTTGCAGCAGCCGCAGGGCGTAACGGTGGTGGCGGGACAAACCGGCCTGGGCAAATCCCATGCCCTTCGCACGGTGCTGGCCGACCCCGCGACGCCGCCGACGCTGGTGCTGGCGCCGACCACCGACCTGGTCAGCGCCTTTGTCGCCGCCTATCCGGCGGACGATCTGGGCCACTACCGGGGCCGCAGCCCAGATCCCGCCTCGCCCGGCCATTGCCTGCGCTTTCCCCAGATCGAGGATCTGCGCGCCAACCACCGCTCCATCGCCGCCCACGAATGCCAGACCTGCCCGCATGGTCTGGCGGCCTCGGACCGTCCGGACGCCCAGGAGAAACTGCTGGACGCCCTCAATCATGAGCTGTCCCGCGGTCAACTCGATCTGGCCGATCCGGCCGGGCACCGCGACTGGCGGGCCGCCGCCCGGCAGGTCAAACCTTGCCCCTGGGTGCAGCAGCGCGACAACCTGCGGCGGTATCCGCACGCCGCCGCCAGCCATGCGGCCTACAATCAGGATCGGGCCCAGGTGCTGACCCGCACCACGCCCGATCAGCCCGACCGCCAGGTGGTGATCGACGAATCCCCGCCCCTGTTCGACGACACCGTCATTACCCCGCAGACCCTCAGCCAATGGCTGGCCAAGAACACGGCCGATGCACCCTATCCACCGGAGGACCTGGCGCCTGCCGCCTGGCTGGAACTGAACCAGAACCTGGACAGCGCCCTGCGCACCCTGGCAGCGCTGCTGGGCGCGCACCCGGATAGCGACAACTATCGGCTGACCCCGGCGGATCTCGATGTTCAGCCCCTGATCGCTACCCTCGACGCCTTCCCCCGCGCCCTGGATGGGCTGCGGCCGGAAGCCGTCCTCAAAGACGCCCGGGGCGCCCGGCTGGTGGTGCCGCGGCGCGCCTTGGAGGACCTCAAGACCGCGCTGCAGCTGGGCACGGCCTGGATTCATCACGGGTCGCTGTATCTGGCCGTGCCCAGCCGCTCTCTCCAGGAGATCCTGGACCACCGCCGGGCCATCACCCTAACCGACGCCACTCCCGGGTTACTGCTGCAGGCGCTGGCCGATCACTATCAGCCCCTGCCGGTCAGCACCCCCAGCCTGCAGCTGCAGCTGCACACCGGCCGGCTGCATGGCAAGCAGTCGGCGGACGACCCCCGCGACCTGGCCGATCTGATCCAGGTCATGGAAGAACACGTCGCCCGTCAGGGGATCGGGCAGGTCGGCGTCCTGACCCATCAGACGCTGGCGCTGCTGGTCCGGCAGCAGGTCGAGGCCGGGCGGGTGCGTGGCTGGCGGCCCGAAGACAGCGCGCTGGTCGGCTGGTTCGGCCGGCATGACCGCGGTCATAACGACTGGCTGCACCTGACAGCCCTGATCCAATGGGGCGTGCAGCGCCCGGCACCGGCGGTGTTAGAACGGCTCTATGAGGCGGAGCGGGCCGTGGCGGCGCTAGCCGGCATTGAGTGGCGCCCCTGGAGCCGTGAGCGGGCCGAACAGTGGTTCGCGCTGCCCTACGCCACCCCGGACGGCCAGGGTCTGGAACTCGCCGCCACCCTGCCGGTCAATCCCGATCAGGCCGCCTGGGAGCGGGACCGGGTCACCACCCAGGCCGTCCAGACTGCTGGCCGGCTGCGGGCGGCGCAGCGGCCTACGGAACGGCTGGAAGTCCACCTTTATACGCACTACCCCCTGGCCGGCCACGGCCTGTGGCTGAACCAGGTCCATGCGCCCGGCCCCCGCGCCAACGGCCAGCAGGCCCGCGATGTCTGGCGCCAGGACCTGCATGCCGACTGCCAGGCCCGCTACGACCTGGCTCGCGCCAACGGCGCCCAGTCCCGCCGGGCCGTCAATCAATTCCTGACGGCGCAGGGCCTGCCCACCCTGAGTGGCACCACCTATCAGCGGTTGCTGGAGCAAGCCAGCGCCGAGGCGCCGGACGCCAGGAACCGCTCGGCGACGGCCTTCACCCTGGCCATCGAGGCCGTAATCGCGTTCCTGCTGATCGAACCCTCACCCCATATCGACGAACTCGCCGCCCTAGCCCTGGAATACGCCGCCTCGGTGGACAGCGCCGTGGATCGGCTGGCCGGGCTGCTGCTGGCGCGGGCGCTGCTGGCGGCCCGCGCGCTCCCGCCGCCCGCCGGCTTTTCTGTGACCGGCGCCGGCCCACCCCGCGCCCCACCCACGGCCTAGCCGCTTTATCCCGACATTCCTTCTCCTTTTTTCCAGGCTGCTCCCGCGGAGAGGCTGTGGCCGTGGCTCGTCTCGGCATGCCTTGCCCACGTCAAATCTCCTGTTTTTACCCTCTTATGGCCGGCGAAGGGGCCCGCTAGCCTGGATTTTCGTCTCCCGTCATTACACCCCCATGCTTGCTCAGTAAAAGCATTGAAATACAGAGAGTTGTGTTGCTCACGTCAGGTCGGTAGCAGCCCTGAATCCCCGTGTTTTGAGCATAAAGAGCGAGTCCTAGTGCCGCTAGACTGGTTTCGGCTGATCATCCAGGCCACTTTCTATTTTGTTAATGAAATCATAGTCTAAGTCTCTATACGTGACGATAATTTGCCGCTTAATGTGATCACTCTTTATGGCAGACGCCTTGTCTTAACCTACTCAGAGGCTGTGAAAAAATTGACTTTCACGATTGTAAGTCATTGAAAAACTAAGCTGTAAAATTCCGCCAAGGGGATTTTTTCACAACCTCTCACGGGTAAGCGATGAGTAAACTTAACCAACCCCAACAGCGCCTCGCCGCGGACTCTTTTCGTTAACGCCTGACAGTACGTAACCTGGCGTGCCATGGGGGGACAACCAGCCGCCCCAGGTGAAGATCGCTTGGCGTCTCCAGCCGCCGAACGGGGGAACGATTAGTTGAGACGAAAATCCAGGCTAAGTCCGCGATCTGTCCCCGGCCGCCCCGCGCCCGGCCAGGGTGGTACTTGTTGGTAACAAGATATTATCTCACTGAATACCACCTGATCCCTGGCTGGATTGACCCTGGCGGCAAACCCTACGGGGGGTTGCACCGTCTGCCGATGCCTTCCTGCTTTTATCCCTGGCGAAGATCGAACTGACCGATCTTGGCCGAACGTGGGCCGCCGTACTCGGGGCACACAAGGCGTGCGGTGGGCGTTTCGCTGGTGGCGGTGTGCTGTATAATGTGATGTGATGTCACTTCACACGATGACACTTGATTTCCCATAAACTCACTCCAGTTACTGGATTATGTCCTCCTGCGCACTGGATGAGCAGGAACACTACTATAGCGCTCCTGATTCACCTGGGGATTTGAGGATAGACTGGCGTAACGCGAATTCGTCTCCTGATCCACAAGTCAGATAGGAACGCTATAATACGATGTGATGTCACTTCACATGAAGACATTTGATTATAAGTAAAGTCACTCTAATTGCGGTATAATTCCCTGATCTTCTCCCTGCCGAGAGAAGCACACGATTCAGGTCGTCAAGAGTGTCAGTCATTCGCCTTGCCGGCGACGGCCGCGCACCGATGGCCACGGGTATTTCACTCTCTCCAGGGATCGACGGCGCCGCCGCCGGCTCCTTTCCT